>JAEAME010000483.1_pt1 | contig 40476 bp, 31 predicted proteins | sample 8958731 | NCBI WGS metagenome assembly JAEAME01 (sample SAMN16933194, study PRJNA681113) | bioreactor sludge metagenome | isolation source: anerobic bioreactor sludge (Control) | place: India:Bengaluru | collected 2018-10-24
CGGGTCAGGTGCTCCATCATCTCCTCGACCCAGTCCCGGTCTTCCATCAGGGCGATCGACAGGTTCTCCAGGCCCATCCAGTCCCGCAACCAGCCGTAGAGCGAGCCGCAGTGGAAGAGGATGGGCCTGCCGGCGGCGTGGGCGGCCGCGACGGCGGCCTCGACGTCGCCGACCCGCCCGGGCGCGTCCGGCGCCAGCCGCTCGTCCCGCAGCCGTTCCCAGTCGGCCCGGGTCTCGACGGCGAACTTGACGAAGTGGGGCATCGAGGAGTCGTAGTCGAGCATCTCCGCCAGGGCCCCCTCCTTGGTCTGGACCAGGCGGTGGCCGCCGCGCGTCCCCAGCGTCTTCTCCTCGAACTCGGGGCAGAGGCCTCTCTTGACGGGCGCTTCGGGGATCGTCTCCAGACCCTCGAGCCCGAGGTGGCGTTCGACGTCCCGGTTGTCCCGGCACCCGGCCGGCAGGCCCTGCTCGTGCCAGACGGCGATCGTTTTGTCCCAGTAGCCGAACTCCATGTCGGGCACGCGGTCCGGCTTCTCCCAGCGGAAGACCTTGTTGAATCGTTCGCGGATGGTCATGGGCGCGCCGATGATATCCCCGGCCGCGGCCGGCGTCAACAGGGGCCGGGGGCCGGAAGCGTTGAAAATGCCGGCCGGGCGTAATAGAATGGCACCACCAAGCTGCGGAGCGGTCGGAATGAACATGAGGCCGGCACACTGGATTTTCCTTGCCCTCGCGGGGCTGGCCCTGCTGCCGGCGCCGGGCTGTACCCGGCGCGGCGCTGCCCCCGACGTCGTCGTCGCCGCGGGCGCCGGCTGGCACGAGCGCGTGGCCGCGGCCGAGGTGCGCCGCTATCTCTACCTGCGGACGGGCGTCCTGCCCCGGCTCCGCGAAGCCGTCTCGCCGGCGGCCGTCCCGGACGGGGCGGTGGCCGTCTTCCTAAAGGATGGGCCGCTGGCCCGCGGCCTCGGCGACGGCGAGGCGGAGGGCCGCCTCGCGGCCCTGGGCGCCGAGGACTACTGGCTCAAGGCCCTCACGGTCCGCTCCAAGCGGATCGTCCTGATCGCCGGCGGCGGTCCTTCGGGGGTGCTGTACGGCGCTTACCGGCTGGCCGAGGCGCTGGGCGTCCGATTCGGCCTCGAGGGCGATGTCGTGCCCGACGCCCCCGTCCCCCCGCCCGCCCTGGCCCTCGACCTCGACGAGACGGGCCGGCCGCTCTTCGCCGTCCGCGGCATCCTGCCCTTCCACGATTTCCCCGAGGGACCGGACTGGTGGACCCTCGAGAACTACAAGGCCGTCCTGGCCCAGCTGCCCAAGCTGCGGATGAACTTTATCGGCCTCCATACCTACCCCGAGAACCCCAGCCGGGACCATGGCGCCACCCCCAACGCCGAGCCCAGCGTTTGGATCGGCCGCCAGGCTGACGTCGGGCCGGACGGGAGTGTGGCCGCGGCCTACCCGGCCAGCTACCAGAACACGGCCCGCGGCAACTGGGGCTACGAGACGAAAAAGACCGGCGATTTCCATTTCGGGGCCGCAGCGCTTTTCCCGGACGACGATTTCGGCAACGACGTCATGGCCGGCTTCAGTCCCGACCCGGCCACGCCCGAGGCCCAGACCGCCGTCTTCGACCGGGCCGCGGCCGTGTTCAGGGACGCCTTCGGCCTGGCCCGCCGGCTCGGCGTCCGGACCTGCGTCGGGACCGAAACGCCGCTGACCGTGCCCCGGCTGGTCCGGGAGCGGCTGGCCGCCGAGGGCCGCGATCCCCGCGATCCGGCCGTTATCAAGGACCTCTACAAGGCCATGTTCGGCCGCATCGCCGCGGCCTATCCCCTCGATTACTACTGGTTCTGGACGAACGAGGGCTGGACCTGGGACGACGCCTCGCCGGAGGCCGTCGGGGCCGTGACCACGGACCTGGACATGGCCGTCCGGGCCTGGCGCGAGGCGGCGCCGCCGTTCCGCCTGGCCACCAGCGGCTGGGTCCTCGGGCCGCCCTCGAACCGGACCCTCTTCGATCAGGTCCTGCCCAAGGACGTGGCTTTGAGCGCCATCAACCGCGAGGTCGGCAAGGCCCCCGTCGATCCCGGTTTCGCCCGCGTCGCGGGCCGGTCGCTCTGGGCCATCCCCTGGATGGAGGACGACCCGGCCCTGACCTCGCCCCAGCTCTGGGCCGGCCGCATGCGCCGGGACGCCGCCGACGCCCTGCGCTACGGCTGCGACGGGCTGCTCGGCATCCACTGGCGGACGCGGGTCCTTTCGGCCAACGTCCTGTCCCTGGCCCGGGCCGCCTGGGACCAGGGCTGGAACACCCTGCCGCGCCGTCTGGCCGACGACCTCGGCCCGGTCACCGGCCAGTACGTGCGCTTCGAGGGCCGGACGGTCGCCGGCGCCGGCGGCCTGGCCGCCGTCTACGCCGACGTCCGCGACCGCGTCTTCGGCTACCGCCTGGAGGTTCCGAACGGGGTCTACAAGGTCACCCTCCAGCTCGTCGAAGGCGCCATCGATCGTCCCCGCGGCCGGGTCTTCGACGTCCTGCTCCAGGGCCGGCGGGCGGCCGAGAACGTCGACATCTTCGCCCGGGCCGGCCGCTTCAAGGCCCTCGACCTCGTCTTTGAGGGCGTCGAGGTGGCCGACGGCCGCCTGGCCGTCGACCTGGCCGACCGCATCCACTATCCGGCCCTGGCCGGCCTCGTCGTCGAAGGGCCCGGCTTCGCCCGCAAGATCAATTGCGGCGGCCCGGCCGTGCTCGATTACGAAGCCGACGCCCCCGAGACGGCGCGGCACCTGGACGCCCTGGACCTCTACCGCGACTGGGCCCGGGCCCAGTTCGGCCCGGCCGCGGCCGAGGACATCGCGGCCCTGTTCGCCCGCATCGACGGCCGCCATCCCGTGCCCGTGACCTGGATCGGCGGCCCGGGGAACATCCAGCCCGATCCCCGGCCCTGGTCCGAGGTCGAGCCGGGCTACGCCTTCGCCGACGAGATGGCCGCCCTCGAGCCGTCCGTCACCGGGGCGGGGAACAGGGAGCGGTTCGGCTATTGGCTGGCCGGCTTCCGCTACATGCGCGACGTGGCCCGTTTCAACGTTTTGTGGGCGGCCTACGACAAGGCTGTGGCCAAGGCCAAGGCGGCCGGATCGGCCGCGGCCACCCGGGCTGTCCTCGAAACCGAGGCCCTGCCGGTCCGGGCCGAGATGGCCGCGGCCCTGAAGCGCATCTTCCAGGGCCTGCTGGCCACCGCCAGCACCACCGGCGAGCTGGGCACCATCGCCAATTGGGAGCAGCATCTCCTGCCGGGCGCCTGGGAACGGCCCGAAGCGGAGCTCGTCCGGCTGCTGGGCGCCGAGCCGCCCGCCGCCTGCCGCTTGTCCGTCGCTTATGACGGACCGGTCCGGATCGTCGTGCCGGCCCTGCGGACCTCGCTCGAGGCGGGGGAGCCGCTACGGCTCGAGGCCCTGGTGCTCGCCGAGGACCGGCCGTCCGCCGTCGACCTGCTGTGGCGGCCGCTCGGTCGCGGCGCCTTCCGCCGGGTCCCGATGACGCACCGGGCCCGCGGCGCCTACGCCGCGACCCTGCCGGCCCCGGGGGAGGACATCGAATACTACCTCGAGGCCGCGGCCGGCGGCGGCCCGGTCCGCTTCCCGGCCACGGCCCCGGCCTTGAACCAATCCGTCGTCGTCCTGCCGGAGGCGCGATGAGTGAAGCGGCGGTCCCGACGACGCCCCGGACGATCGTCCTGCCGAAACGGCTCCGGGCGGCCGAGGTGGCCGAGCTCATGGGCCGGATCCGGGACCGTGACGGCGACGGGGCCGTGATCGTCGATTTCCGGGAGGTCGAGGAGTTCGACGCCGCCACCCTGGCTTTCCTGGATCACGTGGCCCGGGACCCGTCGACGGCCACCGCGGTCAACGTGCCCGAGGCCCTGGCCCGGGCCGGGGCCGGCTTCGCCCGGCCCCCCGACGCGGCCTGGCCGGCCAAGCCCGCCGCGCCGCTCACGGGCAGCCGCGGCGGCCGTTTCGCCCGGGCCCTGGCCGACCGGTTCCTGAACCGGGCCCGCCTCGGGCGCGATTTCCTGTCGATGCTGGCCGACGAGGCCTTCCACGTCGGCGACTATCTCAAGACCCGCAAGGGCGTCTATCCCGGCGAGATCGGCAACCAGATGTTCTTCATGGGCTACCGGTCCTACCCCATCGTCTGCGTGCTGCTGTTCCTCGTCGGGGTGACCATTTCCTTCGCCGCTTCCGGGCCGCTGCAGGATTTCGGGGCCTCGACCTACATCGCCGACATCATCGGCTACGCCATGCTCCGCGAGCTCGTCCCGCTCATGGCCGGCGTTATCCTGGCCGGCAAGGTTGGCGCGGCCATCACGGCCGAGCTGGCCAGCATGACCGTCCTCGAGGAGGTCGACGCCCTGAAGACCATGGGCCTGGTGCCCGAGCGGTTCCTCATGGTGCCGCGCCTGGTGGCCATCACCGCCGTCGTCCCGCTCCTCGTCGGCCTGGCCGACATCTGCGGCATCGCCGGCGGCATGACGGTCTCCGGCATCAAGTACGGCACCCTGCCCAAGGAGTTCCTCGACCAGATGGTCAACACCGTCGACTGGACCGATTTCGCCTGGGGGCTGGTCAAGACGGTCGTCTTCGGCTGGGCCATCGTCGTCTCGGCCGGCTACAAGGGCCTGACCGTCGGCCGGAGCGCCGAGGAGGTCGGCCGGGCCACGACGGAGTCCGTCGTCCTGTCGATCACCCTGGTCATCGTCCTCGACTGCATTTTCGCCTTCATCCTGTATTGACCATGGACATCATCCGCGCGCGCGACCTGACCATCGGCTACGGCGGCGAGGTCGTCCTCCGGGACCTCTCGTTCGGCGTCCCGGCCGGGCTGATCACGGTCGTCCTGGGCATCAGCGGGTCGGGCAAGTCGACCCTGCTCAAGGCCCTGGCCGGCCTCCTGCCGCCCCTGGCCGGCAGCTTCGAATTCGCCGGGGCCCCGGTCGACTACGCCTCCGAGCGCTCCCTCCGCGCGCTTTACTCCCGGATCGGCGTCCTCTACCAGGGCGGGGCCCTGTTGAACGGCTTGAGCCTGTACGAGAACGTGGCCCTGCCCGTGCGCATGCATTATCCCGGGATCCCGGAGGACATGGTCCGGGACATGGTCCACGCCGGCCTGGCCCAGGTCGAGATGGACGCCGCGGCCGACAAGTTCCCGGCCGAGCTCTCGGGCGGCATGCGCAAGCGGGGGGCCCTGGCCCGGGCCCTGGTCCTCAACCCCGACATCGTTCTCTGCGACGAGCCCTCGTCGGGCCTCGATCCCATAACCTCCTCGCGCCTGGACGATCTCCTGCTCCGGCTCAAGGAGACCTTCGGCATGACCCTGGTCGTGGTCACTCACGAGCTGCGCTCGATCGAGCGGGTGGCCGACCGGGTCCTCGTCCTCAACGAGGGCCGCCTCCACTTCGACGGCGGCGCGGCCGAGCTGGCCGCCTCCGACGACGGCTTCATCCGGACATTCTTCCTCAGGACGGACCATCATGATGACGCATGAGCAAAAGACCCGGCTGGGCGTCTTCCTGGCCCTGGCGACGGTCATTTTCCTGGTCGTGGCCGCCTTCTTCCTGGTGCCCAAGCTGAGCGACCCCGGGGAGTCCTATGTCATCAAGTTCCGGGACACCTCCGTCAACGGCCTGTCGGTCGGCGGCGACGTCAAGTACCGGGGCGTCCTGGTCGGCCGGGTCACGGCCATCGACCTGAGCCCGACGGACCCCGACTGTGTCCACGTCACGGTCAAGATCCGGCCCGGCCTGACGGTCCGCGCCGACATGCAGGCCCAGATGGTCTACGTCGGCATCACCGGGCAGAAATTCGTCGAGCTGAGCGGGGGATCGCCGTCCGCCCCGGCGCTCGAGGCCCGCGGCGAGATCCCCATGGGCCGGGGCCTGGGCGAGAAGGCCGACGACATCGTCAACAACCTCCAGGTCACGGCCAAGCGCATCACCGAGGTCCTGTCGCCGGAGAACGTGGCCAAGTTCACGGCCTTCATGGACAGCGCCGAGAAAGGCTCGGCGGCCGTGGCCGGGCTGCTCCAGGACCGCCGGGGCTCCCTCGACCGCACTCTGGCCAGCGTGGAGAAGGCCACGGCCGACATGGCCGCGGCCATGGCCTCCTTCAAGCCGCTGACCGAGAACCTCAACCGGCTCGTCGGCACGGTCGAGACGGGCTCGCGGGAGACCCTGGACAACATCTCCCGGCGCTTCTCGGCCGAGGAGCTCGGCGGCGCCATCGCCGATCTCCGGGGGTTCCTGTCGACGGCCTCGGTCAGCCTGAAGAAGATCGAAAGCGTCCTGCTCGAACAGCAGAACCAGCTCCAGCGGACGTTCGCCAGCCTCGGGGAAGCGGTCGAGAACCTGGCCCGGTTCTCCCGGGAGATCGCCGAGGAGCCCTCGGCCCTGGTGCGGACGCGAAAGGACAAGAAATGAAAAGCTCTCCCGCCCGGCCGGCCGCGGCCGTCCTGATCGTCCTGATCGTCCTGACCGCCCTGCTCGCGGCGGGCTGCTTCTCCAGCCCGTCCAAGAGGTACTTCCAGATCGTGCCCATCGACAAGGACGCCGAGCGGCACCCCCCGATCGACAAGCCGCTGTACATCGAGCCCGTCCGCGTCGATCCCCTCTACGACGACTTCCGGGTCATCTACCGGATCTCGCCCTTCGAGCTGAAATACTACTCCTCCAGCTTCTGGGCCAAGAAGCCCGACGCCCTTTTCCGCGAGGCCATGAGCGACTACCTCCTGCGCAAGGAAGGCTTCTCCCGGGTCACCCTCGACGTCCTCCAGGGCGACCCGGCCTACGTGCTGCGCTCGTCGGTCCGGCTGCTCGAGGAGATCGACAACCCCAAGGTCTGGTTCGGCCGGCTGGCCATGGACCTGGAGTTCCTGGACTTCAAGACCGGCCAGGTCGTCGTCCGCCATTCCTTCGACAAGCGCCTGCCCCTCGGCGGCCGCCACGTCAGCTTCCTGCCCGCCGTCCTGTCGGGCATCCTGGTCGACGAGCTCGACGCCGCCGTCCGCAAGCTGTCCGACGCCTTGATGGCGAAGTAGGGGCGGCCGGCCCCGTTCCCCGGGCCGCGCCCGGGGGTCAGGCCTTCACCCAGCCGCGCTCGATCTCCTCGAGCGTCCGGCCCTTGGTCTCGGGCAGGAACCGGGCCATGAAGACGAGGTCCAGGGCGCACATGCCCGCGTAGAGCCAGAACGCCGTGGCCGGGTGGAACCGGTCCGAGAGGAGCGGGAAGGTCAGGGTGACGGCGAAGTCGGCCAGCCAGAGAACGAGCGTGGCCAGGCCCATGGCCGCGCCGCGGACCTTGATGGGGAAGATCTCGGCCATGACCACCCAGACGAGCGGCCCCATGGCCGAGGCGAAAAAGGCGATATAGAGCAGGATGATGAAGAGCAGGGCCGTCGGCGGCAGCAGGGGGGAGCGGAAGGCCGCCCCGAGCAGGACGAGCGAGACGCCCATGCCGGCCGTGGCGGCGAGCAGGAGCGGCCGGCGCCCGACCCGGTCGGCGAGCAGGATGGCCACCACCGTGAAGACCAGGTTGACCACGCCGACCAGGGTGGACTGGCCGATGGCCGACATCCGGGCGAAGCCGGCGCCCTCGAAGATCCGCGGCGCGTAATAGAGGATGGCGTTGATGCCCGTGATCTGCTGGAAGACGGCCAGGACGACGGCGATGAGGAGGGGCCGGCGGAAGGCCGGGCCGAAGAGCTCGCGGAAAGAGCCCCGCTCGAGGGCCAGGGCGTCCCGGATCTCGCGGAGGCCGGCCTCGGCGGCGGCCGGGCTGTCGGCCCTGGCCAGCACGGCGCGGGCCTCGTCCTCGCGCCCGTTCTTGACCAGCCAGCGCGGGCTCTCGGGCACGCCCAGGAGCAGCAGGAAGAAGAGGACCGACGGCACGGCGCCCACGCCGAACATCCAGCGCCAGTTGGCCGGGCCGGCCCCGGCGAACAGCGCGTTGACGGAGTAGGCCAGCAAGATGCCGGTGACGATGGCCAGCTGGTTGACCGAGACCAAGGCCCCCCGGGCCCGGGCCGGCGCCACCTCGGCGATGTAGAGAGGCGACAGGACGGCCGCCGAGCCGATGCCCAGGCCGCCGACGAAACGGAAGGCCAGGAACGCGGCCATCCCCGGCGCCAGGGCGCAGCCGACGGCCGAGACCAGGAACAGGACGGCGGCCGCGAGCATCAGGCGCCGCCGCCCGATCCGGTCGCTCGCCGGACCGGCCAGGCCGGCGCCGAACATGCAGCCGATGAGGACGACGCCGACGGCCCAGCCTTCCTGGAGGGCGTCCAGGCCGAACTGCTCCTTCATGTAGCGCGTGGCCCCGGCCACGATGGCCGTGTCGAAGCCGAAGATCAGGCCGCCGAGCGCGGCGACCAGGGTGACGGCCAGGACGTACCAGGCGGTTCTCTTCATGGGGTCCTCGGCGAAGGGCGCGATAAAACGGGGACACGTACGCCGTGGCCGGGACATGCCCACGTTACGCGTCCCGAGGTCACGGCGTATATGTCCCCCTCCTGCGTAATTCCGTCGCGGGGAGTCATCCCTCAGCTCGCGCCGTTATGCTCACGGAGCGCTTCGAACATGGCCGCGATGTTGGCGACGGGGACGTTGGCCTGGATGTTGTGGACGGCGTTGAAGACGAAGCCGCCGTCGCGGCCGAAGATGTCGCAGCGCTCTAGGACCTCGGCCCGGACCTCGGCCGGCGTGCCGAAGGCCAGGGTCTTCTGGGTGTCCACCCCGCCGCCCCAGAAGACGAGGGCCCGGCCGAACTCCGCCTTGAGCCGGCGCGGGTCCATGCCGGCGGCCGAGACCTGGACGGGGTTGAGGATGTCGAAGCCGCTGTCGATGAAGGCCGGGATGAGGTTGAACACCGCGCCGCAGGAGTGCTTGAAGGACTTCCAGGCCGTGTGGAGGTGGATCCAGTCGTTGATGCGCCGGTAATAGGGGAGATAGAGCTCGCGGAAGGCCGCCTCCGAACAGAACTGGGACTGCTGGGTGCCGAAGTCGGTGCCGCAGACGAAGGCGGCCTGGACCTGGTCGCCGACCCGCTCGCGGAGCCGGGCCAGGTTGGCCAGGGCGATCTCCGTCTGGCGCTCGAAGACCTTGTGGACGTAGGAGCGCCGGGTCAGGGTGGAGACGTACCACTCCTCGACGTCGCGGATGCCCCGGGGGTGCTTGACGCCGGGCCCGGGCACCAGGGCGATGTCGCCCAGGGCCGTGCCCCCGAAGCTGGCGATCAGGCCCCGGCCCGTGGCCGCGGCCCGGGCGCACTCGCGTTCGTAGTGGGCCAGCGCGTCCTCGGAGAGCGGGCCGAACTCCTGGACGTTGTCCTCGGGGTCGAGGCGGTCCTCGTCGATGGGCCCCTGGCGGATGATGGTGTCGAAGAAGAAGCCGTTCTTGGGCAGGCGGCCGGAGGGCGGGGCGGTCCGGTCGCCGCCGGGATAGACGAGCGTGTCGCCGTTTTCGTCCTGGGTCGTCCGGAAGTTGCCCGACATCAGGACCTCGGTGCCGTCGTCCATGCGCCAGGGGGTCCAATTCTCGTTGCGGTAGCCGAACATCGTGTCGGGGCCGTAGACCCCCTCGACGTCCAGGCCCAGGACGGTCTGCAGGTCGTCGTCGATCCAGCCCAGCATCTGGTAGGGCTCGTGGACCTTGACCAGCCGCTCCTCGAGCCCGTAGTGCCGGCGCAGGCCGATGACGCACTTGACGTGCATGCCGGTGACGGCCGTGCCGTTGAAGTCGACGGGGATCCGGTCGGGCTGCCGGTGGTGGAGGGCGGCGTCCAGGCGCTCGCGGCTGGTCATCGTCATGGCGGGCCTCCTCGGCCCCCCAGATTACGCGTTTCGCCGCGGGTTTGCAATGTCCGGGGAGCGGCGTTCCGCCGCCGGGCCCGTCAGGCCCTGCCGTGCTTGAGGAACGTCCCGGCCCGGTACTCGCGGAAGGCCGTCCGCAACTCCTCCTGGGTGTTCATGACGATGGGGCCCTGCCAGGCGACCGGCTCGCCGAGGGGACGGCCCGCGATGAGCAGGAAGCGCACGGCCGCGGCGGCGGTCTTGACCTTGACCCGGCTGCCGTCGCCGAACAGGACGACGGCGTGATCGCCCTGGGCCGGCCGGCGCTCGAGATCGAAGTAGCTGGCCGGCTCGATGTCGTAGGAGGGCTGCCGGGTCTCGCCCGAGAAACAGGCCTCGCCCTCGAAGACGTAGGCCAGAACGGTGTGGCCGGGCGGGGTCGGGTGGACGAACTCGGCCTCCGGGGGCATGGCCACGTCGAGATACTCGGGCTCGATGACGATGTCGCGGACGGGGCCGCGGACCTTGCCGACCGTGCCGCAGATGACACGGGCCGCGACCCCGCCGGGCAGGGCCGCCTCGGGGATGTCGGCCGCCTTGACGTCGCGGTAGCGGGGATCCCTCATCTTCTGGGACCCGGGCAGGTTGGCCCAGAGCTGGAAGCCGCCCATGCGGCCGTCGGGCCCGCCCTTGGGCATCTCCTGGTGGATGATGCCGCTGCCGGCCGTCATCCACTGGACGTCGCCCGGGCCGATGACGCCCTGGTGGCCCAGGCTGTCGCCGTGCTCGGCCGTGCCCCGCAGCATGTAGGTGATGGTCTCGATGCCCCGGTGGGGGTGCCAGGGGAACCCGGGCAGGTACTTGGCCGGGTCGTCCTGGCGGAAATCGTCGAACATGAGGAAGGGGTCGAACTGGGGGACCTCCCGGAAGCCGAAGCCGCGGCGCAGATGGACGCCGGCGCCCTCGAGCGTCGGCTGGCTGACGAGGACCTTGCGGATGGCGCGGGTCTTGTCCATGTTTCCCTCCTTGAACAGCCATTCTACCACGGGAGAACATGGGGACACGTACCCGGGGTACATGTCCCCGGGGAGGAAATGGGGACACGTACCCGGGGTACATGTCCCCCTCGCCGTTCCCGGCTAGGCGGCCGGCGGGGCGTCGCCACCGCGGCGGCTGACGCGCCGCATGAGCAGGAAGACCGGGAAGCCGGCGGCGAAGAAGATAGAGCCGTAGAGGGCCTCGCGGGTCTGGGTGGCCAGCACGAAGCCGGCCACGGCCAGCATGACGGCGATGAAGACGGCCGGCAGGAGAGGATAGAGCGGGACGCGGTAGCCGTCGTAGGCCTGACCGGAGCGGCGGGCCTGGCGCCGCAGCCGGAAGATCGAGGACGACACCACGGCCAGGGTGATGGTGTCCAGGAACATGACGTAGTTGACGATGTTCTCGAACTTCTGCAGCAGGAAGATGGAGACCAGGATGATGCCCCCCAGGAAGAGCAGGCCGAACTCCTGGGTCTGCGTCCGCGGGTTGACCTTCTGGAAGACGGCCGGCAGGGTCCGGTCCTCGGCCATCGAATAGTAGACGCGGGGGATCTGCATCAGGGTGACGTTGAGAAAGCCCATGGCCGAGAGGAAAATGGCCAGCGACACGACCAATTGGCCCGTCTGGCCCAGGGTGACCCGGGCGGTCTCGGCCGCCACCAGCTTGGCCCCGGCGATGCCGGGGACGCCCAGGACCTTGACGTAGGCGACGTTGATGGTCAGGTAGCAGGCCAGGACGACGAGGATGCCGAAGAAGACGGCCCGGGGCACGTTGCGCTTGGCGTCGTGGACGTCGGCCCCGAAGTTGATCGTGTTCTGGTAGCCGCCGTAGGCGTAGAAGACGTAGATGAAGGCCACGCCCAGGGCGAAGAACCAGGGCCGGTCGAGCGGCAGGGCCTCGGGGCCGGCCGGGGCGCTCTTGGACAGGAAGGCCGCCGCGGCCAGGACGCCGATCATGACCACCTTGAGGATGCTCAAGACGTTCTGGGCCCAGGCCCCGGTCTTGATGCCCAGGAAATTGACGACGAGCAGGCCGAGGATGAGGACCACGGCCGTGATCTCGACGCGCAAGGTCGTCGGCGCGGCGCCGGGGAAGACGATCGGCGTCAGGTACTCGGCCCCGATCAGGGCCACGCCGGCGGCGCCGGCCCCGTTGAGGATGACGACGTTGGTCCAGTTGAGCATGAAGGCCAGGCCGGAGCCGTAGTTCTCGGCCACGACCTTGTAGTAGCTGCCCGGCTTGGCGAAGCGGCCGCCGATCTCGGCGAAGGTCAGGGCGCCGAGCAGGCTGACCAGGCCGCCGAGGCCCCAGGCCGCGTAGAAGAGCGCGGGCGTCTTGGCCGCCGCCGCCACCATGGCCGGGGTGCGGAAGATGCCGATGCCGATGATCAAACTGACGACGATCATGCTGGCGTCGAAGGTGGTCAGCTTGGCCTTGATGGTCATGGCGGGCTCCTGGTCAGGCCCCCGCCGGGCCCGGGCGGACCGGGTCCTCGGCGAGGACGGCGTCGAGGGTCGAGACGAAGAGGTCGGCGTCGGCCTCGGAGAAGCAGAGCGGCGGGCGGACCTTGAGGACATTGTGGAAGGGGCCGTCGGTCCCGGTGAGGACGCCGCGGTCGCGGAGGCGCTCGACGGCGTAGGCCGCCTCGGCCGCGGCCGGCTCGAGCGTGCCGCGGTCGCGGACGAGCTCGATCCCCAGGAAGAGGCCCGAGCCGCGGACGTCGCCGACGATCGGATGGCGCTCGGCCAGCCGCTTCAGGCCGGCGACGAAATGCGCGCCGACGCGCCGGGCCCGCTCCTGGAGACGCTCGTCCCTCATGACGTCGAGCACGGCCAGGCCGGCGGCGCAGGCCACCGGATTGCCGCCGAAAGTGGCGAAGAACTCCATGCCGTTGTCGAAGGCGGCCGCGATCTCTTTGGTCGTCACGACGGCGGCCAGCGGGAAGCCGTTGCCGATGGGCTTGCCGAGGACGACGATGTCGGGCACGACCCCCTGGGTCTCGAAGCCCCAGAAGTGCGTGCCCAGGCGGCCGAAGCCGGCCTGGACCTCGTCGGCGACGCATACCCCTCCGGCCGCCCGCACCAGACGGTAGGCCTCGGCCAGGTAGCCCGGGGGCAGCACGATCTGGCCGGCGACGCTGGGCACGGTCTCGGCGACGAAGACGGCCGGACCGCCCCGGGGCGCGACCTCCTCGGCCAGGAGACGGCCGAGGGCGGCGGCGTATTTCCTCCCGGCCCCCGGGTCGTCCCGCTTGAAGGGGCCGCGATAATCGTCGGGCAGGGGCGCGACGTGGACCCAGGGCCGGCGGCCCCGGCCGCCGGGCCCGTCGAACTTGTAGGGGCTGATGTCGATGAGGCTGCCGGTGTGGCCGTGATAGGCCGACTCGAGGACGACGACGTCCTCGCGGCCGGTCCGGGCCCGGGCCAGGCGCAGGGCCAGCTCGTTGGCCTCGCTGCCCGAGTTGAGGACATAACAGACGCGCAGGGGCGGCGGCAGGAGGGCCGTCAGGCGCCCGGCGTAGCGGACGAGGTTGTCGTGAAGATAGCGGGTGTTGGTGTTGAGCAGCGCGATCTGCTCCGCGACGGCCCGGACGACCCGGGGGTGGCTATGGCCGACCAGGGGCACGTTGTTGTAGGCGTCGAGATAGGCTCGGCCGGTCTCGTCGTAGAGATGCTGCATCCAGCCGCGCACGATCTTCAAGGGCCGGCGGTAGGAAAGGCCCAGGTTGCGGCCGAGGAGCCGGCGGCGGTCGGCCAGGGTCTCGGCCGGGGGCGGGTCCGGGGCCGGCAAACGGTCCGCGGGGAGGCCCAGGAGGAGATTGGGATCGGGGGACAGGCCGGTCCAGAGAGAACGGCGGCCGGGCGGGGCCACGCCGGGGAAGTCCCCGTCGAGGCCGAGGAGGTCGAGGATGATCTGGACGTGGACGTGGGGCCACCAGTCGCCGTTCGCGGGCGGGGCGCCCACGGCGGCGAAACGCTCGCCGGCCCGGACGGCCCGCCCCGGCCGGAGCCCGGCGACGGAGTCCGGATCGAGGTGGCCGTAGAGGGTGAAAAACTCCGGCCCCGAGGGGAGCGCGTGGCGCAAAATGACCAGCGGTCCGTAGTCTTTGGGCCCGTCGTTGCGGGCGACGATGTGGACGGTGCCGTCGAGCGGGGCGCGCACGGCGCTTGCCGGGGGGACGCTCAAGTCCACCCCGAGATGGACGGTGCGGCGCTCGGCGGCCGGATCGCCGGCGGCGGCAAAGGCGCCGGTCGTATAGATCGCCCGGGCCTCGTCGTAGCGCCCCCAGCCGACGGCCGCGCCGGCTTCGCGCATGGCCTTGTCGATGGTCGCCGCGAGCCGCGGCGTCTCCAGCCCGGCCGGGTCGGCGCCGACGACCGGGCTGCCGACCGAAAGGTCGAGGACGGCCACGGGCGCCGTCCGCAGGTCGTGGTCCAGGACAGGGGCGAAGGCGCCGGCGGCGGCCCGCAGGGCCTCGACGACGGCCGGGCCGTGCGGCACGGGCGGCCGGCCGCAGGCGTCGCGATAGGCGTAGTGGGCCAGCCGCGGCGGGACCTTGCCGAAGGCCTCCAGGGCGGCCCAGGCCGGCGCTTCGCTGACCGTAAGGTAAGGATCGTCCGGCTCGGCGGCGGCCCGGCAGGCGGAATTGACGACGCTGACGGCCAGGCGGGCCCGGACGAGGACGTCGAGGACGGCGGTCTCCTCCTCCGTCAGCGGCCGGACGCGGTGGTAGCCGGCCACGAGCGGCCGGACGGCCTCGAGGGGATCGGCGGCCCCGAACGAGGCGTAGGCGGCGGCCACGGCGGCCTCGGCTACGGTCACGGTCTCGATCATGTCGCCGAAGTCGATCAGGCCGGCCAGGCGCGGCCCGGCGCCCCGCTCCACCCGGACCAGGACGTTGTGCTCGTTGGCGTCGGCGTAGACGACGCCGCGGCGGAGGCGCGGCAGGACCGGCCCGAGCTCGGCGTCGTAGCGGGCCAGGACCCGCTCGACCAGGGCTCGGCGCCGGGGGTCCCGGACGGCGTCGAGGCGCTCCCGGATCCAACCCGCCCGGACGAGGTCCCACTTGATCTCGCGGCGGGCCGAGGGGTGGGAGAACCCCTCCAGGGCCAGGTCGAGGCGGGCCAGGGCGCCGCCGAGCTCCTCGAGCAGCTCCGGGGTGACCGGGCGCAAGCCGGCCATGGGGCGGCCGGGGAGGAAGGACAGGGCCCAAACGATGCGGGCCCGGCCGCCGGCCAGGACGGCGGTCGACCAGGGCCGGCCCGACGCGTCGGGAAGGACCCGGGGAACGGGCAGGCCGGGCTCGCGCTCCGCGATCGTCCGGAGGGCGGCGCACTGCATATCGACGAAGCCCGGGTCCCTCATCGGATGCATGACCTTGAGGACCCGCGCCGCCCCGTCGGCCGTGTCCAGGCGGAAATTGTCGTCGTATTCGCTGGGCAGGGACGAGGCCCGGGCTTCGAGGCCGTAGAGGTCGCGGGCCAGGCGGACGGCGTCGCGGACCGACGCGCGCTCATCCGGGTGGGCGCCGATGTCCATGGGTCTCCTTCGTCCCGCCGCGGGCGCGGGTCTCGGGGATGATAGATGTTCCCCGACGGGCCGTCAAGGACGGCGGGCCGGGAGGGACCGGACGGCCCGCTCGACCCGCTCCAGGGCCTCGAGGAGGACGGCGCGGGGGCAGCCGAAGTTGACGCGGACGAAGCCGGCCGCTTCCTCGCCGAACATCCGGCCGTCGCTGAAATAGACCCCGGCCTGCCGCAGGAAGAACTCGTTGAGGGCCTCGGGCGGCAGGCCGAGGCCGCGGGCGTCGATGAGAGCCAGGTAGGTCCCCTCGGGCCGGACGAAGCGCAGGCCGGGCAAACGCTCGGCGACGAAGCGCTCGATCAGGTCGACGTTGCCCTCGAGATAGGCCAGGAGCTCGTCGAGCCAGCTTTCGCCGCGGCGGTAGGCGGCCTCGAAGGCGACGATGCCCAGGGCGTTCCCGAGATCGAAGCCCGACCGCTCCATCTCGTTCTCGAAGGTCCTCTTCAGGTCCGCGTTGGCCAGGACCACGGCGGCCGTGGACAGGCCGGCGATATTGAAGGTCTTGCTGGGGGCGACGCAGGTGATGGTCTGTTGGGCCAGCTCCGGCGCCAGGGCGGCGAAGACGTGGTGGCGGTGCCCGCGATAGACGAGGTCGTGGTGGATCTCGTCGCTGACGACGATGAGGTCGCGCTCGACGGCCAGGCGGCCGAGGGCCTCGAGCTCCGGCCGCGTCCAGACCCGGCCGACCGGGTTGTGGGGGCTGCAGAGGATGAGCAGCCGGCCGGGCGCGTCGATCTTCGTCCGCAGGTCCTCCAGGTCCATCGTGTAGCGGGCGCCGTCGAACCGGAGCGGGTTGCGGACGACGCGGCGATCGTTGTTCTCGATGGCGTAGAAGAAGGGGTGGTAGACCGGGGGCTGGACGAGGACCGGGTCGCCCGGCCGGGTGAAGGCCCGGACGATGACGTTGAGGGCCGGCACGATGCCCGGGGTCAGGGCCAGCCAGCCGGGGTCGACGGCCCAGTCGTGGCGCCGCTTCATCCAGCCGGCCGCGGCCTCGAAGAACGACGGCGGGGTCTCCGGGTAGCCGAAGACGCCGTGCCGGACCCGCCGCTCGAGGGCCTCGACGACGGCCGGCGGCGAGGCGAAGTCCATGTCCGCCACCCACATGGGGATGGCGTCGGGGGCGCCGAGATCGCGCCGCGGGTGGGCCCATTTCATGGACTCGGTCCCGGTCCGGTCGATGATCGTGTCGAAATCGAACATCATACGAGGAACTTGCCGTTCTTGGCGATGGGCCGGCCGTTGGCCGTGATGCTGACCTTGTCGACCAGGGCGTCGAAATGGTACTGGCTCTTGTTCTTGCCGATGCCGTAGGAATCCCCGATGGCGAAGTGGACGGTGCCGAAGGCCTTTTCGGCCTCGAGCATGTTGGGCGAGATGCGGGCGCCCTGGTTGGTGCCGATGCCGAACTCGCCGATCAGCCGGGCCGTCGGATCGTCGCCGACGGTCCTGATGACCTCCGCGATGCCGGCGCCCTTGTAGGCGACGAGCCGGCCCGCCTTGAAGGTCATCTCGCCGGGCCCCATCTTGTCGTCGATGAGCCCGATCGCGATCCGGCCGGTGAAGGTCTCCTCGACCGGGCAGGTGAAGCACTCGCCGGCCGGCAGGTTGCCGTGGACGCCCTTCTTGGAGATATCGCCGATGTCGGCGTGCCAGGCCCGGCCGTAGACGCTGAAGGCGATCCGCGTCCCGGCCGCGTTCTCGACGACGATGTCCGCGTCCTTGACGGCCTTCATGACCTTTTTAGTGAACCGGGCCATGGCCGAGAAATCGATGGCCACCAGCCGCTCCATCATGTCCCGGGTGATGCCGGGCATCATGCAGATGCGGCCGTGCTTGGAGCCCGCGGCGACCATGAAGCCGCGAAAGGGCTTCTCGGGGAAGCGGCCCTCGAGCAGATAGGTCGTGACGTTGGCGCCGCGGATGAGCTCCTTGAACTGGCGCGTCGGGCCGGTGATCGGCCGGAGCGTCTCGGTCATCAGGTAGGTCGTCACCTCGGCGCCGGCGTCCTTGGCGCGCCGGGCCAGGGCCTCGGCGATCTCGAGCTTGGCCGTGTCGGTGACCAGCAGGAACTTCTCGCCCTTGCGGATCCGCAGGGCCTGGTTGACGGCCCGTTCGGCCGCCGCGTCGAGCTTGGTCGTCTTCATGGGCGTCCTCCTGTCGTTCCCGGTCCGCTATTTCTGCCGCCGCGCGTCCCAATAGACGAAGCCGCAGAGCAGGACGAACGCGACGAGGCTTAAGATCTGTCCGTAGGCGTTGAACCAGGCCGTCGGGGGGCCGTCCACCCAGCGGCCGCCCTCGATGACCATGGTCACGCCCCAGCTGACGGCCTGGTCGACCTTGAGCAGCTTGAGGACGGCCAGGACGATGCCCATCAGGGCGCCGCCGGCGATGAAGCCGGAGGAGATGAGCGTGCCGCGGTTGTGGCGCCGCTCGGCCAGCTCCTTGTCCCTGGTCGAGGTCTTGACCAGATGGGACAGGAAGCCGCCCACGAGCAGCGGCGTCGTCAGCGGCAGCGGCAGGTACATGCCCAGGGCGAAGGCCAGCGGCGGCACCTTGGCCAGCTCGGCGACGAGGGCGACCGAGGCGCCGATGCCGTAGAGGAGCCAGGTCACCGGCTCGCGGGACATCATCGACTTGATGACCGTGGCCATCAGGTTGGCCTGGGGCGCGGCCAGGGCCCCGCTCTGGAAGGAGAAGGCCTTGTCCAGGATGTAGATGGCCACGCCGACCGTCAGGGCCGAGACGAGCACGCCGGCGAACTTGAACCGCTCCTGGTTGCGCGGCGTGGCCCCCAGCCAGTAGCCGATCTTGAGGTCGGTGACGAACGAGCCCGAGATCGACAGGGCCGTGCAGACGACGGCCCCGATCAGCAGGGCCACGGCCATGCCCTCCTCGCCGGCCAGCCCGGCCCCGAGCAGCAGGGCGCTCGAGAGGATGATGGTGATCAGGGTCATGCCCGAGACGGGGTTGGTCCCGACGATGGCGATGGCGTTGGCGGCCACGGTCGTGAACAGGAACGACAGGAGCAGGCAGACCAGGACGCCGATGACGGCCAGCTTGAGGTTGGAGATCCAGAGGAAGTAGAGGAACAGCCCGGCCGCCGTGGCCAGCAGGCCGAAGATGACCGTCTTCATGTTCAGGTCGCGGTCCGTCCGCGGCGCCGCCGCTTCGCCGGCGCGCTTGCCGCGGACGATCTGGCGGAAGCCGAGCGAGAACGACTTGACCATGACCGGCATGGACTTGATGATGCCCAGGACGCCGGCCATGAAGATGGCCCCGATGCCGATGTTGCGGACGTAGGCGCTGAAGATCTGGGTCTCGCTCATCTGGGCGATGGGGACCGCGCCCGGGTAGACCGCGCCGGGCACGTGCTGGCCCAGGAACCAGATGGCCGGGATGAAGGCGAAGTGGGACAGCAGGCCCCCGGCGACGATGACAGCGTTGTAGCGCAGGCCGATGACGTAGCCCAGGCCCAGGAAGGCCGACAGGGCGTCGAGCTTGAGGACCATCCGGGTCTTGACGGCCAGCTGGTCCATGAAGGGCAGGAAGCGGAAGTCGATGAGCTCGTTCCAGAGCCGGACCCCGATGGCCAGGAACTCGTAGACGCCGCTGACGGCGACGCCCAGGATCAGGGCCGTGGCCTGGCGGCCGCCGGACTCGCCGGACACCAGGATCTCGGTCGTGGCCGTGGCCTCGGGGAAGGGCAGCTTGCCGTGCTGCTCGACGCAGAAGTAGCGGCGAAGCGGCGTCAGGAACAGGATGCCCAGGCAGCCGCCGAGGAAGGTCGACAGGAAGATCTTGACGATGTCCGTCGGCAGCCCGAGGATGTACAGGGCCGGGATGGTGAAGATGGCCCCGGCCACCAGGGCCCCGGACGCGGCCCCGATCGACTGGAGGATGACGTTCTCCAGGATGGAGCTCTTCCGCTTGGACATGTAGCCGATGCCCACGGCCAGGATGGCGATGGGGATGGCCGCCTCGGGCACCGTGCCCACCTTGAGGCCGAGATAGGCGATCGAGAAGGTGAAGAACAGGGACATGAACAGGCCCCAGACGACCGAGCGGGCGGTCACCTCGGGCACGCGGGCCTCGGCCGGGACATACGGCGTGTAGGCCCGGCCGGGCGGGAGCTCCTGGTAGGCTTCGGGCGGAAGGGACTTGCGGGACGACTCCATCGCGGTCTCCTTTCTCGGCGCGGCGCCGGTGCCCGGCGGCCCTGCGGCGGCCGGGCTTACGATTGGCCGCCGTATCTCGACAGGATGTCCTGCGTCAGGCGCTGGTAGGCCTCGGCGTTGATCTTGACCTTCTTCTCTTCGCGGGCCTTGGTCATGTAGGACATCAGGAAGCGGTTCTTCTTGTCGCCGAGGAGCGTGTCGCGCTCGGTGGTCTTGACCTTCTCGAACTCCTCCCGGGCCGTTTCCTTGCGTTCGAGGACCCGGAACAGGGCGTAGCCCTCGTCGACGGCCACGGGGTTGCTGGCCTGCTTGAGGGGCAGGCCGAAGAGCAGGGCGTCGATCTCGGGCCGCTCGCCGACGAGGCTCAGGTACTGCTCGCGCTTGTGGGCGTCGACGGTCTTGTATTCGAGCTGGAGCTTGGGGGCCTCGGTGTTCCAATCGTCCTTGAGCGAAGCCCGCAGCCCGGCCAGCCGGACCTGGGCCGCGGTCTTGCGCCGCTCGTCCGCGAGGGCCTTGGCGATCTCGTCGCGGGCCTCCTCGAAGGTGGCCGGCCGCTCGGGCTCGATGCTCTTGAGCTCGGCCAGGGCCTCGCCGGCGTAGGTGAAGATGGGCGCGGAGATGTCCTTGACCTTCAACCCGAACAGGGCCTCGCTGACCGCGCCGGAGGTGTCGAAGTCGCCCAGGGGGTCGCCCCGTTTGAGAGCCCCGGTCGAGGCCGGCTTGAGGCCCTCCTTCTGGGCCGCGACGTCGAGGCTCTTCTCCTTGCGGGCGGCCTTCTCCAGGCGCTGGAGGCGCTCGGCCACCAGGGCCCGGGCCTTCTCGTCCTCGAGCAGGCCCTTGATGGTCGCCTGCACGTCGGCCAGGGGCTTGGTGACGGCCGGCGTCTTGGCCGTGACCTTGAACAGGGCCGCGCCGGTCTCGGTCTCGACGACGTCGGAGACGGCCCCGGCCGCCAGGGCGTTGACGGCCGCCGTCTCCGGGGCCGAGAGCGAGCGCCAGTCGTAGGCGCCCCAATCGCCGCCCGCGGCGGCCTTGTCGTCCTTGGAGAACTGCCGGGCCAGCCCGGCGAAGTCCTGGCCGCCGGCGGCGCGCTTCTGGAGGTCGCTGGCCAGGGCCAGGACCGTGTCCTTGTCGGCCGCCGTGAAGGGCAGCCAGATCCGGCTGGCCTGGACGGTCTCGGGCTCCTGGAACTGGGCCGTGTTGTCGCGGTAGTACTTCTCGATGTCGCCGTCCCCGACCGTGATCTCCTTCTTGAGGTCGGCCGTGCGCAGGACGACGTAGTCGGCGGTCCGCTTCTCGGGGACCTTGTAGGCCGCGGCGTCGCGGTCGAAGCGGGCCCGCAGCTCGGCCTCGGACGGGGCCGCCGGGGCCTCGGCCTTGGCCGTCTCGGCCACCAGGTACTCGACCTTGACCGAGTCGTTCTGCTTCCGGTAGGCCTCCCAGACCTCGTCGTCGGTGACGAACAGGCCGGCCGTCAGGACCTGGACGACCTTGGTCATGAGGACCTCCTGGCGGAGGCCGGACTCGAAGTCGGCCAGGGGGATGTGGTTGTAGTCGAGGATGCGCTGGTAGTTCTCGAAGCCGACGAACCGGCCGTCCTGCTGCAGGGCCGGGAAGGACATGATCTTGGCCCGGACCTCGGCGTCGGAGGCCCGCAGGCCCATGTCCGCGGCCAGCTCGAGCAGCAGCCGCTGCTGGACGAGCTGCTCCAGGGTCTGCTGGGGCACCCCGAGCTGCTGGACGAGGCCGGCGTTGATCTCGCCCCCGAACTGCTTCTGCAGGGCCTCGAGCCGCTGGCGGAGGGCCTGGTAGAACTCGTTGGAGGAGATCTTGGCCCCGCCGACGCTGGCCAGGGTGTCGGAACGGTTGGACTCGCCCAGGCGCCCGGCGCCGCCCCAGATGGCGAAGATGGCGATGATGAAGGTCGCGACGATCAGCCAGAGGATGGGCTTGAGCGACTTGACGTTGCGTCTCATGGATTTCAGCATGGGATCACCTCGAACGGCGTCGCCGCTCTTCGTCGAAAAGGGGACGCAGCTTGCGATAGGTCGTGTCCAGGTCCTCGATGAAGACCCGGGTCGCCCCGACCAGGGGCATGAAGTTGGCGTCCCCCGTCCAGCGGGGGACGACGTGAAGATGGTAATGCCCGGCCACGCCGGCCCCGGCGCTGGCGCCGAGGTTCATCCCGGTGTTGAAGCCCTGCGGCGCGTAGGCCCGGCGCAGGACGACCAGGGCGGTCCGGAGCAGATCGGCCAGCTCCTGCCGCTCGGCGGGCCGGGCCTCGGTGAAGTCGGCCAGGTGCCGCCGCGGGGCGATCATGAGGTGCCCCGGCGTATACGGGTAGCGGTTGAGCAGGACGATGTGGTGCCGGCCGCGCCGCAGCACGTGGGCGGCCCGGTCGTCCCGGGCCTTGAGGGCCTGGCAGAAGACGCAGCCGGCGGCGGGGACGGCCTGGCGCACGTACTCGGCTCTCCAGGGGGCGGAGATGTAGCGCATTACTTGTTGATCAGCTCCTTGAGGAGCTTGCTGGGCTTGAAGTAGAGGACCTTCTTGGGCGGGACCTTGACCGGCTCGCCCGTCCGGGGGTTGCGCCCGGCCCGGGAGGTGCGCTTGCGGAAGCGGAAGCTGCCGAAGCCGCGGATCTCGATCTCCTCGCCGCGCAGGATGGCCTCGCGGATGGTCTCGAAGAACAGGTTGACCCCTTCCTCGGCTTCCTGCTTGGGGATGTTCAACTCCTGGGAGATCTTGTTGGTCAGGTCGGCCTTAATCATGGCTGTCCTCCTTCTTGGTTCCCTTCCGCGGGGCCTTGAAGCCCTTCAGCTGGTCCCTCATGATGTCCCCGAGGGTCATGCGGTCGTTCTGGGTCTCCATGAAGCGCTGGAAGTCCTGTTTCTCCATGTCGTAGACGGCCTGCTTGAAGCTGAGCGAGATCTTCTTGGCCTTGGGGTTCATCTTGACGATCTTGGCGTTGCGCTCGTCGCCGACGGCGAAGGCGTCGGAGGGCTTCTCGAGCTTCTTCTCGTCGAGCTCGGCCGTGAAGACGACGCCCTCGATGCCCGGGACGATCTCGACGAAGGCGCCGAAATCGGTCAGGCGGACGATCTTGGTCTTGACGACGTCGCCGACCTTCTGCCGGGTGAAGAACTCCTCCCAGATGTCGCCCTCGAGCTGCTTCATGCCCAGGGAGACCTTCTGCTTGTCGACGTCGATGTTCAGGACGAGGGCCTCGACCTCCTGGCCGACCTGGAGCTTCTCGGAGGGGTGCTTGACCTTCTCCCAGCTGATGTCGGAGATGTGGACCAGGCCCTCGATGCCCTTCTCGACCTCGACGAAGGCGCCGAAGTCGGTCAGGCTGGTGACCGTGCCCTTGACCCGGGCGCCCACGCCGTGCTGCTGGCGGAAGGTCTCCAGGGGGTGCGGGGTGGCCTGCTTGAGACCGAGGGAGATGCGCTTGGTCTGGGGATTGACGTCCAGGATGGTGACCACGACCTCCTGGCCGGGGGTCAGGACCTTCTTGGGGTGGACGAGCTTGCGCGACCAGGTCAGGTCGGAGATGTGGACCAGGCCCTCGACGCCCTTCTCGAGCTCGACGAAGGCGCCGAAGTCGGTCAGGCTGGAGACCTTGCCGGTAATCCGCTGGCCGGCCTGGTACTTCTCGGCGATGTTGGCCCAGGGGTCGGGCGTCAGCTGCTTGAGGCCCAGGGAGATCTTCTCGGTCTTCTCGTCGAAGGCCAGGACGACCACCTCGACCTCCTGGCCGACGGTCAGGTGGTCGGAGGGGCGGGCGCCCTTGCCCCAGGTGATGTCGGAGACGTGCAGCAGCCCTTCGATGCCGCCGAGGTCGATGAAGGCGCCGAAGTTGGTCAGCGATTTGACCCGGCCGGTGACCTTTTCGCCCTTGACCAGGCTGCCGAAGACGCCCTTCTTGCGCTTCTCGCGCTCGTCGTGGAGGATGATCTTGCGCGACAGGACCGCGTTCTCGGTCTTGCGGTCGAACTTGATGACCCGGAACTTGAAGGTCTGGCCGATCAGGGCCGCCGGGTCCTTGACCGGCCGCAGGTCGGCGTGGGACTCCGGCAGGAAGGCCATCAGCCCGACATCGACGTTGAACCCGCCCTTGGTCCGCTCCACGACCGTGCCCGTGACGGCCAGGCCGCGCTCGAAGGCCTGGTCCAGGGTCTCGACGGCCCGGACGGCGTCGGCCCGCCGCTTGGACAGGACGAGGTAGCCGTCCCGGAGGTCGGTCTTCTCGAGCATGGTCTCGACCTCGCTGCCCGGCTCCAGGGCTTCCAGGACGGCGGGGTCGGTGAAGTCCTCGTTGGGGATCAGGCCCTCGGTCTTGAACCCGACGTCGACGACGACGTGGGTCGGGGTGCGCTTGATGACGCGGCCCTGGAGGACCTTCCCCATGGTGATCTCTTTGGTGCTGTACTCGTAGCGGTCGAGCAGGTGCTCGTAGTCTTCGGACGACATCTTGGCGTCGTCGCGTTCGGGCTGCTTGGTCGGCTCGGTCATGGCGCAAAGCTCCTGAAATGAAGATACGGGGACGTCCCTCCGGGGAAGGCCCTGAACGGACGACCCATCCTATCGAAGAAACACCGCGTTGTCAACTCTAAGTTCCGCTGGGGCCGATACTTAGGGGCTAGGCCTCGGAGGCCTTCTCCTGTTCGAGGATCTTGGCGATCTCCGCTTCGGAGGGCAGCTCGTCGAGGCCGTTGAGCCCCAGGTAGAGAAGGAACTCGTCGGAGGTCCGGTAGACGAGGGGGTTGCCCGGCGCCTTCTTCCGGCCGACGATCTTGATCAGCCCTTTCTCGAGCAGGGTCTTCAGCGACCCGGTCGAGTCGACGCCCCGGATGGCCGAGATCTCGGATTGGGTCACGGGCTGGCGGTAGGCGATGGCGGCCAGCGTTTCCAGCCCGGCCGAGGACAGCCGGTTCTTGCGCTCGATCTGGAGCAGCCGGCGGACCTCGCGGTCGTGGGCCGGCTTGGTGGCGAACAGCCACCCCCCGCCGGTGCGGATGAGGCGGACGCCGCGGCCCTCGGCGTCGCCTTCGGCGGCCAGGGCTTCGACCGCCGCCGTGAGGTCGTCGGCCGGCACCCCCTCGCAGACGGCCTGGAGGCGGTCCAGGGTCAGCGGTTCCTGGGAGACGAAAATGAGGGCCTCGACGAGGGCTTTCAGGTCATTTGTCATGGGCGGCCGTCCTGGAAGGGTCCTTGCGGAGCCAGACGCGGATGGTCTGGAAGAGCTCGTCCTGGACGGCCACGGCCACCCGGGACTTGACCAGCTCGAGGATGCAGAAGAAGGAGACCAGGGCCTCCTCGAGCGAGTCGTGGGACTCGAAATATTCGAGGAAGTCGAGGACGCCGCGGGCCTGGAGGAGCGTCACCAGCTCCTTCATCTTGACCTCGACCGGGACCTCCCGGCCGCGGATGACCCGGGTGTCGTCGGCCTCCTTGCGCTTCATCATGGCGAAGAACGACTCGGCCAGGTCGAACAGCGACAGCTCGACCGGCTCGAGCTCGCCCTCGCCGTGGAGCGGGGGGAGGAAGTCCCGCCGCCACTGGAGGATCTGGACGTCCTCGCGCTCGCGGAGCAGGGAGCAGGCGGCCTTGACCCGCTCGTACTCGATGAGCCGGTCGACCAGGACCCGGCGGGGGTCGTCGCCCTCGGCCAGATCGGTCTCCCGCGGCAGGAGCATCTGCGACTTGATGTAGATCAGCAGCGCGGCGATGAAGACGAACTCGGCCTCGCGGTCGAGGTTGATCTCGGTCTTGCGCTCCAGGTAGTCGAGATAGTCCCGGGTGATGGCCGCGATGGGGATGTCGTGGATGTCGATCTTCTTCTTGCGGATGAGGAAGAGGAGCAGATCGAGCGGGCCCTCGAAGACGTCCAGCCGGACCTGGTAGCCGTCCGCGGCGGCCTCGGCCGGGGCGCCGGCCTCGGGCGCCGGGACGAGGCCCGGCGCCGCGGCGTCCGGCGCGGCCGTCTCTCCGGTGGGCAGGGCGTCGGCGGCGGGATCGGACATGCTAGGAGAAGAGCCTGACGATGAGGTTCTGGGCGGGCGCGAACACGGCGCTCAGGAGGTTCGTGTACATCAGCACCAGCAGGAGCAGGAAGCCGTAGGGCCGGAGCCGCTCGTACCGGGCCGCGGCCCGCTCCGAGAGCAGGCCGGCCAGGATGCCGCTGCCGTCGAGCGGCGGGATGGGGATGAGGTTGAAGACGGCCAGCGAGACGTTGATGAGGGCCGTCACGAACAGGATGACGACCACCCCGCCCAGGGGCTTGCTCCACATCGAAGCGACGGGCACGTTGGCGCCCACGGCCTTCAGGACCTGGTAAACCAGCACGGCCGCCGCGGCCGTGGCGAGGTTGGCGAGCGGGCCGGCGAAGGAGATCCACAAGCCGCCCTTGCGGGGCCGGCGGAGGTTGTTGGGATTGTAGGGGACCGGCTTGGCCCAGCCGAACACGGGCTGCTTCAGGAGGATGAGCAGGAGCGGGAAGATGATCGTGCCGAAAAGATCGATGTGGACGAGGGGATTGAGCGAGGCCCGGCCCAGGGCCGCGGCCGTCGGATCGCCGAGCTTGTTGGCCATCCAGGCGTGGGCCGCCTCGTGCACGGTGATGGCGAAGAAGATGGCGAAGGCCTGGACGAGAATGAATCGGATATCCATGGTGAAAAGGCTCTCTTTTATAGCACAGATCGGGGCGGCCGTAAACAGCCGCTAGCGGGAGTCGACGACCACTTCGAAGCCCTCGCGGACGGGCGGCGCGGTGAAGAAGGGCAGGAACTTGACCAGCTGCTCCTGGTAGTAGCGGTTCTCCTCGTTGGCCAGGGCCGAGGCCTCGTCGTCCCAGAACGTCAGGGCCACGGCCCGGCCGGCCGCCCGGTCGCCCAGCAGGAAGGCCGCCCGGAAGCCCTTCTGGGTCCGGGCCGCCGGAACGACGCTGTCCTCGAACAGGCGGACCCCTTCGTCGTAGCGCTCGGGGCGGAAGCTCATCGTCGTCAGGCGCGCGTACACCGCTCCCCCCCGGAGGCCCGTCCGGCCCCCGACGTCCGCCGGGCCGGGGATCATGAACCCCGAGCGGCGGCCGATGCGGAGATTCATCGCTGTCGTCCCCTTCCCACTCACTCCATACAATAGGCCCCGCCGGGCCGGGAGTCAATCGACACGGGCGTCGAACGAGGGATCGCGGTAGACCTCCCGGCCCTCGAGCAGGGTCCAGAGGACCTTGGCCCGTCCGATCTCCGCGGCGGGCAGGCCGAAGATGTCCCGGTCGAGGACGATGAGGTCCGCGGCCAGGCCGGGCTCGAGCGCGCCGCGCGACTTCTCTTCGCGGCAGAGCCAGGCCCCGTTCGCGGTGTAGGCGCGGAGCATGGTCTGGAGGTCGACCCGCTCCTCCGGGATCCAGGCCGGGCCCGGCGGCTCGCCCGGCCCCCGCCGGGTCAGGGCGACCTGGATGGCCTGCAGCGGGTCCGGCGACGAGACCGACCAGTCGCTGCCGCCGACGATGACCGCCCCGGTCCGGGCGACGCTGCCGATCGGGTAGAGCCAGCGCGACCGGGCCGGGCCCAGGATGGGCAGCGTCAGGTCCGTGATGTACGCGTCGGCGTAGGCCCACAGGGCCTGGAAATTGGCCGCGGCCCCCAGCCGCTTGAAGCGCGGGATGTCGGCCGGGTCGATGAGCTCGAGGTGGGCGATGTGGTGGCGCATGTCCCGGAAGCCGTTGGCCCGCCCGGCGGCCTCGAAGGCGTCCAGGCTCATGCGCACGGCCCGGTCGCCGATGGCGTGGACGTGGATCTGGAAGCCGGCCCGGTCCAGGGCCCGGGCCAGGGCGTCGAAGTCCTCCGGCTCGAGCAGGGGGCGGCCCCGGTCGCCCGGCCGGTCGACGTAGGGCTCGAGCAGGGCGGCCGTGTGCGGCTCCATGACCCCGTCGGCGAAGATCTTGGCCGCCGTGGCCTTGAGCCTGTTCCCGGCGTAGCGCCGGCGCAGCCCGGCCAGGCGGGCGGCCTCGGCTGGGCCCCGTCCGGTGTCGACTTCGAGAGAGGCCAGGACCCGGACGGAGAGCTCCCCGGCGCGGTCGAGGGCGGCGTAGGCGTCCAGCAGGTCCGGTCCGGCGTTGGCTTCGACGATCGAGACGATGCCGAAGCGGTTGGCCAGCGCCAGGCCGGCCCGCAATCCTCTTATATAATCCTCCGGGCGCAGCGGCGGCACGAGCCGCTCGACCAGGCCGGCGGCGCTCTCGCGGAGCGTCCCGGCCGGGTCGCCGGTCTTGGGATCGCGCTCGATGCGGCCGCCGGCGGGGTCCGCCGTGTCCCGGGTGATCCCGGCCAGCGCCAGGGCCCGCGAATTGGCCCAAGCCGAATGGCCGTCGGCCGAGGCCAGGACGGCCGGCCGGTCGGGGACCAGGGCGTCCAGGGCCTCCTTGCGCGGATTGGCCTCCGGGAAGAGCGGCAGGTCCCAGCCGCCGCCGGTGATCCAGGGCGCCTCCGGATGGGCCGCGGCGTAATCGCGGACCTTGGCCAGGACGTCCGCCGCGGTCTCCAGGCCGTTGAGGTCGCAGAGGCCGAGCTCGACGCCGCCGGTGATCAGGTGGATATGGGAATCCTGGAAGGCGGGCAGGACCAGCCGTCCGCCCAGAGCGGCGACGCGCGTGGACGGGCCCCGCCGGGCCAGGGCCTCGCGGGCGGTGCCGACATAAACGACCTTGCCCCCGGCCACGGCCAGGGCTTCGGCCCGGCGGACCGGCCCGGCCAGAGGGACGACCGCCGCGTCGATCAGGATCAGGTCGGCCGGGCCGGGGGCGGGGCGGCCGCCGCAGCCGGCCGCAAGGCCGGCCAGCGCCAGGGCGACAACGAGGGCGACGGCCCGGAGGCGGGTCTTGAACGGCATCGGCGGCTCCTTCCCGGGGGCCTCAGGCCGGGCCCCGTTTGAGGCGTTGGTCCATGGCCGCGGCGGCCGTCCGGGCGTCGCCCATGGCCAGGATGACGGTGGCCCCGCCCCGGGCGATGTCGCCGCCCGCGTAGACGCCGGCGAGCGACGTGGCCATGGTGGCGGGGTCGACCTCGATCGTGCCCCAGGCGGAGACCTTCAGGCCGGGCGTCGTTCGGGGCAGCAGGGGATTGGGGCTCTGGCCGATGGCCACGACGACGAGGTCGACCTCGGTCGTGAACTCCGAACCGGCCACCGGCACGGGCCGGCGGCGCCCGGAGGCGTCCGGCTCGCCGAGCTCCATGCGCAGGCACTCCATGGCCTTGAGGCGGCCTTGCGCGTCCCCGATGTAGCGCGTCGGCACGGTCAGGAAGCGGAACTCGATCCCCTCTTCCTCGGCGTGATGGACCTCCTCGATCCGGGCCGGCATCTCGGCCCGGGAACGGCGGTAGACGAGCAGGGCCAGCTCGGCCCCCAGCCGCCTGGCCGTGCGCACCGAATCCAGGGCCACGTTGCCGCCGCCGATGACGGCGGCCCGGCGCCCGGCGAAAACGGGCGTGTCGTACCGCGGGAAGTCGTAGGCCCGCATCAGGTTGACGCGGGTCAGGTACTCGTTGGCCGAGTACACCCCGACCAGGTTCTCGCCGGGGACCTTCATGAAGTTGGGCAGGCCGGCCCCGGTGCCGACGAAGACGGCCTCGTAGCCGTCGGCGCGGAGGTCGTCGATCGTGGCCGTCAGGCCGACCACGAAGTTCATGCGGAACTCGACCCCCAGCCGCTCGAGATAGGCGACCTCGGCGGTCAGGATGCTCTTGGGCAGGCGGAACTCGGGGATGCCGTAGACGAGGACGCCGCCGGGTTCGTGGAGGGCCTCGAAGACGGTCACGCCGTGGCCCATCCGGGCCAGCTCGCCGGCCACGGTCAGGCCGGCCGGGCCGGCGCCGACGACGGCGACCCTGTGGCCGGTCGGGGGGGGCGGCGGCGGCACGGCCGCCCCGCCCGAGACGCGCTCGCGGTCGGAGACGAACCGCTCCAGGGCGCCGATGCCGAGGGCGACGCCCGTGGCCTTCCGGAGGACGCACTTCTCCTCGCACTGGGTCTCCTGCGGGCAGACCCGGCCGCAGACCGCCGGCAGGCTGTTGGCCTCCCGGACCTTGGCCGCGGCGGCCGCGAAGTCGCCCTTCTCGACCAGCTTGACGAAGGTGGGGATGTCGATGCCCACCGGGCAGCCGGCGATGCAGCCCGGCTTGGCGCAATCGAGGCAGCGCCGGGCCTCCCGGACCGCCTCCTCCGCCGACAAGCCGAGATTGACTTCGGCGAAGTCCCGGCTGCGCTCGGCGGCGTCCCGCTGGGGCATGACCCGGCGGGCGAGCGCCAGGCGCTCCTTGGCCGGCACCGAGCGGCGCAGCTCCCGGCGCCAGTCCTTTTCGAATTCGGCCAGGACCTGGGCGGCCAGGGCGGAGGGCATCCGGTCCTGCCCGCTCACGGGAAGCGCTCCTCTTCCCAGGCGCAGAGCGACCGGACCTCGGCCTCGAAATAGGACTTCCGCCGGGCGTAGAGCTCGGCCCAGTCGACCTTGTGGCCGTCGAAGTCGGGTCCGTCGACGCAGGCGAACCTGGTCCGGCCGTCCACGGTAACCCGGCAGGCTCCGCACATGCCCGTGCCGTCGACCATGATGGGATTGAGGCTGACCGTGGTCGGGACGCCGGCCGGCCGGCTGGCCTCGGCGACGCTGGACATGAAGTAGGTGCAGCCGACGGCGACGATGCGGTCGAACCTCTCCCGGCCGAGCAGGTCGCGGACGTGGCGGCCGACGAAGTCCGTGCCGCCGTAGAGGCCGTCCCGCGAGGAGATCCGGAGCTCGTCGGACTGGGCCGCCAGCTTGTCCCGCCAATACAGGAGGTAATCGGCCTTGACGTCGACGAGGACCACGACCCGGCTGCCGGCCGCCTTGAAAGCCCGGGCCAGGGGATGGATGGCGGCGATGCCGAAGCAGCCGCCGGCGCAGAGGACCGTGCCGGCTGTCCCCGTGTCCGACGGCCGGCCGAGCGGCCCGGCGAAGATGGGCACGGCGTCCCCGGCCGCCAGGAGGGCCAGCTTGCGCGTCGTCGTGCCCACGGCCATGAACACGGTCGTCACCGTGCCGCGGTCCCGGTCCCAGTCGGCGATGGTCAACGGGATGCGCTCGCCCCGGGCATCGGGCATGACGATGACGAACTGGCCCGGCCGGCAGCGGCGGGCGACCTCCGGGGCCTCGACCTCGAGCAGGTGAATGTTGGGGACCAGGCGTTCCCGGCGCACGACGCGGGGCATCAGCGGGGCCTCCTGACGCGGGCGTAGCCCCGGCTCCCGGCGGCCAGGTCGAAGCCGCGCAGGGCCTCGGCCGCTCGCCCGGCCGGCTTGCGGGGACGGCCCGGCCGGCGGCGCGGCGGAGGGGCCACGGCGGCCAGGCCGGGCGGCGCGTCCGGCGCGGCCTCGGCGAAGCGCGCCTCGCCGGCCATGGAGGCCCGGTAGCCGTTCAAGGCCGGGACCAGGCCGCAGAGCTCCCGCAGGGCCGCGTCCCGGTCGGCGCCGGGGACCGGGGCGCCGCCGAGCCGTTCGGCCAGCGCGGCCAATAGCGCACCGTCGGGGCGGGCCTGGCCGCGTGGCCCCACGGCGGGGGGATAAGTGCGGACCCGGCCCTCGGTATCGACCCAGGTGCCGCCCGTCTCCGCGAACGAGGCCGCCGGCAGGACGACGTCGGCGCTCTCGATGTTCGGCCCGCCGTGGGTGTCGAGGCAGAGCAGGAAGGGCGGCCGGAGCGGGCCGAGATCGGGGAAGGGACCGGCGAGGACAAGGGCCTCGAAGGCGCCGGCCCGGAGCCCGGACCGGACGGCCTCGAGGCCCTGTTTCGGGGCCGCCGGGCCCAGGGCCAGTCCGAGCACGTGGACGCCGAGTTCGTTCGCGCTCCGCGCCAGCGGCACGAGCCGGGCCCCGGCCAGACGGGCGAGGTTCCAGAGCCAGGCCAGCGTCTCCGGGCCGTCCGGGCCGGCCGCGGCCGCGGCGTCGAACAGGAGGACGGCCGGCCGGCCCTCGAGAAAGGCGCGGGCGGCATCCTCGTACGGCCGTCGGGCCCGGGCCGAGGCCGGGACGGCCGCGGCAGCGGCCCTTTGGAGGTCGTCGAGCCCGGGAAGATCGGGGACCGTTCTGTCCGCGGCGCGGAGCACGGCCGACGCCAGCGCGGCGGCGGCCGCCGGGCCGCCGGGCCGGAGATCGAGGCCGGCGGCGGCCCGGACGACGGGGCTTCCCGGCCCCGGGCCGGCGAAGACCAGGCCGGCGCCGCGGCGTCCCGCCCGGACGACCTCCAGCCAGGCCAGGGGATGGTCGTGGGCCAGGTCCAGGTCCCAGACCAGCACCGCGCCCGCCCGGCCGATGCCGTCCAGGCGCCGGTCGACCGGCAGGGCGAAGCCGTGCCGGGCCTCGAAAGCCCGCAGGGCCTCCTCGACGGCCCCGGCCGGTTCGGCCGTCATCGCTCCGGCCCGGACGGCGTCGCGGCCGAAGCGATGGAAGGCGAAGGCGTCCTCGAGCGGGACCTGGGTTGGGCAGACCAGGGCCGTGCGGCCGGCCCCGGCGCTCCGCAGTCCTTCGGCGGCCCGGTCCAGGGCCTCTTCGAGCGGGACGGGAACGAGGGCCCCGTCCCGGCGCACCCGGGCTTCCAGGACGCGCCCCGGGCCCTCGACCGCGCCGCGGACCAGGAAACGGCCCTTGACGCAGGCCTGGCCGCGGTTGGGATCGGCCGGGGCCGGCGTGGCCTCGACGATCGCGTTGTCGCGGAGGCGAAGGGTCAGGACGCAGCCCTGGCCGCAGAACGGGCAGACGATCCCGGCCGCGGTCCCGCCCGCGGGCCGCGGCCGGACCGCCCGCTCGACGAGCGCCCCGGTCGGACAGGCGTCGACGCAGGCGCCGCAGAACCGGCAGCCGGATTCGAGCAGGGGCCGGCCCAGGGCCGTGCTCACCTGGGTCCGGCCGCCGCGGCGGATGAACGACAGGACGGCCGCGCCGCGGACCTCTTCGCAGACGCGGATGCAGCGGCCGCAGAGGATGCAGAGGTTGTCGTCGCGGTCGAAGAAGGGATCTTCCTTGTGGACGTCCGCGTTCCGGTACGCCGCCGGCAGGTCCACCCCGTCCAGGCCGACCTCGCCGGCGACGCGCTGGAGCTCGCAGTCGCCGTTCTCCGGGCAGAGGACGCAGCCGGTGACCTCGCCGGTCTTGCGGATGGTGGACTTGAGGTCGTCGCAGGTCTCCTTCTCCGGGCAGACCAGGCAGGCGTAGGGGTGCCGGGCCAGGATGAACTCGAGGGTCTTCCGGCGCAGGGCGGTGATCTCCGGCGTGTTGGTCCGGACGACCTGGCCCTCCTCGGCCGGCGTGGCGCAGGCGGGCGCGAGGTCCCGGCGGCCGGCCACCTCGACCAGGCAGATCCGGCAGCCGGCGAAGGGCTCGAGGCCGGGATGATCGCAGAGGGACGGGACGTGCAGGCCGGCCCCCCGGGCGGCCTCCAGCAGCGTGGCCCCGTCCCGGCAGACGACGTCACGGCCGTCGATGGTCAGCTTCATCGGTCCTCTCCCCACGGCGTCCTGCCGGCGGTCCCGGCCTTGCCGGAGGGGGCGGCCGTCGTCTTGCGGACGGCCCGGACCCCGGCCGGGCAAACGCTCCAGCAGAGCCCGCACTTGGTGCAGGCGGCGGGGTCGATGACGTGGACCTTCTTCCGCTCGCCGGAAATGGCCCCCGCCGGACAGGCCTTCTTGCAGAGGAGGCAGCCGACGCACTTGTCCGGATCGATGGCGAAGGCGATGAGGGCTTTGCAGACCAGGGCCGGGCAGCGCTTGTCGCGAACGTGGGCCTCGTACTCGTCCCGGAAGTAGCGCATCGTCGTCAGGACCGGGTTCGGCGCGGTCTGCCCGAGACCGCAGAGCGAGGCCCGCCGCACGGCGTCGGCCAGCGAGGCCAGCCGCTCCAGGTCGTCGGCGGCGCCGTCCCCGGCCGTGATCTTGGCCAGGAGGCGGGCCATGGCGCCCGTGCCTTCCCGGCAGGGGGCGCACTTGCCGCAGGACTCCTCCTCGGCGAAGCGCAGGAAATACAGGGCGATGTCCACCATGCAGGTGTCCTCGTCCATGACGATCAGGCCGCCGGAGCCCATCATGGCCCCGGCCGACTTGAGGCTCTCGTAGTCGACCGGGATGTCGAGGCGCGAGGCCGGCAGGCAGCCGCCCGAGGGCCCGCCGATCTGGACGGCCTTGAGGGCCCGGCCGCCCGGCACGCCGCCCCCGATCTTCTCGACGATCTCGCGCAGGGTGATGCCCATGGGCACTTCGACCAGCCCGGTGTTGGCGATCTTGCCGACCAGCGAGAAGACCTTGGTGCCCTTGCTCGACGCCGTGCCCTGGCTGGCGAACCAGTCCGGGCCGCGCAGGATGATGGGGGCGATATTGGCCCAGGTCTCGACGTTGTTGATGACCGTGGGCCGGCCCCAGAGCCCGCGTTCGGCGGGGTAGGGCGGGCGCTGGCGCGGGTAGGCCCGGCCGCCCTCGATCGAGGCCAGCAGGGCCGTCTCTTCGCCGGAGACGAAGGCGCCCGCGCCGCGGACGATCTCCAGGTCGAAGTCGAAGCCCGTGCCCAGGATGTCGCGGCCGACGAGGCCGTAGCGCCGGGCCTGGTCCAAGGCCTTGGCCACGCGGGCCACGGCCAAGGGATACTCGTTGCGGACGTAGAGGAAGCCCCGGGCCGCGCCGACGGCCCGGGCCCCGATGATCAGGCCCTCGATGACGGCGTGGGGGTCGGCTTCGAGGACGGAACGGTCCATGAAGGCCCCGGGATCGCCTTCGTCGCCGTTGCAGACGATGTATTTGGGCGAGCCCGGCTGGGCGGCGCAGGCCGCCCACTTGCGGCCGGTGGGGAAGCCGGCCCCGCCCCGGCCCCGCAGGCCCGAAGCCGTGACGGCGGCCACGATCCCGGCCGGCGTCATCTCGGACAGGGCCCGGGCGGCGGCGGCGTAGCCGCCGGCGGCGATGGCGTCCTCGATCCGCTCCGGGTCGATGCGGCCGCGGTTGCGCAGGACGATCAGGCGCTGGTGCCGGAAGAACCCGATGTCCCGCATCAGCGGCACGGGCTCCCGCTCGGCCGGCGGGACGTACATCAGGGCCTGGACCGGCCGGCCCTTGACGAGGTGCTCCTCGACCAGGTCCGGGACGTCGGCGGGCGTGAGGCGCTGGTAGAAGACGCCGTCGGGCTGGACGAGGAGGATGGGGCCGCGCTCGCAGAAGCCGTGGCAGGCGGTGGTCGCGACCAGCACCTGGCGCTCCAGGCCGCGGCGCCGGACTTCGTCCTCGAGGGCCCGGCGGACCTCGAAGGCGCCGGCGGACGTGCAGCCCGTGCCGGCGCAGACGAGCAGGCGGGTCCGGACCGCGCTCATGCCGGCTCGTCCTTGGCCAGCCCGGCCAGGACGGCCTCGACCTTGGCGTCGGTCATCTGGGCGTGATAGCGGCCGTCGACGACGGCCAGGGGGGCCAGGGCGCAGGCGCCGAGACAGTTGACGCGCTCGAGGCTGAAGGCGCCGTCGGCGCTCGTCTGCCCGGCGGAGACGCCGAGCCGGCGCTCGAAGCCCTCCAGCACCGCCGCTCCGCCCCGGACATGGCAGGCCGTGCCCAGGCAGACGGTGCAGACATGGCGGCCTCGCGGCTCGAGGCTGAAGGCCTGGTAGAAGGTGGCCACGCCGAAGACCTGGACGAGGGGCACGCCGAGCGCCGCGGCGACGTGCTCGAGGGCCTCCGGCGGCAGCCAGCCGAAGCGGTCCTGGATGTCCTGGAGGGCCGGGATGAGCGACCGCGGGCGGCCCCGGTACTTCGCCGTCAGGGCTTCGATCTCGCTCTTCGGCGGCCGCATGCGGGCATTATATGCGCTGGGGCGCCGCAAGGCAAAGCCCGGCGCGGCTCACAGGACCGGCAGATACCGGCGGATCTCGTAGTCGCTGACCTGCTTGTCGAACTCGCTCGAGACGTTCCGGCCGTACTCCTCGACCTCCCTGAGCTTGTTGGCCACGAGCGTGTCGAAGATGTGGCCGCCCAGGGCCTCCCGGACGACGGCGCTCTTCTCCATGGTCCGCACGGCCTCCTCGAGGTTCCGCGGCAGGACCCGGATCTCGAACTTGCGCTGCCGGGCCCCGCTCATGCGGTAGATGTTCTCCTCGACGGGGTCGACGAGCTCGTAGCCCTTCCTCACGCCCTCCATCCCGGCGGCCAGCATGGCCGCGAAGGCCAGGTAGATATTGCAGGCCGGGTCGGCGGCCCGCAGCTCGACGCGGGTGGCCTTCTCCTTGCCCGGCTGGTACTCGGGCACGCGGATGTAGGCCGAGCGGTTGCGCTGGCCCCAGGCGATGTAGACAGGGGCCTCGTAGCCCTCGATGAGGCGCTTGTAGGAGTTGACCCACTGGCTCAGGACGGCCGAGATCTCCCGGGCGTGGGTCATCAGGCCGGCCATGTACCGCTGGGCCAGGAGCGAGAGGTGATAGGGGCCGTTCTTGTCGAAGAACAGGTTCCGGCCGTCCTTCCAGAGCGACTGGTGGACGTGCATGCCGCTGCCGTTCTGGCCGTTGACGGGCTTGGGCATGAAGGTGGCGTACAGGCCGTGCATGCGGCAGACCTTCTTGACCATGTAGCGGAAGATCATGGCCGTGTCGGCCATGTCCACGGCGGCCCCGAAGCGGAGGTCGATCTCGTGCTGGCTGTGGGCGGCCTCGTGGTGGTCGTACTCGGTGGCGATGCCCATGCGGTGCAGGAGCAGCTGGATCTCCTTGCGGATCTCGCCGTGCCGGCCGCTGAAGAAGTAGCCGCCCGCGTCGGTCAGGGCCGGGGCCTCGCTCGAGGGGAAGAGGAAGAACTCCAGCTCGGGCCCGCACATGAGATCCTCGATCCCCAGCTCGCGGCGGGCCCGTTCCAGGACCCGTTTCAGGGCGGCCCGGCTGTCGCCCCCGTAGACGGAGCCGTCGGGCTGCAGGACGTCCCCGAACATGACCGCCTCGCGCCAGCGGATGTCCGGGGCGAAGCCCTCGTAGGTCCAGGGCAGGACCCGGAAGGTCCGGGGGTCGGGCTTGATGACCAGGTCCGATTCCTCGATGCGGACGAAGCCGGCGATGGACGAGCCGTCGAACCCTTTGCCCTCCTTGAAGGCGGACGCGAGCTCGGAGGCCGGGATGGTGAAATCCATCTGCCGTCCCAGGATGTCGGGGAAGAACAGGCGGATGAAGCGGATGTCGTTCCCGGGATCGCGGACGAACGCCAGGACGTCCTTCTCGTCCCGGGCGCCATAGGCCTTCGGGACCGGGCGGGCCGTGGTCGGGGTCATGGGCTGCTCCTCGCCGTCCGGCCGGCCGGGCGGCACGTAAGATGTCAATCTTTTTAGTCAATAATAATACGATTGTCAATAATAAAAAAAATATAGTTTACAATTGGAACGAAATCGGCTATTATATCGGATAATTGGAGGCGCCGCCCATGATCGACGAGCTGGACCGCAAGATCATCCGGGTCCTCAACACCAACGCCCGCAAGAGCTTCCGGGAGGTGGCCAAGGAGGTCGGGACGTCCGTCACGGCCGTCATTCACACCGTCAAGAAGCTCGAAGCCGCCGGGGCCGTCAAGGGCTACGTCCCGGTCGTCGACCCCGAGTACTTCGGCTTCAGCCTGGCCGCCGTGGTCGCCGTCCGCATCTCCAAGGGCCGGCTCCTGGAGACCCAGAAGCGGATCGCCCAAGACCCCCGGGTGGCGGCCGTCTACGACGTCACCGGGGACTGGGACGCCTTCATCGTCGGCCGCTTCACCGGCCGCGAGGACCTCAACGGCTTCGTCAAGGGCCTGCTGGCCATCCCCCACGTCGACCGGACGGTCACCCACATCGTCCTGAACGTCCTCAAGGAGGAGCCCCGCCTGCCCGTGTGAGGGCCGGCGGACGGAGCGTTCTTGACAGAATCCGGTGATGTGACATAATCGCTTTTTTAGGGAAGGAGAAGGCGATGGTCAAAATCACCCATTCCCCGATCGGCCACCATTACATCGTCGAGGCCTCCGGCTGCGACCCCAAGATCATCGGCAGCGTCGAGAAGGTCCAGCAGATCCTCGTCCGGGCGGCCGAGATCGCCGGCGCCCACGTCTGGTCGATCTCGTTCAGCAAGTTCCCGCCGGCCGGCGTCAGCGGCGTCGTCGTCATCTCCGAGTCCCACATCTCCACCCACACCTGGCCCGAGATGGGCTATGCCGCCCTGGACATCTACACCTGCGGCGCCACCACCAAGCCCGACAAGGCCGTCATCTACGCCATCGAGGAGTTCGGCGCCCAGACCTCCCATATCACCGAGATCACCCGCGGCATCGACGAGGGCGACGCCGTCTTCTACCACAGCTTCATCACCTGGGAGGAGCACCTCAAGAAGTCGACGCCCAAAAAGGACCGCGACAAGGACAAGGATTGAAGGCGGGGCGATGATCGTCGAGTTCAGCGTCGTGCCCATCGGCCGGGGCGAAGAGCTGGCCGGGCCGGTGGCCCGCATCCTCGACCTCGTCGACCGCAGCGGCCTGCCCTACCAGCTGACGGCCATGGGCACCCTCGTCGAGGGCGACTGGGACGCGGTCATGGCCCTGGTCCGTCGCTGTCACGAGGCCATGCGGGGCGAAACCGGCCGCGTCCTGACCCACATCGCCATCGACGACCGGCCGGGCGCCGCGGGCCGGATCGCCGGCAAGGTCCGCGACGTCGAAACGATCTTGGGCCGCCCCCTCAAAAAGTAGCCCCTTCCGGCGGCCCGCCGGCGTAAATTTTCTTGACGTTCCGTAAATCCCGGCCGCGGTCCGGCGGCGGCCTTCCCTTTGGCCTCTTGGCACAAAATCGGCTTTTCCACGTGTGGCTGACGATTCGATGTTATAATGAGGGCAGCCGTGAGAAAAGCGGTCCCAGGGGTCCTGCTCCTTCTTCTGCTTCTCCTGCCGGGGTCCGGTTACGGCCAGACCGCTTCTCCGGCCGGCCCGGTAGAAACGCCGGCCGCCTTCGTGACCCGGCTCCAGGACCTGCTCCGCGGCGGTTCCGTGGCCGCCTATCTCCAGGCCTTCCGGCCCGAGCTCCGGGCGGCCGAGGAGTCCCGGCTGGCGGTCTTCTCCGACGACCTGGGGCTGAATGATGTCCGTCTCCAGCCGGCCGGCGTCCAGTCCCCGGCCGGCGGTCCGACCCGGGTGTTCGTCCGGGCCTTCTTCGAGAACGACCAGGCGGCGGCCATCGAGTCCTGGACGCTCGCCCTCGAGGGCCGTAACGGCGGCTGGACCGTGACCGGCCTGGATGTCGCCGGCCCGCCGACCCGGCTGTTCAAGGTCCGCATTCCCGGCGAGCGGGCCGCCCGGGCCCGCCGGGTCGAGGTCGTCCACGCCGACGTCCGCTTCACCTTCGCCGACGCGGCCGTCTTCTACGACAACCTGACGGGCGTCGACACGGCCCTGGTCGTCGTCGGCCGGGGCCGGGTGGACTTCGAGCCCAGCGACGCCAACGAGCGTCACCAGCTCCGCCTCCTTTATAAGAAGGACCGCATCGCCGAGGAGGTCGATAGCCTGTTCATCCGCGGCTCCCCCGGCTTCTTCGCCTCCAACGTCCGCATCGACGAGGCCCCGGACGGGGCCCCCGTCTCAGCCGAGGAGACCGGCCGGGCGGCGGCCGTCTTCGACCGCAACTACCCCCGGTCCTTTACCATCGAGAACTCCGTCGACGGCGGGCGGCTGTCCTTCCTTCCCCAGGGCGACGAGGCCGCCCTGGAGTTCAAGGCCCGCAAGGCGGGGGAGATGGTCTACATCTTCTCCCCCTTCGCCGACGACGAGGTCAGCCTGTACGACCGCGGCCGCGAGCGCATCGTCTGCCTCTACACCCCGCAAGGCCCGGAGGAGCCGCCGCTCAAGAGGATGGCCCTGTCGTTCGACGAGAAGTTCGACGTCGCCCGCTGCGATCTGGACCTGACCCTGACGCCGGCGACGTTCGACCTCGCCGCCCGGGCCCGCCTGGAGATCGTGCCCCGCGTCGATCGTCTGGAGAGCGTCAAGCTCCGGTTCAATCCGGACCTGGAGATCCGGGACATCGTCGACGCCGAGGGCCGCCGTCTCTTCTATACCGTGGACCGGCTTCGCCAGCTCCTCTACGTCTATTTCCTGGTCCCGCCGGCGCCGCGGGCGGCGACGGCCATCGAGGTCGCCTACCGCGGCCGGATGAGGCCCGTGCCGCCGACGACCGACGTCATCGCCCAGAGCGGGCTCAACGAGCGCATCCGCCTCCGGCCCCGCTACGATACCTTCTTCTACAGCCAGGCCGGGGCCTGGTACCCGGCCCCCCCGGACGAGGACTATTTCCAGGCCCGGCTGACCGTGCGCGTCCCGGCCCAATACCAATGCATCGGCACCGGCATCCTGGAGCCCCCCGACGGGGCGGCGGGGGACGGAGCCCCGGACCGGTCCCGCGAGGCCGCTTACACCTTCGTCACCCGGGCCCCGGTGAAGTACCTGTCGTTCATCGTCGGCAAGTTCGACCGGCGGACCGAGACGGCCGGGTCCGTGCCCCTGGAGATTGCGGTCTCCTCCGAGATCGTCGATTCCCGGGCCCCCCTGGCCGGCCAGGCGGCCCGGATCCTGGCCTTCTATGCCCGGACCTTCGGCCCCTACCCCTACGACAAGCTGGGCCTGGTCCTGCGCCTCTGGCCCGTCCTCGGCGGCCACAGCCCGGCCTCGTTCATCGTCATCAACGATGTCCCCTGGCAGGGCGACCTCGGCTTCCCGGCCCGCCTCGACACTCCGGTCGACCTGTCGGCCTGGGACGACTATTTCCTGGCCCACGAGATCGCCCACCAAT
>JAEAME010000484.1_pt1 | contig 40242 bp, 27 predicted proteins | sample 8958731 | NCBI WGS metagenome assembly JAEAME01 (sample SAMN16933194, study PRJNA681113) | bioreactor sludge metagenome | isolation source: anerobic bioreactor sludge (Control) | place: India:Bengaluru | collected 2018-10-24
GGAGATTCGGGATGCAGCCGACGTCCGATCGAGGCTGGAAGCGGCAATGCATGTTCTTCAGCCCGGCAGCAATTCCTTGCTCGAATCGCTCCGTTCGAAATTCAAGCTGCGTTATTTCCGGTTTTCCGGTTCAGCGGAGCGAATCGAATCGTTTTCCGATGAATCGCGGCGGGGCGATATCACGGACCTGGAACGAAGCCTGAATCGTATTTCGGAAGAATCGGCAACCGTTCCGCTGGTCGGGATTGTGTTTATGACCGACGGCGCGGACAACCATTCGGAACATCTGGAAGAACTGCTGCCGCGTTTCCGCGCAAGCGGCATCCCGATCTACCCTGTTGGCATCGGATCCGAGGAGTTCCGCGAGGATCTGGAAATCGTGCGAGTCACGGCCCCCCGAAAGGTGCTGAAAGATACGGTTGTGGAAGCCGAAGTGGCGATCCGTTCCGAGGGATTTTCCGGACGGCACGCAAAACTGGTTGTGAGGGACCAGAGCCGTCAGCTCGAAAGCCGGGAAATCGCGCTGGGCAGGGACGGGGAGGTCAAAACCCATAAAATAAACCTGAGCGGGCAGCCGGCGGGCCTGCGGATTTTCGACTTCGTCCTGGAGGCTCTGCCTGGTGAGACGGTGCCGCAGAACAACACCGGGTCGGCCATGGTGTATATCGAAGACGCACGGCCGAAAACTCTGTATGTCGAGGGCGAACCCCGCTGGGAATACGGCTTCCTGCGGCGCGCCGTCGAGGAGGACCGAAACCTTCAGGTTGTTTCGCTGCTGCGCCAGGCGGAAGGGAATTTTTTGCGTCAGGGGATTGACTCTCCCGGTGCTCTGGAAAAAGGCTTCCCGGTTGACGAGAAAGAGCTCTTCAGCTACCAGGCCGTTATTCTGGGGAGCATCGAGGCCGGTTTTTTTACATTCGATCAACTGCGCATGATCTCCGATTTTGTCGGTCGGCGGGGAGGCGGCTTCCTCATGCTGGGCGGAAGAGGTTCGTACGCCCAGGGCGGATACGCCAATACGCCGCTCGAGAACATGCTTCCGCTCAATCTCGGCGGAAGCGCCGATGCGGCGCCGGAATTCCGGAATCTGGAATTAAAGACGCGCCTGACGGAATACGGACTGGAGCATGCAATCTGCCGCGTTTCCCTGTCGGAGGAGACCAATCGAAAACGATGGGAAAACGCTCCGAAGCTGGTGGGATTCAATCCGACGGCCGGACCCAAGCCGGGAGCAACGGTGCTCCTGCGGGGAAGCGTTCCCGAGGACGGCAGCCTGGATCCCGTGATTCTGGCTTTTCAGCGTTTTGGAAGAGGAAAGGCCGTGGCATTCACGGCCGCCTCCAGCTGGCGCTGGAAAATGGGGCAGAGCCACGGGGATAATTTTCACGAAACTTTCTGGAGGCAGATGCTCCGCTGGCTGGTAAATGATGTCCCGGATCCCGTAGGCCTGTCCGCAGGGGAACGAACCTATTCTCCGGATGACGTCGCTCTCCTGCAGGCTGAAGTCAACGACGCGTCCTTCATGCCGCTCGACAATGTCCGGCTGTCGGCCTATGTTCAGGCGCCTTCGGGCCAGAGAACGCCATTGTCGCTTATTTGGGATTACGGGAAAAGCGGGCGCTATTCGGGAACGTTCAAGCCCCGTGAGGAAGGGATCCACGAGGTTGTCTGCGAGGCGTTTCAGGGGGACGAGAGCGCGGGGAGCGCAAAAACCCATTTTCGAGTCGCGGAATCGGCGGAAGAATTCCACCAGGCATCCCTCAACTCCGGGCTGCTCCGCCGGCTGGCCTCGGAAACCGGAGGCCGCTACTACTCCGTGAACGATCTGAGCTCCCTCACGGATGATATTTCATACACCGGAAAGGGAATCAGCCGGCTGGAGGAGAAGGACCTGTGGGATATGCCGTTTCTTTTTCTGCTGCTGGTCGGGCTGATCTCCGCGGAATGGATTCTTCGCAAGCGCAAAGGACTGTCATGAGTGTGCCGACTGCATTTTTCCCGGGGAATCCCCGGCCCATATCCTCAATTTCCGGAAAGCCGGAAAGCAAAATCCTTCAAAAACCCGCTGCTGCCGGCGCTCCGCTCCTGATCTTCCTCCTGTTTCTGTCCCTTGCCGCGACGATTCGAACGCTGCCCGGAATCGAACCCGATCCGAGGTACGCGATCCTACTGGTCGGAGCAAGCGGCAATCCGGACCTGCAGAAAAGGTATCTGGCGGAGATTCAAAAGCTTCACTCCATACTCACGGGTCCGCTCTCGTTCCCGCTCGACCAGGTGATCGTGCTGTTCGACAATCCGGCACTGGATACGGAACGGATACGATACAGATCGACGCGCGAAGGCGTCCGGGAAGCCTGTCTGAACCTCTCGCGCCGTGTAAAACAAACGGATACCGTTTTCGTTTTTATCGAGGGACACGGCAGCTATGACGGGAAAACATACAAGCTTAACCTCGTCGATCCCGATACTACCGCATGGGAGCTGGCGGACATCATTTATTCCATTCCCGCAGGACGTTTTGTCGTGGTCAATGCTACGAGCTCGAGCGGGGGCAGTCTGCCGGCACTTGCCGGAGAGGGAAAAATCGTCATCACCGCGACAAAGAGCGGGATGGAGGGGAATCAGACACATATGGGCGGCTTTTTTGTCGAATCCCTGGAGGGTAACGCCGCCGATTCGAACAAGGACGATCGCGTCTCCGTCCTCGAAGCTTTTTTTTACACCATTAGCAAAGTGGAAGAGTATTACAGGGATGAGGAGAACCTGCAGACGGAGCACGCCGTCCTGGAGGATAACGGGGACGGATTGGGGCAGCGCGACCCGAAACCTGAAAATGGGGAGGGCCTCCTTGCCCGCACGACATTTTTCAACAGGGACGCCGATCCGGAGGATTTGGAATCCCTCCCGCCGGAACAACGAAACTTGGCGCTCGAGGCCGCGGAACTGGAAAAGCAGATTGAGGCGCTGAAATACAGGAAAGATGAAATGCCTCTGGTGGATTATGATAAGAAACTGGAAGAGCTGTTGCTGAGACTGGCCCAAATCAATGCAAAATTGCAGAATTAGATTTATGCGCCGCTTTAGACATAAAAAAACGCACCGGATTCTGTTCGCCGCGATTGCGTGGTTATCTGCGTGCGGCAGCCCGGCTTTATCCGCGGCGGAAGCCGATCCCATATCGCAGGGAAGGTCCGCGCTGCGATCCGGAAATTATGCCGAAGCCAGGCGGTTTTTCGAATCAGCGCTCGAAAAAGAAAGGGATCCCGGACGGAGTGGATCGGGCCTGATCGAGGTGTTGCGCACTACGGGAGAATATGAAAATGCCGTCATTCAGCTGGGAAAATTCCTTACCGCCGCTCCCGATTCGGCCTCGATGTACCTGGAGGGAGGACGTATCTACAGGGATATCGGGGAGTACTCTAAAGCGGAATCCTTCCTGAAGAAATCCGTTTCTCTTGCGGCCGGCCAAACCGGACTGCGCATGGATGCCTTGCGAACGCTGGGAGAACTTCTCGAGTATGTCGGGCGGAAAGCGGAGGCCCGAGCGATCTGGGACGACCTGATTGAACAATACCGCAGCGGAAATGCACGTGACGGCCGGGGGCTCGGGGCCGTTGCGGTCGCGGCGTGGCGGAAGGGCTACTTTTTTGACGCCAGAGACATATTCCTTGACGCAACAGATCCGGAACTTGGGGAGACGCCGCTGCGGACGCTGGCCGATTTCGGCAATCTCTTCATGGATAAATATAACTTCACGGAAGCTATGGTGTCGTTCAGGGATTGCCTCAAAATAAACGCTTCGTACCCGGACGCCCTGATCGGGATGGCCCGCGCCAAAAAATATGAAAGTGAATTCGAGGTTGAAGCGTATTCCAGGGCGGCGCTCAAAATCAACCCGAAGCGCGTCGAGGCCAGGAACCTGCTGGCCGGACTGGCGCTGGATGCCGAGAACCACGCAGCCGCTCTGAATGAGATCCGGGCCGCGCTCTCGGTTAATCCCGCGGACCTGGAATCCCTCAGCCTGCTGGCCGTCTGCTATTTCATTCGCGGGGATACGGCCCATTTCGAATCCACGGAACGGAAGATAATGGGGATCCATCCTTCATACGGAATGCTTTACCACGTCCTTGCCGAGAACCTGGTATCCCGCAGGAAATACGAAGAGGCCGTGTATTTCAGCCGCAAAGCGATAGAGCTCGATCCCGAGCTGTGGTCCGCTTATGTGACGCTGGGGATGAATCTCACACGCGTCGGAGATCTGGACGGGGGTCGACGGGCCATCAATCAGGCCTTTGAAGGGGACGATTTTAACGTCTGGGCGGACAACTTCCTGAATTTGCTGGATCAAATGAATACGTTCGCGGAAAGTGAAAGCGAGCACTTCCGGTATCGGATGGCAGGAGAGGACGGTTCCGTTCTCTCTCCGTATGTCGCCGGGCTGGCCGAAGAGGCGTATTCAAAACTGACGGCGCGCTACGGTTTCCTGCCGCGGGGACCTCTCTTCGTGGAAATATTTCCCGATCATGGAGGCTTTGCGGTGCGAACGCTGGGACTGCCGGGATTGGAGGGCGCCCTGGGCGTCTGTTTCGGAAAAGTGATCGCCATGGATTCCCCTCTGGCAAGGGAAGCCGGCACATTCAATTGGGGAACCACCCTCTGGCACGAATTCACTCACGTCATCACCCTCCAGATGACGAACCACAACATTCCCCGCTGGTATTCCGAGGGACTTTCGGTTTTCGAGGAACACAAAGCGCGGCCGGGTTGGGGAGACGGCATCGATCTGTCCTTTATTAGGGCTTACAAAGAAGGGAAGCTCCTGAAAGCGAGCGAACTGAATGCGGGATTCACACGTCCGGAAAGTCCGGAACGGATTCCGCTATCCTATCTCCAGTCGGCGCTTGTGTGCGAATGGATGGAGGAGGCGTACGGCTTTGAAAGCATCCGGAAATCCCTGCTGCTTTTCGCGGAGAACAAACCGGCCGAGGAGGTATTTCTTCAGACTCTCGGACTGGACGCCGCCGGGATGGACGCGGCGTACGCGCGCTATATCGAGGAGCGTGTCGGCAGGATAGCCGGGAGCATTTATTTCGACACCCGGGATGCTGCTGTGGACAAGCCCGACGGGGATTTTCTGCAGCGGAGACTCGGGACCAATCCGGATGATTTCTATGCCAACCTGCAGATGGGAACCCTGCTGCTAAAGAAAGGCGACGCCGGGAAGGCTGAAGGATATTTGAAGAAGGCCGAGGACCTTTTCCCCCAATATGCGGCCCCGGGGAATCCCTATCAGCTCCTGGCCGGAATATATCTGGAAGCGAAGAGGGAGGATGAAGCCCTGGCCCAGCTCGAAAAATGGATCCGGATCGACGGCGGTTCGAGAGAGCCACTTCTCAGGGCCGCGCCAATTTTCGAAAAGCGCCGGGACTGGGCTTCCCTCGAAAGGGTGCTGACTCTGGCCGTATATATTCAGCCCTACGATCAGGAAATACAAAGAAAGCTGGGTGAAGCGTCGCTCAAGACGGGGAATTGGAAACTGGCCATCGCAGCCTACCGGACGCTGGTTGCCCTCAATACCGCGGATCCGGCTGGATCGCGGCTCGATCTCGCCACGGCTTATCTTGCATCGGGCGACACCGGAGCCGCGAAGAAGGAAACCCTGCGCGCTCTCGAAATCGTGCCTTCCTATCGGAAAGCTCAGGAACTGCTCCTGAAGCTGAGCGGGGACCGGTGATGAACATCGACGAAACGAAAAACAGCGAACAGCGATAGAAAGGAACCGCAGACAATGGAACCACAGACCGGTGTTGACGATTCTCAGTTGGTGGAAAAACTGCGCTCGGGGCATCGCGATATCCTGAGAGAAATCCGGAAGGTCATCATCGCCCAGGATGACGTTATCGATCAGGTTATGATCTCCCTGATGGTCGGCGCCCATTCCATGATTACTGGAGTTCCGGGACTGGCGAAAACGCTTCTGATAAAAACGATCGCGCAGGTACTGAGCCTGGATTTCAAGCGCATCCAGTTCACTCCCGACCTGATGCCGGCCGATATCACAGGAACCGATATTATCCAGGAGGATATAACGACGGGGAAACGCGAGCTGGTTTTCGTCAAGGGGCCCATTTTCACCAATATCCTCCTGGCCGATGAAATCAACCGCACCCCGCCCAAAACGCAGGCGGCACTGCTTGAAGCGATGGAAGAGTTGCAGGTGACGGTCCAAGGCGTGACTTACACCATGGCAAGCCCTTTTTTCGTCCTGGCCACCCAGAATCCGATCGAGCTGGAGGGGACTTATCCCCTTCCCGAGGCGCAGTTGGATCGCTTCATGTTCAACATCGTTATCGACTACCTGAAAGAGGACGACGAGCACCTGATGGTGACTGCGACCACGACGCCCAGGGAAATCCAGCTTGAGCGGACCGTGACGGGTCCGGACATCATCGAATACCAGAAGCTGGTGCGTCGCGTTCCGGCGCCGGAATCCGTGTCGCGCTACGCAGTGGCTCTCGTAAGGGCCAGCCGCCCCGGCCAGAACGGAGGATTGGATTTTACAAAGGAGTTTGTGAACTGGGGGGCTAGTCCGAGAGCGGCGCAGTATCTGATCCTTGCCGGCAAGGCGCGGGCGCTTCTCTATGGCCGGTATAACGTGTCGATCGAAGATATCCGGGCTCTATCGTATCCGGTGCTGCGGCACAGGATCCTTACCAACTTTCACGCGGAATCCCAGAGAATCACGACAGAAGAAATCATTCGGCGACTTCTGGAAGCCGTCCCCGAACCGAAATCGGGACTGGCCCTATGAAAAATAGCAACTGAACAGGAGACGATTTTCGGGTTTGCGCAGCCTCCGGTTCTTTTTTTCTGCTGATTGTATTTATGACTGAATTCTCCCCAGCGATGCCCCAGTCAATGCGATTCATCGATCCCAGGACGTTGGCCGGCATCGCATCCCTGGAGTTGGTGGCCCGGACGGTTGTGGAGGGATTTATCTCGGGGCTGCACCGGTCTCCGCATCTCGGATTCAGCGTTGATTTTGCCGAATATCGCACCTACAACCCGGGGGACGACATTCGAAAAATTGACTGGAAGGTTTACGGTCGAAGCGACCGCTTTTTTGTCAAGGAGTACGAGGGGGAAACAAACACGGGAATTCAGCTGATACTGGACTGCAGCCGTTCCATGGACTATGGAAACAAGGGGATCCGGAAACTGGAATACGGTCAGTTCCTGGCGGCGTCCTTGGGTTACTTCGCCTTCAAGCAGCGGGATGCCGTCGGATTCGTTTCCTGCGACGAAGATATCGTCGACTATGTCCCGGCGCGGGGCAGTATCGGTCACTTGAATGCCGTCCTGCACGCCATTGAAAGGGCGCGGCCCGGCAAGCGCACCGATTTTTACCGAACGCTGGCAAAGGTGGCGGAAAGGCTTCGGAGGCGGGGCATTGTCGTGGTGATCTCCGATCTCCTGGACGATCCCGAAAGCGTAATGGGCGGATTGCGGCATCTGGCGTACCGGGGCAACGATGTGATCGTGTTCCAGATACTGGACCCGTCCGAACTTGATTTCGATTTCGCGGACGCCGCTCAATTCGTGGATATGGAGACGGGGGTTGAAATGTCTGTCGTCCCGGATTATGTGCGCAGGGAATATGTCAAAGTGCTTCGGGGACAGATTTCCGAATATGAAAAGGAGTGTCGTAAGGATCGGATGGACTTCACCCTTGTCGAGACTTCGAAGCCTCTCGACAAGGTTTTGTTCAACTACCTGGTTCGCAGGGAACAGATGTATTGATTGAAAATTGAAGATTGGACTTGACGGTTTGCGTTCATTACCGGGGTTGATCGTCAAGCATTCAACCAAGGGCATCGGTGAGGCAGTATGGCTTTTTTGAATCCATTATTCCTGCTCGGCGGACTGGCTGTGGCGGTTCCTATTCTGCTGCATCTTATCCGGCGCCGGAATGTCCGGAAAGTTGAATTCCCGACATTGATGTTTTTGCGCAGAATCGATAAAAGAATGATTCGCTACCAGAAGCTGCGCCATCTGCTTCTGCTTCTGCTGCGCGTCTTGGCGTTCCTGTTCCTGGTATTCGCCTTCATGCGCCCCTATCGAAAAGAGGCTCCGGTTTCAGCGGCGGCCGCGGAAGGATCCGGAACCGCACACATCCTGGCTCTGGACAACTCCATGAGCATGCGCTACCGGGATCGTTGGGACAGGGCCAAAGCCGCCGCCTCCGACGTTGTGCGCCGGGCGAACGCCGGGGACAAATTCGCCATCCTCGAGTTTTCGGACAGTAGTGTGATCCGGGCGTCATTCACAAGCGACAGATCGGCAGTTTTGGATGAGATCGAAAATTTGCCGGAACCGGGCTACCATCCAACCCGGTACGTGCAGGCGCTCAGGGCGGCGGAAATAGTGGCGCGGGAGTCGCGAACGAGGGAGCGCATCGTCCACCTTATATCCGATTTCCAGAAGAATGGTTGGGCGGATGAGGCCGGCGAATTCAAGATCGAGGCGGGTATCGAAATCCGGTCCGTGGATCTCGGATCGGACGTCTTCAGCAACCTGGCGATGCAGAATGTTCGCGCCGTTGAGGAAATACGGAACGGAGCTTCGGATCTGCGCATCCTGGCTTCCATTGTGGAGTTCGGCGCCCAGGATCGCGAAAAGGTTGTCGTTGGATTGACGGTGGACGACCGCAGGATTTCTGAAAAAACGCTTGCCGTCCCCGGAGGCGGCAGTTCGGAAATCGAATTTTCCGTTCCGGGGCTTAAAGGAGAAGCGCACTCGATCGTTCTGGAAATCGAAGATTCTTATCTCGATAAGGACAACTTCTTCTATATGACGATTGACGGGCCACAGAAGACGCCCGTCGTCGTGGCCGAAAATCCGGCGCCTCGGGGAAGGCGCGCCGGCAGCTTTTTCCTGTCCGGGGCCCTGAATGTGGACCGCTTCTCCCCGTACGAATTGGTATCCGTATCGGCGCAGGACCCGGACCTATCCGGAGGACTCCTGATCTGGAACGATATTCCCGCGGACCCGCCCGATATCCGGAAGCGCCTGGAGGATTTTGTAAAAAACGGCGGCGGAATGATTGTCGCACTCGGAAATTCCACCAGGGCCTCCGAATTCAACCGCGGCTTCGGCCTCTGGCTTCCGGTGAAAATGGAGGAGGGGGCATCGCCAAGAGCGGGTCGTTCCGGGACGAAGACGGCGGACGACTTCGTACTGATGACGGACATACGAACGGACCACCCCATATTCCAGCCTTTCGCCAAATCACATTCAGGGACATTCGCCCGCGCACGCTTTTATACTCACGCCCGCATCACCGCCGGTTCCGGGGCTGAAATCCTGGCGCGGTTCGACAATGGAGACCCCGCCCTCATTTCGACCGGTCTTGGAAAGGGGAAAGTCCTGGTCTTCGCCTCCTCGTCGGATGACGCCGGCAACGACCTTCCCCTCCATGCGGTGTATGCTCCTTACTGGCAGCAGATGCTGCGCTTTCTGGAGAGTTTCGAGACGCGACGCTACTGGCTGGGAATCGGGGATGTCATGGAACCGGAAAGGATTCTGTCTCGGAAGGCATCGCGGCGGGGGCGGCGGGCCAAGGATGAGCTCAGCCCGGGCGAAGCCGTCGTCGTGCTGGATCCGTCGGGCCGGCGTCTGGAAACGCCCCCCGGCTCGAGCGGCATCGTGGTGGAAAAGGCCGGTTTTTACGGCATCCACACCAGAGGCTTCAACCTCAAGGTGGCAGTCAACACGGTGGCGGCGGAATCGGATCTTGCGCATCGCAATGCCGGGGAAATGACCGCAGCGCTGTCGACGACCGGGCCGGCGGCGCCTGTCGCGGACGAGGATCTCAATTCCGGGCGAAAAAGCCAGGAGGGGCATATCTGGATTTTCCTCCTGCTGATGGCTCTGTTATTCTTGATTGCAGAGTCGCTGATATCAGGGGTAAAGACGAAGTCCGGTGAGAACCACGACTGGACAACGAGGAGCGCATAATTCAATCCGGGAGGCCTGCATGACTTCCTACGAAATGCTTCTGTCACAAATACGGAAGGTGCGAAGACGATGGCGCTTTCAAATCCTGACCCGGGGGATCGCGATTCTGTCAGCCTCCGCCGCCGTCCTTCTGGCAATGGGCGTCTGGGGCGCCGACCTTTTCGGATTTAGTCCGGCTGCCGTATGGTGCATTCGCGTTCTGACAGGCGGTACGGTCCTTTTCGCGGGCTGGTATTTTCTTTGGCTGCCGCTGCGAATACGCATCAGCGATGTTGCCGTTGCGCAGTACATCGAGGAAAAATACCCCCGGCTGGAAGACCGGCTCGTCACCGCCGTGGAATACGGAAATCGGGAGACATTGAACGCGGGAATGATTCGCCTGCTGATCCAGGATGCCCTGGTCAAGACCTCGGGTGTGGACATCTCGGCATTCGTGAACCGGAAACGGCTGGCCGCATTCGGAGCGCTCGGACTGGCGGCAACGGGCGCGCTGCTGGCGCTCCTGGCATGGGGCCCGGCCTTCTTCCCCTACGGCTTCAGCAGCGTGTACGCGCCCTGGACCGATGCGTCCCTCAATTCCCCTATGATGATCAGGGTAGTCCCCGGTGATGCGGAGGTCGCCGAGGGCAGCGATCAGCTGATCGACGCGCAACTCGTCGGATTCGACTCCCCGGAAGTCCGTCTTTACCAGCGATTCGGGAAATCCGACAAATGGAATGCTGTTTCCATGGAACCGAATCCCCGCGGAAGCACTTTCCGGTATCTACTCGTCGATATCCGGAATTCACAGCAGTACTTTGTGGAATCAAAGGGCGTGCGCTCTCCGGTCTACTCCCTGGAGGTTTTTGAGCAGGCGCGCGTGGAGAAGCTGGATCTTACGTACAATTTCCCGGCCTACACCGGGATGCCTCCCCAGACCGTGAGCGACGAAGGCGATATTAGCGCGCTCAAGGGAACCCGAATGGATCTCAGGGGACGCCTCAATATACCTGTCAAGAACGCTCGATTGTATTTCGACGACGGCGCCACGATCGATCTCGGCTTGACCGGCACCGGGGAATTCGCCGGCAGCTTTGTTCTAGAGCGCTCGGGATCTTACACGGTTCAGGTTACGGAATCCCGGGGGAGAAGCCATGCGGCTTCCCCGGAATACGATATCGATGCCGTTGAGGACCAACCACCCAGAATTGCAGTTTCGCGACCGATGCGGGATGTGCGCGCAACGAGCCTGGAAGAGGTCTTCACCGAGATCAAGGGGGAAGACGACATCGCAATTGGAAAAGTGGAGCTGCGCTATTCGGTGAACGGAGCTCCCGAGAAGATCGTAGGCCTTTACGGCGGGAATCCTCCGATTCGGTCCATCACCGCCGCGCACACGTTTTTCCTCGAGGATTTCGGGCTGCAGCCGGGCGATCTTATTTCCTATTACGCGAAAGGATGGGACGGCAAAAACGCGACGGAACCGGCGGCTTCCAGCTCCGACATTTACTTCATCCAGGTTCGCCCCTTCCAGCAGGACTACAGGCAAAGCCAGCAGCAGTCCATGCCCGGAAGCGGGGGCGGAGGGGATGAGGGGCAGCAGGCCCTCAGCCGGCAGCAGAAGGAGATCATCAGTGCGACCTTCAAACTGATTCGCGACAAGGAGCGGATGAATTCGAAGGAATACCTGGAAGACCTGGAGTCCCTGTCGATTGTCCAAGGCCGGCTGCAAGCCCAGGCACAGGGACTGGCCGACCGGCTCCGGAGACGGGAAGCCGCTCAGGCAGGAAGGAATTTTCAGATGCTCGGAGAGCATCTGAAAGCGGCTATCGGCGAGATGGAGAAGGCCGCAGCGGATCTCCGGGCGCAGAAGCCGGATCAGGCTCTGCCGCAGGAACAGAAATCCCTGCAGCAGCTGATGCGGGCTGAGAGCTTGTTCAATGATATTCAGGTGTCCTTTTCAGCCCGGAATTCCGGGGGCCGGGGTTCGAGAGCCGCAGCTGAGGAGGACCTGGCCGACCTGTTCGAGCTGGAATTGAACAAACTGAAAAACCAGTATGAAACCGTGCAGCGCGCGGAACAGCAGGAGCAGGACCAGGAAATCGATGAGGCTCTCGAGAGGCTCAGGAAATTGGCGCAGCGCCAGCAGCAACTCGGTGAGCGCAGCAGGATGGAGATGCGGCAGGGAGGGTCTTCCTCCCCATCCGGTTCGGTGGGCGGCCAAAGCCAGCAGCAGCTTCTGGAGCAGGCGGAACAGCTCCGGCGCCAGCTGCAGAGGCTGTCTCGCGAACGAAGTTCCCCGCAGTTGAATCAGGCTGGGAACCGGCTCCAGAAAGCCATAGAGGAGATGAAAAAGGCGCTCAGCAATTCCCGAAGCCGGGGCGGAGCCGAGCAAAAAGCGCAGGAAGAGCGCGCCCTGCAGCAGCTGAACGAAGCCGTTCGCGAGCTGGCGAACACCCGGGAATCCTCCATCAAGGATAGTTTGGGGCGGGCGGTAAAGGATTCCGAAGACTTGGTGAAACAGCAGGAAAGGATCCAGCAAGCGCTGGATCGCCTTGCCCGGGAAACGCCGCAGCGCGATTCCCCAGAGGAAAGTGCTCGGCGCAGCGCGGATATCGTCTCCAGTAAAAATGCGCTTGCGGACAGGCTCAATAATCTCGAAACGGATGTGCGCGATCTTTCAAGACAGGCGCGCAAAAACAACAAGGGAACCAGCGAAAGGCTTGCGGACGCAGCCGATACCATCAGGGACAGGCGGCTTGCGGAGCGGATACAGGAAGGGAACCTGCTGATTCAGAACGGCTTTTTCGAAGGCCAGCAGCGGCGCGAGGATTTTATGCGCGAAGGTCTGACTGAGGTTCAGAAGCGGCTGGACGATGCCGAGAGCCGCCTGGGCAAGTCGGAAAACGGAAGAATCGAGGAAGCGGCCGACAGGGCCAGGCAGCTGTCCGAGGGGCTCGAGTCGATGCAGAGGCGTTTGGATGCGATCCGGCGCGAAAACGGAGAGGGTACGGCCGCCCGGGCTGGAGCGCAGAAACAGGGACAGCGGCAAGGACGGGGTTCCCGGCAGGATCCCTCAGGGCAACGGGCGCAGAACGAAAGTGGAATGCCTTCTGAAGGGCGGCCCGATCCGCAGAATCCCGGAAGCATGTCCGGTCGGAGCCCGAATGCGCTGGAGGTTCCGGGCGGCGGGCCTGGCCAGTTGATCCCCGGCCAGTTGATCCCCGGCCCGTATTGGGGAGGGCAGGCGCGCCAGTATTATCGCGAGCTGGAACAGCGCCTGGAAGACGCCCAGGATCTCCTGCGCATGATGAACCGCAACCCGACCCAGGTTGAAAACCTGAGGGATGTGATCGATGCTCTGAAGAAAAGCCGCGACTACGCGGATTCCGGCGACCTTGACCAGGCGGCTCTTCTGAAGGAGGCTGCAGACAAAATGCGCGAGGTGGAGTCGGATCTCGCCGGGAAACTGAAGAGCTCAGAACTGATCGACCGGTATTTCGTCGCCGGGGAAAGCGAAACCCCTGAAAACTACAGGAAACTTGTAGAGGAGTACTACAAAGCGATCGCGGGAAGCAAGTGAGGAGACTCACCGGGCACGGTGCGCATCTCGGCGGGCATCGGGAGGATTGGGTGAAATAAGCTGCCGGCCGGTTATGCATTGCCGGGACGCCGACTCATAGATTCCCGATAAGGGCAGATGTAAACTCCGGACGTCATTCCTTGCCGATTTATCGAAATCCCTGCCATTTTTAATAGATTTGAGGCTTTAAGTAAGTATTTTGCACACACCTGTAATGCAGAAAGCCCGTGGAGCAAACACTATAAGGAAAATTGACAGAATGACTTTGTGACGGCTGAATGAAATGAGTCTTCTGAATCCCACGGGCATAATGTACCTCTTTCCGGACTTCTTTGAGGCATTATTCCGATCGCTTCTCTGCTCTGTTTTCCGAAAAATACCATACAGCCAGCTGCACAAAAAATACCGCGAGCAACAACTTGAAAATGCCGTTGAAAAGGCTGTTGGCACCGTAAATTTGGCCCGCCATTTGGGGAGAAGCTGCTCTCACCAAGAATAGTTGGAGGACTGGCCAACCTGCCAGTGCCGCAATGACGGCTGCAAGAATAAGAAACGTGCCCAGAGTTTTGCGTTGCCGCAGCGCTCCAGCAAGCTGCAACAACCGGCTGGATTCGGGAGGCCTTTTTGTAAGCCCAAGGTATAGAAGGCCGATGAGCAGAACCGACAGCACGCCGGGAATGATCGGCATGCGAAATTGCGGTCCCATAAGGAAATTCGGCAGCGTTCCCCAATCAATCCAAAACAGATAGGCGGATTGGGCTGCATATATCCATGTGAGGAACAGCTGGACAAGGAAATATCCCCCCAGCATCCAGAAAATTCTCTGTTTCCAGATGATCCCTGAGTTGATTTTAAGGAATTCCTTTCCCAGGTTGTTGCCGTCGCCCAGCCTGTGAGCGGATATCAAAAACGCTTCCTCTTCCGTCAATCCCTTTTCGCCCAGGGAATCGATTTCGTCGCGGAGATGGCTTTCCAGCTCATCCAGATCTTCAGATTTAAACGCTTCCTTTTGCATCATGTGCGATCGCCATTCTTGAATGCGCTTATCTATTTCAGGCATAGTTTGACCTCCCAGGATTTCATCAGAGTGGAATGGACGCGGTCCCATTGGGCTATTTCTGTCTCCAGGGCATTTTTGCCCTTTTGCGTTATCATGTAGTATCTGCGTTTCCGCTCGGATTCTCCGTTTCGCCACTCCGAGCGGATCAGGCCTTGGTTTTCGAGGCGGTGGAGGACCGGATACAACATTCCATCCTTCCAGTTCAGCGCTTCATCCGAAAGCCTCCTCACATGCTGGATGATTTCGTATCCATAGCTCTCCCCTCCCTTGAGTATCGAGAGGATCAGGGGTTTTGCGGATGCAGCCACTAGTTCTTTTGAAATCATAATTCCGCTCCCGGTTTTATACATAGTGATGCTATGTATTATGACGTAGCATCGCTATGTATTGCAAGTGAATTTTTTACTTCTCGGAAGGGACAGGCGTTTTATACGAAATCCGATTTCCGGAGCACGCTGTGGAGTGCCGGCCCCTGCCGCCCGTTCCCGCCAATACGAAATTCGTGGAATTAGTGCCTGCTTTGTCAGAGGATGGAAGCATGAAGAGCGTAATAAAGGCAGTAGCTGTGGCAGCAGCGCTGGCCGCACTGTTGATCATCGACGGTACGTGCTTCGCGCCAGGCGCAGTCGATCTCCTGGAAAAGGGATTTGTGGATCCGCCCGACGCGGCCAAACCGCGCGTGTGGTGGCACTGGACGGGCGGCAACATCACCCGCGAAGGAATAACGAAAGACCTGGAATGGATGAGGCGCGTCGGAATCGGGGGAGCCCAAGCGGCCGACATCGGCATGGCCGGAGGACAAAGTGTCGAAAAAAAGATCGAGTTCTTCACACCGGAATGGTTCGATGCCCTGAAGCATGCCGCCACGGAGTCGGACCGGCTTGGTTTGGAACTGTCAATTTTCAGTTCATCCGGCTGGAGCCTGACGGGCGGACCATGGGTCAAGCCCGAAGAAGCGATGAAAAAGCTGGTCTGGAGCGAGACGAACGTTCAAGGGCCCATGAAGCTGGAACAAAGGCTCCCACAACCGCCATCGGGCACCGGCGCTTTCGGGAGCCTTCGAGGCCTGAAGGACAATCGCGGCAGCGATCGCAACGCCCCTGTTGAAAACTATTATGGAGACAGCGCGGTGATTGCCTTCCGGACTCCTCCGGACGAGAAGCTGATGGACGAGCTGAAGCCCAGGGTGACCACCAGCGGCGGCGACATCGATCCGGTGCCGCTGATGGATGACATCATCGCAACCAGGGCGACCGTAACGGCGGGCAAGGACGGTGTCGCATGGATTCAATATGAGTTCCCTCAACCGATCGAGGTCAAGGCTGTGACCCTGATCGCGCCGGGGCGAGGCGTGCCGTTCGGGCAGATCCAGGCAAGCAACGATGGAAGTACGTATCGCACGGCCGTTGCACTGCCCGGCGCGGTGCAGTATCGCGCTGGAGGCCTCAAGACATACGCGTTTTCCGAAACGACGGCCAGATATGTGCGTGTCGTAATGACGGCAGCGGCGCCAGATCCCGACGCGGTGATCTATCAGACCCGGCCGAAGCCGGCCGGGCAATACCAGCTCTCCGAGTTCATTGTCCACACGGGCGCACGCGTGGATCGCTGGGAGGACAAGGCGGGATTCAACCTGTTTTACGAATATGAAGCGGCGCCTACGCCGCCGTTTTCCCCTGAATCGCTGATTTCGCCGGCAGATGTTATCGACCTGACCTCAAGGATGGACAAGGAGGGCACATTGAACTGGGACGTGCCTCCGGGGAAATGGACGATTCTGCGCATGGGTTATTCGCTGGTCGGCTCGAAAAACCGCGCCGGCACGCCTCCCGGTTTGGGCTTGGAAGTCGATAAGCTGAACGCAAAACACGTCCAATCCTATTTCCGCGGTTACATGGATCCGATTGAAAGAGCGCTGGGACCGCTTCTTGGCAGGAGCCTGCGGTATGTGATGATGGACAGCTGGGAGGCGGGGATGCAGAACTGGACGGAGGACATGATCGCCCAGTTTCAGACGCGGCGCGGGTATGATCCAAGGCCGTATCTGCCGGTCCTGGTGGGACGCGTCGTCGGCAGTGCCGGCATCAGCGACCGCTTCCTCTGGGATTTTCGGCGCACAATCGCGGATCTGGTTGCAGACGCCCATTACGGCACAATGGCGGATCTGTTGAGGCAGAAAGGGATGGGAATTTACGCTGAAGCGGCGGGTGTCTCCATGGAGATTCTCGAGGATACGCTGCTTAACAAGAGCAAGGTGGAGATTCCGATGAGCGAGTTCTGGCTGGGCCGGATGCATCCGCCGCCGGAATACTACGTGGACGCTCGCATGGCCGCATCCGCCGCGCATGTTTATGGAAAGTCGCTTGTCGCCGCCGAATCCTTCACCGGCGGCGGCTATGACGCGCCGGCTGTTTACAAAAACCTGGCGGATTACTGGTTTGCGCAGGGCGTTAATCGTTTGATCTTTCATTCGTCGGCACATCAGCCGCTGGACACCAAGCCCGGCAACACGATGGTTGGAACGCACTTTAATCGCAACATCACCTGGGCCGATCAGGCCGAACCGGTATTGAAGTACCTGTCGAGAACGTCGCACATGCTTCAGCAGGGACTGTTTGTGGCGGATATCGCATATCTGCTGAACGAGGGAGCGCCGTCCAGTCAGCCATTCTGGGGCGCAGGACTGCAGCCGGCGCCGCCGGAGGGGTATGACTACGACACGATTAATGCGGACGTGCTTTTAAACAGGATGAGCGTAAGCAGAGAAGGGAGGCTCGTCCTGCCTGACGGCATGAGCTATCGAATCCTCGTGCTTCCGCAGATCGACCGCATGCGTCCGGAACTGCTTCGGAAGATACGAGACCTCGTGGTAGGAGGCGCCACCGTTGTCGGGCCCAGACCGGCGATGTCTCCCAGCCTCCAGAGCGGCGCCGAAAAAACCGATCTTGAAGTGCAGTCACTCGCCAGCGAGATGTGGGGAGATCTCGACGGTGTTCAGCGCAACAAGCACTTTTGCGGCAAGGGTATGGTGACATGGGGCCTGCCGCTCGATGAGGTGCTGTCGCTGGTCGATGTCCCGAAAGATGCCGAGTTCGCCGGTTCGCTGGATTCCCAGGTTGCCTGGATTCACCGGCGCACGGATAGCGCGGAAATATATTTCGTCGCAAATCGCACCGATCATGCGCAGGAAATCCGGGCACGCTTCCGTGTCGAAGGCAAAGAAGCCGAGTTTTGGCATCCGGATACGGGAACGATCGAGCCCGCAAGCTATTCCATAATCGCCGGTCGAACAACCGTCCCGCTGCGCCTGGATGAGCGGGAGTCGGTTTTTGTCGTATTCCGTCGCGCCGCGAAGGCGCCATCTCGCGCAATTTCCCCGTTGAAGGAGGCACAATTGGCGACCTTGACCGGCCCATGGGAGGTGACTTTCCCGCCAAACCTCGGTGCGCCGGAGAAAATACAGTTGGCGAAACTCGAATCCTGGACGTGGAATCCCGACGAGGGTGTGAAGTATTTCTCCGGCACAGCAACATACTCGAAGACTTTGCGGATTCAGAAGGATTGGCTGAAATCGGGAAACAGGCTCATCCTTGATCTTGGAACCGTGAAGGACATTGCCCAGGTGGCGATCAACGGCAAGCCAATGGGGATTCTGTGGAAGCCGCCGTACAGGGCCGATATCACGAGCGCCCTGAAAGCCGGTCCAAACCGGCTGGAAGTCAGAATCACGAACCAGTGGACAAACCGCCAGATCGGCGATCGATTGGCCGCTCCGGGGAAGCGGGTGCTTTCTCCGGCACCCGGTGGAATGGGAGCTTTCGGCGGCCCGCCAAACCTCTCCGATGCCGGTTTGATCGGACCGGTTACGATAGTATCCAGCTCCGTGCGGTGATATTCGTGGTTTTTCGCGGCAATCCTCAACAATGGGATTTGATATGTTTTCTATATCTTTAAAATGAATAGGTAATTCGACGCATGTCATATAATGATATGCCCGAGGAAATTGCGGCAAACCAAACAGGAGGATTTCACGATGAAAAGCGTACCGCGATGGATACTATCAGGGGGAGCAATTTGCTTATTGTTTTTGGCAGCCAATACCGCGGCAATAGCGCAATCAAGCAGCCAGGCCTGCACGCGCGAAGGCCTCAAGGCAATCACCGACAAATTCTTTGCCGCTTTTGAAGCGCGCAATCCATCCGGCGCGCCGCTTGCCTCCGGAGTGAGATATACGGAAAACGGCATTGAGGTCCCTGTAGGGAAAGGTTCCTGGGAAACCGCCGGCAAGCTGACATTTAAACGGGGTATGGTCGACACCCGGAAATGCGGGACCCATACCCAGGCCATTGTGGATGAAAGCGGCAAACCGATGCTCTACGGAGTTCGGCTTAAGGTCGAAAAGGATAAAATCTCCGAGATCGAGGCCATCGTTGTTCGAGGAAAGGAAGTGCTCGACGTAAAAGCCATCCTGGACACGAAAGACCAGGATTGGGAAGGCATCCTTCCGCCCGAGGAGCGGAGTTCCCGGCTGGCGATGATGGCCGCTGCCGACGATTATTTTGAGCTGTTCGTTCAAAAACAGAAACGAAAAGTCTCAGTTCTTGCTTATTCCAAAATTTGCGACCGCTGGGAAAACGGGGCGCAGACCACGAAAGGCGGCACAAATCAGGGCGTAACCATGCCTGCGCACAATTGTTCGCCTGTGGGCTTTGCCGACATGACCCACAGCCCCCGGCGGTTTCTTGTAGATGAGGAAACGGGCGTCGTTTTCGCATACACGCTTTTCAACAACATATGGCCTGATTTTCACATGTTCAAGATGAGAAACGGCTACGTGGATTTGATCCAGGCGTATTTTGAGTATGGCAAACAGTATAAAACGATAGGCTGGCCGGATGAACCGGCCTGTAAGTGAAAGTCGTAGATTATCTGGAATAGCCGTCAGCCCTGGAAGGAGAGGCTGTTGCGATGAAAAATGAAATATCCAGACGCGAAACGTTAAAGCTGGGACTGGGAGCCGCCATTGCGGGGGCTTCCGGCGTTGCGGCTTCTTTTGCTGAAACAGACTCGGCGCAAGGCCGACAGGAGGCGAAATCTATGTCCACTGTAGCTGAATTCAACAAATACGGTGAAGAGCTGGAAAAATTGCTGATGCTGCGGACATCTCCGATCGCCATCAAGATGCTGGAGAAGGAATCGGACATTCCCAAGGAGGCGGTCCGGCCGAAAAAGGACCGCAAATATCACCTCGCGCAGTGCCAGGCTTTTGCCCTGTCGCGGCGCGAAGGAACGACAGTGGCTATGCTTAAGGAAGACAACTGGTGTCCGACGGCGGTGATGGCCTATGGACTGGTGAAGAGGCCGGAATCCGTCGAGAAGTGGTCGCACCCTTACGATCGGTTTGAGTACGGGAAATATATCGGGATCCTGACGGCGCCTTTGAAGACCGCCAGCTTTATGCCCGATGTGGTTCTGCTGTACGCGAAACCTTCACAGATCCGCGGCCTGCTTCTGTCGATGAAAGTGCAGGATGTGCCGCTGGCCAAAGGCCATTTCTTTCCCCCATCCTGCGCCTGGTCTGTCGTGAATCCGATGAAGACGGGGGAATACTGGGTCGTCATCCCGGATCCGGGCGAATATCAGCGTGCTCTCACCGAAGAGGGGGACCTGATGTTTTCCGCGCCTCAAAGCAGGGTGCCGGAGATGATGGCGGGCCTGAAACAGAACGAGCACGGCCCATTCTCCTATCGCGATCACCACATGTTCATGCAGCCGGATTTCCAATTGCCTGACTTTTATAAAGAAATGTTCAAGAGCTGGGGAATGGATACGGAGTAACTGCCGGTCGCCGGCCCTCGGAAGGAATATGGAAGCGGGCTTCAGCCCGCACAAGACGATACGGATACAGTCTCCTCAGACCTGTTTTCACATGCGTTGCCTGCATATTTGAAGCTTCAGTCTCGGCACATTTTCGCCCGCTGATATCCGACAAATATGTAGCAAAAAACCTGCATATAACACAATATTGTAAAATATTTCCCGCTCATTGGATCTGGGGCAGACCCATAAATAATTGATATATATAGAGATATAAAAATACGGGCCGCGCCCGGATTTTAGGATTGGATTTTGCTTACATACAGGACTGGGAAGGATTTTATTGGAAACTATCGCTTTTGCCCAGGTGCGAGCCGATCGCGGGTAAAAAGCGATCCGGATGAAAGGGAATCTAATGAGCACCTCAAGAATGAATGCGGTTGCGGCGGTCACCAGCTACAAACCGATTGAAAAACCGTTGAGTTTTTCCGAAACACCATCGAAGGACATATTCGGCGTAAATGTGTTCAGCGACTCGGTCATGCGGGAGCGCCTTCCGAAAGCCGTCTACAAGGCGATGCGCCGCACGATCGATAATGGCGAAAAATTGGACATTTCCGTCGCGGATGCCGTGGCGGTAGCGATGCGGGATTGGGCGATCGAAAAGGGCGCTACGCACTATGCCCACGTCTTCTATCCGCTGACCGGGCAGACTGCGGAAAAACACGACAGCTTCCTGGAACCGGACGGCAAAGGCGGCGTTCTGGCCGAATTCTCGGCAAGGCAGTTGATTCAAGGGGAGCCGGATGCGTCCAGCTTTCCGTCCGGCGGTCTGCGGGCGACATTCGAAGCGCGCGGCTATACGACTTGGGACGTGACCAGCCCAGCCTATATCCTGGAAAATCCGAACGGCACCACATTGTGCATCCCGACTGCCTTCTGCTCCTGGACCGGCGATGCGCTGGACAAAAAGGTCCCGCTGCTCCGTTCCATGCAGGCGCTGAACACGATGGCCCAGCGGATACTGAAGATTTTCGGCCACACGGATCCGGGGCTCGTGTATTCGACCGCCGGCTGCGAGCAGGAGTATTTCCTGATTGACCGGAACTTCTTCTTTGCTCGGCCCGACCTTATCAACGCCAACCGCACGCTTTTTGGCGCGAAGCCTCCCAAAGGCCAGGAGCTTGAAGATCAATACTTCGGCGCAATTCCGGAACGCGTCCTGGCGTGTATGCTGGAAACGGAACGCGAATTGTACAAGCTGGGAGTTCCCGTAAAGACGCGCCACAACGAAGTTGCCCCGGCCCAGTATGAAATCGCACCCGTCTACGAGAACGCGAACCTGGCAACCGATCATCAATATCTGACGATGACGACGCTGCAACGCGTCGCACAAAAATACGGAATGACATGCCTCCTGCACGAAAAACCGTTTGCAGGAATCAACGGATCCGGCAAGCACCTGAACTGGTCTCTCGGCACAAAGTCTGAAAACCTTCTGGAACCCGGCACCACGCCGCACAGCAACATGCAGTTCCTGGTTTTCTGTGCCGCGGCAATCCGAGCCGTGCATCTTTATGGAGACCTGCTGCGCGCAACGGTCGCGCACGCCGGAAACGATCACCGTCTTGGCGCCAACGAAGCCCCGCCGGCGATTATCTCGGTGTACCTGGGTGAACAGCTCACGGATATTTTCGAGCAGATCGGCAATGGCGGCGCAAGCACGTCCAAGCAACCGGGCTACTTGAACGTGGGAGTGGACACGCTTCCGGCCTTCCCGAAAGACGCGGGTGACCGCAACCGGACCAGCCCGTTCGCTTTCACCGGCAATAAGTTCGAGTTCAGGGCCGTTGGTGCAAGCCAGTCCGTTTCAGGACCGCTGGTTGCACTAAATACCATTATGGCGGATTCGCTGGATTACATTGCGACTGAATTGGAGCAGAAAACCCGGGGAGATGTTTCGAAACTGAATAGCGCAGTTCAGGATGTACTGCAGCAAATCATCCGGACGCATGGCGCCATAATATACAACGGCGACAACTATGTCGAAGCCTGGCAAAATGAAGCGGAAAAACGCAAATTGCCGAATCTGAGAAATACAGTGGATGCCCTGCCGGCTTTGACCAGCGAAAAGAACCTCAGCCTGATGGAAAAGTACAACGTGCTTTCCCGGAGGGAGCTGGAAAGCCGTTGTGAAATTTACCTTGAGCGGTATGTCAAAGATGTGGCAGTGGAAGCCAATCTGACACTGGAAATTGCAAAGACGACCATTTTCCCTGCGGCCGTCAAATACCAGTACCAGTTGGCATCGACGGCGCTGGCGCTCAAAGAACTGGGCAAGGAGCACTGCACAACCGTGCTCGATGAACTGAACGGTCTGATCAAAGACATGCAGCTGGCCATTCAGAATCTGGCAAAAGCCATCGGAAGCCATACGAACGGATCGACGCATGAACATGCACGGCACGCACGCGACAAGATCGTTCCATCCATGGCTGCGGTGAGGGAAGTGGCAGACAAGCTGGAAGGCGTGGTCTCCGACGATGCGTGGCCTCTGCCCACCTACCAGGAGATGCTGTTCATCAAATAAGCAAAGAGCCTGTGCAACACACGGGAAAACCAGCAAGGGGGGATTGGGTACTCATGCCCGTCCTCCCTTTTTTATTTGCGGCGCTCTATCTGCCTGGTTCAGGACCGTATCCAGCTTCATCAGAGCACCCGGCACAAGTCTTTTATTCACGATCGATGGCGGCGGGATCAACTTGCTTTGTCTGATGTCATCCAGGCGCTCATAATATGCATATATGTATCTTTTTAAATAAAATTTTACAAATATGTAATAATACTGTATTGTAGGCAGCCCTCCGGCGCGGAATGGCCGGACTTTCGTACGGATTGAAGATCCGGTCCAGGCCCCTAAAAAATCCGAGATAATCCGTAACCGGCGGGAACGAAATAGCGGATAATGGTTTCAAATCCATGAAGGAGTCGAATTCGCGGGAGGAGTTGTGAAAAACGGATCATCACGCAGGGAATTTTTGCAGGCAGGCCTGGTTTTGCCTGCGGCCGGGCTTCTTACGTCATACAAGCCCGAAGGGATCGTGCAGGCGCCCGGGATAGAACCCTTTCGCATGCTTGGGAAGACGGGCTTAAAGGTTTCGGCCGTAGGCTCCGGCGTAGGCATTACGCCCGATCCGAAGGTGATCGAGCGCGCCATGGATCTCGGCGTCAATTATTTCGATACTGCCCGCGGGTATGGGGCCGGCAACAGTGAGAGGATTACGGGCGCCGCCCTGAAGGGCCGGAGAGGCAAGGTGATTTTGGCGAGCAAGACCGACGCCAGGACGAAGGCTGATGTTTTCAAGGACATGGACGCCAGTCTGAAGGCGCTGGATACGGACTACCTGGACGTCTGGCACCTGCACTCAAGGGATACGCCGGACGCGATTACGGAAGAGGCGGTCTCGGCCTGTGAGATTCTCAAGAAGCAGGGGAAGACCCGCTTCATCGGCGTCAGCACGCACGACGTCACCGCGGTAGTCGATACCATTCTGAAGATCGGCAAGTTTGATGTTGTGCAGACAACCTACAGCTACGCGCTGAACGCACCGTTCCGCCAAGCGGCGATCGCGAGGCTCAAAGACGCCGGAATCGGCGTCGTGGCGATGAAAGTCATCATTGCCGTTGCGGGTTTTGTCCCCAGAGAAGTCAAGCTGCCTCCCGAAGGGCCTTTGGCGGCGATAAAATGGGTTTTGCTGAATCCGGCGATTTCGACCACCGTCCCATACACGAAAAACACAGCCGAACTGGAGATGAATTTCCGGGCGATGAAGGAGGCGTATGCTCCCGAGGACGAAAAGATGCTTTATACGCGCAACAGGGAGATTCGTCCGCTTTACTGCCGCATGTGCTATGAGTGCAAAGGGAAGTGCCCGAAGGGAATCCCCGTTGCCGAGGAGTTGCGTTTCCTGGCCTATAACGACTTCGGCGGCAACTTTCAGCAGGCGCGCGAAAACTTCCGGAGCCTGCCCGAGGAAATCCGGGCAGTGCGCTGCCGCGATTGTTCTTCCTGCGCCATCCGTTGCCCTAACGGAGTCCGTGTCCAGGCACGCCTGATCCGGACTCAGGAACTTTTGGCATGATTCCGGACAGGTTCCTGGAGTGACTACCGCCGGAATTGCTGGTACTATTATGGAAAACATCTCCATTAAAGGAGGTGGATTCATGACTCCCGAAGAAATTTTGAGGTTTTTTGTTAGAAGAGATGAGATATGGCAGCAACATGACCATGCGGCGCTTGCGCAAGATCATGCCGAAGACGGAGAAGTAGAAAGCCCGGTCGGGGGCAAAGTCAAAGGCAGAGACGCGATTCAAAACATTTACAGGGAATGGTTTTCTTCATTCCCCGATGTACAATATCTTACAGAGCACCTGCTGATTGACGGTGACAGGGTGGTGCAGTTTGTGAAAATGTCGGGAACGCAAAGAAGCGATTTTTGCGGCCTTGCACCCACTTTGAAACGTTTTGAAGTGCGCTGCGCGTTTCTATTTTTCCTTGCAGAACGTAAGATCGCCCGAGAGATCCGGATTTACGATTTCACCGGAATGCTGCTGCAACTGGGCGTGCTAAAGGCCAAGCCGACGTTCTAGTGTGCATGAATGCGTATGCAAGGGATACATGATGGACTCCGTCAGGAAACACGGGAGCCAATTTGAGGCAGCGTTTCCTTCCCGCATATTGGCTTTTGCCGGAATATGCTGCAACAATAGAGAATCATCATCAGGTAAAGGAGACAGGCTATGAAAACCGAATTACGCACCGTCAAGGATGTCTATATTTTGGACTGCAGCGGCAAAATCACGTTGGGAGAAGGGACGATGTCGATTCGCAACATGGTAAAGGATGTTCTGAATAGCGGCGGCAAAAAGATCCTGCTCAACCTGTCCGGAATCACCTATATAGACAGCGCAGGCGTCGGTGAACTGGTAGGCAGCTACGTCACGGCGGGAAACAGCGGCGGCAGGCTAAAACTCCTCGGATTGACGGGAAAGCTCCGCGAAGTGCTTACGATCACGAAGCTGTTGACGGTTTTTGAGGTGTTTGACAATGAAACGGCGGCAGTGCTCAGTTTCAACTGATAATGTGATTTCCGCATAACGATTCCCGATCCCGGATTTCATCATGCAGATCGATATGCGCGGAAAATCGGGAGTCCGGGCAAGGATTTCAGAATCTTCAGTTGCGCCAGAAGCGGCAACTGCGGATATTTCGCGGGCGGTTGAGAATGGACGAGACATACTCCATTTTGCTCGCGGGATTGCACTCGGCAGAGGAGACTCTTGCCTCTCTCCACTTCGCTCAATCCGGACACCGGATTGCAGCGGCCCAAACGGTGAACGACGTCCTGGATACGTTGCAGGCTCAAGGAGCCGACCTGGTCTTTTTCCAGGCTTCCGCCGACACCGAAGCCATTCATGAAATTGAGGAGATCCGCAGGCGTTTCCCGGTGCTTCCGATTGTGCTTGCTTGCGCCAGCCCGGTGGAAGGGTTTGTCCTCGATGCCTGGCGCGCGGGCGCGACAGACATCATCTTTCTTCCTCTGAGTACCCAGTCCCTGGACGCAAGCCTGCAACGCGCCGCGCAGAAGCTTGCCGGGAGCCCTGCCGGGATTTCGCTGCCAATGCCGGCGCGTTTTTCGTTCGTCGACGAGTCGGGACATGAAGGCCGGGTCAACATATTTCCGCCTCGTTTGACGATAGGTCGCAGCCACGGCAACGATCTCATATTGAATCATTTGGGCGTTTCGCGAGCGCATGCCGAGGTGCTGGTTCGAAATGGGGAATACCTGCTGCGCGACTTGAACAGCAAGCAGGGAACATATTTGAATGGTTCCAGAGTGAACGAGGCAAAACTGTCCAATGGCGACAAGGTTCAACTCGGCGGCCTGCAGGGTATCAGCTTGATATTTCAGTCGGGTGATTTGCTTCAATCGCTGCTGAGCGTTTCCGATCCCAAGTCTGACATCAGCCTGTCTTTGCACGGATTCCGCGAGGTGGGGATGCTGTTTGCGGCTTTCCGAGCCCTAAGTTCCACGCCTGTTCTGGATGATCTGCTCGCTCTGGTAGTGGATACGGCGATTGAACTGACCGGGGCCGAACGAGGTTTTATCATGCTCAAGGAGGATGGCGGAGACCTCGGTTTTCGCTGTGGGCGCGATAATAAAAAGTGCTCGCTTGACGGATCGATCCTGCAGACCAGCCATCGTGTGCCCTACGAAGTGTTTCGCACCGGCGATCCCATTTTCATCAGAGATCTGGATCTGAGCGACCAGCCCGAAGACCACAGCCTGACCCGCAGGCTGGGCTTGCGGAGCATCTCCTGTGTCCCTCTCCAGTACTTTGCCGTGCATGATGCCAACAACCTCTCACGTATTGAGCATTCGGATACAATCGGGGTTCTCTACGTCGACAGCTACAATATCGGGGCAGGACCCTCCCATATGAGGGTGGACGCGCTCAAAACGCTCGCGACCGAAGCGGCAATGGCCATATACAACGCCAGGTTGTATAAAGATTCGCAGGATAAGCACAGGATGGAACAGCAACTGGCAACGGCCCATGAAATCCAACAAGCGCTGCTGCCGGCCCCGGAAAAAATACTTCCTTATGTTCGTGCCTGCAGTCAGAACCTTCCCTGTCACGAAGTAGGCGGCGACTATTTTGATTATTTTTCCGTAGACAATGAGCGCTTTGGCTTTGTGCTGGGCGATGTGGCCGGGAAGGGGATGCCTGCGGCATTGCTTGCATCGTTAATACAGGGGGTTCTTACCGCGCAGGTGCTATTTAATGCGCCGTTGCCCTCAATGATCGCTAATGTGAACAAAATCCTGACACAGCGCTGCACGGGAAACCGTTTCGTTACCTTTTTTTTCGGTACTCTGGACTCCGACGGCAACTGCACCTATGTCAATGCCGGCCACAATCCTCCCATTCTTTTGCGACCGGACGGCCGCATGCAGGAGTTGACTGTCGGTGGAATGGTCCTTGGATTGTTCGCCGAAACGCCCTACGAAGCAGGAGTCGTCAAACTTTGCCCGGGCGATCATCTGGTTTTGTTCACTGACGGCGTGATTGAAGCGCGCAACACTGCGGACGAGGAATACGGAATGGGGCGCCTGGCGGCTTTGCTCAAGGAAAACTCCGCATCGGATGCTCTGGAAATACTGTCCAGTATCCGCGACAGCGTGCTGACCTTCTCCGCCGCCGCCCCGCAGCATGACGACATCACGATGATGGTTCTGGGCTTCCGCGAATCCATTTAGCGATCCCCGGTCTCTTCCGGGAGGCCGCCGGGGTTGGGTAAATTCCAGCGCATTTTCCTACGGCAGGCTTGGACTGCGACCAGGAAGCAATAGCCGCGGAAGTTCACCTCGAAATTCGACATTCATTATTCCGCTTTTATAGAGACGGCAGGATATTGGTGCATGCGGCTTCCTGCTCCGGCGCAAACTGAGGACGAGCCTTTTGAGACTCTGTTCAAAGCTGCCTCAACTTGCTGATCCTGGCCGGCAACAGAACACCCTGGTGAAGCAACTGCTTCTGCAGCACGCAATAGTCGATCGCTCTCGGTTGGACGCCCGATTGAACGGCCAGCGCTGCCGCGGTGCCCGCTGCCTGTCCCATGGCGATGCAGTGCGGGATGAGGTTGAAATACTCGTTAAATTGGTATTCGGACGAAAAGGCGCGGCATGCGACCAGCAGACCATCGACCTTTTTCGGAACGAGGGCACGATAGGGAATGCAGACATTCGGGTGTCTGGCCGATATTTGGCCGTTGTCGTTATCAGGAAACACTGCGATGGTGTCATCAAAAACCTCATCCGATGTCATGTCCTTCTCTGTGCAGATATATTCGCCCACGACGCGCTGTCCGCCCTGGATGCCGAGTTGAGGTGAACTGAGCGCGATATAGCTGTTTTGAAAGCCAGGCACATTTTTCCGGTAAAACTCATAGGAAAGGAGCATCTTCTTGCGGCCTTCGAGTTCTACGCGGTTGATTTCGTTGATGTCGGCTTGATCCAGGGAAGGGAAAAAGGGATGAAACCAGACGACACCGTCATGGCGTTTCACCAGGTCCTTCAGATAAAACGCGGCACCCCCCTGCTTGCCCAGATCCTGCATGAGTTCGGCGTATTTTTCCGGTTGGGAGGCCCTGAATTCCTCGACCCTTGGCATATCGATGTTGCCGATCCAGAAAGGAAAAGCGAAGGCCGCGATTCTGAGGCCAGGAACCATCCGAGTGTCGCACTCTGCGCCGGCGGGCTGCAGGAGATCTCCGTCGCCGGTGCAATCGATCACCACTTTTGCCAGAATCGCCTGCCTGCCCGATTTGTTTTCAATGAAGACGCCTTTAACCGTATTCTCTTCCACTATGGGGCGCGTTCCCCAGGAATGGAGATAGAGTTTCACTCCGGCTTCTTCCATCATGTCATTCAGTTCGCATTTCAGTATTTCCGGATCTGTCAGCGCCGTGTAGAGCACCCTCTTCCGGCCGATGTTCAGATCTTCGCGTATGTAAAACCAGGCGAGATTCGAATCAATATAGTGGTTGACGAGCTTTTCATCCGTGGAGCCCCAGTCCTTCTTTTTCGGGTAATCGGTTGCTCCCCTCGCATCCAGCCGGTCTACCAGTTCCTGGCAGATGCCCGCTATCTGCTGTTCTCCGCTTATATTGCTCAGGTTTGGAATGATGGTGACCAGTCCGCCTGTGGCCATGCCTCCCAGATGACCATATCTTTCCACGAGCACCGTTTCGGCGCCGCTTCTCGCGGCAGCCAGGGCGGAGCCTATTCCTCCCGGGCCGCCACCGACGACGAGCACGTCTGTTTCTCTACAGACCTCAATGTCCCTGGCCGGTTCTGTAATCGTTTTTCTGCCGGAAACAATGTTCATGACAAAAACCTCCTTCTCTGGCTATGACGGATTGATGGCAGGCATATTACGACAATCGGGCCGTTCATGGATATCAGAATTCCAGACCGCATTTCGCATTGGATCCCGCAGCGAGACGGTGTAGACGGGCATGGATGAGCTGCCGCAGCAGAAAACCCGTGAGAAATGCGGGCCAGGAGACAGCCTTTATCTTGCGCCATCCCCAACAAGTGCTATTGTGTGATATGAATACCCCATCGTCCCCGGCTGAAGGGAGCGACGGGAATGGTGGATGAATGGGGCGGCAACCCACTGGAAACATATGAACACCTATGTAGCTTTGACCATCGCGGGTTCAGATCCATCCGGCGGCGCCGGGATTCAGGCGGACCTGAAAACGTTTCATCAGCGCGGAGTTTACGGCGCCAGTGTCATCACGCTGGTGACGGTGCAAAACACGCAAAAGGTGAGCGCCGTAGAAGTGCTGTCTCCGGATATCGTCGGCGCGCAACTTGATGCCGTGCTTGAGGACATCCCGCCGGCGGCAGCGAAAACAGGGGCTCTGGGCAATCTCGAGATTGTCCGCCTTGTTGCTGAAAAGGCGCGCAATTTCAAATTCCCGCTCGTCGTCGATCCCGTGATGATCAGCAAACACGGACAGCCACTCATGACTGAGACGGCGCGAACGGCTTTTGCCGGGCTCTTGCTGCCGGAGGCATTCCTTGTCACTCCAAACCTGCATGAGGCCGAAGAGCTGGCCGGATTGGCGATCCGCGATACAACTGCAATGAAGGAGGCAGCCGTCAGAATCGCGGCGCTCGGCGCGCGGGCGGTGCTGATCAAAGGAGGGCACCTCAAGGGGGATGCAGTCGACATCCTGTATTGGAGGGGAGAGATCCTGGAATACCGCTCTCCGCGCATTCCCACGGAGCATACGCACGGGACGGGATGTACGTATTCCGCATGTATTGCGGCGGAGCTGGCGAAGGGCCTGGATCTTTCCGACGCGGTGAATATCGCCAAAAGATATATCACCCGCGCCATCCAGACCAATCCGGGGCTGGGCAAAGGTTCCGGGCCGGTCAATCATCATGCTCAAATACCGGATGCATAACGCATCATCGTCGCGCAAGTTGTTTTTCAGCGTGGGGGCTTTTATTCTTTATGAGGCATTTTTAACAGGCTCTGGAGATAAACTGAATGACTGCTAATCGAAAACGCCCACCCAAGGCGTACAGGAATTCCGAATTCCTTCGCGGAGAGGATGGCCGTATAGTGCGCGTCCTGAGCGAGTATCTCGAACCCGCCAGCCGCCTTTCAAGACATCGCATCAAGGACACCGTGGTGTTCTTTGGTTCGGCGAGGATTCTTCCTCCGCGGGAGAGCATAAAACGCCTGGAGGATCTCAAACGGCTTCTCGAAACGGCGCCGGCCGAGAGCAAGCCGGCGAAGGACGACGTCGCGAGGGCGGAGCGGAGCGTCCATCTTTCGCGCTATTACGAGGAGGCCGCAACGCTGGCTCAGCTGATCGTCCGCTGGGCGAAGACGCTCGATGGCGGTCTGAACAGGATGGTTATTTGTTCGGGCGGCGGACCTGGAATTATGGAGGCGGCAAACCGGGGAGCCCGGGAAGCCGGCGGCCAGTCGATAGGATTCTCCATAAGTCTGCCGATGGAGCAGGAAATCAATCCGTATGTCTCTGAAGATCTGGCGTTTGAATTCCATTATTTCTTTATGAGAAAGTTCTGGTTTGTTTACCCCGCAAGGGCCCTGGTGATTTTCCCCGGCGGTTTCGGGACGCTGGACGAAGCGTTTGAAATCCTGACGTTGGTCCAGACAAAGAAGACGCACCACAGGGTGCCGGTCGTTGTGTACGGTTCCGAATACTGGAAAGAGGTTTTAAATCTGGATGCAATGGTCCACTGGGGAACGATTTCCCGGGAGGATTTGGATCTGATTCATTACTCCGACGATCCCTATGAGGCATTCGAATACCTTAAAAGGGAAATCACGGGCATTGGCAGCCTCTAGCGAATATTTTGGGCACGAAAGCGGCATGGACGAATTCCTACTGCAGCGCCGGTACCACGAGAGCCCGGCTTCTCCCAAGGACCACCGTCACGCGACGGAAAGAGACAGGGACCGCGTTCTCCACAGCGCCGCGTTCAGACGGCTGCAGGGGAAAACCCAGGTTTTCGGCATAGGCCAGGCTGACTTTTATCGCACTCGCCTGACGCACAGCGTGGAGGTCGCGCAGATTGCGCGTGCCATCGCATACAACCTGCTGTATGAGCAGCCCCTCCTCGAGCGTTGCCTGTCGCCGGAACTGGCGGAGGCGGCCGCACTCGCACACGATTTGGGACATCCGCCTTTTGGACACGCCGGAGAACAGACTCTGGACGCCTGTATGCGTGAAGTCAGCCACAAAAGCCGCCTGAAGGGGAAGAACCTTCTCCGGTTTGAAGGCAACGCTCAGACATTTCATATTCTGGTCGCCGCGGAGCCGAAATCTCCATCCTACCCCGGACTTAACCTGACGAGGGCGACGCTCGCGGGGGTGCTGAAATACCCGTATGCTCAGGAAAAGGGAAACGACAAATTCATTTTCGCTTCCGATCTTCCGGCAGCCAGGTGGGCATTGCAGCAGGGCGGAGCGATTCTTGCCTCGCAGGACAAGCCCGGGCGACGCCTCCCCAGAACTTCCATCGCGTGCCAGATACTGGACTGGGCGGATGACTGTGCCTATTCGATTCACGATGTGGAGGACGCGCTGCAGGCGCAATTCCTGCATCCGGGAGACCTGGAGGACGCGCGTTTCGCGCGCCGCGTTCTCGCTCATTACGAAGGGACTCGCGAGGAGGAAGCGGTCCCCGAACTGGCGCTCGCGGAGGTCCGCGCGCGTCTGCTGGATCTCGAGCGGCGGATAAAACCGTCCGAACAGGGCGACGAGAGGGCGTATCGGAAATCCGCGATGCGCAACATCCTCAACGACCTGATAACCTCAGTTTCCGTCGAATCCTGCGGCGGCTGCCGCCGCTCCGATTTTTCCTGGCGTTTGATCGTCCCGGACGAGTCCCGGATACTTTCCGTGCTCTGCAAGTCCGTCATTTGGGAGGCGGTGATCACGGATCCGAGGGTGGCGGGCATGAGCACGAAAGGCCGGGAGATTCTCAGGGATCTTTTCCAGTTGCTGATGGAGGAGGTTCTGGAAAAACGAAGCGCAGTCCTCTTCCCAAGGTATTACCGGCCCATCATTGAGGATTGCCTGGGAGGGGGGCAAATGGATGCGGCGCGCGCAGTATGCAATTTCCTTGCGCTGCTGACCGACATGGACGCGCTAAGATTTCACGCTCTCCTGCGCGGCTCCAAAGCCTCTTCCATCTTTGATTTTATCTAATTGCAGGGAATTGCCGGGAACAATCCTCCTCCAGATGTTGGTACCCCACCAGGATGCCGCCTCGAGCCAGGACAGCGGGGATGCCTCGACCCGAACGAAACCGCGTTTGATCGCGTCCAGCACGGAGGGTACATCCGGTTCCGAGTACACCCGCGTGAAAGTCCTCCCCAGTTGCCAGAGGAAATGGATATCGCCGCTTCCCACAATCGGCTTCCCCGCCTCCCCGGCGATTAGGGCGCTGCGACGGTTGAAATTAAGTCCCCGGACCTGGAATCCCGAATACTCGATGGCGTCAAAAACATCCAGGTTTTCCTGCAGCAGGCCGCGAAGGCAGCTACGATCCGGAAAGTATGCATGCGGGGCAATTACGAGCGTGTCTTTGCTCGAACGCTCACGGATCTTTTTCAGCGTGTCGAGATTCCCGGCGCACGTGCGGAAATTGTACACCAGGACATGACGCCTCTTCTCGGCAGTCACTTCCATGCCGGGAATCAACGTGATGCCGAGGTCCCGGGCGAATTCCGATAGGCTCTCCGTCCATATGTCGAGATCATGGCAGGTGATGGCGAGGATCCTGTATCCCAATTCCGCCGCAGTGGCGATCAGCTGCTCAGGGGTGTAAAGGCACATCCGGGAGTCTTCGGGATCGAGGCTGCAGTGCGCATGCAGCTCCGCTTTCAACCATTGTTTTTCTGGTTTTCCATTAACGCTCACAGCTTCCCTCCAATGAATCATTCCGGCCTAGATGATCTTATCGGCCGCTGCCGGTCTTTAACCTGCATTATTCATGAGACTTCCGCTGCTGCGGCGCATCCATTCACATCCCCGCCGCTCCGCTGCAAACCTTGGTGAATGGTGCGGTTCGGAAGACAACAATTGACAGGGGGGTATCGGTTCTATAGGCTTTCAGCCTTTAGATTTTCGGTGAAAGGCGACTACTGTCATGTCAGATCTCAAGCTCCCTGCAAGGTCGGAAGACTTCTCGGAATGGTACAACGAACTGGTTCTGCGCGCAGAGCTGGCGGACTACGCTCCGGTTCGCGGCTGTATGATCGTACGGCCCTATGGCTGGGCGCTATGGGAGAACATACAGCAATCGCTCGACCGGAGTTTCAAAGCTACAGGGCACGTGAATGCGGCCTTCCCGTTGCTGATTCCACGCAGTTTCATAGAGAAGGAAAAATCGCATGTAGCCGGTTTTTCGCCGGAACTGGCCGTGGTTACGCACGGCGGGGGAGAGGAGCTGGAGGAGCCTCTGGTAGTCCGCCCTACTTCGGAAACGATTATCGGACATTCCTTTGCCAAATGGATTCAGTCCTACAGAGACCTGCCGATGCTGATCAATCAGTGGAACAGCGTTGTCCGCTGGGAAATGCGCACCAAGCTTTTTTTGAGGACTTCCGAGTTTTTCTGGCAGGAGGGGCACACGGCGCATGCGACTCTCGAGGAAGCCGAAGCGGAAACGAAGCAGATGCTGGATATCTATACCAGATTTGCCATGGAGGATGCCGCGATCCCCGTGATACCCGGCCTGAAATCCGAATCCGAGCGGTTTGCCGGAGCCGACCAGACATACTCCATTGAAGCGATGATGGGGGATGGGAAGGCGCTTCAATCCGGGACCTCTCACAATCTGGGACAAAATTTCGCAAAGGCTTTTGAAATCCGGTATCTCGATAAAAACGGTGTTCTTCAATATTGCTGGACCACTTCGTGGGGATTGTCCACGCGGTTCATCGGCGCAATCATCATGGTTCATGGCGACGACCAGGGACTGATCCTGCCTCCGCGCCTGGCGCCCTATCAGGTAGTCATTGTTCCCATCTACAAGAGCGACGAAGAAAGATCGCAGGTGCTGCAGGCCGCTGCAAAAATCAAGGCCGAACTGGCGGGCTCGAATATCCGCGTCATTCTTGACGAGAGGGAAGGCACAAGCCCGGGCTTTAAGTTCAACGATTGGGAAATGCGCGGAGTGCCGCTTCGGATGGAAATCGGCCCGAAAGACCTGCAGAAGAATACGGTGGTGCTTGCGCGCCGCGATAAGCCCGGAAGAGAGGGGAAGTCGTTTGTTCCGCAGTCGGGCATTGCCGAAGCCGTGGCACAGATGCTGGATGCAATTCATAAGGCGCTTTACAGGCGCGCGCTGGATTTCCGTGAAGCCAATACGGTCAATCCCAAGGACTATTCCGAATTTCGGGCCGCCGTGGAGAAAGGATTCGCCCACTCATTCTGGTGCGGCGACGCGCAATGCGAAAAGGGCATCAAAGAGGAAACAAAAGCCACGTTGCGCTGCATTCCCTTGGGACAGCCGAAAGAAAGCGGCATATGCATTCGCTGCGGAAAGACGGCGCAGCAAAGAGCCTATTTCGCCAAGGCGTACTGACCCGCGTTATTCATAGCGAGTTGGCGAAATAGGCGCCTGGCGCCATGATTCGCTGTTCACTCTCAATCCATATCATGCATAAACCGGCGTACCGAGTCGTACCTCATGTAAGGTTTTGACCGTTTTTGCTCGCCGATAGTGGACGTCGGGCTGCCGCCATAGTCATGTCCCGGATAAATGATCGTTTCGTCGTCCAGCGAGCGCAGCACATGATTCAAGCTCCACCACATTTTCCGGGAGTCTCCTCCGGGCATATCGGCGCATCCGCAGACATCCACAAAAAGGGTGTCTCCCGAAAAGAGGCTTTTTCCGACCAGAAAGCACATCAAGGCCGGTATCAAAAGCTGTACAGAAACGAAAGTAACGGGTACCCTGGATGCGGGCGAGGAGCAATATTTGGTATACGGAAACGCCATGCATCGAATGGTTTTTATGGTGGCCCTGGGGGCGCTTCTTGTCGGGCGCGCAGCGGTTGCCGAGTCTGAGATACAGTACAGCGACGTGCCGCAAAAAAGTACGCCGCGAAAACTGCAGGAAGCGTGGCTGCGTTTCCACGAAAGTGATTTGTGCCAGGAAGTGGATGTCGCTTTCGTATTTTCCGGCGGCAGAATGCAGGTGTGGAGCCGGATTGAAAACGACAGGAGCTGGTCGAAGCTTCAGGATTTGTTTGAGCTGCTGCGCAACCAGAACCTGGCGGAGCTATACATCAATCGTTTGCAGAAGGAGATGGATTCCGGGGATGACGGCAACCCGCCGCCGAGCCTCTGGCAAAACCACGAACTGCGCGCCAACCTTGGAGGCCGAGCAGTGCCATTTCACGAGTTTGACGAGGACGAAATCATCTCCAAACTGAATCCCATTGATCGCCTGTTAAAACAACGCCTGTTGATTTATGCGGAACAGACGCTGGGCCGGAACCGGAGAGTAGAACGCTACGCGCTGGATATTTTTGCCCTTGCCCGCACCGTGGATAATGCCGATCTGCCCCCCGACATCAGGTCAAAGGCCGCGGCGATATGTCTGCGGCACGCGAAAAGCCTGGAAAGGAATATCGGGAAACTGGCTTCGGACCTTCAGCAGGCGACCCCGAGACCGGAGAAGGGCGAAAAAGAGTCTTTGTTTCCCGACGCGCAGGAAGCGGTCAAAAGGAATCTCGCAGACGAAGCCGAGCGGATATATAGAAGAGCACAGGACGTTGCCGCACGAGTTCATCGCTTTTTTTATCCGGAATATTACACTGTGGAGTTGGATGAACTGCGGGAACCAAGCCTTTTTCAATCTTTTAGGGTTTTGCGGGAGATGGCTCTGGAATTCCAGGGAATGCTGAGCAAGTCCGGTCGGAAAAAGCCCGCAATGACAGCGGACTGAGGTTCTTGACGTCGTGGCTCTGCACCCCGATAATTCCTGTTCATGTTCCGGAGACCTTGACTGCGAAGCGCGGACTAGTCCAGACGAGGAAGGAATGTCATGAGGCGAAGCGACAGATTTCTCAAAGCCTGCAGGTCTGAGGAGACAGACTCCACTCCCGTCTGGTTCATGAGGCAGGCGGGCCGTTATATGCAGGCATACCGGAATATCCGTGAGAAATGCAGCCTGATGGATATGTTCAAGACTCCGGAGATTGCCGCCGAGGTTACCCTTCAGCCTGTCGATGCATTTGCAGTGGATGCCGCCATAATTTTTGCGGACATTCTTTTGCCGCTGGAGGCCATGGGCGTGAGTTTTGAGTTTGCGCCCGGCCCTGTGATTCACAATCCGGTTCGAACTGCGGCGGACATCGATAGGCTGCGGATTGCCGATCCCGAAGCCGATCTGTCCTATGTGTTGAAGGCCCTTCAAATTGTGCGGGCGGAAATCGATGGACATATTCCTCTCATAGGATTCGCAGGCGCGCCTTTCACCCTGGCCAGCTACGCAATTGAAGGCGGCGCCTCATCCGGTTATCTTGCGACCAAAAATCTGATGTACAAAGACAGGGGCGCATGGGATCTCCTGATGGACAAATTCAGCCTGACTATTCTGGCGTTTTTGAGATCTCAGGTGAGAGCCGGCGCACAGGTGGTGCAGCTTTTTGATTCCTGGATCGGTTGCCTGAGCCCTTCGGACTATAAAGAATTTGTTCTGCCACACAGCCGGAATATCTTCGAGGAATTGAGCAAGGAAGGGATCCTTTCCATTCATTTTGGAACAGGGACCGCAGGCTTGCTGCCTCTTCTTGCTGAAGCCGGCGGCGATATCATTGGCGTGGACTGGAGGATTTCTCTGGATTTCGCGTGGCGATGCATCGAAACCGGCGCCGGCGTCCAGGGCAATCTGGATCCGGCCGCCCTTTTAGCCCCCATTCCGATCCTGAAGCGGAAAGCCGCGGCGGTGCTCGAAGAGGCGGACGGAAGGCCGGGACACATATTCAACCTGGGCCACGGCATCCACCCGTCAACCGCGGAGGATTCGGTGAAGGCTCTGGCGGATTTTGTCCACGAATATAAGGGCGGAAAGCTTTAATCGAAGACCACAGTCTGCAGAGTGGTGATCTCTATCGTTTTTCCGCAGCGCGGATTTTTGCATCGCAGCTTGTCGTCCAGACGTATCCTGTAATCCCGCGCTTTTGCGAAGCGCGCACGGTCCCGTTCGTCGGCGCCCGGCGGCAGGGAAGCCTTTTTGGTCCGCCGGCGCCACCTGATCTGGTATTCCATTGAGGTCCGGCATTTCGGACAGTAAATTGTGGCAGGCACGGTCTCATCTCTTTCGTTGAATAGGTCACGTTCTTCCATAGCAATGTATTATATGACGCATTGGCCCGTCGCCACAGCAAGAACTTGATGTAATATGTGAAATGCACCCTCAGGGAGAAGATGGTGCAGCAAAGGCGAAATACACGAGTGCGGGGATGATAGGCAATATATGGGATTTCTAAGCGAAATTTTTTCTCCTTCATCGGGTCCATCGGAGCGGCAAATCAGAAAGGCGCTCAAGCAGGTAACTCAGGTTCATGGCGAGGCGGCAACCCGCGTCGGCGCCATGGAACGACTGGCATCATGGCGAACGCCGGAAGCTGCATCGGCGCTCCTGCGAAGATTCACAGTCCAGACTCCGCAGGCGAGCATGGATCTCGAGGAAAAGCAGTATGCGGTGCGCCTGCTCGCGCGAATGGGAAACGTAGCGGTGCAGCCGATTCTCAATTGCCTGCGCGCCGAACCTGACGTTACATACCCTGTGCAGGCCTTGAGAGAAATTTTGCCGTCTGAGGAGTTTCACAAAAATCTGATGGATGTTTTGGGCAGCCTTTCCAAGGGATACACGCGCTGGCCTGAAGCCAAGGCAGTGCTTATCGACCATCTCTCCGACGAGGCCTTTCCTCTGGTCGCTGAAACCGTCCTGCACTCGCTCGAAGACGAAGACGATGATGTTTGCATTGCAGCGATTGATTATCTGGCACGCAACGGTGATGAAACGGTTCGGGAAAAGCTGATCCAGCTTTTCCTGGAGGCGGAAGCCCGGCCAAGGGTGCGCGGACGGATTCTGGATCATTTCTGCGAAATGGAATGGCCGGTCAAAGGCTATCGCAGGAAGATGGAAGATGCCATAGCGCTGCCATTCTATTTGACGGCTAAGGGCACGGTGAAACGGAAATCGGCTCCAGAGTGACTTTTCCCTCGCCTTGCCTGTTCCTGGACGACCCGATAGCCGCATTTTGCGGGTAAAAACCGCACCCGCCCGACCAAAAAGATAGTGTTTATTTCCTTCCCATGGCAGATTTTGCAGCGGTTCATTCGGCCGCGATGTGCCTGCGAAATGCGGATTAATGCTCTCCCAGAAATGCCTCAAGCATTTGATTGAATGCCTGTGGTTTGTCGAGAAACAGGGCGCTGCCTGCATCTTCCAGGATTTCCAGGTTGGAGCGGGGAATCCTGTCCTTCATGTATTCTGCAACGGCACGGTTCTGAGTCGAGGTTACGATCAGGCACGGCATGGTTACATGCCTTAAAGTGGATCTTCTGTCCCCTGTATATAGATCAAAATAGAGAGAGAACACAGCTCCCGGGGGCATTCTTTTACTTCCCTCAAAAAGATCCCTGTAAAGGATCTCAGGCTGACGTGACTTGAAAAGGCTGCGTATGTGCTGATCTACCGCCTTGTCGCGGTCCTCCTCAAAATCCATAAGGAATTTGCGGGCTTGCTGCAGAGTTCCTGCGCCCGGGTAATCCTCAATTTTGGTGGCTGCCGGACCGCCTTCGACGAAAACTACCTTGTCGGGTTTGAGGGCTTCGGGACTGGAAAGGTATTCCAGCAGAGTGGTTACGCCGGCAGCCCAGCCAACCAGATTGCAGTGCTCTATCTTAAGACTTTTGAAGAACGCGTGCAGATCGGCCGCATGCTGTTGGTAAGTATTTCCCGATTCAGTCCTGGTCGTTCCACCCTGGCTGCGAGGATCCAGAGCTATGACTCTGAATCCCCTGGAAGAGAAATAGGGTATCTGCTCCTTCCAGATTTCAGCAGGCATCATCCAACCCGGCACAAAAACGAGAATCCGATCACCGGCGCCCGCCTCCAAATAGCGGACTTTGATATCTCCGACCTTGACGAATCTTTCCGACCAGGGGCCGCTTTCCCCGCCTATGCCGGGGAAAGCGCCTCCAAACAGAACCAAAAGTGCAATCGCTAGCCTATTCATGGTTGTCCTCATCTAAATCAATATGCAGCAAACCGTTGCCGGTGACAAGGCAGTTGACATCCGTCAGTAGTCAGTTGGCAGTAGTCAGTTGGCAGTAGGTAGTAGGCCGGCGGTAGTTGGATGCCCATAGTAGACCGGTCTGTGGGTGTCCACGATTGCACGATTGCGCTACCGCGACACGATGCCACATTTGCGAAATCTGCTTCGGTCGCAATGGACTAGCGACTAGCGGCGGTCAACTACTGCTCACTACCTGCTACCTACTACTCACTACCTACTACCATGTTGCGTTGTGGGGTGTTATCCAATAGAATAAAGGGTTGTCTGAATGTAATTCGGCTTTGCCAGGGCGCCGTACCCAAGTGGCTAAGGGAGAGGTCTGCAAAACCTCGATGCAGCGGTT
>JAEAME010000486.1_pt1 | contig 40172 bp, 46 predicted proteins | sample 8958731 | NCBI WGS metagenome assembly JAEAME01 (sample SAMN16933194, study PRJNA681113) | bioreactor sludge metagenome | isolation source: anerobic bioreactor sludge (Control) | place: India:Bengaluru | collected 2018-10-24
ATGCCTTTACGGTCTTCTAATTACTTGTTTCTGTACATCGAAATTAATTCTAATAAATATTCATTTAAATTATTACTTTAATTATATAGCTTTCTACATTTTTAACATAAATTCATTGTCAACTGAAAACCTAATCATATTATCTTTTGAAATTAATCCTTTATTATACAAATCTAATACACTGCTATCCATTGTTTGCATACCAAATTTAGAACCTGTTTGAATAGAGCTCTGTATTTGATGAGTTTTTCTTTCCCTAATAAGGTTTTTAATAGCAGGAGTTGTTACCATAATTTCTACTCCAACTACTCTGCCTCCACCTTCTCTTGGTAATAATTGTTGAGATACTACAGCTTCTAATACATTAGCTAGTTGAACAACAACCTGCTGCTGTTGATGTGGAGGAAAAGCATCAATAATTCTGTCTATTGTACTCGTAGCTCCCATAGTATGTAAGGTAGAAAAAACAATATGTCCTGTTTCTGCTGCTGTTAAAGCGATCTGCATTGTTTCAATATCTCTCATTTCTCCTAAAAGTATTACATCAGGGTCCTGTCTAAGTCCAGCTCTTAAGCCCTCTGAAAATGATAAGAAATCATTTTTCAACTCTCTTTGATTTACTATACTCTTATTATGCGAATGCAAATATTCAATAGGATCTTCTAATGTCAATATATGACAGCTTCTTTCATTGTTAATACGATCTATCATAGATGCTAAAGTAGTTGATTTACCACTACCTGTTGGACCTGTAACTAAAACAAGTCCTCTTTTTTTTCTAGCTATTTCCTTTAAAACAGGAGGTAATAACAATTCCTCTAAATTTGGAACCTTGTTAGCAACAGAACGTATTGCCATACCAAAAGAGCCACGTTGTTTATATACATTGACTCTAAATCTACCATAATTTTTTACTGAATATGATAAATCATAATCACCACTTTTGAGTAATTCAGACATTTGATTTACATTTAAAATTTGTTCAACAAGATTTTTTGTGTCATCTGGTAGTAAAACATTTTCCCCAAATTTTACTAAATCTCCATTTATTCTTAATATGGGCACTGAACCTACTGTAAGGTGCAAATCCGATGCTTTCATTTCTAAGGTTTTTATCAATAACTCATTAATATCGTACATACTAGAACTCCTAATCATATTTATATGCTATATAAAAATACTCATCTATCGTTGTAATTCCTTTTATAACTAGATCTCTACAGTTCTCATTTAAAGTATACATTCCTTCTTGTAAAGCAACCTCTCTAAGCTTATCAGTAGTACCCTCATGTTGAATAATATCTCTAATACTTTTACTTAACCTCATAACCTCATGTATTGCAGTACGACCACTATAACCTGTATTATGGCATTTATGGCAGCCAGTACCTCTATACAATTTGAGATTTTCATGATCCTCCATATTTAATACGGATTTTTCATAGTTTGAAGCTTCATACTCTTCCTTGCAATTGTCACAAATTTTTCTTACTAATCTCTGTGCAACTATTCCACGTACTGATGAATTTATAAGATAAGGTTTAATACCCATATCAAATAATCTAGATACTGTAGCAGGAGCATCATTAGTGTGCATTGTACTAATAACAAGGTGACCTGTAATAGCCGCTCTTACAGCTATTTCTGCAGTCTCATTATCTCTAATCTCTCCTATCATTATTACATCTGGATCCTGCCTCAATATAGAACGCAAACCTGTAGAAAATAATAGTCCTGCCTTAGTATTAACCTGAACTTGATTAATTCCTTCTAGCTTATATTCAACAGGATCTTCAACTGTAATTATATTTTTATTATTATTATTAATACTATTTAAAACAGTATATAGTGTTGTAGTTTTTCCGCTACCTGTTGGTCCTGTTACTAGTATAATACCATTTGGTACTTCTAATATTCGCTTAAATGACTCTATGCTTCTCTCTGACATACCAAGCTCGTCTAGCCTTTTTAAAAAATTACTTCTATCAAGTAATCTTATTACTATTTTTTCACCATAAACAGTAGGAAGAACAGAAACTCTAAGGTCAACTAAGTAGCTATCAATTTTCATTTCTACACGACCATCCTGAGGTAATCTTTTTTCAGCAATATTTAAACCTGATATAATTTTAATTCTTGTAACAATTGCAGAATGCGTGTTCTTATTAGTATTCATTATTTCAATAAGCTTACCATCAATCCTATATCTGACTCTAATATGCTCCTCATATGGCTCAATATGTATATCACTTGCTCCAGATTTAAGAGCTTGTCTGATAATAGTATCAATAAGTCTAACAACAGGAGCTGAGCCTACATTACTTAAAGCATCTTCATCTAGATTATCAACTTCATACTTAATACTTTCTTTTTCAAAATCTTCTAAGGCTTTTTCTGCACTCTGTGCACTAAAATATTTGTCTATAGTATTGAGTATGGCTTGCTTTGACGCAAGAACAGGCTGTACTTTTAAGCCTGTATTCATTTCCATATCCTCAATAGCATAGATATCCATTGGATCACTCATTGCAACTACTAATCTGTTGTCATTTAATCCAATTGGCATAGCGTTAAATTTTTTTAGTAAAGATTGAGGTATTGTGTTAATAACATTTGTATCTATTATGTAGTTGCTTAAATTAACCTTCTCTATGCCCATATGCTTAGATAAAATGTCCATAAACTCAGCTTCAGTAAAATACTTCTTTTCAAGCATTATTTCACCTAGCTTTTGCTTTGTTTTTTCCTGAATTAATAAAGCATCATCTAATTGCTCTATGGAAATTTTACCTAGGTCTAAAAGTAGATCTCCAAGTCGCATAATTTTTTTATAAGTCATATAATTACCTCATATTCTATATAATAATTTATTATATATTTTTCTACATATTATGTCAAATAACTTTAAAAATAAATCGTTTACAATTAAGAAAATAAGAGGAAAAAAAAGAAGCTTTTAAAAGTTTTAGGAATCCCATAAAACTAATGAAAAACTTCACATTTTTAAGATTATTGCATTATTTCAACAATTACTCTTTTATTGTCTTTAGTTGCAGCAGCTTTAACTACTGTTCTTATAGCCTTTGCAATTCTTCCTTGCTTGCCTATAACCTTGCCCATATCTTCAGGAGCAACGCTAAGCTCAACTATAAGTGATTGACTGCCTTCAACTTCTTTGACTTTTACTTGATCAGGATTATCTACCAGTGATTTTGCTATAAACTCAACTAATTCACTCATTATTTTCTCCTTCTTTTCTACCTTGCGTCTACTCGCTCTCGCATCTATGCCCCTGCCTTATTGCACTATAATATTATACTTTATAAGATCCAATATTAGTACTTGGGCTTGGCATCTATATTAGTTATTGTTTTTTTCAGCCTTTTTATCAAAGATACCATTGTTTTTAAATAACATTCCTACTGTATCTGTTGGCTTTGCACCATTTTCTAACCATTTAATAGCTTTTTCATCATCTATCTTAACGATTTTTGGCTCAACTACAGGGTTGTAGTATCCTATTTCTTCTATAAAGCGTCCATCTCTTGGTGAACGAGAATCTGCTACAACTATTCTGTAAAAAGGTTTCTTCTTAGAACCTATTCTTTTTAATCTTATTTTTACTGACATTAATGTCACCTCCTTGATAATTTTTTTATATGATGAGAATTCTTCTAAAGAATTTCTTATCTAACAATATTACTTTTTACTAAAATGGAAGCTTAAATCCACCTAATCCGCCTCTTTTTTTCATCATCTTTTCCATTGAGCCAAATTGCTTCATCATTTTCTTCATGTCTTCAAACTGTTTTAAAAGCTTATTTACCTCTTGAACTGATGTTCCACTTCCTGCGGCTATTCTTTTCCTTCTGCTACCATTAATTATTGAAGGCATTACTCTTTCCTTCTTTGTCATTGATTGGATTATTGCCTCTGTATGCTTCATGTCCTTTTCATCAACCTTTAAGCCCTTAAGCTGTTTAGAATTAACTCCAGGAATCATAGCGAGAAGCTCATCAATTGGTCCCATGTTTTTCATCTGTTGAAGCTGTGACAAGAAATCATTTAAATCAAGCTCTTGATTTTTAATTTTCTTTTGAAGCTCCATGGTTTGTTTTTCATCAAAGGCAGCCTGTGCCTTATCTATAATAGATAAGATATCACCCATACCAAGAATTCTTGAAGCCATTCTATCTGGATGGAAAACCTCTAATTGATCCATTTTTTCGCCAACTGTAACGAATTTTATAGGTTTATCAACTACATTTTTAATCGATAAAGCTGCTCCACCTCTAGCATCGCCGTCAATCTTAGACAGTACAACGCCTGAGACATCTAAATAACCATTAAATGTTTCAGCAACCTTTACTGCTTCTTGACCTGTCATAGCATCAAGAACTAAAAGTATTTCATTTGGTTTTACTTCATTTTTAATATTTACAAGCTCATCCATAAGAGTCTCATCTATATGAAGTCTACCTGCAGTATCTATAATAACAATATCATTATTGTATTTATTAGCATGTATCAATGCTTCTTTAGCTATTTTAACAGGGCTTTCCTTGTCACCCAACGTGAAAACTGGAACATCTATCCCTTCTGCAACAACCTGAAGTTGTTTAATTGCGGCAGGTCTGTAAATATCACAGGCTACGAGTAAAGGTCTTCTACCTTCTTTTTTAAGCTTTAGTGCAAGCTTTCCAGAAGTTGTTGTCTTACCAGCACCTTGCAATCCACACATCATGATAACTGTGATACCATTTGTGTTGAATTTGAGCTTACTTTCTTGGCTACCCATGATTTCCTTAAGCTCTTCATGAACTATCTTAACAACTTGCTGTCCAGGTGTTAAGCTTTCCATAACCTCGTGACCGATAGCTCTTTCCTTAACCTTGTTAATAAAGTTTTTAACAACTTTAAAATTAACATCTGCCTCTAACAATGAAAGCTTTACTTCTCTCATTGCTAAATCTATATCTTTTTCAGAAAGTTTTCCTTTGCCTCTTAAAGTCTTTAATACATTTTGAAGTTTTTCAGACAAATTATCAAACATTACTGTACTTTCCTACCCTTCGTTTAATATTTTTTCAGCCTCATCCTTAATATCAACTAATTCTATTTTTATATCATTAATGTCTTTATACTCTTTTAAATTAATTTTATCAACTATATTTATAATTTTCTCAGCGGCTTCATTGATTCTTTCATACTTAGAATGTAAAGCTAGCTTATCTTCATACTCAGCGAGATTCTTTTCTGCTCTTTTTAATGTATCATGGACTCCAGCTCTAGACATATTTAATTCTTCAGCTATTTCAGCTAAACTAAAGTCTTGGTTATAGTACAAATCTATTACAGTAGCTTGATTTTCTTTTAATAAACTACCATAAAAGTCATACAAAACACTAAAAAACAAATACTTTTCAGACATTCTCTGCCTCCTGTGTTTATTAGTCCATTTACTTTTGTTCTGTCAAGCAATTTGCTTAACAGTGGTATTTTATACTAATCATCATAATTTGTCAAGTGTTTTATTAAATAATTATGAAAATAAAAAAAACAATATTTCAATAATATTTTATAAAGTTTAATCAATATATTTATCTTTATTTTTCGCTATTTTACAGATACATATTTATTATCCTTAATATAAAATCTCCAAAGAAAATCCTTTGCTTCTTCTGCATAATCAATCCCTATGCGTTTAGAGGATACTATTTTAAAATCTTCTTTTCCACCATCTAATATATATAAGGTATTACCACATAAATCTTCTCCATTTTGAGCCTTGTTAATTAATAGTGCACTGCATAATTTTCCTGGTCCATTAGTCAAATTAATAGCTTGACTTTTGCTTAGCTTTTCATATGCTTTGTTAAATCTATTTTGAGCTATTAATTCAAAGCCTTCTATTGGCTCAAGAGCTCTTATTAAGACAGCTTGAGGATTTCCTACTTCTCTGGTAACTACATTAAAGCAATAATACATTCCATAAATAATAAATACATATGAAAACCCTGGTTCACCATACATAACCTCAACTCTAGGAGTTCTTCTTCCACCGTAAGAATGAGCTGCCTTATCTTCAACACCCATGTATGCTTCAACTTCAACTATTTTGGCAGCAATCTTTTGTCCATCTACTTCATGCACAAGTATCTTACCTAATAGCTCCTTTGCAACAATTATAGAATCTCTATTGTAAAACTTTCTGTCTAACTTTTTCATTAAATACCTCTTAACATCATATTCTTAAAAGTATAGTTAAGTATCTATTATAAAATAATTATTGACTTAGCTTTTATAACTTAGTATTGCCCTAAGAGCCCTTTTTTCTTAGCAATTTTGCTACAATAATTAAATATTAATAAACCTATGATAAAATATATTGCTGAATTAAGTATTAAACAAGTATAATCCAATAAACTAAAGCTTAATAAATTATTACCTCCCTTTGTTATATCATAAATCATATTTATTGCAGGTCTAAAAGGTAGCAACATTGAAGCTAATGGAGTCAAATCAAACACTACCAAGCAAATTAATAAATATTGCACAATATTTAGAAAAGAGTTAATTTGTTTAAAAATAACTGCCAAGCCTCCAAGAATTAGGGATATTCCAAAGATACTAAATATACCTATAAGTATAATTACAATCAATGAAATTAGATTTAAATTTAGCCAATATCCTGTAGTTGACATTATAACTACTAAAAGTAAAAAGCAAAAAATAATATTTAAGAATAAATTTGCTATACTTCTAACAATAACCACAGAATGTAAACCTAGGCTTGACATACATATTTGCTCTAATGTTCCTTTAGTTGCATCACTTGATATTGCATATGCTACGCTTGAATAAGCTATTAGCATAATTGTCCAAATAAAATATCCAACAATTAAATTTTCAAGAGTATCACCAAGCTTTAATGGTGATGCTCCCATACTTTGACCAAAAAAATTAAATCCTAAAAACATAGTCATAAATAAAATATAGAATGTTGCAAACTCCATTATTGTATTAAATTTATACCTAGTAAAATCTTTTAATGATTTTTCAAATGAAACCTTAAAAAAATAAAACAGCTTTTTCATTATTTTGCACCCCCGCCAGTTAAGCTCAAGTAAACTCTTTCAAAATTTATATCATTTTGCTTAATTTCCTTAATTGATAAATTATTATTTTTCAATAAATCAACAATATCATAAATTAAATGCAAATCAGATATATCAATCTCTATTACAGTATTATCATTAGAAAAATAAAACTCATACCCTGTAGCTAATAGATTTGTAATATTCTCATCTGTAAGACTTTTACTCAAAATAAACTCATATGTCATATTTCTAAACATACCAAGCAAATTATCCATCGCATCATGTGCTATAATCTTGCCTTTATTCATAATTATAACATCATTACAAACATCTTGAACTAAATGCATATCATGCGTACTAAGAAGAACTGTTTTTTTCATGTCCACAGAAATACTTCTAAGCACATCTTTAATATCCAAACAGCTTTCAACATCAAGCCCAAGAGTTGGTTCATCCAAAATTATTATATCAGTATCACAAATTAAAGTCATTGCAATAGCAACCTTTTGTTGCATACCTCTTGACAGATTATTTACTAGTGTATTCTTTTTATCCATTAAATTAAATCTTTCAAGTAATTCATCTATTCTATTTTCTATTTTTTTACCACCTAGACCTCTTAAACCAGCAAAATAACGAAGATTCTCAGCTGGTGTAAGCCTCCAATATAAATTTCTAGTTCCCTCAAATAAAGCAGCGATTTTATCAATAGATTTTTTATTACTCTTGCCTTTAATCTTTATACTGCCTCCATCCGGTATTATTATGTTACATATGCTTTTTATAGTTGTCGTCTTTCCAGAACCATTAGGTCCCAAAATGGCTGTAATACTTCCTTCTTCAACTGAAAATGAAATATCATCTACAGCCTTGGTTTTACCAAAGTTTTTTACTAGATTATTAATCTCAATTGCTTTCATATAACTACCCTTTCTCTATTTTAATTATAATTTATAGGTCTTAAATTAATATTGTTGACACTGTAATTAATTAAATTCTCCATAAAAAAAATATACCTAAATATAACTAATTATATCAAGATATCCAAATTTATCAAATTAAAATTTCATTAAAAAAAGTGTATCTCTACAATGCTATAAAGATACACTTTTCTATTTCTTATTTATTAATTATTACTGATACATGAACAGCTTTCTTATTTCAAGCCACAAGTTCCCATTCCACAACCATTGTTTTGACTTCTGCCCATTCCTCTACCAAGACCCTGTCCTCTACTCATGCCATTGCCTTTACCTGCAAAGCCATTGCCGAGTCCTTCACCATTAAGTCCAAATTTTAAACCTAATCTTTGTCCAATCTTTGCACTACCATCAGTATCACAATTTGCTTGTTGCTCTTCAATTGTTTTAATAATCTCATCTGCCTCAGCTTGTGTTATTTTGCCATTAGCAACTAATTCAGCTAACTTTACTTTCTTGATTTCTAACATTTCCTGCTTAAACTCATCTAACTTACCTGCTTCTGATGCTATCGTACCATATGTTTTGTTAGATTCTTCTCTTTCTTTAACAACACTTTCTAGTGTACGTCCAGTTATAGCTGCAACAATCTCAGATGGTGTTTTATACTGTGTCTCTGCAAATGCTGTTAATGATATTGCTCCAATTAACAATGCTACTAATACTAGTGTTATTATCTTTTTAGTTTTTTTCATTTTAATACCTCCAATTTTTTTCGATAATTTATTTTACCGTAACAATAATATACAATATAATTATGGCAAAACAATGTCTTTTTCCTATCATTTTAAAGGTATTTTCGAAACACAATTATGATATTTATATTCATGCATTATTTGAAAATTTACATATAAATTGAGCTCCACCATCAGGATTATTTTCTGCTATTAATTGAATATCATGTCGTTCTGCAATTTGCTTAGCTATTGCAAGTCCAAGCCCTGTACCAGTTTTATTTTCTTCTCCTAAAGTTTTATAAAATCTATCAAATATATATGGTAAATGACCCTCTTCTATACCTGGTCCATGGTCATGAATTATTACTTTTTCTCGTGTTGCCAAAATTTCTATTCTACTACTCTCAGGAGAGAACTTTATTGCATTATCAATAAGAACCATAAACATTTGTATTAATCTTCCATAATCCCCATCTATATTAATAGGATTTTCAACAATATTTGTATTTATTTCTATATTCTTTTTATTAGCAAGCTGAGTAGCACTTTTTAATACATCAAATAAAACATCATTAATATTTATTTCGCTCTTATTAATGATAAATTCTGTATTTTGCAGTTTAGATAAATCAAGTAAATCATTTACTAATCGCTCTAAAAACTTTGATTCATTTAGAATTTGAATATAATATTCCTCTACCTTGACAGGATCAATTACTACTTTATCATATAAAGCCTCTAGGGATCCTCTTATAACAGTTATAGGAGTTCTAAGCTCATGAGATATATTAGCAACAAAATCACGTCTTAGTTTTTCAAGTTTATTACTTTCTTTACTTGCTTCATCTAAACGAATAGAAAGTAAATCTATTGTGTTTGCCAGTTCACCTATTTCATCATTTTGATTTACATCACACTGTGCAGTATAGTCACCATCAGAGAGCTGCAATGCAACCTTTTTCATTTTATTCAATGGCTTTGTAAAGAAATATGAAAGTATAACTGACAATATTGATGTAATAATAAGAGCTAAAATCATGCTTGCAATGAGAATAGAAAGTCCTTTATTTACAGCCAGGGTTGTATCCTCTATAGGTGAATGAAGAAGTAATGCTGCAATTACTTTACCATCTTTATTCTTGATTGGATAGCCAAGTGTTAGGTTTGGTTGTGTTAAAGTTTCGCTAAAGCTCTCACTAAATGCTACATCTCCTTTCAACACTTTTGAAATAAGCTGCTCTGCATTGGCAGGTAAAGTAGACAAATTATATTTTCCATTCATCATTCCCATACCCTGACCAACAGTGGTAAGCTCCATATTTTCATCCACTATCCAAACATCAGTATTTGCAAAATCTACAACAAATCTTAGATATGCTCCATATCCAGCTTTTCCTCTTTGAAAACTATCATTTTCTACTGATGACAGAGCAGTTGATAAAGATTTAGCATAATTAGAGAGTTTATTTTTATGAACCTCTACAGTATAATTTCTAAACAGAAAGAGAAATATACTACCAATTATTATTGAAAATGTTAATAAAGCAAGAGCAAAATTTATACTTAGCTTAATTGCAATTTTATTTTTTTTCATCTATTTTTGCCTCAAACTTATATCCAACACCCCAAATTGTCTTTATATCCCAATGAGGGTGATCATATTCATCAAGCTTTGCTCTCAACCTTTTTATATGGCTATCTACTGTCCTAGTATCTCCAAAATAATCAATTCCCCATATTACATCTAATAAATTTTCACGAGAAAACACCTTATTTACAGTTACTAGTGTCCATAAAATTTCAATTTCTTTTTTAGTTAAAGAAATATTTTCATTACCTATAGTCACAGAATAATCATCGAGGGAAATAGTTAAATTATCAAATTTAAAAACCTGAGACTTTTCTCCTGTTCGATCAATACGACGCATTACAGCTTTGACCCTTGCCATTACTTCTCCTGGCGAAAATGGTTTTACAATATAATCATCTGCACCAATTTCAAGTCCCATTATTCGTTCAAAATCCTCACCACGAGCAGTAATCATAATTATAGGTACATTAGAAGTTTTACGAATCTCACGTACTACAGTGAATCCATCCTTTTTAGGCATCATCACATCTAATAAGAGTATATCTGGATTTTCTTTTTTAAATAACTCTATAGCTTTTTCTCCGTCTAAGGCTATTAGAGTATTATATCCTTCTTTTTTAGCATATTCTTCTAATATAGAAGTTATTTGCTTATTATCATCTACTATCAATAGCTTTTGCATATTCTCATCTCCTTATTAGATTATACAACTTAATTGTGTTTTTTCTGTGTTATAGGAAAATAAAGTCTCCTATTATTTATCTATCTAATTTTTTATCACAATATTGTTTCTCCATGTATTACAACTCTTCCTTCATCAGGACATTTCATATCAAACATTGGTGCTTTACTATCACCATAATCTAACATAGCACCATTTTGCAAAGCATAAACAAAGGGATACATACAATTCCAAAGTTCATGACATATAGGAGGACATAACTCATCAACAATAAACTCATCTCCTACATTATAGTAATTACATCTACAATTACTTTCAATAATTTTTAATTTAACCTTTGCCATAATTTCCTCCTAATAGTTATTAATTTAATAATAAAGTGCAATAACTCTTTAAAAATTATTAAATATCTTTACAAACAAGATGCAATTTACAATAATTTTCTTCATTAGCTATAACACCTTCATCAACAAAACCATGATCCAAAAACCATTTTAAATTACCATTTGGAAATGTGCCAACTTCATCTGTAATAGCATATATTCTTTTATATTTATTTTTCAAGTGTTTTTCCAGCTCAATTAAAGGATAATGCTTGTAGTCATATTCTGTTGATGAATGATACAAACATGTTAAAAAAGCATAGTCCTCACTTTTTGGTATATCATAAGGTACAAAGCTTGTAGGCACATACTCAACCCCACCTAAAACCTTTTCATCTTCAACATTTAAATATCCAAATATATCATCACAATATTTATATAAAAAGATAGACTTTTTAATGCAACTACCACATGAGTCAGTCAAAGTGCATTTACTAGATAACAATGAAACATTATCTTTTGTAAAAGGAATAATATTTCCTTTATATTTTTCAATTCCAAAATCAATAATATATGGTCTCTCCGTGCATTTCTCACCGCTTAATAGTTTATTTAAAAAATTTCTATTTATAGGTGCCTTATATCGTTCTTTCGCATCAACTACTGTTAAAAATGGAAAAAATATTTTTTGATTTTTAGCTATTTCAAAATTTTCTTCTATGTTATATGTATTTATATCAAAGCTTTCCTTATACTCGTCCAACAAATCAAGTATCTCAGAACTAATCGGGCATTGATAAGCCCAATAATAAAAATCTATCTTCATATTATTTATACTCCTCAGTATTTATTTATAGCATTATTGTAATTCAAGCATCTTTGAGTGTATTTCCGATTCACCAAACACCGTTATTCCATTTTGCTTTAAAAGCTTTGCTGTTACTCCATCACCATCAATTATGGTTTTAGAAAAAGTACCATCATATATCTTCTTATTTCCACATGAGGGGCTTCTTTCTTTTAAAATAGCATATTTACAATTATATAGTTTCGCTATTTTTAACGTTTCCTTAGCTCCTTTTAAAAACTCCTCTGTCACATCAATACCATCTTTTCCAAAAACAAAATCCCCCTTTATCTCAGCAGGACTTCTTGGTGTTGACAATCCTCCAAGTTGTTCAGGACAAACAGGAATCAAAGTATGCTTCTTCATAAGCTCTTCAAGCTCAGGTACTGCTTTACCTGTTGCATTATATCTACAATTAACCCCTAATAGACATGCACTAATTAGTATGTTCATATGTTTATTGTTCCTTTCATTAAATTTATACTAGTTTAACTAACATCTAAAATTAAACTCTTATCATCCCACGAAATCCCCTTGAACCATAGTAGGATTCAGCTCCATTGTGATATGTAAAAACAGTATCATAACGACGATCACAAAATATAGCTCCACCGAGTTTTCTAATATTATCTGGAGTTTTCACCCAGCTTGATGTCTTCAAATCAAAACTTCCAAGCTTTTGAAGACTTCTATATTGTTCCTCTGTTAAAAGCTCAATACCCATTTCAGCTGCCATGTTCATAGCACTATTTTGTGGCTTGTTTTCTTTTCTAGATTCTAATGCTTCATTGTCATAGCAAAGGCTCCTACGTTCTTTAGGACTTTCTACTGAGCAGTCACATAATATATACTCCCCTGTTTCCGGATCATAGCCAATAACATCTGGTTCTCCACCAGTCTCTTCCATTTGATTGAGAGACCAAAGTTTTTTGTTGTTATCATTTAATCTTGCTAATACCTTGTCCCATTGCATCCCCTCATGACGATTCATATTTTTTTCAAAGCGAGCTTTCAAAAGCTTTAACAAATTTTCAGTTTGTTCTAATGATAATTCTTTTGTTATTATGTTAATATTTTCTATTGTTTTACCTCTTTTATTTAATATTTAGAACATAATAATATTTTATCCCTCTTTAACACTTTTTATTTCTTGCAATTCAAACCTATATTCTTGCTTTGCATTTGGATATTTAACTTTGTCTACTTTTTCCACAAACATATCACATGGTCTAGCATATAGCCCAACATCGCCATATAATGCTCTATATATAACTAATTTTTCTTTTGTTTCACTATGTATAGCAATATCTTCTACAAAATAATAATCACCCTTAAAATGCTTATATATTCCTTTGATTTTAACATCCATATTTTCCTCCAAATTGTCAAACATTTTATCAATCTATTAAATATATTATACCCATATTTTTATGCCTTTTCAATAATTATTAATAATAGGTTTATTTTGGACTTATATATTAAAAAACTCACTTATTGTTTCCATAAAGCGAGTTTCTGAGCCAAAAATTAACTACTAAATTATTTTCATATAATTTTTCTCATTATAGCACTTCCATTGTCTTTTAACCATTTCTTTTGCACTTTATAGTTTGGAAGAACTTTAGCAACCTCAATCCAAAACTTGGGTGAATGATTCATCTCCTTACGATGACAAAGCTCATGTACTACAACATAATCAATTACATCAGGAGGCATAAGCATTAGCAGACAATTAAAATTAAGGTTAGCTTTACTTGAACAGCTACCCCAACGTGAAACCTGATTTCGTATGCTTATCTTTCCTATAGTGACATTCATAATTTGTGCATAATGAGCTACTATTTCAGGAATTACAATGATTGCTTTTTCTGCAAGTTGACGTATTTCTTCAGCTGTTAATTTTACTGTGTTATCCTCTTGTTGCTCAAGCTTCTTGATTTTCTCTTTCATTACAATCAAATGCTTTTCTATCCAAGAAGATTTTTCATTAACATATCTTTTTATATCAATATCTAGCATTCTAAAAGGTGCTCTTACAAGCACCCTTAATTCTTTTGTGATTTCAATTGCAATTGTCTTTCTTTTACTTCTTATTATTTCAATATTTATATTATCATTTTTCATCAAATTAACCTTAAATCAAATATTTACTACACATACATCTATCCAATCTTTATAATTAGAATATTTTTCTAATTCATCAATTGTTAGCTCTATTGCACTATTTGAACTGCCACAAGCTGGATCCACTGAGTTAAATCATTTTAGTGAGTTGACTAAGTATACATCAGCACCATCTTTTACACCAAATGGACATACTCCACCTATATCATGTCCGACTGTTTCTAACAGTTCTTCTCTTGTTAGCATCTTAGCTCTTTTATTAAAATGATCCTTATATTTTCTATTATCTATTTTACTGTCTCCAGCTGTTACTATTAAGATGCTTCTATCTGATAGTTTAAAGGATAAAGTTTTTGCTATCCTCTGAGGTTCACAGCCTGCTGCTATAGCAGCTAATTCTACAGTTGCACTTGAAACTTCAAACTCTAGGATTCTATCATCAATATTCCATTGCTTTAAATATTTCCTTACATTTTCTATGGACATTTTAACTTTAGTACCTTTCATTGTTATATTTAAGGAATTTTAATTATCTAGGTTCTTTACTTCCTTATAAATCATTTGCATTTCTTCATCTAATTTAGTAATAACCTCAGAACAATTTGTAAGCCTATCTTTTAACGACTGAGGTATTTCATTTTCAGCTTTATACTTTAAATGATGTTCTAGACTTGCCCAAAAATCCATAGCAATAGTTCTTATTTGTATTTCTACTGGTATTAGCTCTACTCTATTATATAAGTAAATTTTTATTTGTAATACCATGTGTAAGCTTCTATAGCCATTTTCCTTTGGATATTTAATGTAATCCCTAATTCTAAGTATTTTTAAATCATCCTGCCTTGAAAAAAAGTCTTCTATCTTATAAATATCTTCTATGTAATTACAAATTACTCGTATACCTGCAATATCCTGAATATTCTCTTGTACTGATTCAAAGCTTATTGGTAAATCTCTTTTTTCTAGCTTTTCTAATATGCTTTTTGCTGATTTCAAACGAGTTTCTATACGATGTATTGGATTATAATCATATTTTACTTGAAATTCTTCGTTAAGTATTTCTAACTTTGTATTGAGTTCTTTTATTGCAGCATTATATAGTTGTTGCATTTCTAAAAATTTCTTTGCGTTATAAAAAATTGCATCCTCGTTATCAAACATATCTTCTGCTCCTACAATTCCTAACTTCGATAATATTGTATCTACTTGCATTATCTCCTCCATACTGTATTATTTTATTCAAATATCGCATTTACAAATACTTCAGAATCAAATATTTGCATATCGTCTATTTTCTCTCCAATTCCAATGTACTTTATTGGTACGTTTAACTCCTTTGCAATTGGAAATACAATTCCACCCTTTGCAGTACTATCAAGTTTTGTCAATATTATTCCATCTATTGAGCAAGATTCTTTAAATAACTTAGCTTGAATTAATCCGTTTTGACCTGTATTAGCATCTATTACTAGTAAAACTTCCTTTTGAGCAGCAGGATATTCTTTTTCAATTATTTTAAATATCTTTGATAGCTCATTCATAAGATTAACCTTATTATGAAGTCTTCCTGCTGTGTCACAAATCAAAACATCTGTCTTTCTTGCTCTTGCTGCTTGTATCGCATCATATATAATTGAGCCGGGGTCTGAGCCTTGTTCGCTTGATATTATATCAACCCCAGCTCTTTTGCACCATTCTTCTAGTTGTTCTATAGCTGCAGCTCTAAATGTATCTCCTGCTGCTACTATAACACTCTTTCCACTATTTTTAAGTCTATATGATAGTTTACCTATTGATGTAGTTTTTCCAACTCCATTAATACCAACTATCATCATTATCTTTTGCTTAGACTCATTATCATTGTCTTCTGATTTTTTAGTAGAATTCAACATATCCACTAAATATCTTTTTATAATATTCTTTATTTCATTAGGGTCCTCGATTTTATTTTTCTTAACCTCTTCCTTGATATAATCGATAATATCCATTGTAAGTTCAACACCAATATCTGCAGATATCAAGGTTTCCTCTAATTCATCTAATAAATTGTCATCAATCTTTTTATAAAGGCTGAAAATATTGTTAAATTGCTCTGTAAAGCTTGCTGTTGTTTTAGCTAAGCTTTCCTTTATTCTTGCAAAAAAACCCTTTTTTTCTTCCTTTGGTTTATTTTCTACCTTGTCCTTTTTTTTTGAGTCCTCGCTTTCATGCAATTCATCAAGGTTTAACAAGGTTTCTATTTGTGTATCCTCATCATCATATTCAAGATTATCTAGTTCTTCTAAGATTTCTTCCTCACTCACTTGTTCAAAATCATCTTCTATTTCATTTTTCATGAGAGCTTCATGCTCTTTGAGAGCTTCATGCTCTTTTTTATTATCCTTATTCCCAAATAACTTTTTAAACATTATTGCCTCCTTTTATTTATAACTTAATTATTCTAACTCTGATAGTCTCATAGACACTAATTTAGTTACACCTTTTTCTTCCATTGTTGTACCGTACAAAGTGTCTGCACTTTCCATTGTACCTTTTCTATGTGTAATACATAAAAACTGTGTCTGCTTAGAAAACTCTTTTAAATATCTAGAAAATCTATATACATTGATATCATCAAGAGCTGCTTCTATCTCATCTAATATACAGAATGATGTTGGTTTAGTTTTAAGAATTGAAAACAAAAGTGCTATTGCTGTCAGTGCTTTTTCTCCACCAGATAATAGTGTTATTTTGCTCAATTTTTTTCCTGGTGGTTGTGCTTCAATTTCAATTGCACTATTTAATGCATCTGATTCATCCTCAAGGTAAACATCAGCCTTTCCACCATTGAATAAATCTGAAAAAACCTCGTTAAATACAAGTCTTATTTTTGCAAATTCTTCAACAAACTGATCTCTCATTTTAAGCTCAAGCTCTTTTATAACATCATTAAGCTGATTTCTAGCATCAATTAAATCTTGCTTTTGCTTAGTTAAAAAATCATATCTGTCCTTAACTTCCTTGTATTCCTTGATTGCATTAATATTGACATCACCTAAACTCTTTAATTTTTTCCTTATATCTGAAACATCATTATTAACTCTTGAATAGCTAATCTCCTCATTTTTATAAGGTAAAGCCATTGCATAGTTCATTTCATAGTCTTCCCATAAACGATTAGATATTTCATCAATTTTAGAATTTATTTTTTCAATTTTAATGTTAATTGCGTATTCATCATCCAAAATTTCAGTTATTTTCTTGTTAATGTTATTTAATTCTACCTGAGAATCATTAATTAAATCTTGAGTTTTTGATAAAACTAATTTTTTTGAATTATAATTCTCTTCACTTTCATCTAAGCTTCTTTTTAACTCATCACATTCACTTTGAAGCACACTAATTTGAAGCTTTGCAGATTCAATTTCAGTATCAGTATTACTTAAGCTACTAGTTTTTAGCTCTAGCATCTCATCATTTTTTTCTAACTCAAGCTTAGTATTTTTAATCTTATCTTCAATAAATTTAATTTCTTGACTTATTGATGCAAGCTCATTATTTTTCGCACTAAGAACTAAGCTAATTTCATCATATTTTTCTTTATCAGCCTTATTAGTGTGTGCAATATCATTAATTTCATTTTCTAAATCTACAATACTTAATTTAATCGCATCAATATTCTTATCTATTGTTTCAATTTCAGCATTTCTCTTTATGTTTTCTTCAAAAATAAAAGTCTTATCTTTTATGTATCTAGTTATAGAAATATCTATCTTTGCTATTTGCTCTGTCAATAGATTTATTCTATTATCAGCTTGCATACTTATCTTACTTACTTCTTCTATGTTGATTTTTAATGCATTAATTTCTTTATGACATGATGCTAAATCTTTGTCTATATTCTTTATATCATCTTCAATATCCTTACACTTTCTACTGAGACTTACTAATTTTTCTTGACTTTCTTCAATCTCTCTTTTTCTACTAAGAATATTTTGATTTTTTCCACTTATATATCCACCAGTTACAGCTCCACCTGGATTAATTACATCGCCTTGAATACTAACGATTTTTAGAGTATTATTAGATAATTTAGCAACTCTAAATCCATCCCTGATGTTTTCAACTATGATTGTTCTTCCAAGCAAGCTTTTTATAATATTTGAATACATGTCATCTGCTTCAATTAAATTATCTGCAGTATCAATAACTCCATGCTGAACTAATAAATTTAACTCATCATTATTTAATCCTCTGCCCTTAATAGTACTAATAGGTAAAAAAGTTACTCTTCCAATTTGCTTTTCCTTTAAATATTCAATTATTGACTCAGCATCTTGATTGTTATTAACAATTACATTTTGAATTGCTGAACCAAGAGCAATCTCTATAGCTGTTTCATACTTTTTATCTGTTTTTATAAGATCCGCAACTGTTCCATTGATAGAAGCTTTAAAAAGGCCTTCTTTCTTATATAAACTCATAAGAGTCTGAACGCTTTTATAGTATCCTTCGTAGAGTGATTCCATATTGTTTAAAAAGGCAATCCTCGAATTTGCAGTATTAAATTCATTCAGAGAACTTCTTAGTCTTATTTCCATTTCTTTTTTATCTTCTATAAAATTCTCTTGCTTTGTTATATTAGAATTATAATTCTTTTGCAAGTTTTCTAGCATCTTAGCATTTGAAATCTGCTCATTTTTTACTATATCTAAGTCATTTAGCTTTGCAATCTTTTCATTTGTTTCAATCTCAATTTCTTTGTCGAATTGCTCGATTCTTTCTTGGAAGTTAGCTATTATTGATTCTGTAGAGTTTCTATCACTTTGTAGCTTGTTAATTAGCTTATGTTTTTCAAATAAGCTAGTTCTTTTTTCTTCGCTCGAATTAATTGAACTTTCCATCTTAATTTTAAATGCAAGAGCTTCTTCATTTAAATTATCATATTCTATTTTTTTATCAGCTAATGAGAAACTTAAACTTGATATTTCATTATTATGATCCTCTACTCTTTGTAGCAACTCATCTTTGCGCTTTTTTAATATTTCAATTTCATTTTCAATGCTTTCTATATTTTCAGAATACAAAAAAATCTTCTCATTTTGAACTTTAATGAGATTATTTTTTTCATCATAATTTTTAGAAAGACTATTCTTTGTACCTTCTAATGAAAGAATTTCTTTATCAAGTGATATTAGATTTTCTTTTTCCTCAGAGATAATTTTTTCTAATTTATCTCTTCTTGAAATGATATCTTGCTTTGAAATTAAAACATCAGATTTTTGATTTTCAAATATAAGAAGTTGTTCCTTGTTTTTTTCATACTCTCTAACATATAAATTTAATTCTATGTTTTTTAAATTATCTTTTAAATTTATATATTCTTGAGCCTTTTCACTCTCTACTTTCAAAGGTTCAACTCTTGTTTCTAATTCATATATTATGTCTTTAACTCTATCTAAATTATCATTTGTTTTATCTAGCTTTTTAATGGCTTCTTCTTTTCTTACTTTAAACTTAACAATTCCAGCTGCTTCTTCAAATACTCCTCTTCTAACATCAGAATTAGGGCTGAGTATTTCCTCAACCTTTCCTTGGCCTATTACAGAATAACCATCTTTTCCAATACCAGTATCCATGAAGAGTTCTCTTATATCCTTGAGTCTGCATGGCTGCTTATTAATAGAATATTCACTTTCACCTGTTCTAAATAATCTTCTTTTTATGCTCACTTCATTATATTCAATTGGAAGCATTCTGCTTTGATTATCAAAAACTAGCTCTACATCTGCATATCCAAGGGGCATTCTTTTTTGAGTACCAGCAAATATAATATCTTCCATCTTTGTACCTCTCAAAGTTTTAGGACTTTGCTCCCCTAAAACCCATTTGATAGAATCAGATATATTACTTTTACCACTTCCATTTGGTCCAACTATTGCTGTCATTCCCTTTTCTACAACTATTTCAGTCTTATCTGCAAATGATTTGAATCCATGAACATATATCTTTTTTAAAAACATAATAAGTTTTCCTTTATTTTAAAAATATCTTCCTTCTCAATTCTGGCAATTAACTCTAGCTCATTATATATCTCTACATGCTCCTCTTCATCAAGCTCCTGTAAAAAAATCCTTTTAATACTAAATGTTTTCTTGATGAAATTAATATTATTCTTTCCATGTCCTACTACATAGCTCATAAGCTTTTTACTTGTTTTAATTGTGATATCTTCTTTAAGCTTAGAATTTTTAAGATTATCAACAATGCAATTTAAATATAACTTTTCCTCTACAAGTTGTCTGAAAGCAGGATGAAATGGACCTGCAATCACATCATTATCTTCATTAATAGTATCTGTGTTTTGAAGTCCAATTCTAATTACCTTTATGTTATTAAGTGTATACAAAGAATAAAGCTTTGAGCTTAAAGACACTGCTTCTTCCAAGCTTAATGGCTTATATCTATTCTCTTTATACATATTTTCAAGCTCTGTTTCCTTTATGACTAAGGTTGGATAAATTCTCGCAATATCTGGCTTTAGCTCTATTGATTTTCTACAAGTTTCTATATCCTTGGCTTTATTACTACCAGGTAGACCTGGCATTATTTGATGTCCTAGTATAAATCCATAATCCTTTATTAGCTTGCTAGCATTTATTGAATCTTCTACACTATGACCGCGATTAGCTGTTTTCAACACCTCATCATCCATGCTTTGTATGCCAAGCTCAATAATCGTAACCCCATATTTCTTTTGTATTTTTAATATATCATCATTGATTGCATCTGGTCTTGTTGAAATCCTAATATTATCAAAAAAACCCTTATTCTTATAAAAATAAGCAACTTCTAAAAGTTCTATTTGTAAGTCTAAATCAATAGCAGTAAAACTACCACCAAAATAAGCCAAATCACTATATTTGTTTCGTGTCCTAGAATAACTTTCAATAATATCAATAACATAGTTTTTATTAAGATTATTGCTAGCTCTTCCAGTAATCTTTTTTTGATTACAAAATACGCAATCATTAGGACAACCTCTATGAGGAACAAATATTGGAATTATTTTTTTTGTATCATTCATTTATTACACCAAGTTTGATTAAAGCATCTTTTGCAGCACTTTGCTCTGCACTTTTTTTACTCTTACCAAATCCTTCGCCTAACTTTTCTTTATTAATATAGACATCTATAAAAAATATTTTGTTATGATCAGGGCCTTCTTCATTTACAATGTTATATTTTAATTTTGGGTTTACTTCTTTTTCCTGAATATACTCCTGCAAATATGATTTGTAATCAGAAAAAATCTTTCCTTGAACCAATTTATTTATACTGCACTCCAAATTATGAAGAATAAATTTATCTGCATCTTCCAAGGAGCCATCTAAATAAATTGCAGCGATAATTGCTTCAACAGCATCAGCAAGTATTGATTTTCTTGTTCTTCCGCCCATAGTCTCTTCACCTTTTCCAAGGATTAGATGCTTACCAATATCAAGCTTTATAGCTATTTCATTTAACATATCCTCACATACTACTTGAGCTCTTAATTTTGATAAATCGCCTTCTGGATAATTTGGATATTTTTTATAGATATATTTACTAACTACAATACTTAAAATCGAGTCACCTAAAAATTCCAATCTTTCATTGTTAATTCTTCTATATGATCGATTTTCATTTGAATAAGAGCTATGTGTTAAAGCGTTTTCCAAATATCTTACATCTTTAAACTTATAACCAATATTTAGCTCTAATTCACTTAAGTTATTATTTTCTTTATTCACTACCACACATCCCTTTTTAATATTTATGTTGTGCAAAAAGCTAAACACAGATTACCAATATTATTAGTAATTATGTTGTAATCTGTGTTAATATTCAAGCTTTTATAGTGATTAATTTAGCGAAAATTATTCTGTAATTTGCACCATTAAGCCCAACAAATTTCCTATTTATCCACGATATTCTCTAAATATGACACTATATCTCCAACAGTATCTATGTTTTCTATCTGATCATCATCAATTTCCAAACCAAATTCTTCTTCAAAAGCCATAACTAGCTCAAATAAACTTAGTGAATCAGCATCTAAATCGTCTTTTAGTGAAGTTTTCATTGTAACCTCTGCAGGAGTTACACCTAATTTTTCACATATAATTTCTCTAATTTTTTCAAACATTATATTCACCTCCTTGATATATTTCCTAAACATGGTTAAAATTAAGCTTCTAAAGCTTCTTTAATAAGTTCAACCACATTGCTGTCTAAAATGTTTTTAGTTTGTTTTATAGCATTTTTTATAGCTATACTATCAGAACTACCATGCGCCTTAATAACAGAAGCATTTACTCCTAATAGCATTGCACCTCCAACCTCTCCATAATCCAATCTTTTTTTAAAATTGCGAAGAGCTGGTTTTACTAGCAAGGCACCGATCTTTGATCTGAAGCTTGACATCAATTCCTTCTTCAAACTATCCATAATGTATGAAGCTGTACCTTCAACAGATTTTAATAAAATATTGCCTGAAAATCCATCTGTGACAATGACATCAGCATCTCCTCTTAAAACATATCGACTTTCAATATTTCCTACAAAATTTAATTTTGATTCCTTTAAAAGTCCATATGTATCAATTGATAGCTGATTTCCTTTACCTTCTTCTGCGCCAATATTTAAAAGCGCCACTCTTGGCTTTTCAATATTTAATATTTGCTTACTATAAATACTTCCCATAATAGCAAAATCTAATAAATATTCTGGTTTACAGTCAGCATTTGCTCCTGCATCCAAAAGTAAAGCAAATCCCTTATCAGTCGGTATAAATGGAGCTAAAGCTGGTCGCTCAAGACTTCCTATTCTACCTAATATAAGTGTTGCTCCACTAAGAAGTGCACCTGAATTGCCTGCTGAAACTATAGCATCAGCTTCTTTATTTTTAACTGCGTGAAGAGCTTTAACAAGTGAAGAATCTTTTTTTCTTCTTATTGCTAAGACAGGCTTATCATCATTTGTTATTACATCCTCTGCATTCAAAATTTCAATATTTCTGTAATCCTTAGTTTCTGCTTCAATGTGCTTTTTTATTATATCCTCTTTACCTGACAATATAATATTCACATTAAACTCATCTCTAGCAAGTAAAGCTCCCTTAACTATCATTCCAGGAGCATTGTCACCGCCCATAGCATCTACCATTATTTTCATAAGGCACCTTCCTCTATCTTTAACTACATAAAATATTATGTTGTTAAAAATTAAATAACTTAACACAATTATTAGTATAGCTGAATTATTTTTCAAATGCAATATTAAATTTCATAAATTCATATAAAAAATAATGCTAAAGCACTTTGATTGTACTTTAGCATTTTTTCTTATACTGCTAATACTTCTTTACCATTGTAGTATCCGCATTCACGGCATACTGCGTGTGGTCTCTTAACTGCGTGGCATTGTGGACATTCCATTAATGTTGGTAAATCCATTCTGCATTTAGCTGTTCTTCTTCTATCTCTTCTTGCTTTCGAAGTTTTTCTTTTAGGTACTGCCATTGTGACACCTCCTTAATTACTTTAACAAAGTTTTTAATTTTTCTAATCGTGGGTCTATAACGAAATCATTACATTCACATTGATCTGTATTCAGATTAATGCCACACTTTGAGCATATACCCTTGCAGCTGCTTTTACACAAAGCTTTCATTGGCATTGATAAATATACAAGCTGTTTTATAGAATCCTCTAAATCAACAAAGCTGTCCTTTATCAAGATTTGCATATCCTCAGCTTCATAATCATCATCAAGCTCATCCACTATAATTGCATTAAATTTAGTTGTAATCTTATTCTCAAATTCCTTTAAACATCTAGCACAATTTTCAGAATAATAATAATTAATCTTAGCTTCTAACAATAAGCTTTTGTCCACTTTAAAAAACTTACCATCAAATTCGATTTCTTTATTTAACTTATTCTCTTCTAGAAATTTTTCATCCTTAAATGCTAGTCTTTCATTTACATTGTAAACTAAATCATCTGATAAAAGGAATCTTTTTAAATTAATAATCATTGAACCCACATTTCTTCCTTTAGGTTTAACATATTTTTAAATACCTAATCAATTATAAGAGAATATAATTATTTTGTCAAGGATAAATTTTACGAAAATTCAGATTAGATTTTTCATAAAAATATTAACTGAAAAATCGGAACGATTTTTCCATAGAGTGAACATAGTTCACAGAGTGAATTTCATTCATAGAGTGAACGTAGTTCACTCTTTATACTAATGCTTTTGTTTCTCTTGCTATCATTAGCTCTTCATTTGTTGGTATAACGAATACTTTAACCTTTGAACCATCCTTAGATATTTCAGCATCTTTTCCACGAACATTGTTTTTGTTTTCGTCAATTTCTATTCCAATAAACTCTAAGCCTTTACATGATGCTAGTCTAGCTTCTTTAGAGTTTTCGCCAAGTCCTGCTGTAAATACTACTACGTCTACTCCGCCCATAGCTGCTGCATATGAACCAATATATTTTTTAACTGTATAATGGAATTTATCAAGTGCAAGCTGTGCTCTTTTGTTTCCTTTTGCTGCTTCTGCTTCTATATCTCTAAAGTCACTGCTTACTCCAGAAATTCCAAGAACTCCTGATTCCTTATTCATTAAATTATTTACTTGCTTACTGTTTAAACTTTTCTTATCCATTAAGAAAGTAACTATTGCTGGATCTATATCTCCACATCTTGTTCCCATTACTAAGCCTTCAAGAGGAGTCAATCCCATACTTGTATCTATAGATTTTCCATCTTTAATAGCTGTCACACTTGCACCGTTTCCTAAGTGGCAAGTAATTATTTTAAGATCTTTCATATCCTTGTTCATAATTTCTGCAACTCTTTGTGCAACAAATTTGTGTGAAGTTCCATGGAAGCCGTATCTTCTAACTCCTAATTCCTTATATAATTCATATGGAAGTGGATAGATAAATGCTTCTTCTGGCATTGTTTGGTGGAAAGCTGTATCAAATACTCCTACCATTGGTACGTTTGGCAACAATTCTTTACAAGCATTGATTCCTATGATATTTGGTGGGTTATGAAGAGGAGCTAAATCTGTACACTCGTTCATTGCATCTATAACCTCATCAGTTATAACAACTGAACCAGCAAACTTTTCTCCACCGTGAACAACTCTGTGACCTATAGCATCAATTTCTTTTAATGATTTTACTGCACCATACTCTGCATCAACTAAAGCTCTTAATACTGTATTAATAGCTTCCTTATGTGTTGCTAATGGTTCTGAGTAAATCTTTTTTTCTTTACCAGTAGCTTCATGCTTAACTTGGCTGCCTTCAATTCCTATTCTTTCAGCTAAGCCTTTTGCTAAAACTTGTTCATTTTTCATGTCTATTAACTGGTATTTCAATGATGAACTACCACAGTTAATTACTAATACATTCATTTTATCCTCCATTTTTTCTGTGAAAATTAATAATTAATTTAATTATTCTCATAGAATATTATAATATTATTTTATATTTAAAATCTTAAAGATCTTATAACTATATTATATTAATTTTATATTGCAGCTTCTGTGTTTAAGTTTTGTAAATAATCTACCTTATCTCCATCAATAACTATAACATCACAATTATTAACTGGAAATTCAAATATGTTTTCATCACTTATAAATTTGAAATAATATAATACGATTCTAATAAAAGCACCATGAGCTACTACTACCGAGTTATCCTTGTAATTCTTAAAGAATTTTGCTACTCTTGCAAGCACATCGTCCATAGACTCACCATTCTTATATTCATACCAAACTCCTCTTGCTATTGATTTTTTTGAATCTTCTGGGAATCTTGATTCTATCTCATCCCAGCTAAGTCCCTCAAAATCTCCGAAATTTCTTTCCTTAAGCAAGTCATTAACTTCAATATCCATGTCCTTTATCTTTGCTATTTCTTTAGCTGTATTATATGCTCTTTTTAAAGGACTTGAATAAATTTTTTCAACATCTATATTCTTAAATAGCTTTGCCATGTTTTGTGCTTGAAAAACACCATTTGAAGTTAGCTCAACATCAGTATGACCACAAAATGTACGTGTTATGTTTCCTGTTGATTCTCCATGTCTAACTAAATATAATTTCATAATAAACTTCCTTTCTAGCTTATATCAATAATTTACTGATAATCAAGCTTATAAACATATAAATAATCTGTGAAATTTCTGCAACGAATCCACAAGTATCCCCAGTCATACCAGAAATCTTGTTTTTAATCCATTTTCCTATAATCATAACAATCAAAAACGTTGCAATTGTTGACATAATTTGCGTTATGTAATTTGGCATAAAGCTACAAATAACTAAAGTAATCGTAATATTAAAAATTAACTCATTTGCCTTAATTGATTCTACAAACAAAGTACCCATACCGCTACTTTTTTTTGCATAATTCATATTTGAGCAAGCAAGAACTACACTTGTTTTACCAATGACTGGTACAAGTATCAAGGTATATAAGTCAATATGTGAAAACAATATAATTTGAGATGCTATTGTTAATATAAGACTTATTACTCCAAATGCTCCAATACGAGAGTCACTCATGATTTCAAATACTTTATCGCCTGTTCTACCTGAAAATAAACCATCACATGTGTCGGAAGTACCATCTAAATGAATTCCACCCGTTATTATAATATAAAAAATTGTTATAATCAATCCTTTTATATAAAAAATTTGTAAAAAATCACCTATAAAATAAGCTAAGCTTAAGAAAGCACCTATAATAAGACCAACTAGACTAAATAACTTTAATCCTTTTACAAACTTCTCTTCATCATAGTTTACAAATTTACCAATTGGAATTCTTGTAAAGAATGATAATAATATTAAAAATCCTTTTAACATTATATACTTCCCTTCTAATTTCCTTTTACGTGCATTGGAATGCCAGCTACCATAAAGTATACATTATCTGATAGAGCTGCAACACTCGCGTTAATTCTACCACTGATATCTCTGAAATAATTACCCATATAATATGCTGGAACTATTCCTAGACCAACCTCATTTGATACTAAAACTAAATTCTTATCTAGCTTTTTACACAATGAAACTAAGCTAAGAACATCCTCTTTTATCTTAGCTTCTAAAATATTTACATCTTCAACTTTGCAACTATCAAAATCTAAACCACTATCAAACATAAAATTTCCTATTAAAGTAGTTATACAATCAATCATAATTGTTTTAGAATTTAAAAAATCTATATTGTTTTCAAGCTTAGCGAAATCCTTATATATCTCTATTGTTGTCCATTCCCTTGGTCTTTGCTCCTTATGCTTCTTTACTCTATCTGCCATCCCTTGGTCTGTTATAACTGCTGTTGCTAAATAACACGTGTTTCCACCAAACTCCTTAGTTTTATTTTCTGCAAAGGTACTTTTTCCACTTCTAGCTCCGCCAATAACTAATGCTACACTCATTTATATTAAATCCTCTCTTGTACTTTTATATAATACTAAAGCAAAATCTATACTTTATCAAATCATTATAAATTAAATTCAAAAATAACATGCTAATATTATAGCATAATTTTATATTTTAGTGTTAATATTTTGTATCCTTATTTGATAGAATAGTCGATTTTTATAAATTATTTAATTATTTTTAGTAATTTTTAAAAGTAGTATAATATCTCTTGCCATTTAATAGCAGTTAATATATAATATCGTTATAGTTTTAACAAAACAAAATAAATGGAGGGAAAATCTGTGTTTAACGTTTATAATGTAACAAAAAAATATGGTAAAGTACTTGCAAATGATAAAATTAGCTTTTGTGTTGAAGATGGACAAATTGCAGTTCTTCTTGGACCAAATGGTGCTGGTAAGTCAACTATAATTAAATGTATAGCTGGTTTATTGAGATTTGAGGGGAATATTGACATCAATGGTTTTAAAAACAAATCAATTGATGCTAAAAAAGCACTAGGATATGTACCTGAAATGCCAGCAATTTATGATTTGCTAACAATATGGGAACATTTAGAGTTTATTGCTAAGGCATATAGTCTTGAAGATTGGAAGCCTTACGCTGAAGAGCTATTAACTAAATTTGAACTTATGGATAAAAAAGATAAGCTTGGTAAAGAATTGTCTAAGGGAATGCAGCAAAAATTAAGTATTTGCTGTGCTATATTACATAAACCAAATGTATTGATATTTGATGAACCTATGGTAGGACTTGATCCTCATGCTATAAAAGAGCTTAAGAACATGTTTATTGAGCTTAAAAATCAAGGCTGCTCTATTCTCATTAGTACTCATATGCTTGACAGTGTTGAAAACTATTGGGATGTTGCACATATAATGATGAATGGTTCGTTTGCTGCAACTAAATACAATAATATAAGCTCGGAGGATGAGAAAACCTTAGAGCAATTATTCTTTGAAATAACTGAGAGGAAAAACTAATGAAAGCGCTATTATATTTAGTTTTTACTAACATTAAAAACACAATAAAGGATTTAAAAAAGCATCCATCAAAACTAATTCTTGTTGCATTTTTTGTTATTTTATTAGCTATTACTATAATAAGCGGAAATGCTACTAAACAAGTTGAAGCGAAAGCAGGAAATATTGAAGAGCTCTATGCTGGCGTTTTTATTCTCTGTGCAATGACATTTTTCATGAATGCAATGACTGGCTTTTCATCTGGAGCTAGCTTTTTTTCAATGGCTGATGTTAATTTATTGTTTCTGACACCTATTTCCACTAAAAAAATATTGTTTTATGGATTAATTCAACAAATGAGTCAATCTTTTCTCGTTGGATTTTTTATCTTTTTTCAATATTCTTGGCTAAATGGACGTTATGGAATTGGTATGTTTGGACTATTTGCAATACTAGTAGGCTTTGCTTTTACAATTTTCTGTTCACAGCTTACTTCAATGCTTATATACTCCTTTACTAATAACAATGAAAAACTGAAAAAAATATTAAAAACAAGTATTATTATATTTGCTCTTATTATAGTAGCTGTCTTAGCTAAGGATGTCTTATTATCATCTGGTAACAAAATAGAAGCTGCTTTGAATTCAGTTAATGCAAATTGGGTAAACTTTATACCTGTTGTAGGATGGATAAAGGCTGTAACTGTTAGTATGATAAAATATGACTTTGTTCAGCTTGCTATCGCAGTAGTAGCAATTATTGCTTATATAATTATATTTACAACTATAATTGTAAAATACAATGTTGATTTTTATGAGGATGTATTGCAAGCAACAGAGGTTTCTCATTCAGCAATTACAGCTAAAAAAGAAGGAAAATTATCAGAAGCTCCTAAAAATGTGAAGCTTGGTAAAACCGGAATAGATAAGGGCTTTGGATCTGGTGTTTTCTTTTATAAGCATATGCTTGAAAACAGGCGCTCAGGAGGATTAATTATTGATAAAACTTCAATTATCTTTATGGCAACAAATTTATTCTTTACTTTTATATTTAGTGGAATAAGTGATATAGAGTCAAAAGTAATTCCTGTATTTGTTTTTTCTACATATATGCAAATATTTAGTATTGCAACTGGAAGATGGGCAAGGGAACTAATTCTTCCTTATATATATATGATTCCTGAATCAGCATTTAAAAAACTTATCAATGTTGTAAAAGAAAGTGTTCTTAAAATTGTAGTTGAAGCGATTGTATTATTCATTATAATTGGCTTTATTTTAAAAGCTCAAGCATATGAAATTATATTTTGTATAATAGCACGCATCGGCTTTGGAATCTTGTTTATTGCCGGAAATGTTCTTATCGAAAGAATACTAGGTTCATTGACAAGTAAAACATTGATTACATTTTTATACTTTGTGATATTGATAGTACTTGCAGTGCCTGGCTTTGTTTTAGGAGCACTACTAGCCTTAGCTTTGAAAACTATTCCAGAGCTAATTGTAGTATTAGGAACAGCTTTTGTTTGGAATATACTAATATCTGTTTTAATCATATATCTTTGCAGAGATATATTGAATTATGCAGAGTTAAATAATAGGTAAACTTAAAAATTATATAAATTTAATTAACTAAAATAAAAGCAGGTGAAAATTTAATTAATCGCCTGCCTTTATTGTAATTTTTTTTAATTAACTACCTTATTCTAAATCCTATGACAGCTTTTTGCATGTGCACAGCCTGAGCATCCACTACAGGAGCTTGCTGTTCCAGTTTTTTTCTTCTTTACTATCATATTTGCAATTACTGTTGCAAACAATCCGAAAACTATTACTGATACTATTATTGTTGACATTATAATCGCTCCTTTCATTTTTGATTAATTATCCTATACTTATTATCAAGTTTATATTGACTAATTTACTGTACTTGTTTTATTTATTTGAATACTATCTTTATTGATTTTCATAGGTCTAAATATTAGATATAGCAACAATGCTAATACAACTAATGCTACTGCTGTTCCGATATTAAATCCATGACCTCCAATGAACATTCCTAATTGATATATAATAAGTGATAAAGAATATGCAAATAATGTTTGATAACTTATTGTAAACAAAGTCCATTTTGCACTACCCATTTCTCTTCTAATAGCTCCTACTGCCGCAAAGCATGGAATACATATTAGATTAAAAACTAAAAATGAAAATGCTGATAATGGTGTAAATAAGCTTTGCATACTTGTCCATATTTCTAGACCATTTTCTGATACCTCTCCAGCAGCATTAAATAGAACTCCGAATGTGCTCAAAACATTCTCTTTAGCAACTAAGCCTGTCAATGTAGAAACTGTTGATTGCCAATTACCAAAACCAATTGGTGTAAATACTGGAGCAATAAGTCTTCCTATAGATTCAAGAATTGAACCATTAGTATCTACCATTTCAAAGCTCCAGTTAAATGTTTTTAAAAACCATATCAAACCACTTGCCAAGAAAATAATTGTACCAGCTTTGATCACAAAGTGTTTACCTTGGTCAAAGGTTCTTTTTAAAATATCTTTTACTCTTGGCACTTGATATGGTGGCAATTCCATAACAAACGGAGTTTGATCTCCTGCAAATCCACTTGTTTTCTTAAGAATAATTCCAGAGATTATTATTGCAGCCACTCCTATAAAATAAGCTGCTGGAGCTATAAGCATTGAATCATTAAACAATGCACCAGCTATTAATGCTATTATTGGAAGCTTTGCTGAACAAGGTATAAAGCTTGTTGTAATAACCGTAATTCTTCTATCGCTTTCACTTTCAATAGTTCTAGATGCCATAATACCAGGTACACTACAACCTGAACCTACAAGCATTGGAATAATTGATTTTCCAGATAATCCAAATTTGCTAAAAACTCTATCCATTATGAAAGCTATTCTTGACATGTATCCACAAGCCTCTAGTATTGCTAAAAGTGTGAATAAAACAAGCATTTGAGGTAAAAAGCCAAGCACAGAGCCTACTCCACCAATAATTCCCTCAAGTATAAGAGAATTTAACCATTCTGCTGTACCAATACTAATTAAAAAGTTCTCAACTAGTGGAGGTAATATTTCTCCAAACAAGATATCATTAACCCAATCGGTCATCATTGTACCAACTGTCGAGATTGAAATATAATAAACCAAGAACATTATCAAAGCAAATATTGGTATGCCTAAATATTTATTAGTTAAGATATTGTCTATCTTATCAGATGTAGTATGTTTTTGCTCAGTTTTTTTCTTGAAAATACTCTTTTTAATATTATCAATAGCCTTGTATCTTTCTGAAGTTATTATACTCTCTGAATCCTCTCCAAGAGTTGCTTCACAAGCTTCTACAATTTCAGTTAATTCTTTAAATTTATCTTCAGATAAATTTAATTTATTAATTATTTTTTCATCTTTTTCAAATAATTTTATTGAAAACCACCTTCTATTCTCTATTTCATTTACTAACATTTTATCAATAGAAGCAAGAGCATTTTCTACATCATTTGAAAAAACAAACTTTTTTAAATTAGATTTTTTATCCTTAGCTAGTTTTATTGCTATTTTAGCAGCCTCATCACAGCCCTCTCCATTAGCCGCTGAAGTCTCTATAACCTGACATCCAAGCTTTAAGCTAAGCTCTGCCATATCTATTATGTCACCCTTTTTACGAAGCATATCTGCCATATTAAGAGCAACAACCACAGGTATTCCAAGTTCCAATAACTGACTTGTAAGATAGAGATTTCTTTCTAAATTTGTACTATCTACTATGTTTATAATTGCATTTGGTTTTTCATCTATTATATAATTTCTAGAAATCACTTCTTCCAAGGTATAAGGAGATAATGAATATATACCTGGTAAATCTACTATTTCAACATCATTATGACCTATTAGTTTTCCTGTCTTTTTTTCTACTGTAACTCCTGGCCAGTTTCCAACAAACTGAGTACTACCTGTTAATGCATTGAACATTGTTGTCTTTCCGCTATTTGGATTACCAACCAATGCAATTTTGATATTCATTATAGTCACCGTTCCTTTCAAGATTAGCTTACACTAACCACTATTTAAAATTTTTTATTCCACCATAATCAACGCAGCATCAGCCTTTCTTAATGCAAGCTCATATCCACGCACTCTTATTTCCATTGGATCACCTAATGGAGCAAGCTTTCTAACAAAAATTTCTGCTCCTGCTGTTATTCCCATATCCATAATTCTTCTTTTAATTGCACCAGTTCCAACAAGTTTTGTAACCTTTACAGTGTCTCCACAATTTATATCCTTTAAAGTCATTTCAAAACCCTCACTTTCTTATGTATTGTATTTATGCTTGTTAGTTTATACTAACTATTAAGTTTTAATAGGTTAGCCATCGCTAACTATAAACAGTATACACTCCACTGAACCCTTTGTCAATAATTTTTTTATTATTTTTCAAATTTTATTTGTTGAAATTATAATAATTAACAGTATCAATTAAAAGTTTTTCTTTACAAAATTAAAGCACTACTCAGGTTTTAGTCACCTTTAGTCGTGCTTTAAATATTATTAATAATTTACTTATTAATCAAAGGCTTCGTTTACATCCCAGTTCTCCCATACCCTACCTACCAAATCAATTCCTGGTTTTAATGTTCTTTTTCCTGGTCTCCATCCAGAAGGAGTAACTTCTGCTCCTTTAGTTCTTCTAACAAGCTGAAAAGCTTTAATCTGTCTTAAGGCTTCAGAAACATTTCTGCCAACTGGAGGTGAAAGAACTTCATATGCTTGAATTATCCCATCAGGATCTATTATAAATCTACCTCTAACTTCTGTTCCACTCTCTTCGTTATATACACCGTATAATTTTCCTATATTTCCACCTCGATCCGATAGCATAGGAAATGGAACATCTTTTCCTATCATTTTTGAAAGCTCCATATCATTCCACATTTTGTGGACGAAAACTGAATCTACACTTATCGATAATACCTGTACGTCTAAAGCTTTAAATTCATCATTTTTAACAGCAACTGCTGATAGTTCAGTAGCTCAAACAAATGTAAAATCTCCAGGATAGAAACATAATAATACCCATTTACCCTTATAATCTTCTAAGCTAACATTTATAAATTGTCCACTGTAATAAGCTGGCGCTGTAAACAATGGTGCTGGTTTTCCAACAATAGTCATTCTACCACTCCTTCTAGATTATGAAATTACAGATAGATTATAATTATCTATGACTTTATTTTATGTTCATTTAAAAATTATGATAATTTTTTATAGTAAATATTTTAACTATAACTAAATTAATATGAATGTTTAAACGCTTGACAAAACTAGCATATAGCTATATAATCTAACAAAAGTTTAGTTAAATACTTTTATTTAAGGAGGAGAAAATAATGAAAAAAAGTAAATTATACACTTTTATTATAACTTTTATAATATTGGTACTAGTACTTTCTTCTTGCAGTGATAACAATAACATTGCAGACAAAGATAAAAAAATAAATATTATATGTACAGCATTTCCCCAATATGATTGGCTAAGAGAAATCATTGGGGAAAAAATAAATGAATATAATATTACACTACTAACCAATAAAGGTACAGACTTACATAGTTATCAACCTACTGCTGAAGATATAGCAAAAATCTCAAAATGTGATTTGTTCATTTATGTTGGAGGTGTGTCTGATGATTGGTTTGATACAGCTCTAGAAGAAACAATAAACAAAGATATAAAGAAAATCAATCTAATAGAACTTTTAGGAGATTCTGTTAAAAAGGAAGAATTTATTGAAGGAATGCAGCCTGATGATCATGACCATGATGAAGATGATAATCATGATAGCGATGAGCACAAAGATGAACATGATGATGTATATGATTATGATGAGCATGTTTGGTTATCCATTAAAAACGCACAAATTTTTATAGAAGAAATTAAAAACACTCTTATTGAAATAGACAGTAAAAATTCAGAAATTTTCACAAATAACTATAATAATTATTCTAAAAAATTATCTGAACTTGATCAAGAATATGAAAAAGCTGTAAGCTCAGCTAAAACTAAAACAGTTTTATTTGCAGATAGATTTCCTTTTAGATATATGATAGATGATTATGGTTTAAGCTATTATGCCGCTTTCATAGGCTGTAGCTCTGAGACAGAAGCAAGCTTTGAAACAATAGCATTTCTTACGAAAAAAGTTGAAGAACTAAAGCTAAAATCAATATTAGTAATAGAAAATTCTAATAACCAGCTTGCAAATACCGTTATTAGCAACACTTCTGATAAAAGCTATAAAATTTTAGTAATGGATTCTTTACAATCTGTTGATGAAAACAAACTAAAATCAGGATACTCATATCTTTCTGCAATGAGAAAAAATCTAGAGGTTTTAAAAGAAGCAATAAATTAATTTATTAATCTAAAATAGAACAACAATTTAAAAAAATATATAACTATAAAGTTTCGAGTATAAAAATATAATAAAAAGCAAGCAACAGTTGGGAGGCAAAATGATTAACTCTAAAGAATCATTATTAACATGCGTAGATTTATCCTTAGGCTATGATGGAAAAGCAGTAATTGAAAATTTAAATTTTGAAGTTAATAATGGAGATTATCTTTGCATAATTGGAGAAAATGGTACAGGTAAAAGTACATTAATTAAAACCTTATTAAACCTTATGAAGCCAATAGGTGGTAAAATAATAACAGCTAAAGAATGGAATCAATATGAAATAGGTTATCTTCCTCAGCAAACAGAGCTTCAGAAGGATTTTCCAGCATCAGTTTGGGAAGTTGTTTTATCTGGAACCTTATCTAAATGTGTAAATCGTCCATTTTATAGTAAAAAAGAAAAAGAATTAGCAGAAGAAAACATTAAGAAAATGGATATTTGTGATTTAAGAAAAAAATGCTATAGGAACCTTTCTGGAGGTCAACAGCAAAGAGTTTTACTAGCAAGAGCACTTTGCGCCACAACAAATCTTATACTACTAGATGAACCTACAGCTGGACTTGATCCTAAAGCTGCTTCTGATTTGTATGATATTATTCAAAAATTAAATTCATCTGGGATCACAGTTATTATGGTTTCACATGATATTAAAGCTAGCATAAATTATTCAAGCCATATTCTACATATGAGCAAACATAGAAATTTCTATGGTAAGACAGAGGATTATCTCAAAAGCGATCTTTCTAAACTTTTTTATAATATAGGAGGAATCTCAAATGAGTGATATTATTACTAAGATTGTATATTATTTTCAATATCCTTTTGTACAATATGCCTTAATAGTAGGAGTTCTAATTGCATTATGCTCTTCTCTATTTGGCGTTACACTTGTACTTAAAAGATTCTCTTTCATAGGTGATGGTTTATCACATATTGCTTTTGGTGCTGTAGCTATTGCTTCTGTACTTAAAATAAGTAATGACATGATACTTGTTATGCCAGTTACGATAATCACTGCAATACTTTTATTAAAAACAAAACAAAATGCTAGGATTAAAGGTGATGCCTTAATTGCAATGTTGTCAGTAGGTTCTCTTGCAATAGGATATTTATTATTAAATATTTTTTCAGGATCCTCAAACCTATCAGGAGATGTATGCACAACACTTTTTGGATCTACCTCAATATTAACCTTGACAATAAATGAAGTAATATTATCTATTATTATTTCTATTACTGTAATAATTTTATTTTGCCTATATTATAACAAAATATTTGCAGTTACCTTTGATGAAAGCTTTGCAAAAGCAAGTGGTATTAAAGCAGATAGATACAACCTTCTCATAGCAATAATAACATCAGTTATAATAGTTCTTGCAATGAATTTAGTTGGTTCATTACTTATATCAGCTTTAATTATATTCCCTGCTCTATCAGCTATGAGACTAATTCAAAATTTCAAAGGAGTTGTAATTCTATCAGCAATTATATCTGTTTTGTGTGCTATATTTGGACTTTTCAGCTCTATACTATTCTCTACACCAGTTGGTTCAACAATTGTAGCTGTAAACATAATAGTTTTTTTAATAAGTTATGTAGCAGGAAAAATATTAAAAATATAAAAAATATAAATCTATTTTGGTTTAACATATTGCAGACTTAAAGATTCAAATATGAAAGTGATTAATTAAATAGTTTCAATTAAAATGCTCCTACCATGTAAGATATTAAAAATAATCTAGCATGTTAGGAGCATTTTAATATAAATATTAAACTTTTAATTTTTATTTAGATATCTTTTTATCACCATATTTTAAAATCAGTACAATCATAGTACCTGTAGCAAATAAAGAAATAGTATTAGTAAATAAATATGCTAAACCAGTGCCATTAACCACAAGATTAATAGCATATATTTCCATTAAAAAAGCTCCTAAAAATATCATTAAATAAGTGTTTAAATTTATGTCTCTAGCGGATTTAGTTCTTTCAATCTGTATCATTTGAGGTATTTGCCCTAATGATAAGATTAATCCACCAGCAATTTGTAAAATGTTAAAAATCATTAAAAATTTTCCTCCAACTTGATGTCTTCTTCCTTCACACCTTATATAATATATTATTATCTCTTTTTAGCTTCTTCTATTGATGATGGTATAAAAAGAAAAGTAAGCCCAAGTATTGCTCCTCTAATAATTTGTTCCATAAGTGGTGAAACATTTAAATTTTCAACAATAAATGAAACAAGTATTGTTAAAATCATTACAAACATCAATGTAATTATTACTTTCAAATAAATTTTATTAATACTTAAAAATTTCCATATTTTATCTGAAACTTTATACTTGAATTTAAAAACTGAAATTATTATTCCAACAACAAGCATTGATGCAATAAATAAAAAACTTTCCATAAAATCATTCCTTTCTATAATAATATACAAGATTAAAATTAGTTTTTCTTGTCTTTTTTAAAAAATATTTTCAGTGTACTTGCTGATAAATATTTATTCACTAAAGTAGCTACCACAACTCCTATAAATGTTTCTGCTATTCTTGTAAAAGGATAAGTGCTATTATCCCCAGCAACTCTGTGACTAGTTAATATACTAATAAATACAATACATGCAATTGAGGCAGAAGAAGACACCTTCAAAAGCACGCAGCTTTGAATTATAATTATAGCTCCAATTGGAATTAATAAAATATATATTCTAGGATCTGAAAAAGACTCACCAAGATAAAACACTATAAGTCCTACAAAAGCTGCGATACAGGTACCGATAAGTCTACTCTTTCCTGTTTTTACAGTCCCATCAACAGTTGGTTGCATGCAAACAACAGAAGCAATGCAAGCATAAAAAGGATTTTTAAATCCTAAAAGTTGAAATATAAGTAAATCTATAAATATTGATACTGCAGTTTTGATATTTCTCATACCAGGTAAAAATTTAATAGAATTTTTCTCGTTTGACATCTTAACATCTCACTATCAAAAATATTATTTTATTATTCGTCCTTAGATTTTACCACATTATATTAATTGCTTCAAGACAAATTTTTTTCTTAACTAATGCAAAAGGGCTGTTGCAAGATTGCACAGCCCCTTGAGGAGTAGATTTAATATGTAAATATCATATTATCTATTCTAATTGATACTGGTCTTGATAAAAGCCATTGATTTGTTGCGGTTTTATCAAAATAAAATAAAGCTCCATTAGTAGGATCAACACCGTTTAAAGCTTCTTTTGCTGCTCTTATAGAATCAGCATTTGCTGGTCTGTTAATCCATCCATTTGCCACAGGCGTAAACTGATAATAACCATTTATTACCTCATATATTACTCCACGAATTGTATTTTCAAATGAATTACCCTCTACTCTATTTAGTACTACAGCTCCAATTGCTACTTTAGCATTATATTCCTCACTTTCTGCCTCAGCGGTTATTAACCTTGCAAGCAAGTCCAAATCAGAATAAGATACAGGCACAGTTAATTTTTGACCAATATCTAAATAATTTGTATATATATTATTTGCACGCCTTAATGTATCTAATGGGATGTTATGTGCTTTAGAGATTAAATATAAGGTTTCTCCTTTTTTTACTGTATGAGTAATAGCAGGAACATTTAATGTTTTTCCTATATTTAAATTGGTAGATGTCAGCTTGTTATCAGTCATTATGCTTGTTATTGATGTGTTGAATATTTTACTAATTTTATATAAGGTATCACCACTAACCGTGGTGTAGCTTGCTGCATACGCATTACTCGAAAATAAAGATATACCAGCAATCAAGCTTGCTGTCATTAAAAATGACTTTAGTTTTTTTTGCTTCATATTGTCCTCCTTACACCTCCCGGGTTAGTTGACGGATTAGGATTGAGGAACCCCGCCATTTTCATGACTTCACCCCTATATATAATCCCCGGTACTCCATTTCAGAAGATTCGGCTTTTTTCTATTATAAAAGAAAATTCTCTAAATTTCAATGGTAAGTCATTGAAAATGAGGACATATAAAGCTTTTGGTGTAATAATTACATTATGCTGTTAAATTATGTTATCAAATACAAAGGGGCAGTGATTTCTCATTAACTGATAACGTTTTCTGTTGCCGACGTTTCTCAGCTTTAGTGCGACCGCACTTATGCTAGGAAATGTGCCTTGGCGATGGCATAATTGCCAACCTATATATAGATTGTATATCATAAATTTACATAACATTATGTGAAAATAGTCCACTAACCAAGGCAAACGGCAACATTTTGTTATACGGAGTTTTAGCCACTACACTTTGAGCAAGATTTACTACAGTTATACTTAAATATGGTTTATGCTACATAACAAATCTACATATTCATCCATTCATTCCAGCTTATTTCTCTTCCCGGATATGCAACATTATTAAATTGCCACTGTTCTTTTACCCATTTTTTTATAGTCTCATATAAAAATTTATCAAGGCCACTTTTTAATTCACTAGATCTTACCCATAAATATATTTCTGCATCATAAGATCCTTTTTCACTTGGATAAATATATACACACCCCAAGCATTTACTTTCATCTAATCTCATTACTGTATATGTAAATGCTTGTCTTTTTAAAAACTCCTCTTGATGCTCACGTAAATCTGCTAAATCTTCTTCTATAGTCATGTTGTCCTTAGGCCAACCGTTTTTGTCTAATGGATTTCTTAAATCTTCCTTACTTGACATTACAGCTTCATAATCTTTTTCTACATCATCAATTGTTAACATTCTTAATCTGAATTTTTCAGTTTCTAATATTTGTGGAATTATAAAATCACTAGGAACAAATTCTTTTATCATTTTTATATCCATTCCTTTCGCTTCGCTCAAGGCACAAAACGTAATGAAAAT
>JAEAME010000488.1_pt1 | contig 39990 bp, 27 predicted proteins | sample 8958731 | NCBI WGS metagenome assembly JAEAME01 (sample SAMN16933194, study PRJNA681113) | bioreactor sludge metagenome | isolation source: anerobic bioreactor sludge (Control) | place: India:Bengaluru | collected 2018-10-24
AGGCGGTCTTGACCGGCGTGGGCGTCCGGGAGGGGGTCGGGAACTCGGGCGAGGGAGACGGAGAAGGCGTGAGGGGTGTCGGCGTCGCGGTTGGCGGCACCGCCGTCGGCGTGGCGGTCACGGCGGTCGGGGTCGGCGCCGCGGCGCTTTCGAGGAGGACGTCGTCGAGGCCGAAGTTGCCGGCGTCTTTCAGATAGGTGAAACGAAGGCGGGTCGAGGCCGGGTTCAGGTCGAAGGCACCGTAGATCGTTCCTCCGGACATGCCGTAGACATAGAGATCGGTGACCACCCCCCATTCCGCCACGGCATAATATTCTTCGACCAGGAGGTGGCTGGTCGCGTTGGTGCTGACTCCCCTCGTCCAGAAACTCAGCGTCGATGGGTTGGCGAAGGTCGTGGTATAGACGATGGTGGGGTTATAGGCGAGACGGATGGCGGGCGCGGCCGCGCCGTAGTATTCGGCGCTAGTGTAGACGTCGGTGTCGGCGTTGCAGTTGACGAAGGTCCAGCCGGCCGGGCGGACTCCGTTCTGGAAGTCGTCGAAGCCCTCGTTGAAAATATCGGCGGCGAAGCCCACTGTCGAAAAGAACAGGAGCGCCGTCGCGGTCGCAAGCACTCTGGACAGTCTCATCTCATAGCCTCCCTTGGGGAAAGGTAATACGGATGGATGCGCATCACTACTTCCGGCCCCTATACAAGCGCGGAAATTCAATCCTGTCAAGTAGGAATCAGCGGGACCGAGCCAGGCCTCCGTTACGCGGTGGCCGCCCGCGCCCCGAAAATTTTCGGGGCGCTTTAGGATGCGGCGCCTGGACGCCGCTTTGGTGTCGCGAGGACGCGTCGGAGCGATTCACGGCGTCGTCGTGCCGCCGCACTCCGAAAGCGTTATTCTTGCGGATACGGCGGAAGGGTCACTTCCGGCCCAGCTCGCCGAGTCCGAAGAGGGGGAAGAGGTCATTCACCCGGGAGACGCAGGTCCGGACGGCCGTCCGGAGGGCGTCGCGGGAGGCGGCGCAGCCGAGGTCGAAGGCCGTCCCCACTGAGAAGACCTCGGGGACGTGATCGAGGGGGGCGTCGCCGACGGTCACGGCCTCGCCGGGATTGGCCCGGAAGAGGGAGAGGAGATAGAAGATCGCCTCGCGCTTGGTCGCCTCGATCTTCTTCTCCGCCTTGAGCGCGTACATGCTGAAGAAGCCGTCGAGGAGGATGTTCCGCTCGCGCATCCGCCGGTCGTCGATGTCGGCGGCGGTGAGTATGACCACGCGGTGGCCAGCCTCCTTCAGCCGGCGGAGGAACTCGTCCATCCCGGGGATGAGGGGGTTGAAACGGTCCTCCTCCCGGTGGGCGAGGTAGAAGTTCCAAGAGGCCGCGCCGACCCGCTTCAAGTCCTCCTCGGTCAGACCGGGGTAGTGTTTCCGGTAGACCGCCTGGCGGTCGAAGGGGTCGTGGCGGCGGGTGAAGGTTTGGAAATCGAGACGGACCGCGCCGGGGCAGGCCGTCCGCACCGCCTCCTCGAAGGCCGCCTCGTAGCAGGCGTAGGCGATGGGGCGGCTGGAGAAGATGGTGGCGTCCCGGTCGACGATGGCGAGGAAGCGGCCGGGGGGGAGAGCTGAAGAACGGCTTCTCTTCGGGATAACCACGGAATAAACCTCGCACCCTATTATACACCGGGCGAAAAACGACAGTTAATAAATAAAAGCCGATCATCGGCTATCTTGTCACCGGCAGGTCGCCCGCGCTCCCGAAATGGATCCGGGTGAGCGTGTGGACCGTCCAGAGGCCGCTCGCTTCGCGGAAGATGCCCGGTTCGTCGCGTCCGTCCCCGTCGTAGTCGGCCGGGACGGGCCGGTCGCCCGCCGCGCCGAGGCTGAGCCGGGTGAACGAACGCACCGACCAGAGGCCGGAGGAGGGTCGGAAGGCCGCGCCCTCCCAGGTCGCGTCGCCGCTATAGTCGCCGGGCGCGGGCTGGTCGGAAGGGCCACCCAGACGGAAGCGGGTCAAGCCGGCCGCGGCCCAGAGTCCGTCGGCCGGACGGAAGACGGCCGGTTCGTCGCGTCCGTCGCCGTCGTAATCGCCGGGGACCGGCCGGTCTCCCGGCCCCCCGCAGCTCGTCCGGCCGCCGCCGGCGAAAGCCCAGAGCCCGTAGGAATCCCGGAAGACCGCGGCCTCCGCCGCCGCGCCCCCGTAGACGGCCGGGACGGGCAGATCGCCGGGAGAGCCGAACCAGAAGCGGGTGAACGCCCGGACCGACCAGAGCGCGTCCGCCGGACGGTAGACGGCCGCCTCCGCGGTCCCGTCGCCGTCGTAGTCTCCCGGAGCGGGCTGGTCGGCGGACGCTCCGAACCAGAAGCGGGTGAGGGAGCGGATCGACCAGAGGCCGGCGCGGGCGCGGAAGACCCCGATGTCGGCGGTCCCGTCTCCGTCATAGTCGCCCTCGGCGACTACGTATCCGCCGCCCGCGCTCGGTGTCGCTACCGGCGTCGGCGTCGATCGCGCGGCCGAGGGCGCCGGGCTGGGAGTGTTCTTCGGCGGCCGGGTCCGGGAAGGGGTGGGGGAGGGCTTGGGGCTCGGTGTCGGCGAGGGCGTTCGGCTCGGCGTGGGGGAGGGGGTGGGGGTGGCCGTGGGGGAGGGGGTCGCGCTCGGGGAGGGGGAAGGCGTGGACGTCGGGGTCGGCGAAGGAGTCGGCGAGGGCGAGGCGGTCTTGGTCGGCTCCGCCGTCGGGGTGGCCGTCGGCGTCCGGCTCGGCGTGGGGGAGGGGCTCGGCGTCGGCGCATAGGGGCCCCAGGAGGCGAGATCGTCCGCGCCGTCGCCGTCATAGTCGGCCGGGACGCCGGCGTCTCCCGCGGTCCCGAAGGCGGCCCGCGTGAGCTCCTGCACCGACCAGAGGGCCGCCGCCGGGCGGAATACGGCGATCTCGGCCCGCCCGTCGCCATTGTAGTCGGCCGGGACGGCCTGGTCGCCGTCGCGGCCGAATTTGACGTTGGTCAACCCCTGCACCTTCCAGAGCCCCTCGGAAGGCCGGAAGATCGCGATCTCGGCCGTGCGGTCCCCGTCATAATCGGCCGGGAGCGGCCGGTCGCCGGCTGCCCCGAAATAGAGGGCGGTCAGGTTCCGGACCGCCCAGAAGCCTTTGCTCTCGCGGAAGAAGGCGGCGTCCTCGGCCCCGTCCCCGTTGAAATCGGCGGTAAGGGCCCGGTCGCCCGCTCCCCCGAAGCTGAACCGGGTGACGGAACGGACGATCCAGAGGCCGTTCAAACGGACACGAACCGCCGCCTCCGCCGCCCCGTCACCGTCGTAGTCGGCGGGAACCGGCTCGTCGCCGGCGCCGCCGAAGGCGAAGCGGGTGATCCCGCGAACCTCCCAGCACCCCTGCGTCTCCCGGAAGAAGGCCGGGTCGGCGTAGCCGTCTCCGGTGTAGTCGCGGGGAACGGCGAGATCGGAGACGAGCCCGAAGAGGAAACTGGTCTGGGCCCGGACCTCCCAGCGGGCCTCCTCGGAATGGCCGGGCGCGGGAAGAAACAGCGCCGCTAGGCCGAAAAGCGCGGCAGCGAGTCTGTTCATGGCCTCCTCCGATCCTGGCCGAACGCTTCGGCCGGTTGGCGTTGACCCTCATAGATAAGGATCGATTTCGGAGGCTTTTTCTTGCAAATATTTTGCCCCGACCCGGAGCGAAGCTCCGGGTCGGGGCAAAATATGCGAAGCGCAACCCGATCTAATCTACCGGTCTTTGTCTAGTCACACGAACCATCCGCCCGGGGATCAACCTTGATTCCTTCCTCCGGCGCAAAGCGCCGGGGGAAGGAATCAGTCGCAGGAGCCGTCGTCCTTCAGGACGCAGCTGTGGTATTCGTCGCTGTCGCAGTTCTCCACGTGGGTGGCCGAGATGTTGCTGCTGTCGGCGACGCCGTAATAGGTCCCGCCGCCTCCGTAGACCTGGCAGGAGGAGAGGGAGCGGCACTGGTAGAAGCCGTAGTAGGAGCAGTCCTCGGCGACACAGGCGGAGAGGTTGATGCAGCCCTTGTAGCCGCTGTAGTCGCCGGAGGAATAGCAGCCGGAGAGGTTGGCGCAGTCCTGGAAGCCGTTGTCGGAGGTGGTCGGCGTCCCCGTGTCGATCGCCGAGCAGCCGCTCAGGCGGGCGTTTTTGACCGAAGTGGCTCCCCGGAAGCCGGAGAGCGACGCGTAGTAGGAGGTGCAGCCGACCAGGTTCACGCCGGCGGCGCCGCTGGAATAGAGGAAGCCGTCGTAGCCGCTGTAGCGGGAGTGGCAGTCGCGAAGCGTGACGGATCCGGCGCCGATGTACACGTTGCCGATGTTGCTGAAGCCGCCGTTGTTCACCGTGAGCTTCTCCACGGTGCACCCCGCGCTGGACAGCGCCAGGTAGGCCGCGCCGTTGAAATAGATCTGGACGGCGTTCGCCGCTTCCCCCGTGATCTGCTTCACGTTGTCCACCGTGATCGGGTCGGAGACGGTGTAGTCGCCGGCCGGGACGAAGACGGATCGGTAGGCGTCGCTCTCCAGGGCCCGCTCCAGGTCGGCCCCATCGCCGGGGCGGACGACGTAGTCGTAGGAGGGGTTCAGGGGATTGGAGCCCCCCTTCCCGATCGGGACGTCCCCCTCGCTTCCGAAGTAGACCCGGGTAGTCCGGTGGACCGACCAGAGCCCCTGGGAGGGGCGGAAGATCGCCGGCCGGTCGGTCCCGTCCCCCGCGAGATCGACCGGGGCGGGGATGTCGCCGCCCTGGCCGAGGTAGACGGTAGTGACCAACCTGACCGACCAGCGCCCCTCGGACGGGCGGAAGATCGCGAGGTCGTCCCGGCCGTCCCCGTTGAAGTCGGCCGCCGGCGCGTTCGCCGCCAGGGCTAGGATTGACAAACCGATCGCGACACCGAGCCATTTCATCGCCCCGCCTCCTTTGTCGTAGGCGCGGACATTTCGTCCGCGCGCCTGCCTGCGCGGAGTCCGCGGTCCCCGTAGGCGCGGACCTTTAGGTCCGCGCGCCTGCCCGCGAGGGGTCCGCGGTCCCCGTAGGCGCGGACCTTTAGGTCCGCGCGCCGGTTATCTTGACACCGGCCGGTCTCCCGCCGTCCCGAAGACGAATCGCGTGAGGTCCCGCACCGCCCACTGGCCGGCGCTCTCCCGGAAGACGGCCGCCCCGTCGGCCCCTATCCGGTCGTAGTCGCCCGGCAGAGGCGTATCGCCCGCGGCGCCGAACCAGAAGCGGGAGACGCCGCGGACCGCCCAAAGGCCGGACGACGGACGGAAGATCGCCGCCTCGAAGATCCCGTTGCCGTCGTAGTCGCCGGGGACGGCGGCGTCCCCGGATGACCCGAAGTGGAAGCGGGAGAGCCCGTCGACTTGCCAGAGTCCGGACGAGGGGCGGAAAATGGCGGGGGACAGGGTTCCGGCCGCGTAGTATCCCGGGACGGGGGTGTCGCCGGCGAGGCCGAGGTAGAGGCGGGTGAGCCCACGCGCGGCCCAGAGTCCGGAAGCCGGGCGGAAGATCATAGCCTCCGCCGTCCCGTCGCCGTCGGAGTCGCCGGAGAATGGCTCGTCGGAGTCCGCGCCGAAATAGAACGAGGTGAGGGAGCGGACCGCCCAGCGCCCTTCGGACGGGCGGAAGACGGCAGATTCGGCGATCCGGTCGCCGTTGTAGTCGCCCGGGACGGGGCAGTCGCCGTCCATCCCGAAGGCGGCCAGCGTGAGCGTCCGGACCGTCCAGGAGCCGTCGGAGGGGCGGAAGAGGGCGGCGTCGCTCGCCCCGTCCCCCCCGAAGTCGCGGATCCAGGGGCGGGACCGGCAGTCGACGGCGGCCTTGGCGTCGAGACGCCCGCAGCCGAAGGTGTTGTTCGGCCAGCGGTCGGAGGAGCAGTCGTTAGAATAGAGGGGGACGGCCGAAGCGTTGAGGACCGCCTCGGTGGCGGCGATCTGGTTCTTCAGCTCCGGGCGGGCCGACCAGAGAAGGGCCACCGCACCGGCGACATGGGGGGAGGCCATCGACGTCCCCATGAGCGAGAGGTAGGTGTGCTCGATGAAGGAAGAGCGGACGAGGAGTCCGGGGGCGGAGATGTCCGGCTTGCGGCGGCCCGAGCCGTCCGCGGTCACGGGCCCTCGGCTGCTGAAGCCCGCGATCTCGTCCGTCCCGGTGCGCAGGGCGGCGACCGAGTAGACCTCGCCGTGGATCGCGGGCGGGCTCGAGACCGAGGAGCAGGCCGGTCCCTCGTTCCCGGCCGCGGCCACGGTCATGATCCCGGCGGCGCGGTGAGCCTGGATCGCGAGGAGGAGGGTGTCCGCCTCGCACCCCTCGAAGCCGGGGCAGCCCCAGGAGTTGTTGGTCACGTCCGGGGAGAGGTCGGGGTTTCCCTCCTCGGGGGCGCCTCCCACCGGGTAGGGGGCGAGGAAGAACTCGAAGCACTCCAGGTAGGTCTCCGGCGTCCCCGCGCCGTCGTTCATGTTCCGGCAGCCGATCCATTTCGCGCCGGGCGCCACCCCGATCTGGTTCCCCGCCCCGTCGTCCCCCAGGATCGTCCCCAGCGTGTGCGTTCCGTGTCCGTGGTCGTCGCAGGGAACGGGCGAGTCGGGACCGCAGGTGGATCCCGTCTCGTGGACGCTGTCGTGCCAGTTGAAGTCGTGGACGGCGGTCTCGCCGTTCCAGCCTCGGTATTTTCCTTTGAGCGCGGGGTGGTCCCATTCGAAGCCGCTGTCCTGGTTCCCGACCACGATCCCCTCGCCGGTGTGCCCCGCCGCCCAGACTTCCTCGGCCCGGATGTAGGTAACGTTCGGCTCGACGCCGAACAGAGCGGACCGCTCCGCGCCGGGGCCGGGGACGGGGAGATCGTTGAGTATCCGGGGATTCCCCTCGATCCGAGCGACCTCGCTAAAGGCGGCGAGACCGAGCGCGGTCTTCCGGGTCCCCCGGGCCCAGATCAGGTTGACGATGTAGTGGGAGCGGTGGGGGATGGAGTTTCGCGCGAGGTAGTCGAGGATCGGCCCCTGTGTGGAGCGGGCGGTTTCGAGGAGCGTCTCGTAGACGAACCAGCCCTTCTCCCGCTTGGTCGGGAATTCCTCGGCGCCGCTCAGGTCGGCCTGGCGGGAGAGGACGATCAGGAACTCCGCCGCCGCCCCGTCGCGGGTGTTTTCGACCACCCAGGGCTTGAGCTTGGCGATCGCCGCCGCCGTCCCGCCGGCGGGGAGGGCGGCGGGCAGGGCGAGCGACAGGACGAGGGCGGCCGGGACGATCTTCAGGGGCATCGTGGTCTCTCCTTGAGGCCGGGCGAGCTCCGCCCTGCGCGGCGTGTTCTCCGGTGACAGCTTAACCGCCCCGCCCCCGCCCGGTCAAGGAAAGGAGGGACTGGTCATGGCGAGGCCCCCGAGCGCAAGCGAGGGGGACGAAGCAATCTCGATTCCATAAGCGACCCGAGGCTGTTTTCCGGGCAGTCCCCTCCTAACCATTCACTATTTGGCCACCGGCGCATCGCCGGAGCTCCCAAAATAGACGCGGGTGCGAGGCCGGACCGACCAGAGGCCGGTGGAATCGCGGAAGAGCGCCGGATCGCTTCTCCCATCCCCATCGTAGTCGGCGGGGACGGTCTGGTCGGAGCCCCCGCCGAAGTAAGTGCGGGTGGCCCCGCGCGCCGACCAGAGCCCGTTCGCGGCGCGGAAAACGCCCGCCTCCAGGGCCCTGTCTCCGTCGTAATCGGCGGGGGCGGGAGAATCGGCGGAAGATCCGAAGTAAAATGTGGTCACGCCCCGCGCCGCCCAGCGGACCGCGGAGGGGCGGAAGACGGCGGGCTCGGCCGTCCCGTCTCCGCCGTAGTCGCCGGGGAGGGGCCGGTCGCCGGCGGTACCGAAGACCAGCCGGGTAGCGTCCCTCACTTCCCACGTCCCGCTGATCGGCGAGAAGACCGCCGGTTCGGTCCGCCCGTCGCCGTCGTAGTCGGCGGGGACGGGGGCATCGGAGTAATTCCCGAAGGCGAAGCTGGTCACCTCCCGGATCTCCCAGAGGCCTTGGGAGGGGCGGTAAACGGCGATCTCCGTCGTCCCGTCGCCGCCGTAGTCCCCGGAGACGGGGGTGTCGCCGGCCGACCCGAACGGGACGCGGGTGACGTTCCGGACGATCCACTCTCCCGCCCCGGCGCGGAAGACGGCCGCCTCGGCTGTGCCGTCGCCGTTGTAGTCTCCGCCGGCGATCAGGGGCCTGACGTAGCCCAGGTACTCGGCGGTGGGGGTGATGGCGTTAATCGTGGCCCGGGCCGAGGCGCGCAAGACGAACTCGCTCAGGCCGACGTGTCCGGTCTCAACTCCCCAGTCGTAGGTATAGCCGAGCCGCGTCCAGGGGTAGGGGGAGGGGCCGGTGTAAGAGGAGGCTCGGAGCGCGTTGAACCACTCCCGGTATTCGCTCTGGATCGAGAAGAAGGGGTTGGCGGGAAAATCGATCTCGGCCTCGCAGTCGCTGATCTCGGGGTCGGGGGAGGGGCGGAAGAGGTCGGCCGGTTCGATCCAGAACTCGACGAAGACGGTCTTGGCGGCGTCGGGGGGGAGCCCCAGGAGCTGCTTGATCCGCAGTTCCAGTTCCGCTCCCGCCACGGAACGGCTCTTCGCCCAGGGCCTAAGCTCGGAGGGCGAGGAGAGCCAGACCAGGTGCCCGGTGTCGACGGTGAACTCGTCCCCCGGGCGGTAGTTGTCGCTGTAGAAACTCCCGCCCCAGGTCTCCAGAAGAACGCGGCTCGCGGAAGTCTGGGGGTTCTCCCAGATCAGGCCCCGGTTGTAGGGAGCGATCGGGATCAGGGCCTTGGAGATCTTCTCCGGCGTGGCATCCCGGGCGGTATCGGCGATCGCCGCCGTGTAGTCCGCCCAGACGTCCGCGCGGGACGGACAGGGTTCAAAAAGAAGCGCGATCCCCGCCAAGAGGATCGCGCCACCGGAGATCTTCAGCCCGTTTTTCACGTTTCACTCCTATGCCATAGTCTTCTTGCTTCAGCCCGTCTTCGCGCCCCGGTTGCGGAAATGCTCTGGGGAACTACCGGCGATGGTGTGTCTTTCATGGAAACCGCTGTACCAGCTTTCAGCATCTTTTGGCGCCAATGACTAGGAATCTCTATCCAATAAGCATCGTGGAGAAAAACGATGTGGGAGTGATGCGCTGTATTTTCATCACCACCACCATTCCCCGATATCTATCGATGGTGGTGGTGCTGATTGCAGTAGCAACGATGAGTATAGGGGTGGTGGTGACGCTTCATATTTGCACCACCCCCCACCCCCATCCGATCATTCGGGGCGAACAATCGACTATCTCGGTCCATAGACGATTACTCGATAAGGTTGGCTTCTCGAAGCGGTTCGAGCACCCCATTCTGCAATTTGCCCTTCTCGAAGCCTTTTTCTGATTCGGCATGGACGGTCACTGAAACCTTGCCCGCCATGTCGGCCAGGTTGGCAATCGCGTTGAAAGCTGTGTAGACCTGATCACGATTCGCTGTGAATTCGAGTTGGACACACTTCTCGGCCGACGCGCACGATGGCGTCGCTGTTCCTGTGCCAGATATAGGGGCTGATGGCGGAACAGGAATGGGACCGGCCGGAGAAAGACCCGGGCTCGTCTGAGATATAACATCGGCGGGGATCGCCTGCGGCGACATCACAAAGCCGGATTCAAGATCAATCTCATCTTCAGAAAGCACCGCCTCGAATTTCACCTTACTAGGGGCAACCTGATACTTACCCGCGGCATCGAGAGCCGGCACCAAACCAGTGTAGTAGCCAAAATACCCTTCCTTGATTCCTTCGGCGATTCCCCGGCGGATTGCGTCATCGGACAGCAAGCGGGGAAAACCTAGAAAAGAATAATAGCCGGCCACGATATCCGCGCACTTTGCGCCTGATGATGATGAAGCTCCTTGGCCGAGCTTGAACGATTCGACGATCTTCGCTGCTTTCAGTGTCGGGTGGACCTTCTTCTGCACTTGCGTGATCAGTTCCAGCGTGCGCTCGTAGATCATTGCCTGGTGATCTTCGTTGATTGTCGTCTGTAGGGGTCGTCCTCCGACCGCAATCTTCTCGAAAGATATTGTTCCTTGGTCGATTTTAGGAAGCCAGACTTCCGGATATAGCTTTACGAAAGCCGATTCGGCGGCGGCCGCGTGGGTGGCCTTTCTCTCCCGAAGTTCGTCGCTTTGCTCTTTGGTTAAGTTGTGCTTCTTGGCGGCTTTGCCGACCCGTTCCACCGCGATGAGATAGCGGATTTCGCGCCGCAGGCCCTCCGTCTGGTCGGCAGAGGGGATCGCTAGAGCCAGACCATTCCGATACTTGCGGGGACTACTGCCGCATTTTGTGATGTAGTCGGAGGCAAGAGCCTCCTTAACCTCAGTTGACTTGCTGGCAAAATCGAGCGGCAGATAGGCAATCTGGAAACGGGGTTGTTCGTCCGGGATGTCGCCCGAGGCGGCAGGCCATGCGATAGCGGCATGGTGCCCGGCAAGCCGTTCCTCCAACATCATCTTTATCTGTTCGGTGACAAGGTTCTCATCCCGCGCTACCGCATCCGCTTCCTGTTCAATAAGCAAGGTCACATTGGGGTCTTGCTTGAAGCAATATCGTGCGCCGTCGAAATGGAGGTAAAGACACCCCTGCCTCAATTCCGACAGACATGCCTTTGCGCTGAGACTGTCAAGATCGGGACCGACACAAGCGGCGAGAAGATCGGCCTCGGATACGCCGGGGGGTAGAATGTCCGCTACAGCCGAGCCCTCACGGCGTAATCCACCGAATGAATAGAGGAAGATGGCCGAAGCAAGTCGCTGGGCGATATTTTTGCCGATCTCGCCCGGATTGGCCTTGGCGCGAAGTTTGTCGATTCTGCTCGCCGTCGAGTTTGCTCCGGCAAGATCCGCTTGGAAAACCGAATCAAAACGATTCATGAGGCCAAGTTCCTTGACGATGGCCCTCCGGACCTCATGATCGGACAGCATCACGTCGCCCGGGCCGAGAACTATTCCGCTTTTGCCTGCCTTGTGGTGCGCTCTCAGGCATGCCGCTAGGAAACGTAAAGCCCCACGGGTGCGCTGATATTCCGGCAGAGAAGCCCAGCGTTGTCTCATCAGGTCGAGCAGGGCGGGATGGAATGGATAGGCTTGCCTCATCCGGTCTCTGAGTTGAATCCCTTCTTCAGCGGCCTGCTGTTCCTCCGCCGGACTTCCGGCATACGCCTTCCGCATCTGCGTGAAAATTTCCTGGTAGATCGCCGCAGCGGCGACCGCAATAGTCTCTTCCGGCATTTTCTCCAGCAAACGGCGCTGGATAACCTTGAACACTTCGTCTTGCTCGACCGGTTCCCGCAGTTGATCCTTGCGTCCGATAAAATGGTCTAGCGTACCGAGAAGCTGGCTATGTTGAAGTGTTTCGCGCGGCTGACTCGACGGTAGAGCCAACAGAACAGCCGTTCTCGGGGCATTGGCCGCGGCGACGGTGAGTTCCTTCAGGAAATTGAGAGTCTGCTCGCGAAGATCGGTTTTGAGGACTTTCACCCCGCCAGCATTGATCAAGTATTCGAACAGTTCGTCTAAAAGGATTAAATTGGGCTTATCGCCGAAAAGCTTCAGCAGGGCGTCTCCGCCGGGCGAAACCCGCGTTTCGTCATTGGCGCGCATGGCTTCATATCCGGCTTTCCCGCCGAGTTTGAGAGCAACCCACCCCCAGAGCGTTTGCACCTTAACACCATTGGACTCTTTGCCTTGCTGGGCATTGAAAAATTGGCCGTCCACTACAGCGACCCGCACGCCGGTCGGACTTGAAAGCCCCTTGGCTTCGGGAAGTACATCCAAGGCTTTTCTGTTCAGCCCAGCGTGCAAAAGGGCCGCCATCGCATGCGATTTTCCACCGCCGAAGGGCGTCATGAGCTTCAATACGGGAGCGCCGCCCTTTCCAGAAAGTCGTTTCAGGACCTCGGCCAGAAGCGACTTCAACCCTGCTGTGATATAGGATGCGCGGAAGAATGACTCCGCATCGCGATAGACCGGGGCAACCGTGCCGGAGCCGTCGGCCAATGGTCCGAGATCTAAGGCAAAGATGTCGGTCTCGGCGTTCTCTTTCAAAACATCAGGGTGTAGATGAACCGACTCGATCCAAGGCTTTGCCGATGGCATTGCGTCACTCCCTTTCATGCAGCCGGTAGGATACGATAACCCATCGATAGATTAGCGCGCTATGTCGATAGATTCCATGGTGCGACGAGGCATTTGAATGGCTTTGGGCTGATTACTGGCGGTTGTTTGGCACATTTGGCACATTTTTGGCACATTCCGACCAACAGCAACTGAGAAATCCACCTTCTCTACCTTATCCTCCCCTGTGCCCAATGTTCCTCCATCTTGCCTGTGTCCAAATCGCCTGTCGTATAGGCAGCCTGTTCCACAGCCTGCGCGGATATCGCGCGGATGTCGCGCGGGTAGCGCCCTGGTAACGCCCGGATAACGCCCGGGTAGTGCCCGGGTAGTGCCCGTGTAGCGCCCGGGTAACGCCCGGGTAATGCCCGGGCAACTTCCGGAGGCACGCCAAAGTGGTCCAATATGGCACACTCGGCTAATGAGGCGCGCGGGGTGATGTTTCATTGCCTCAACTTCGACCAATTCTTATCGCACAGAGAGCGCACTTCTATGATCCTGCCAGGATATAATAATGTCGTGCACCGCGGCCCTTTGGTTCAACGATACCCAAATCGCGCAACTGACGCAGGTGCCGCCTAGCAGTTGTCGGATCTATTTTAAATCGGTCCACGCATTGCTTTGTGCTCATCCGCTTCTTTTCCTGAAGGTAACTAATGATTCCCTGCTTAATCGGATCGAGTTCATCAAAATACGCTGATTGGATACGGACATTCTGCCAAGCTCCTTCTTGACCCCAGAATGTTACTTTTAGATAAGCTCCGTCCGTGCTAAAAACTGGAGGACGCAATCCACGTTCGATGCACAATTCTCGCATCTTCGTCAGTCCTCGCGCACGCTCTTCGACCCATTTCATGTGCCCAAGAGTGACGGCAATCCGCGGATTCCGACTGAATGGCGGGGCATCAAAATTATTCATGCGACTAATAGTAATCGGCTGCAAAGGCAACCCAGGGCTGAGAATTTCGATACGATCGCGAAGCTTCCTAACCTGAATACGCCAACCCTCGCGATAATCCCGATGAATAGCAGCATTGAAGAATGCCTCGCGCAATGCCTCAATGGGATATTCTTCCACTGCGACGCGCTCATATCGACGAATCTCGGTAAACGTGCGCATCCCTTTGCGAAGGAAGGCATCGATTTTATCTCGATAGCTTAGCAGCGGGCCGGTAATTTCCTCTGTTGTGACACCGCTGCCTATATGTTCCTCAACCAGAATCTTGCTCTGCGGCAATAAATCTTCAGGAGCATTGCCGAACAGCAAGACACCAGCCGCAGTTAAATCGAAATCTTCCCCTTCTTTCTTGTCCAGAAATCCATTCTTCCACATAAAATTCCACAACTCATCGGAGGGCACAGCGAAAGCCGCACCTCTACGGTCTAAATAGGCTCGGATAGCTGGCCCCGAAAGATCCTCCAGCCTCGCAGATTTAACGATCTCACGTTCTTTCGCCGAGGGACCTTCAAAATCACCTGGTATATCCGCGACTCGGCCCGCCATCTCGCAATATTCGATGAAGTCTTTGTTGGCTGATGTAATCCGCTCGAATAAATCTATAGGGAATAATTGAACTTGTACGCCATGCTTGAGCAAATAATTGATTCCTCGCCCAGAGATATCCGGATTAGGATCAGTCATTCCGATGAATACTTTGCCGATTCGGGCCTTAACGATCCATTCTACGCAAGGTTTCTTCGGCGGGTTGCGCTTGATACATGGTTCCAGCGTCACATAAATAGTCGCACCGTCAAGAACCTTGTCTCCAAGTAGCCGCTCGATTAAGGTATATTCCGCATGATGGCCATCGCGCAGCGCGCCGCGATGTGTTTGTCCCAATATTTTGCCATCCTTATCGATAAGTACCGCCCCGACTTTGGGATCTGGTCTTTCCCCATGTTCCGTGCGAGATAGAAGCATCTCATCCACAGCCAACTCCATAAATTTATGGTCTGTCCTGTCATCTGACATGGTTCAAATCTCCAAATTTTGTTGTCCTTTGCGCTGATCCTCCACTGCTGCTTTCCCCACCACAATCGCATTCCAATTCGCCAATAGCTTGCCCAAGGCCGATTGCTCGGCGGTGGATGATACATTGGCGAGCTCGCCGCCCTTTAAGGCTGGCCCGGAGAGAGCCTGGGCAACCAATCTCAGTTGCTCTACGTTAGGCCGGGCCTCGCTCAAGAAGTCGGGAATCTTCGGCGGCTTGTGCTCCATGAGCCACAATAGCCGATGCAGGATGTCCACGGCCGGCGCCGATGCCCCATCTCCGGAAGGCTGGCCAAGATAGTCTTCACTGCCCCGCTCGGTGTAATCCCGTAGACGGTATTTATTCTTCTTTTTCTCCAGCAGGGCGCGTTTGCCGTAGGACATGCCATGCGCGCCATCAAGTTCAACATGGGTACCATGTGCGAAAATGATCGCTTCGCCGGCATCAAGTTCCGCACCGCCGTAGGTATAGCGCCAGAGAACATAGAACCGGGCAAACGGATCGAGACCGGAGAGCGTTGCCCCGGCTTTTGCACCGACCGTCTTCGAGAGCTTGCCCAAGATCGTTTCCAGAACGACGGCCTCCACTTCCGATAGGAACCGTTCCGCCGGCACTTCCTCGCCATTGGCGAACTCGACGCGGCTGTACTTCGTGAACGCCCGCAGTCCTGCGCCGACACAGGCGATCACGAGGTCCGCGCCGGAAATCCCCATCTCCCACAGCGTCTCGACTCGCTCGCGGACGATACTTCCAAGTTCTGGAACTACGTCCGCCTCGTAGTTTCCAGTCTTGGATGCCGCGTCGCGCTTCCGGGCAACGAGGAAGATGCTGGAGGCAAGGGCGGCGGATTCCTGGTCTCGCAAGCGCCCTGGTTTCTCAGTGTCCAGCGGCCAAGCCTCTGTGACCAACAAACCGGCACATCGGATGGCATCGACAAGCGTGGCCCACCCTAGGGTAGTCTTGTGTGCATAGACAACCGTCATTTGTCCGTCACGCTTCAGAGTTCTGGCGGCCTCGGCAAAACTCGCGGCCATCATCTCTTCGTAGGCGCGTTTTGCTCTAGAGCGATCACCCTTGTGGCGGGTGGCGTCAGCAACAGCCTCGCTCTTCTTCGGAGTTCCAGAGCCGGCAAAGTGTTCGCCGTAGAATTTGCCGACAGACCGTCTAAGCCATGCGTAGAAATAGTCTGAAATATTCGAGTACGGAACATTGTCATAGTACGGGGGGTCGGTGATTATGGCATCCAAACTGCCGGAAGCGCATGGGAGAGTTGTTGCCGAGCCTCGCGACACGGCCCCAGGGACAGAGGGTGGAATGTTATCCAGGACGCTGGGAATATCTTCAATCACTGCGGGCCAACTGGCACCGTCTGGATTGAACACATTCGTTTCAGAGTAATCCCAGACCATCGGCAACGCTTGCCTTCCGAATGTGTTCTTCACCCCACGGCCGCCTGTGTAGTTGAAGGTGCAGAGTGTTGAACAGAAGTCGGACAACTTGCTGACACCGGTTCCTATCAATGTGACAACCGCCAAGGCGTGCTCTCTTGTGGTACATGATTCTTGCAACTGGTCATGGAGAGTTCGCACTGCGTCACAGAGCGAAAGAAGGGCAAACATCTGGCGAATGTTGAACAGGTCCCCGAAATGCGTGAGTCCATAGAGGTAAGTCCAACAACTATTCTTTGCATCGGTCACTATCGGTTCATCGGGCACGGACAACCCCGTCTGCTTGCAGAGCGCCTCAATGCGTTTCTGGATCGCAGCGTTGTCAGGCGCGGCGTCGGGCACATCCGTTGCCGAGAGATATACCTTTCCCTTGGCGCCAGGGCGGGTGCAGGCGACGGCCATGAGTTGTTCGCCCATGCGCTTGGCGCAGCCTTCGGCTTTGACGTAGTCGCTATCAGCGACGGTGCCGCAGAATGGGCAGGTGGCGTTTCCGGCCTTGGAGAAGGCTTCGGGATCGAAGCCAAGCCCCTTCTCGGTACGTGCCTCGACGACCTCGAAGTGGACTTCCTTCTTGCCTCTGGGTGCCACTATTTTCATGGCGACGTAGCGGCCATCCTTCTTGCAGAGCCAGGTCTGCTTCACGAGCGGGACCGTTGCGGCACAGGTCGGGTTCTTGCATTTCACCGTCCGCGTCCAAAGATAGGCCACGGGCATGAGGTAGCCGGGTGGAGTTTTGGATATTGGACTACATCCTAGAGATTGAGTGGAGAGGCGAAGCTGTGTATCCTCAGCAAAACTCATGACTTTCTGCGGTGGCTCAAATGGGTCGTCTTCCTCCTGCGTCTTCGCACCTTTGCGTGAAATAACCCATTCGCCCGTTTCCCTATTCAATTCGATATCTGGCCGATTTCCCTTGTAGTCGGGATCAGGGATCAGCGGATAGAGGTCGCCGATCTCCGCCTTGACCTTCAGCAATACCCAGTTGCCCCAGTAACGCACCTCATCGGCCAGTCCTCCCCAAGTAGTTTGTCCCGTCTCGTTTTTCGGACCGGTCATGCCCCGCACGCTCGCGTCTGGCTTACCATACTTCTGTGGATAGACCAGGGTGCAGAGTTCGATAATATGTGCTACCGGATTCAGGTCGAGCGCATAAGCTTCACAGCCAAGACGCAATGCTTCGAGCGGGATAGCCCCGCCTCCGGCGAACATATCGAGTACGCGCGGGCGAGGGGCGTTTCCTCTAGAGATATCCTTAGCGGTGATTTTATCGCCTTTCCACTTGAACTCGTCCACCCATCCTGGCTTGGGCAGCTTGCCCTCCTTCCAACCGGTGATTTCTTGAGTCAGCCTCTGGGAGTGGGCTTCAAGGATATGGATTTGGGCCTCGGCTACAGCTCGATCGATATCTACTTTTTCTTCTGGATTGGTGCTACTGGGATACCGGCAGAGTCGCTTGATAAATTTAGCGGCATTGGCGCGTCCCAGACTTTGCTTCTTATTATCCGGGCCGTTCTCTGGCACAAACTTTGAGGCAGGAACCAATGCGCCATACACGGCAGCACGGCAAGCGACTAGCGGCCGCCGCGCCCACCAGAGGTGCAGGGTGGAGATATGGCCCTTGCGGACAGACTTCTCCCTGCTCGCCTCTGCCGAAATCGCCTCAATGGGAAGATAATCTTCGATCAGGAGCTTGCTATTTCCAACTATACTCATTATTGCTCAGCCGATTCTTGGAAGCGCCTCGTTGAACCACTTTGTTGCTCGCGCCTCGGTGGTATAGGCACGTTCTATTCTGGCAATCACCTTCTCATAGAAATCTTCGGAGCGAATGAGTGTAGTGAGTTCCTGCTTCTCGATATCCGACTGGTCAAGGACAGCCTGGATATACTTGTCCATCGCATACTCGGCGTACTTGCGAAGTCGCTCCTCTGCCCCTTTGCTAGTGATAGTGGCTTCCGAGAGCTTCTTCATATAGGTCGCTCCATTCCGTAATGATAGAATCTTGGACATGACGGCCAACAGGAAGAGAGTTCCGCCTTTCTTCACAACCCGTGCCTCATTAGTGTTGAGCGTGGCAATTCGATCCTTCACAACCGCCTTGCAGATCTCCCCACAAGTCCATTGGAAAAGAACCTCCTCGATGTGCACGTCAGGGGGGAAGACAAAATCATGATCTCTGGAGAAGATAAGGGCTTTGTATTTATAAGCCAAGACAGGATGGCCGCGAAACGCCGCCGCATATTGCCCGATAACGTCAATCCGGATTTGGCGCAGTTTCCCGTCTTCACGATACTGTTTGAGATCGCCTTCGGGACGGGAACCGCGGCGAGTCAAGTAGATGTATGGTTTCGATAGTTTAGCGAACTCGGTCTTCAGGCGGCGTTGAGTCTTATCCTGGGAAGCGATGTCCCATGTGCGAATAGGGTTTTGAGAGTTAGTAAAACGAATCACGTCGTCAACGATCTCTGTCGAGGCGGCAATGAAGCGAGCTAGAACTGACACGTCATCGAGTTTATTCTTGGGGCCTTGCGCGAGAGAAACGGCTGTCTGGCAGCCATTCACGATGCTGAAGTTCTTCAGTTGTACAACCTTCGGTTTTGGGATGAAATCATCGCACACAAAAGTCATACCGTTATTATACGCCCAGAAGTTACCCCGTTCTGTTTCGCTATTTAGTGTCTCTGCTATACCGGCGTTGACCGATCCCTTCCTCACTCCCAGAAAAAGGCGAATGTTGCGGTCAAAGAGAAGTTCCTCGTGTTTCTCGTACAAGCGAACAATCTCCTGGGCAGGAATACTGGCGACATAAGCCTTGCCGAAGGATCCGGTGAACGGCAAACCACGGCCATTGAGAATAGCGATATCCTCGGTCTCGATGCGGCGGGACGACCCCTCGAGCTCCTCCCATGTTGATCGGAGCATGTCAAGATGGTAGTGCCGCATAGCACGGCGTTTCTGGAGATGCTCGGGGTTCTGATTGAAGACACCAATATGTTTATCAATATTGGGGCACTTTGGGCCAGTGTAAAGATACCAGAGTTCTACGCCTGATCCGTTTTGGATCGCCCGAAGATAGTCTTCAGCTGCCAGCGCAAGGTCGGCTCTTCCATCGCGGCGTAAAGCTTCTGGATTTACTAGCCAATTCAGACTGCTCTCAAGTTTCGCCACCTGAGCCTGTTTTGGACGGAAAGAAAAATCGGCAGAATATTTGCCCTGGGCAAGAATGACTCTCCCCTCATCTTCGTCCACCCAAAACAGGTCTATGCCCTTATCATTTGCTCCTTCAATGGAGATTGCTTCGCGAGCATCGTCATCGGCAAGTTCAAGGATATTAGTGGCGCACCAAAACAGGAAAGCAGCATCCTCGCTAAGTCTTTCACGTTTGGCAATCCGCTTCACTTCTGCTGACAAATATTTCTCGAAGGCTTTAACCATGACTATGCCCTCCTTATTCGCTGTTCGGCGGTCGCCTGTATCGAATCTGCCGATATATCGTAGAACCTCGCCGACACAATCTGCTTGGCCGCATGTTCAAGATGCTTGGCAGGATTTTGGATCATAACGGGGACAGGATCTGGCTCGTGTAGGGGATTCCAGACCACGTAGAGCCAGAAGGAATCGCCGAGTTGCTGGGCTTTATACCATTCGTTGGTGGTCAGACGGATGGACTGCCCCTTTTGGCGGCCTTTGACCTCGATCCGGCGGACACCGTTGACCGGATCGCGGTAACCGGTCTGAGGGTCAGCAGGACCAAGGCTGCGGACATCAAAGCCGATCTTCAGATGGCCGACACGCTCGGTCTCCCACCCGCGCCTTCGCTCGTATGCGATAACGACCTCCTCGGCAGCAAGCTCGCTCTTGCGCGATGTTTCAGGATCGAGGTCTCCGATAAGATCCCCCGATATAGGAACATCAACTTGAGCCGCGGGCAGGACGATGGCGGTGGCGAGATGGCGCAAGGGGCCGTGACGAGCTATTTCTAAGCGTTTGAGACCATCAAACCGTTCTTGCCGGGTGCGCTGAAGGTCTGCCAGATCATTCTCGGCTCTTTGACGCGCCAGGGCGGTTTCCGGAGACGCGGCCTCGCGCGAACGGAGGGACATAACTCGGTTCTGCGCGGCTCTGATACGGGCGGCGAATGACTTTTCGAGGTAATCCCGGCAGACCTCGACGAAGTGGCGGCGCTCCTCCCGGCAGGCTTCGCGCCGTTGGGTCTGGTAGGTGGATTTCAGGAAATCCGCGGCAGGAGAGTAATCGAACCGATTAATCTTAGCCGGTGGGGAGGGATGGACCGGTAGATCTAGCAAAATATCGGCCGGAATAACACTGAAGCGATCATCTCGACAATCTTCTCCCACGGAAGCAAGGGATTCGATTTTCTCGCGAACGGCAATCAATTCGCCGTAGAGGGTTTGCGGCTCTCCTTTAGTGTTTTCGCCCCGGATGGAGATTTCGAAAAAATGAAGGAGATATGGGGCATCCGTTTTGGCCGAAGTTATGGTGGATAGGTCGGCGGGGGATTGGAGATATACCGCCGTTGCGCCAGTGAATGAGGCCAGCTTCTTATTCAATTTCTCATCAACGGCGGAATATAGGGCATGGCCGGGCCCGAGAAGAACGGCGTCTATGTGCTGGTTTTGTTCCAGGTGGCCTTTATGAAAAGTAATTTTGCGATAGGACGATTCCGGTTTGCCCAGGCGTCGGATAGTCTCCAGCCGTTCCGACCGCAAATCGGCGAGAACATGCTCGACGCGCCAGAGACCGTCCGCACGGGGATCTACTTTGAGCCCGATTTCCTGAGCGGCCTTGATGAATTGGTCTTCGACGTAGCGAGGCATCAACCGTCGTTCCTCAGCTTCCACATTGGCCTTTCGGAAGCCGGGCAAGTCCACGCTGGCGCGGGCCAGCGCGATGCCGGTCGCCTGCTCGTATTTCAAGAGCCTTGCTGGGTCAACCTTCTCGATGCGATCAAGGTATTCATCAAGGCGGCGGGGATCATGAGCGGCCTCGCGGAGCATTTCCGCCAGGTTTACGTCGTTCAGGGATAGAATCTCCCCGACCACGTCGAAAACGCGATCGGCGAGAACGGCGCGCATTTGCTCGAGTTTCTCCAAGAGGCGTTGCAGAATGCGGCCTTCGATAACGGGCTGGCCCTCGTCAGACTCGGCGGCGACAAAATTGAAGGCATGGCACTCGCGATCCTGCCCGATGCGATGGATGCGGCCAAGCCTTTGTTCCAGGCGGGTCGGATTCCAGGGCAAATCGTAGTTGATCATCAGATGGCAAAACTGAAGGTTTATCCCCTCACCAGCGGCTTCCGTGGCGACGCATATCTGCCGGGAAACGCGGAAGTTCTCCTGAGCGCGTTTGCGCTCTTGGGGGTTCATGCCGCCGTGGATTTCGCAAGTCGAATAGCCCCACCTTTCCAGATGATCGCGGAGATGGTTCAATGTATCCCGGTGTTCCGTAAAGATGAGAAGCTTCCCTCGGCCGTCTTGGAGCTCATGAAACTCGGCTTTCTTCAAGCTCATCTGAAGAGCGGCGAGTTTGGAATCGGCATCCGGCCCTTTGTCTTTGAGACGCTTTGAACGCGCTAAGACTTCCCCGAGGGCCGCGATTTCTGCGCGGAGTTGGTCCAATTCAAGAGCGGCGGTCGCATCGTCAACGAGTAAATCCCGCTCAGCCTCATCGAGGTCATCCTCTTCTTGTTCGGTGTCGCTGATTCGGCCTTGGATTTGCGCAAGCCGATTCGCGCGTTGGGAAGGGGATAGAACTTCGAGTTCCGCCAGAAGCTTTTTCTGTTTCTCCAGGCGGCGCCAAAGGGACTGGTGAATGGCCATGGTCGAACTGGCCAGGCGGCGCTGGAGGACCGTCCGGGCTAAGGCTACGCTCTGTTTCCTGCGTCCGCTCGCTTGGGGCAGAAATTCGTTGATATACGCCGTCACGGCTTTGTAGAGGTCGTATTCCTCGCGATTCAACTGGAAGGTGACAGTATGGGCATATCGATCGGGGAACAAACGACGCCCATTGAGGTCCTTTAGGTCTTCCTTAAGGCGGCGAAGCGCCCAGGGGCAATCCGGCCCCAGCCGCATGATGTCCCGACGGATCTCGCCGGCCTTATCGGCCAGCCGATGCGGTTCGGGAAATATGTCGGGGTCCAATAGGCGAACGAAATGCGCGAAGCGGTCGTCGTCGCCGTGGTGAGGAGTAGCCGTCAGGAGAACAACATGGTCGGCTTGTGCCGTCAATCTCTCGGCGAGTTGGTAGCGTTTGGTCTTCTCGGCCTCATCGCCGCGTTTCGAAGAGCGTTTCGTGTAGGCGCTGCACTTGTGGGCTTCGTCGATGATGATGAGGTCCCAGCGCTGTTCCCAGATGCGCTCCCGGACATCTTCCTGCTTGGCGTAGTCGATTGACGCTATAACTTGGTTGTTGCGTTGCCACGGATTGGTCAACTGCTGTTGGTCCACGGCTGAAAATATGATGTCGAAAGTCTCGCCGAACCAGCGGAGCATCTCGTCCTGCCACTGGATGGTCAGCGGCGAGGGGCAGAGGATCAAAATGCGTTCAATGGCTTCGCGCAGTTTGAGTTCCTTGACGAGCAAGCCGGCCATGATCGTCTTTCCCGCGCCGGGGTCATCCGCAAGGAGGAAACGTAAGCGGGGTTGCGGTAGCATTTTTATATATACCGCTTCAATCTGATGCGGAAGCGTTCGAATACCCGACAAGCTGACGGCAAAATGCGGATCGTGGGTGTAGGCCAAGCGAATGCGGGCCGATTCGATAAGCAGCCGGACTTGTTCGGCATTGGCCGGGACGATGCTTGTCGTATCGCCGCCGGTAGCGCCGATGAGGGTATGGGCTTCCTGTTCGGAGATGACCGCCTCATCCAGCAGACCGGAGGGCAGTCGGACGCGGCATTCGTAACCGTTAGCGAGGGGGCGAATACCCTCGATGACTACTTGCTGGTCAAAATGGCCGGGGAGATGAACCTTTCGTCCGATCGGGAACTTGGGGGATTCTATGGTCATAGTGTCTCTTGATTGAAATTATATGAAAAATGGATCGACCAAGCAAGCTGTGGATGAGGAGAGAAGCATATCGGAGAGCAGGAAGCATCGGAGGTTTCGCCCCTACATGCAGCCTCGGATCAACGAAGACGATTCAATAGGTCAGTATTGAGAGCCACCGCTTGCCCGCCGTGCCCAGGTCCCAGCGGCCGCGGGAACGGACGACGATCCGGGCGCCGTTCCGGCCGAGCGCCTCCTCGTTGACCCCAACGATGGCATAGTTCTTCTTCGCCAGGAGTTGCTCCTTCTCGGGATCAGCCGCGCGGGCGGCGAGGGGGAGGCCGTTCTCGGCACAGGAGAGGACGACGGCGCCCCCCGCGAAGTCGGGGACGTTCCAGAGGGCGCCATAGCGGTCGAAGTAGTCGGGGACGCGGGCGAGCTTCGCGACGATCTCGAAGGCGGCGGGGACGGCGTCGAGAAGCTCGGCCAGCGTGAAGTCGGGGTTGGCCCCATGCTCCCGGTAGAGGCGGAGGGGGTCGATCCCGACCAGGTTCCAGCCGTTGGAGTTCCCGTGGTCGGGGACGATCTTCTGGGACTTCTGCCAACCCCGGAAGCGGGAGTTGAGCATGAGGGCGATCTCGAGGTGGAGGTGGGAGCGCCAGACCGGAATCTTGTAACCGCCGGAGGTGTTCCCCATCACCCCGATCGCCTCTCCCGCGGCCACCGCCTTTCCCGGTTTGATCGCTTCGGCCGGCCGGGAGAGGTGGCCGTAGAGGGAGTAGACCGTTCCCAGGGGGTCCTCGTGGGCGAGGACGACGTAGGTCCCATAGTCGGAGTTCCCGGGATAGCGGTTCAGGTATTCCACCCGGCCGGGGGCGATCGCCCTCACCTCGTCGGTCGCCCGCCCGTGCCGGTCGTGGGCGAGGGGGGCGATGTCGATCCCCTCGTGGAAGGCGGCGAGGATCCTTTTCGCCACCCGCTCGCTCCGGACCGATCCGAAGGTGGCGAACTTCGGATCCCCGTTCACGGAAGGCATGAGGACGCCGGGCGTCTCCCAGGCGAGGAGGTTTTCCCGGCCGGTGGGGTAGCGCAATTCCCGCCACGGTCCGGGGGAGGAGGGCGCAGGCGTCGGCGTCGCCGCCACCCCCGCGGTTTTCCCGCCGTCGTCAGTGCGTCTACAGGAGAGCAGGACCCCCGCGATGATCGCAAAGACAATAATGGGGGACGGACTTGACTTGTTGACTTGCCTGCTCAATTGGGGGAAGGGAGAAGGTTTAGGACCGGTGTCGTCATGGTGCCGGAAAAATAATGCAAGAAAAAGCGCGCAGTATCGATCCATATCTATGAGAGTCCGGGAGGCTAGATCGTATACGACTTGGGTCAACCCGAGAGGAGATGATGCTGATGCCACGGCGAGCTAGAATCGATTTCCCAGGCGCTCTGCATCATATCGGGATTCGCGGCATCAACAAGGCCGAAATATTCTACGATCGCCGGGATCGCATGAACTTTCTTGCGCGCCTGGGGTTGCGCGCGTTGGCCACCAAGACCGAGTGCTTCGCCTGGGCGTTGATGTCCAATCATGCCCATTTCCTTCTCCGGTCGGGCCCCGGTTCTCTACCCAGTTTTATGCAAAGCCTGCTTACGAGCTATGCTCGATATTTCAACCGCCGGCATCAGAGAGTGGGCTACCTGTTTCAGAATCGCTACAAATCGATTATCTGCCAGGAGAAAAGATATTTCCTCGAATTGGTCCGATACATCCATCTCAATCCCCTGCGGGCCGGATTAGTCCCGGGGATTGATTCGTTGATCGATTACCCCTGGTGTGGCCACGGTGTCATCATGGGGAAACGAGCGATTCAATGGCAGAACGTCCGGACCGTTCTGGATCTGTTCGGCTCAAACGATGAGCGGTCGAGACAGTCCTATATGAGTTTTATCCGGTCCGGGGTGGCCCAAGGGCATCGGGAGGACTTGTCGGGTGGAGGGCTGATCCGCAGCTCGGGAGGTTGGCAGAAACTTCGGGAGATGAGAAAACGCGGGATCCGTCAGCGCGGAGATGAACGGATTCTCGGCAGCGGTAGCTTCGTTGAAGAGATCCTCGGCGCTATTGGAGAAAATCTGGCCCCCAAAGGGCGCTCCCTCGCCGCCAAGCAAACCCTGGCCGGTCTTCTGGGGCGAGTTGCCGCTGAGATCGGTGTCGACCCAAAGGATGTAATCATCAGGAAAAAGACCCCAGCCTGCTGTGCCGCTCGGGCACGGGTGGCTTTCATAGCCACGCGGGAGTGGGGCTATTCCCTCACCGAAGTCGCGGCCTTTCTCGGAGTTGACCGTGCAGCCGTATTTCGTGCCATTGAGAAAATGGACGGTGGGGCCGCCGCCGAGTAAGTCAACAAGTCAAGTCCGTCCCCTACAGCCCCAACTTCTTCCGCCGGGACTCGATGTGGGCGGCGATACCCTCGACCGCCTTGACCGCGTCCGTCTCCACCGACATCACCCCGCCGGTCACCTTCCGGCAGTCCTCGGTCAGGAGCTTGACCAGGTTCGGCCCTCCGGTCACCGTGGGGACCGGGTTGACGTAGGTGTAGAGGCCCAGGGCGAGGGCGAAGACGGCGTCGATCGTCGCCTTTTGCTCCATGTATTCGGGGGCGACCGCGGCTACGGGGAGGTCGGGGAAAGGCACGCCGCCCAGGGCCGCGGAGACCGCCTGGAGGAGGTCGGCGAGCCGCCCGGTGTCGGTGCAGGTCCCGAAGCTCAAGACCGGCGGGATCTTAAGCGCGCCGCAGATCGCCTGCAGCCCCGGCCCGGCCGATTTGGCCGCCTCCGGTACGCAGAGCCCCGCCACCTGGACCGCCGCGTTCCCGCAGCCCATGGAGAGGACGAGGATGTCCCGCCGGATCAGCTCCTTTACCACCGCCACCGTGTGGACGTCCTGGCCGGAGTCGCGGAGCGAGGTGCAGGAGACCATCCCGGCGACGCCGCGGATCTTCCCCTCCTTGATCGCTCCGAGGAGAGGGTCGAGCGTTCCGCCCAGGGCCGCGAGGATGGACTCGGTGGAGAAGCCGACCACCGCCTCGCGCACGGGCTGTCCCGAGAGGGGGGCGACCGAGGCCTTCCTTTTCGGAAAGTTCTCGATCGCCATCCCGAGGAGGGTGGCGGCCTGCTCGGCCGCCCGGAGGGGGTCGTAGTTCACTCGTTCGGAGACCCCCTCGAAGGCGACCAGCTCGCTCACCGGGACGAGGCGGAAGCGGTAGCGCTCGGCGTAGAGGGGATCGACCGGCATCGAGCAGTTCATGTCGGCCACGAAGAGGTCGACGCAGCCCGAGGCCAGCACCGCCTCCTGCATGATCCAGTTGCCGGTGAAACCGAAGAAAACCTCGTCCATCGTCCAGCGCTGGATGATCTCCTGGCCGGTCTCGATGTTGGCGATGATCCTGAGCCCCTTGGCCCCGGCGGCGCGGGCCTTCTTCTGCCACTCTTCCCGGCGCGCCAGCTCGATCAGGGCGAAGCCAAGGAAGGGCTCATGCCCGTTGGGGAGGACGTTCACGTACTCCGGGTCGAGGACTCCCAGGTCCACCTGCATCCGGTGGGGGCGGGGGATCCCGAAGAGGATGTCCTGGCAGTATTCGTTGACGATCTGGGACTGGTAGGCCATGGCGATCGACATCCGCATCGCCTTCAGGGCCAGGCTCACGTAGTAGCCGTCGACGTTGGTCAGGCAGGACGAGGTGGCGAGCATCATCTCTCCATGGATGCCGCCGGGGAAGATCTCGAGCTTCTTCCAGGTTTCCTGCCGCTCCTTCGGGGCGAGGGCGGCGACGATCCGGCTCGGCTCGTAGTGCTTGCGGTTGAAGTCCGCCTCAACGAAGTCGCAGAGGCGCCGGGCGACCTCGGCGTCGGAGCCGGAGGCGTCCACGCCGAGACGCCGGGCGAAGGATTTCAGCTTCTCCGCCTCCGCGATCCGGTAGGGGGTACGTCCCGCGGCGGTCGCCCGCAGCGTCTTCACCGTCTGGTCGGCGTGATAGTGGTAGGTGGAGGCGCCCATGACGTTCCGGAGGAGCATCATCCGCATCGCCATCCCGTCGGCGGTGATGCCGCAGACCCCGCGCTTGTCCTTGGCGGCGTCGGCCCGGCAAGGGCCGTTGGAGCAGAGGTCGCAGCGGGCGCCGGAGAGGCAGAAGGGGCAGCGCTTGTCCGGGGCGCCCATCCCCTGCGCTTCGTAGCGGTCCCAGATGCTGGTCATCCCGTCCTGCTTGATCCGCTCGTAGGCGCGGCGGACGGACTCGTGTTGGGAGATGCGGGAAGGTTCCATAGGTCACCTCCGGAAAACGGAGTAAAGGAGTATTGGAGTAATGGAGTGTTGGGAAACCGCTGACCGGCGGGCCATTACTCCATCACTCCAGTACTCCCCTACTCCCGCTTATTCTTTTAGCTCGATCGCCTCCACCGGGCAGGCCTCGACGCAGGCCCCGCACTCGGTGCAGGCTTCGGGGTGGGCGACCACGGCCTTGTCCTTGAGCTCGTAGACGTTGGGGTCGGCCGGGCAGGCCGCCTCGCAGGCGCCGCAGGTGACGCACTTCTCCGCATCGACGACGGGCTTCTTCATCCGCATCCTCCTTCAGTTATGGTTGCACTGGAATGAGCGTAGATCTCAAGGAGTGATGGAGTATGGGAGTGCTGGAGCATTGTAACGCATGACTCCGCTACTCCACTACTCCATCGTCATTTTTTCGGGTCTTTCGGGCTTTTCTCAGCTTGTCGTACTTCTCCGGCCCCAGGCAGTCCCGCGCGTGGGCGCACCACTCCCAGCAGGAGGGGGGCATCTCCCGGAAGACCGGCTGCCCGCAGCGCGGGCAGGCCGTCTCCGCCTCGTCGGTCCAGAGCTCCGCTTCCGCCCCGCACCAGGGGCACTTGACGGTCTCCGGCTGGGGGGAGCGGATCCGCTCCGATCCCGGGCAGTTGAAGATGCTCATCGTGATGCCTCGGTTAGGCGGGGAACATGCGGACGAGCTGCCCGGGGGCGATGTAGGCCGCCTCTGTGAGGCGGCGTTTTAATCGCCCGCTCCCAGAGCGGGCCTACATCCCGCCTAACCGTGGCATTGCCTCTCATCCCGTTTTCCTTTCCCCGGCGATCCCGATGACGACCTCCTGGAGGGGGATCTGCTTCCCCGATTCCTTCAGGGCCTCCTCGACCAGGGCGGCGAGGGCGCCGCAGCAGGGCACCTCCATCCGGGCCACCGTGACCGATCGGATCGCGTTCCGCCGGAAATACTCGGCGATCCTCTCCCGGTAGGCTTCCCGGTCGTCGAACTTGGGGCAGCCCACCACCACCCGCCGCCCGCGCAGGAGGTCGTCGTGGAAGCCGGCATAGGCGACCGGGACGCAGTCGGCCGCGACGAGGAGGTCGGCCCCGGCGAGGAAGGGGGCCTGGGGCGGGACCAGGTTGATCTGGACCGGCCACTGCTTCAGCTGGGTCGTCCGGGCGCCGGCCGAGCGAGGCTCCCTCTCCACGGGGCTGTGGACGATCCGGGCGGAGGGGCATCCGCAGGCTTGGCCCCGCTCCGGCCTGGACTCCGCGGGAACCCGGATCCCCTTCTCCCGGAGGACGGCGCGCGCCTCGCGGAGATAGGCCTCCTCCCCGTGCGACTTCAGGTGTTCGAGGTGCTCGCGGATCGTCTTCTCCCCCTGGCGAACCACGTTCTCCATCACCTTGCGCTCATCATATTTATCCGCCTCCCGCTCCTCCACCGCGATCGCGCCTTGCGGGCAGTGGCCGAGGCAGGCGCCCAGGCCGTCGCAGTAGACGTCGTTCACCAGCCTCGCCTTGCCCTGGACGATCCGGATCGCCCCCTCCGGGCAGTTGGGGATGCACTCCCCGCAGCCGTTGCACTTCGCCTCATCGATGGTGATGATCTTTCTTTTCATGCTATGGCATTTCTCCTTTGTCTGCCGATTTTCTGGCCGCTCCCGCTCGCTGTTCGCGCCTTCTTCACTTAGAGATCTCCGGCCGTTTCCCGTGGGAGCGGCGTCTCGCCGCGATCCCGCCGGTCTCCCGCAGCAGATCCCCGATCGTCACCGCGGCGAGCTCCCGGAGCACCCGCTCCTCCATCTTCTGGAGCCGGCGCCGCAAGGGGCAGGTGCCGCGGTTGCGGCAGAGTTCCCTCCGGAAGACGCAGGCCGAGAAGCCGATCCGCTTCTGGAAGATCCCGATCAGCTCGCGGAGCGAGATTCGCCCGGCCGGCCGCAGGAGCACCCAGCCCCCCCCCTTCCCCTCGGCCGCCGCGATCAGGCCGCGCGATCTCAGCTCCGGGAGGAGCCTCCGCAGGAAGGGGAGGGAGATCCCCTCCGCCCGGGCGATCTCGCGGGAGGAGAGCCGCTCCCCCCCGGCGCGGGCCAGGCGGAGGAGGGCCCGCACCGCGTAGTCCGTGTTCTTGGTTACCAGGCGCACGCCCAACCTTCTCCAGCTTATACTAACACCAATTTCGTATTAGTATACATCATTTTTTGCCTTGTTCAAGGCGAAAAATGATCAGCGATCGAAGATCTCCCGCAGGCGGGCGATCTGCTCGGCGCTGTCGGACTCCGGTTTCGCTTCCTCCGGCTCGGCCGCGGGCGCGCGGGGAGAGATGAGATCGAAAAACTCCCGGGAGCCCATCAGGTGAACGCGCAGCAGGCGCACGGAGTTGACGATGTCCTTGCGGTCATCGGTGACCACGGTGAGGGCGCGCGGGTTCCGGAAGGACTCGGCCCGCTCCACGATATAGGGGTCGGCGTGGGCGACGAAGACCTCGGTCAGGACGGGGGAGATCGTCTCCACCCGGGGGAAGGTGTGGCCCCGATGGTCGTAGACCACGCGGACCTGGACCCGCTTCCCGGAAAAGCGGTCGAGGATGCGGGAGCGGAGCCGCCCCCTCGCCGCGTCGTTCAGGGGGAGGCCGTTCATCGCGAGCACGTTGTAGCCGTCGACCAGGTATTCCATGGAGCGCATTATTCACCAAATGCGGGGGGGTTTCACCGTCAATATGGGGGCGTTTCACCCGCGCAACCGGCGTTGCAGTTCTTTAGCGCCGAAGAGGCGCCCGGCCTCCCCGTTCGGGCCCCTGGGGGGCGTTTTCCGCTACAAGATCGGCTTCCCGTTGGGTATGGCACGCAAATTGCTCCCTGTATGAAGCGGGAAGATGGAAGCGCCGCCATGAGCCCCACCGCCGCCTTCGACCGCTTGCTCCAGGGGAGCCGCCTGATCCGGGAGAGCTTCCCCCTAATCCTCCGCGCCGCCTCCGGTTCCTCCCTCCTCCTGCTCAGCGGCGAGGAGGGGACGGAGCGGCACCTTCTGGCCCGGCTGGTTCATCTCCTCTCCCCCCGCAGCCGGTACCCCTTTCTCGGCTACGACCGGTCCGAGGCGCGCGCGGGCTTCGTGCGGATGCTCGCCGGAGGCCCCCGGCAGGCGGGCCTGATCGAGCGGGCGCAAGGGGGGACGCTCTTCCTGGACGGGATCGAGGAGCTGGAGCTGCGGGAGCAGGTCTTCCTGAAGACCCTGATCGATCGCCGCTCCGCGCCGGGCGACTCCGCCCCTTGCCGCTTCATCCTGGGGGCGGACCGGAGCCTGCGCCGCCGGGCCGAGGAGGGGGAGTTCTACCCCGGCCTCTACTACAGCATCTCGGGGCTCGAGCTCCCCCTCTCCCCGCTCCGCCAGAGGAAGGAGGACATCATACCCCTCGCCCGCTTCATCCTGGCCGGCGCGCGGTCGGGGCGGCGGACCGTTCTTTCCCTGGAGGCCGTGCCCCGCCTCCTTGACTACGACTGGCCGGGGAACTACCGCGAACTCGAGACCGTCCTTCGCCGGGCGGCGGAGCGTGGGCGGGGCAACCGGATCCGGGCCGAGGACCTGCCCGAACGGATCCGCTTCGCCCGCTACTGGTCGCCCTCACCCGCCACTCCGGCGAACTGATCCGCGGTCCCGTAGGCGCGGGCATTCCGTCCGTGCGCCGGCCGGTTATTGCGAGGACCCGGAGCGGAGCGAAGGGGACGAAGCAATCTCTTGGCTCCCCGCGCCGGTCTCCGGTGGTCGCACCCGTCGGAGTATGTCCCAATACGCCCCCCGCTCTCCCTGGCGGATAGCCTCTTCCAGGACGCGGTTCGCGTCGTAGCTGTAATTCCGCTCCTTCCGGGAGGGGTCGAGGAAGAGGAAGCGGGGATCGTCGCCCACCAGCCGGTCGATCTCCCCGGCGGCGCCGTCGGCGACGGCGGGCTCCAGGTAGTAGAGCGGATCGGCCGGCCTCTTGCCGCCGGAGAGCCCCGCCGGTGAGCCCCGGAGCGTCCGCTCCAGCTTGGTCCCCCGATAGACGCGGACGCCGAGCGAGATCCCCACCCGGTCGGCCGCCGACCGTTTCGCCCCCTCGATCGTGCGGGCGATGGACTGGCGCGTCTCGCCCGGGGCGCCCAGGAGGAGGTCGATCATCACGGCGATCCCCGCTTCCCGGGCGTTCCGGGCCGCGGCGAGCGCCTCGCTCCCCGTGAAATCCCTCCCCAGGAGCCTAAGCATCCCGTCGTCGAAGGAGTCGGCGCCGAAGTCGATCCCCGCGCAGCCCGCCTCCCGCATCAGGCGGGCGAAGGCGGGGGAGAAACCGCGCGGCGAGCAGTAGGCGTACCAGCGGACCTTTTCCGGTAGACGGCGGCGGATCAGCTCGCGGCAGACCTCGTCGGCGTGGGAGAGGGGGAGGTTGAACTCGCTGTCGCAGGTGTGGAGGCGGTCGATCCGAAGCTCGGCGAGTCCCGCGACCTCTTCGGCGACCAGGGCGGGAGAGCGGAGGCGGACGGCGCTCCCCTTGGCCAGGGGGTCGGCGCAGAAGGTGCAGGAGGCCGGGCAGCCCCGCTTGGTCTCGAAACCGGCTTGGCCGCCCTCCCGGAAGTAGCGCGGGTGGTCGAAGAACCTCCGCCTTCCCCGCGGGCAGGAATCCAGGTCGGCCGGGGCGGGGGGGATCTCGCGGAAAGCGCCCCGGAAGGGGAAGACGAGGCCCGGGATCCCCCGCCAGTCATCTCCGGAATCGATCGCCCGGGCTATCGCCGCGAGCGCGCCTTCGCCGTCCCCCCGGACGCCCCCGTCGGCCGCGGCGGAGGCTAAGACCTCCTCCGGCGCGATCGAGAAGCCGACGCCCCCGAGGATGACGACGGCGTCGGTGGCCTTCCGGATCTCCGCGATCGTCCGGATGATCTCCGGGAGGAAGGAGTGGCGGGCGGCGCAGGAGGAGTCGTCGAGGTTGCGGAGTGTGACCCCGACCAGGCCGAAGTCCCCGGAGCGGAAGAAGCGACGGATCGCGCCGGCCGGGTCGTTTTCCCAGCAGAGGTCGAGGATCGCCGGAGCGAAGCCCTGCGACTCGAGAGCGTCGGCGCAGTATTCGAGGCCCAGGGGGGCGATGGGAGGGCGAACGCGGTTGGTGTTGACCAGCGCGATCCGCATCTTCCGGGGTCTCTCTCGTCCCAGTTCTTGGCCCGCCCGGGGCGGGCCAAGGACGATCGTCACTGCTCTTTCCCGTGGCGGCCGGGAAGGGAGGTCGTCCTTCGTGAGGTTCGGGGTGCCGCTCCGACGATCCGGCGGGCGGGATCGGGGGAAGTTACTCAGCGGCGGGCGCGGGGCGGCCGGTGATCGCCTTCAATCCCTCGACGGCGCGGGCGGAGGCCTGGGCGATCTCCTCCTCCTTGCCGCCGAGGTAGAGCCGGCCGAAAGCCCCGACGGGGATGATCTCGATCACGTTGACCCGCGCCGCCTTCTCCGCCTCGTTGGCGGCGTAGGCGGCGTAGGCGGCGGGCGTGACCTCGAGCGTGTAGAGGGTCTCGTTCTCGTAGAGGAAGTTGCCGTGGCGGAAGCGGTTGATGAACATCGCCTGCCAGCCGGTGATCCCGGTGAGCATCTGGGTGGTGGTGATGTTCGGGGCGTAGCGGTCGGACTCCTTGAGCTTGAGAAGGTCGAGGATCGCCTGCCCGGCGGCCGCCACCTGGGCGCGCTCGGGGGCATGGAGCTCGAGCGCCCCGTAAGCCCGCTCCACCACCTGCATCCCCGGCGTCACCTGGGCCGACTTCAGGGCGACGTCGGTCATGGTGTTGATCGGCATCCCCGGCGCCACCTCGATGAAGAGGGAGGCCTGCCGCTCCAGGGGGAGGTAGCCCTTAGCCACCGAGGCGATGAAGCAAGCCACCTGGGGCTGGAGGTCGTCGATGTGGATGAAGGCCCGAAGGTCGACTTTCATGCCATTCCTTGTATCCGAATCGGGGGGGTGGGGGCAACTACTTTTTGCCCTCGTCTGTCGAAATCTTTCGCTAGGCCATCCGAGCCGCGATCGTCGCGCGAATAATTTTTGAAAAATATGTTGCTGACCTTGCGTTTGCCCCTTGCATGTGCTATCATTTGAATGGCTGGACGGCCCGGCATCGAGTCCGAATACCGGGACCGAAGGTTGGAAGTCCTGGAGGCGTGGACGGGAGAGGAACGCGAAAGCGTCGCCTATTCTGTAGTTTGAAGCGCCACCTGGGTTGGTGGGCCGTCCAGCCATTTTTAGAAGATACGACGTGGCCGAGCGGTCGGCGTCGTTCCGGGAGCGGTAGAGCAGGGTGTTGGGTCGTTGCCACCTGAGGCGTCAGGACGTTTCCCCTCAGGGGGTGCGGTTCTGAGTTGTCTGGAGCAACGACCTTCCCGGAGCCGGCCGCTCGGTCCCTATTTTTTGCTCCGCAAAAAATAGTGATCTCTCCCCCTCCTTTGGCTATAGTATCCTCGATGCTGTTTTAAGGGCGGCACTTTTGCTCGATTGATCACTGATTGCTGTTCACTGCTTTATTGGTTACTGTTTTCTTGTGAGAGGGCTAGCCGGCCCGATCCAGGCGAGGTTACGTTCTTTGACAAGTGATGATCGTTTCCCGGTCGGCGCTTTTACTGATCACTGCCGACTGATTACTGATCACTTTTTCTACATTCCCCGGTAGCTCAATGGTAGAGCGGGTGGCTGTCAAAATTCGCCTTGGCGAATTTTGATCCTGAGCGAACTGAGTTCTGAGCGGCAGCGAAGAACGAAGCGAGTAGAAGGATCAAATGCGGCAGCTTTCCCGAGTAATCGGGATTGAAAAATCGGGTGAATTCAGGGAAAGCTTCGCCGGAGGCGAAGCCGCCGAGGCCGTAGGGTCGCAGCGCCTTCTCTCCGGCATGCCAACCCTGAGCGAAGCCTGCCGAAGGGAACAGCTTGTTAAGGTGCAGTAGGCAGGAACGTGCAGAGACTAGGGGATGAGGACGTCCCTCCGATAAGCCCCATCAGCGCCCGACTTCCCCGTATACGGGGAAGATGAGATAGTCCGACCCCGGAGGAAACTCCGGGACCGTCGTAACCACTAGGTCGCAGGTTCGAGCCCTGCCCGGGGAGCTTGCACAAAAGGGAGGCATATTTCTGCCTCCCTTTTGTGCAAACTGCCTGTCTCAGGATCGAGCTACGTGAGCTTGTCCTGAGCCCCGACGAAGTCGGGGCGAAGGAAGCCCTGCCCGGTGACTTGTTTCAGGATCGAGCTACGTGAGCTTGTCCTGAGCCCTGAGCTTGTCGAAGGGCGAAGGAAGCCCCTGCCTGCCGCCTGCCTACCGGTAGGCAGGGCAGGCAGGCTGCCCGGGGATCGTCCATGAGCCGTTGGTGCGTCTACATCATCTCTAAGTCCGGCAGATACTATACAGGGATAACTACCGATCTCCCGAACCGCCTGTGCCAGCACGGTGTCCCCACGGTTTTATACCGCGAGGGAGATTTGACCAGGGAACAGGCGGCTATGCGCGAGAAACAGCTAAAAGGCTGGAGCCGCGCCAAGAAGGAAACGCTGATCCGCCCCGTCGCCGCCCCACCCCTCGCGTGATCCTGCCCCTCTCGCAGCCCCTGTCGCAGACCCTGAGCAAAGTCGAAGGGAGCCTGTCTAAGAAATCCCTTCCCTGTAAGGGTCTCAAAGCCCGCCTTCGCCCGAGGCGGGCTTTTCGCATTGCGAGGTAGACGCTGGTCCATCGCCGGCGGCCCTGCCTTGAAGGCCGGACGGCGAAGGAAAGGCTTTGTTCTGGACAGGCAAGAATGGGCTGGTATACTTACGACAGACGGAAATCCGCGCTTGAGCATATCGCGAAGACCAGCGTGGAGATCATTCGGCAGGAGGGAGCTTCGAGCAAAAGGGCTGCCGGCCGCGCCTGGCGCCGGGCAGTGGAAACCTGGTTACTTCAGGAAGGCATCATCGCCATCGAAAAAGGAGGAAGTGTTACCCCGAATCCTTCGCTTTCGGTCTCATATATCTGGGGGACGCATAAGACAGTGAAGGCCACGACTCCAAGTAGTCAGCCATCAACTGCAGTCGAAATCAGGAAGGAATCAACTCCGACTTAGCAAGCAGAAAGCATTTAAACTAGAGAGCAGCCGCAAAGCGACTAAATATATTATGAAATGCTATTATCTATTTAGTGCTACATTTGCGATTATAGCGTTTCATATTAATTGCCGGGCTAATTATGAGTCATCGTTTAGTGAGCGCTTGCAAAGAGGTGAGCTTCATATATATTCACCTGATTGGAATAGTGTGTCTATAGATAATGAAGAAAGCTTGGGGCATGGTTATAAGAAGGTCGCATACAGCTTCAAAGTCAAATCAAGCTATTGGGAAAAGATGCGGCATTATCATTGCTTGGTTTATGAAGATAAGCGATTATCAGAGAGGGTCGGTACAATATCTATATCTCCAGATGGGATGTTCGCTATCTACGAAGATCACACTCCCAGTGGAAATACGATTGGTAATACAGTAAATATATTTTCAACAAAGGCGAACGCAGTAATTACTAGACTGCCGTACCCTTGTGATTGCTATTTATTGAACGTAAGGTGGGGTATTCACAAACCGGTGGCTAAACTAGTATATTGGTCAGATGATACACATACGACAAATATTGTTATCGATCTGGAGGCGATAGATGCTAATCCGGCTAGGATCAGTAAGCCCGAAGAAGACAGCATAGGCGGGAACTATACAAATATGACCCAATGACTAACACAACCGATGCAAGGTTCTACCTATGTACCTTGAGTGCAATGTTACCCATGAATAAGGCTGACGACCCAAGAATATGAACTGTTACCGGCCGCAACATAGGGGCCTCACGCGATAGATATAATTGCGGCCATATCTACATTACCTGTTCCCGAATATTGACCCAAGTATGCTTACCGATGCCTGCGACAGCTTATGTCTCGAAAGTCTGAATCGTGCCAAGACCCTAAGGGAAAACGCCGATTACTACGATCAATGGTCAAAAGAGGCGGCCGAATCGGGATTGTCTTCGGCACAGGAGTTCCTGTCCCAGACCGGCAAGTTGATTGAGACCAAGAAATAGCGAGTCTTCAGGGAATTGCCCCCCCCTCCCCGCGATAAAGTTTTGCCATGGATTGCCGATTGAATATCCAGACAATGCGCTGGAATCGAATCTTGACAGTTGGAGTCGTTATTGCACTGCTAATAAGCATTTTGGGCTGCGATGGCACCGTGCGGGCTAGATTCAAGGTGTTATCTGCCGACGGGATGCCTCTGGACGATACGCTAGTTCGGCTTGAGACAACCGGAGAACACGATCTTGCGAGTTTCACTGGAGAATCGGGATGCACTGACTTCGGCGGGACCGTCTCCCCGTATTCCCGCCATGTGACTGTCAATATTCAGAAGGCTGGTTATCAACCAATAACTCTAGAAGTACCCACTGGCGAATTTAACTGTTTCCTCGTTTATTTGGCGCCTATTGACACGGACTCAGATAGCCACTTTGAACGCCTCGAGACGATAGAATGTCCTTGCGCGCCCGATGGCGGCTATCCCCCGACAATGACGGCCCGATTCAAGGTACGTGCCAAAGACGGAACCCCTCTGGAAATGGTCGAGGTTCGACGATCTGATCAACCGCCACATTCATTTGCTCAGGTGACAAATGACGACGGTTGTCTTGGCGTTAGCTGGATTGTTCCGGCCTATCTAAGCAATGTACCGTTGGCGCTCGAAAAATCTGGATATCAACCAGCCTATGTCGAAGTACCTATTTTGGAGGATCGGTGTTATACGGTTATCCTTTCTCCGATTGATGATGCAGCACCGAGCGAGGTGACTCCGACCTCGAACATTAATTGCGAGTGCGAGATGTTCAGTGGCAGAAATGTAAATCGCAAACAGTGAGATGTGGAGTGTTGTCCCTGAGACGAAGTCGAAGTGTAAAAATGGGAAATTCGGGATTTTATTCCGGCGCCCTTCGACTTATGGGGTGAAGGGGAAAGGAACGCCGAGTCGATGGCGTTTCTGCGTCGACAGCCAGCACCCGGCGCTCTGGGGCTGAGATGCCAGCCCATAAGATGGGAGGATGATCCCATGAACAAAAAAGAGTTCTTGGAGTATCTCTAAGGAGCGTGGGAGAAAGGGCGGGTTCTCCAGCCAAGGGGAAGCCGCCCTTTTCTATTTCGGTTGGGACGAAACGAGCAGAGCCCTCAGTCTGCGCTCAGTTATTTTCCGGGAGGGTAGAGGATCTCCCATCCGGATCACGGCCTTCTGGATATCCGGGGGCAGTTTGAGGAGCCGGAGCATCTGGTTGACCCGGGCAGGGGAGACGCCGACTTTCCGGGCTAGTTTGGCCTGGGAGTCTATTCCGGGGGTCTCCAGGAGGCGTTTGTATAGGAGGGCAACGGCCAGGGGGTTAGGGTAGGTTTTGGGTGGTATTCGTGGTATTACGTTGGGAATAAGGGAGATACGGCATTCTCCTCGGCAAATGTGGTGAAGATAGATGGGGAACCGGACCTGGAAGAGGTTTTCGTTTGAGAGTGTAGCCCGGGGAGTGACGAAAGGCCCACCCTTCGCGGGGTGGGCCTTTTGTCATCCTGAGCGACACTGAGCGAAGCGAAGTGGAGTCGAAGGATTGCCTTTCGTCATCCTGAGCGACACTGAGCGAAGCGAAGTGGAGTCGAAGGATTATCTATATTCGGGAATTATTTGCGGCGCCCTTCGACTTATAGAGAGAAAGGGAAAGGAACGCCGAGTCGATGGCGCTTCTGTCGTCGACTACCACTCGGCGCTCGGGAGAAGATGTGCCAGCCCATAAGGTGGGAGGACGATGCTATGAACGAGAGAGATTTCTGGATGTTTATCGAGGGCGCGTGGAAGAAGGGACGGATGCCCTAGGTGTCGGTATGTGGAATCTTTACATCGTACGCTGCCGGCGGGGGGAGCTCTACACCGGCATCACCAACAATCTGGACCAGCGCCTCATAGACCACAATCGGGGAAAAGGCTGCAAGTACACGGCCCACCGCCGGCCGGTGACGTTGGTCTATGCTGAGCCTCATCCCGATCGCTCGTCCGCCCAGAAGCGCGAGAAACAGCTCAAAGGCTGGAGCCGCGCCAAGAAGGAAACGCTGATCCGCGCCGCATGATCTGGATTGCCTGCCGGCCGCCCCCTAGGGGGTGGCCGGCTCTCTCTCTTCTGCTCTTCTTGACCAGCTTTGCTCATGGGTAACACTCCTTTCGGTTCCCGGGTGGAACCCTTGCTTGAGAGTGTTAGCCCTTTCCTTCAAATCCTCGGTCTCAGGATCTGGTTGTTAGGACAGGGATTACTACCGATCTCCCCAATCGCCTTCGCCAGCACGGCGTCCCCACGGTTTTATACCGCGAGGGAGATTTGACCAGGGAACAGGCGGCTATGCGCGAGAAACAGCTAAAAGGCTGGAGCCGCGCCAAGAAGGAAACGCTGATCCGCAACGCATGATCTGGATTGCCTGCCGGCCGCCCCCTAGGGGGCGGTCTGCTCTCTCTCTTCTGCTCTTCTTGACCAGCCTTGCTCATGGGTAACACTCCTTTCGGTTCCCGGGTGGAACCCTTGCTTTAGAGTGTTACCCCTTTCCTTCAAATCCTCGGTCTCATCATCTGGTTGTTAGGACATTTGCCTTATGTTGCAATGTGTCGTCTACTTAATTTTGCTAAATATTCCTGGATCAATATTTTTGATAACGGGATCCATGTGCCAATACACTACAACGTTATTATGTATCCATATTGCGGTTTCATATATCGTGTAATCACAAAGGTAGTTATACATTACACAAAGAATATTGTTGCGCAAATACAAACACCTTGGCGCTGTTATCTTTTTTGAGATTTCGCAAACAATATGTTCGCCGTCGGTCTTTATATTATCAGCAAAGGGTATATCGCCTATAGATGTTACATAGGTACCTCTACTATTTATATACATTATAGTAAATAGCTCCATGAACTGCTGTGCCGATATATCCCTACAAATATTATACCCCTCCTTCAAAATAAACCTATTGAAACCAAAGATGTTATTAGTTAATATAGTTGGCTTTTCTGAATCACAAGGCATAGCAATAAATATCCATTCTGGGAGCGAATGGTACGCATCCGTTCTGTCTTTGGAATACATGTATATTTTATGATGCTTTATGGGTAGATCTAATGCGAATACGTTTAATTGCGCTAAATGATCTGCGATATTGCTCTTAGTGAGATTTGGATATATATTTGATAACAAATCTACTAGAATATCTATAGTACCCGGAATTTCGACTTTATAATAGGGAGCAACCACATCCTTCTCTTGTCCCAAGGTGCTCGGAATAGCATTTAGGAATATTGCGCTTACTATCATATATAGCATTATGTGTGAGTATTTCATGGCGATTGATTAGTATATATTCCGCCAGGTTCTAAGCTTTCGACTGGCTTTGTGATATACACAGGGTTAACTTCAATTCGTGCAGTTTTCGCTTGTACATAATCTTTAATCACCATATTAACTGTTGCATCCCATGATTCTCTTATGCCTAAATACTCATTTTCAACGGTTCTAGCACGCGCCTCTTGTGTCACATATTCTTTGCTTGACCAATTAGTATCAGTTTTCCCTGGAATATCACCAAGTTTACTCTTCCTCGCGTAGTCCTTGTTAACGACGTGGTTGACTTCATGAACCACGATAGCATCGGAATTACCTGATTGAATATCGACGATAATCACGTTTGAGCTCTTATATGCATGGCCAGCCCAACTGGACTGCCAACCAATTTGCTTTAACTCATCATCGCTTAAATCAGCTTTATCAACAACAATAACCTTTCCGCTTGAGATAGCATTCGCTGTATTGCGACCTATAGAGGAACCCTTGGGTCCTTGCCCTTTAGTATTCAGTTGTTTTACCAAATCTTTAAACCTGGGATCCTTGGGAGTTAGTGCCTTGTTTTCTAAGAAAGAAGGTACGGCATTAGGATCCTTTGTTTCATGTGCATCCACCAGGTTTATGAGACCGAGATTGAAGAGAATGGGGTAACACTTT
>JAEAME010000487.1_pt1 | contig 39901 bp, 28 predicted proteins | sample 8958731 | NCBI WGS metagenome assembly JAEAME01 (sample SAMN16933194, study PRJNA681113) | bioreactor sludge metagenome | isolation source: anerobic bioreactor sludge (Control) | place: India:Bengaluru | collected 2018-10-24
GCCGGAACTGTAGACGGCAGTTCACCCCGGTTTGTACGGGCTGAAAGCCCATTTTATTTCAGCCCGGGGCGGCGCCCCGGGATCGGAAGATCCCACCTACCAACCAGCGCCCTGCAGGGGCAGGTTAAATCCGATGTGCCATAAGCTGCCCTTACAGAGCGGAATATCATTGGCGTGCACGGTCATGATCCGGGATTCCTGATTCCCTGTCCTGGGGCAGAAATTATTATCTTTGGAAAAAAAATCTGAAAAGGATCGTTGCATCGGTGACCAACGACCTGGCCGGCGACAGCCGGGTTCACCGGGTATGCCTCACCCTCACGGAGATGGGATTCAGCGTGTTGCTGGTGGGCCGTAAACTGCCCTCCTCCCCTTTTCTTCCGCCCCGCACCTATGCCACCCGCCGGATGAAACTGCTCTTCAAAAAAGGGCCTTTGTTCTATGCCTGCTACAACCTGCGGCTTTTAATCTTTCTGCTTTTCCGGCGTTTTGACCTTTTGCTGGCCAACGACCTGGACACCCTCCCTGCCAACCGCCTTGCCGGATGGCTGAAGCGCAAACCGGTCGTCTACGACAGCCATGAATATTTCACGGAGGTGCCGGAACTTGTGGGACGGCCCCGGGTGAGGAAAGCATGGGCATGGGTTGAGCGGCGCCTGGTACCCGGGGTGACGGCGGCTTGGACGGTGTCGGAAAGCATCGCCGCCGTGTACAGCCGCCAATACAGGGTTCCTTTTGCGGTGGTGCGCAACCTGCCCCTGGCCTGGCATCCCCCTTCATGGCCGGCAAGCCTTTCAGGCCAGGAGGCGGAAACAGCGGAAGGGGACCGGGCCCGCAGGGAACCACCCCTTACCGGAAGGGTGGGAAAAATCACGGCTGAGGCCGGCAGCCGCCCGGTCATCCTCTACCAGGGAGCCCTGAACCTGGGCCGCGGACTCGACAAAGCCATCACCGCCATGCAATACCTGCCCGGCGCACTCCTCCTGCTGGCCGGCAGCGGCGACCTGGAAGAACAACTGAAAAGCCAGATTTGTAATCTCCGGATAGCAAATGTGCGGCTGTTGGGAAGGATTCCACCGGAGGAGCTGGCCCTGCTTACACGCCGCGCCCGCCTGGGCATCTCGGTCGAGGAGGACCGTGGCCTCAGTTACCGGTATGCCCTTCCCAACAAGCTCTTCGATTACATCCAGGCCCGCATCCCTGTGGTGGTCTCCCCGCTGCCCGAGATGAGCCGGGTAGTCCTTGGCTACGGCATCGGACTGGTAACCCCCTCACTCGAACCGGAAATACTGGCAGAAACTTTCAGGAAAGCCCTGGAGGATGAAACACTGCGCCGGCAATGGGCCGTCAACCTGGAGCGGGCCGCCGGTGAGCTCACCTGGGAACGGGAATCGGAAAAAATCAGGGAGATATTCGGACCTTACCTGGATTGAGGAGACCCAGGACAGCGCCCCTCCTGTTTGTGCGGGCTGAAAGCCCATTTTATGTCAGCCCGGGGCAGCGCCCCGGGATCGGNTCCCGGGGCGGCGCCCCGGATTGAGTTAATCAGCCCCCCCGGAGTGCCTTTACCATTGTTTATAACCTCGTAACCCCACCAGGCCAGGCCGCCCCTATCCCCCTTGTCCGGCAGCGCTTACCCCTATTCGGGCTCCGGCTCCGGTTCCGGCTCCTCCGCGAAATCCAGGGAATCGGCCGTCGCCGCGTCACCCCCGGCACGCCGCACCGCCGCCAGCGAATCCAGGGCCGCATGGTAACGCGCCGCATGACGGGCATGCTCCGCATGGGTGCGGGCGAAATTGTGGTATCCCGAAAAATCCTCCCGCGCACAGAAATAGAGCAGGTTGTGCTGCTCGAAATTCAGCACCGCATCGATCGAGCGGATGTCGGGAAAATTGATGGGCCCCGGGGGCAGCCCCGCATAGCGGTAGGTGTTGTAGGGAGAATCGATCTCCAGGTGCCGGTTCAGGATCCGCCGCAGCGAAGGATCGCCGGCCGCAAACTTGACGGTCGGGTCGGCCTGGAGCAGCATCCCCTTCCGCAGCCGGTTGAGGTAGACCCCCGCAATGCGGGCCTTCTCGCTGTTCTTGTTGGTCTCCTCCTGCACGATGGAGGCCAGCGTGGCCACCTCCGCCGGCGTAAGACCGATACCCAGCGCCTTGTTCTGCCGTTCCCCGTTCCAGAATATCTCATACTCCCGCTTCATCCGGTCGGCAAAGGCCTCCGCGGTGGTGGTCCAGTAAAGCTCGTAGGTGTTGGGAATGAACATCGCCGGAAAGGTCTCCGCCGTAAATCCGTAACGGGCGGCCGTCTCCCCGTTGAAAAGATCCGCCACCGACGCCGAATCGGCCTCCAGGGTGCGGCTTACCACCCGTGCGAGCTGCCCGGCTGTTCTTATGTTGTTGAAAACCAGCGTAACCGGCTCCTGCATGCCCGCACGGAGCATGTTTACCGCCTGGTTGGTGCTCATCCCCGCGGTAAAATGATACCTTCCCGCCCGGATCTGGTCCCTGCATTTCTTCCAGACCACCACCTTGCGGAAAGCCTTCATGCTCCGCATCACCCCGTTGACCTCCAGGCTGTCGTACACCATGTCGAACGATGTCTTGTCAGTGACATACAAAACGTAGTCCTTCTGCACATTGGGCCGGTAAGCGGCGTTGTACAGAAGGTACCCCCAAATTCCCAGCCCCAGCAGGGCCGCCATAAAGAACAGCAGAAGATACCGGCCAGCCCTCGGGAACACCATCGGTTTGCTTTTTTGTATCAACGACATACCGTCATCCTTTTAAAATTGCATGCATGGGATCGTAAAGTGCAAAGATAAAAATTTCCCGGATTACGTTCTTTCCGCCGGCGCCGACTGAAAGTACCTTTCCGGTTCCCGGGATTTTCCTACTTTTACAGCCTTGAACCGAAAAAAAATGACCGTCATGTTACAGGCCCGCATCAGCGATAAAATACATTTCCTGGGGTTTAACGACCGCCGCACCCATCTGTTCGAGAACCTGTGGCCCATTCCCCGGGGTGTCAGCTACAACTCCTATCTGATTACGGACGAAAAAATTGCCGTGGTAGACACCGTCGACAAGCAGTTCACCGACGAATTTCTGGATCAGCTGGAGATACTGACCGGCAACCGGCCGGTCGACTATCTGATTATCAATCATATGGAACCCGACCACTCGGGAGCCCTTCAGGCGTTGGTCGCCCGGTATCCCTCCATCATTCTGGTGGGCAACAAAAAAACCTTCGGGCTGGTGGAGAGCTTTTCGCGGAAACCGGTGCGGATTTTTGAAGTGGGCGACAACGACCGGCTCGACCTGGGCTTCCACACCCTGCTTTTCCGCACCATTCCGATGGTGCACTGGCCGGAGACCATGGTGACCTTTGAGCCGAACCTGGGCCTTCTCTTTTCGGGCGACGCCTTCGGGAGCTTCGGGACCCTTGACGGGGCGGTGTTCGACGACGAACTGGACCCCGGCTTCCTGGAACCGGAGATGATGCGTTATTTCACCAACATCGTCGGCAAGTACAGCGCCCACACCCGGCGGGCCATCGCCAAACTGGGCGACTGGGAAATCAAAACCATAGCGCCCGTACACGGGCCGGTCTGGCGCTCCAATCCCGGCTGGGTGATTGGCCGCTACGACCGCTGGAGTTCCCACGACCCCGAAAAGGGGGTGGTCATCGTGTACGGCACCATGTACGGCCATACCCAGCAGATGGCCGAGCTCCTGGCACGCCGGCTGGTGGAACGGGGCATCCGGGAGATCCGGGTGTACGATGCCTCCAAAACCCATCTTTCCTACCTTATCAACGACGTTTTCCGTTTCAGGGGCTTCATCGCCGGGAGCTGCGCCTACAACAACGAACTTTTCCCGCCCGTGCAGGCGCTCATCCAGGCGCTGGGACACATGGGCCTCAAGAATCATCTGCTGGGCATTTTCGGCAATTTCCTGTGGAGCGGCGGAGGCGTTAAAAACCTGCTGCCCTTTGCCGACAACCCGGGGTGGGAACTGGTGCATGAGCCGGTGGAGGAAAAGGGGGCGCTGCGGGCGGAAACCGCCGGGGCGCTTCAACGCCTGGCCGACGCCATGGCGGAAAGGCTCGGATAAGCAGCTGCCGGAAGCTCAGACGATCTCCCGGCCCGCCTCGCGCAGCAGACGGGTGCTCATCTCCGTAAGCCTGAATTTCTGGATTTTGCCGCTGGCGGTCATCGGAAACTCGTTGACAAAGAAGATGTACCGGGGAATCTTGAAGCGGGCGATCTTCCCCCGGCAGAAATCGGTCACCTCGGCTTCGGTGAGGGTATGCCCCTGTTTGACCCTGATGAAGGCCCCCACCTGTTCGCCGTAGCGGGGACTGGGAACCGCCGCCACCTCCACGGCTTCCACCTGTTCCATCCTGTAGAGGAAATTCTCGATCTCCCGGGGATAGATGTTCTCGCCCCCCCGGATGATCATGTCGGTGATCCGGCCCGTGATGCGGTAAAAACCGCCGGCCGTCTTCACCGCCAGGTCGCCCGAATGAAGAAATCCGTCCCCGTCGATGGCTTTGCGGGTAGCCTCCTCATTCTTGTAGTAGCCTTTCATCACATTGTAGCCGCGGCAGCAGATCTCCCCCTGTTCGCCGACGGCGCATTCCTTTCCCGTTTCGGGATTGACAATGCGCACCTCCACGTTGGGAAGCTCGAAGCCTACGGTGGTGGCCTTCACCTCCGGGCTGTTGTGGGTGCGGGTGGCAGTCATGCCGGGCGAGGTTTCGGTAAGGCCGTAGACGATGATGATGTCGCGGGCATGCATGCGTGTCATCACCTGGTTCATGGTCTCCACCGGGCATAGCGACCCGGCCATGATGCCGGTGCGCAGGCTGGTGAGGTCGAACATGTCGAACATGGGATGGTTCAGCTCGGCGATGAACATGGTGGGCACCCCGTAGAGGGCGGTGCATTTCTCCCGCTGCACCGACGCCAGCACCATCAGCGGGTCGAAATCCTCCGTAAGCACCATGGTGGCCCCGTGGGTGATCACCGCGCACAGCGACAGCACGCAGCCGAAGCAGTGGAACAACGGCACCGGCGTCATCACCCGGTCGGCGGCGGTGAACTTCATGCACTGCCCCACCGAGTAGCCGTTGTTCAGGATGTTGTGGTGCGACAGCATCACCCCCTTGGGAAAACCGGTGGTGCCCGAGGTATACTGCATGTTCACCACGTCGTGGCAGCTGAGGGTTTCCGCAATGGTCTCCACCTCCGAGACATCGAGCTGGCCGCCCAGCAGCAGCAGCTCCTGGGTGTTGTACATGCCCCGCTGTTTCTGCGGCCCGATGAAGATGACATTCCTGAGCTCCCGGAAGCGGGCGGAAGAGAGGGCGCCCCGGGGCTGCTCCTTCAGTTCGGGCACCAGCTCCCCGATCATCCGCAGATAATCGGAACCCCGGTACCCTTCGACCATGCAGAGGGTGTGTATGTCGGCGTTCTCCAGCACGTAGGCCAGTTCTTCGGTTCCGTAGCTGGTGTTGATGGTCACCAAAACGGCTCCGATTTTGGCGGTGGCAAACATAAAGGTAAGCCAGTCGGGGACGTTGCGGGCCCAGATGCCCACCTTGCTGCCGGGCTGGACCCCGATGTAGAGCATTCCCCTGGCCAGCCGGTCCACCCGGTCGTTGAACTCCCCGTAGGTGAAACGGAGGTTGCGGTCGGGGTAGACGATGAAATCCTGCGCAGGGCTCTCCAGGGCCCATTTTTCCAGGATTTCGCCGAGCGTGTATTCCAGCAGCTGCATCGCGTTAACCTGTATTACATTGATACTCCCCGCCGCAAAGCCCCCGGATAATCCGGTGGGCATCCGATTCCGTCCGATATTTTATTGCTGTTTTGCCTGCTAACCCGTCCCGGCTGCGCCGGCAGGGGAAACACATGCCTGAATCCGGGCGACGGGTGCTGAAGCGGGTCAGACGGGGGTGTAGACCACGGCCAGTAATCGTGCCGGTGCGGGGCCCCCCGCATGCACGTTGTGCATCACGATAGAATCGTAATAGATGACATCGCCTTTTTCGAGGCGGTAGACCTCCCTGCCGTAGTTGACCTCCACGGTTCCTTCGAGCACGAAGAGGAACTCCTCGCCCTCGTGCGAGGAGAGGCGGTAGTCAGATGCCTGCGAGGGCAGGATGTCGACCAGGAAAGGTTCCATGTGGCGGCCCGCCTTGCCGGCCGCCAGGGAGAAGAAATTGAGATGCTGGCGGGTGGCAGGGTCGCTGGAGGCAAAGCTGACGGCGCTCTCGGCCTCTCCGGCCTTCACCATCACCGGCCCCTCCAGTCCGGCATCGTCGAGGAAGGTCCCCAGCCTGACCCCCAGAGCCCGGGCAATGCGGATCAGCGGCCCCAGGCTGGGCACCGTGCCCTCGTCTTCTATACGGGCCAGAAGCGAGACATCCAGGTTGCTGTTCCTGGCCAGCTCCTCCCGCGCAATCATCCGCATTTCGCGGTATTGCCTGATCTTTTCGCCGATATTCGATTTCTGCACCTTTGTTGTTGTTAGGCTACAACCATTTCACATACCTGAAATCCTGGCGGTGCGCCAGGTTTTCGTTTTTCGGGAACAACCGCAGCCCGTAGCTGTAGGTGCCCGCCTTCTGAAGATGGACGTCGAGCGTAAAGGTGGCAATGCCGTCGATGCAGCTCTCCACCTTAAACTCCATCTTCTCCACCAGCTTGAGCGGCTGGTTGTTGCCATTGATGGTGACCACCAGTTCCAGTCCCACCTCCTGGCAGCTCAGCCCTTTCAGGTCGACCACCACCCGGGCCGGGTAATCCTGCCCGATGTGCATCAGGTTGGTGATCCCGTGGGCGATCTGCACCTCCCGGATCTCGATGTCGTCCCATATGGAGCTCACCCAGAACTTCCAGGCGGCCAGCTCCCGGGCCAGCCTGAAGTCGTTTTCCGCCAGCCGGAGGGTCCGGGTGTACTGGGGCAGGTAAAATTTCTCCTGGTAGTCGCGTATCATGCGCCGGGTAGTATAATGAGGGGCCACCCGTGCAATGGTGTTCTTGATGAACTGCACCCATTTCAGCGGCACGCCGGCCGCATTGCGGTCGTAAAAGGCGGGGACGATCTCATCCTCCAGGGTGTTGTAGATGATGCCGGCGTCCAGCTCGTCCTGGAAGTCCTGCACATCGTAAGCCCGCTCCTGGGGAAGGGCCCAGCCCGCATCCTTGCGGTACCCCTCCACCCACCAGCCATCCAAAACCGAAAAATGAAGGGTTCCGTTCATCACCCCCTTTTCGCCGCTGGTTCCCGACGCCTCCAGCGGCCGGGTGGGCGTGTTCAGCCACACGTCGACTCCCTGCAGCAGCATCTTGGCCAGGTTCATGTCGTAATTCTGCACGAACAGGATCTTCCCCTTGAACTGCGGAAGCTTGGAGATCTCCACGATGTTCTTGATCAGGTCCTGGCCCATTTTGTCGGCCGGGTGCGCCTTGCCGGCAAAGATGATCTGCACCGGACGGTCGGGGTTGTTCACGATGCGCGACAACCGTTCCATGTCGCGGAACAGCAGATGGGCCCGCTTGTAGGTGGCAAAACGCCTGGCAAATCCCAGCGTCAGCGCCTTGGGATCGAGGATGTCGCTCAGCTCGGTGATGAACTTGGGATTCTCGTTCCGCTGGATCCAGGTGTCGGAAAAACGCTGCAGGATGTAGTTGACCAGCTTCTCCCTCGAGTCCTGGCGTATCCTCCATATCCTCTGATCGGGCACCGCATAGATTTTCTCCCAGCGTTCCGTCTCCAGCAGATGGCTGGCAAAGTCGGACCCGAAGTATTCGTTGTGTATCTCCTTCCATTCCTTGGCTGTCCAGGTCGAATAGTGCACGCCGTTGGTCACGTAGCCCACCTCGATCTCCTCCTCCAGGTAGCCGGCGTACAGGTTTTTCAGGATGCGCTTGCTCACCTGTCCGTGAAGCATGCTCACCCCGTTGATGCCGTGCGACAGCTGGCAGGCCAGGTAACTCATGTTGAAATGGTCCTCCTGCGGTGCGGCCTTTCCCAGGCAGACGAACTCATCCCACGAAAGATCCAGTTTCTCAGGGTAGGAACCCAGGTAGGCCCGGAACAGGTCCTGGTGGAAGGAGTCGTGCCCCGCAGGCACCGGGGTATGGGTGGTGAAGAGCGTCGAAGCCCTGACCATCTCCTTGGCCTCGGCGTAGGTGAGGCCTTTGTCTTTCATCAGGTCGGCGATCCGCTGGATGCCGATCAGGGCGGCATGCCCCTCGTTGCAATGGTATATGTCGGGGCTGAGGCCGAGCTTCCGAAGCAGCAGAATGCCCCCGATGCCCAGCAGGATCTCCTGCTTAAGCCGGTTTTCGTTGTCGCCGCCGTAGAGGTTGTGCGTGATGTTGCGGTCGAATTCGGCGTTGATGTCGTCGTCGGTGTCGAGCAGGTATAGCTTTACCGCCCCCACCGAAGCCACCCATACTTTGGCGGTGACTATCCGGCCGGGGTATTCAAGCTCGAGCCTGATCCAGCTGCCCTGCCCGTCGTAGGCCGGCAGCACCGGGATCTTCGAAAAATGCTCCGGGATGTATTGGGCGATCTGGTCGCCGTGCATGTTCAGGTTCTGACGAAAATAACCGTAGCGGTATAAAAGCCCGACCCCCACCAGGTTGACGCGCGAGTCGCTGGCCTCTTTCAGGTAGTCGCCGGCCAGCACCCCCAGACCCCCGGAAAATATCTTCAGACTGTCGTGCAGGCCATATTCCATGCTGAAATAGGCCACCTGCGGCGCCGGCAGATGCTCCCGCTCCCGCAGGTAATCCTGGAACTTCGCATAGGTGGCATCCATCATCCCCGTAAACGCCGCATCGCTCTGGAGCTCACGGAAACGCTGGTAGGAAACCTGTTCCAGCATCAGGATCGGATTGTGATCGCAGGCTTCCCAGGTTTTGGCGTCAATGTACTGGAATAAATCGCGGGCTTCGTTGTTCCATACCCACCACAGGTTTCTCGAAAGGTCCCTCAACGGGGACAAACGCTCCGGGAGACTCGACTCAACAATAAATTTCCTCCACTGGGGAGTCTCCACTACAGGAGGCTGTATATACCGCACCCCTTCTTTGCCATCCATAAAAACTAATTTTGCGGTGCAATAATAGTAAATTTTACAACCAAAACCGGAGGATTTGCCCCCTTTCGGGCCGGCGGCAACCATTTTTTAAAACAGGGGGAGGCAGGACGGATGAGTGCCGCGGCCTGCGGGAACAATCGATCCGGCCTGCCGGCGTGGTTCCGGTAGCGTCTGAAAAGCCGGAAGGTAACGATCGCTTACGGGGCCTGGTTTCCTTTCTTTTTCCGGAGTTGCTCCATCTCCTTTTTAAGTTTTAGCAGTTCCCCCTCTTTTTCGCTGAGAAGTTTGCGGAGTCGGTTTGTTTCCTCTTCCGGCCCCCCGGTGAGGGGTTGCTGTTCCAGGCGCATGTTGAAATCGGTCAGCACATTCATGTAGTTGATAAAGGCTTCCCAGGGGTTTCGGTAGGGGGTTCCCTCCCCGGCGGGCGGGTCGGCCATAAACCGGAAGTGGTCGCTTACCTGCAGGAAGTTCCAGTCGGCTGCCAGGGCGGGGTCGGCGGTATGCCCGGCCAGGGGCGCCAGCTGGTACAGTTTCCGCAGCGCCTCTTCCTGCAGCTCGTTGCCCTGCCAGGGCGAAAGGTCCCTCTCCTCGCCCGTCCAGGAGGAAGCCCTTGGCACACCGATCACGGAGGCGGGCTGCATCTCCCCGGCGATCTCTCCGGGGGTGACGAAGCGGAGTCCGGCGGTCTGGCCCGCGAGGAAGAAAAAGTGATCGAGAAAGCGGCCCATCCCCGTGGCCGGGTTGTTTAGGCCCTCCAGCCGCTCATATTCGAGGGCCAGGGTGACCAGTTCGCCGGGCTGCTCCGGGCCCAGGGCCGAAGACAAAAAGCGGGCTGCATCGCCGGGGCCGCCGTTGTCACCCTTCAGCACCTCTTCCAGTTCTCCGCAGAGCCGGTAATTGCGCATCATCACCTTCAGCCGCGGATTGTCGGCGTTGCAATAGAGATAGCCGGGGCTTTTCCATCCCAGGACATGACGGGCGCCCTCGGCCACCATTCCCCGGAAACCGAGGCCGGCAACCAGGGCCCCTGTTTCGTCGGAGTAGAGAAGCCCCGGGTTCACGAACACGGCGGGATCCTGGCCGCAGAAATCCCCGAGGGCCTTCTGCTGAAGAAGTACCTGTCCGGTAAGCGCTTCGGCTCCTGCCAGCGAGGCCAGGGAATGGGAATAGGTGCCCCCGAGGAACTCAACGCAGCCGGTGGCCGCCAGCTCCCGGAAAGAGGCCGCCGCTTCCGGCGAATAAAGGGCCAGACGCGCCAGGGTAACCCCCGGGATGTAAAAGGAGACCTTCAGCCGTCCTTCCATGCGGCGTATATGCCTAAGCAGAAGCTCGTTGGCAGGCAGGTAACAGCGGTGCGCCAGTTCCTGCAAACGGGTATCACCGGCGTGATCGTCGTAGTAATAATGGGTGCTGCCGATGTCAAAGAACCGGTAGCGCCGGAGAATCACCGGCTGGTGGACCTGGAAAAGCAGGCATACTGACTTCATGGCGACAGGTTTGGCCCGCCGGGATTCTCAACCCGGCCGGCAGGTTCAACGTTTGCGGGGGCTGCCTCCGGCGGCGGAGAGCCCCGCAGCGACGGCCGGCACAATCAGCCTCCGGGGAAAAAGCCGCCCCGGGGCTCTGTTTATTCCCCGTATCCTTCCAAAGTGAACGAAAAGGCCCGCCCTGCGGGGAAGCCCCCTCAGGGAGCCGCCGTTTCCGGTGACAGGTCGCCGGCCGTCAGCTCCCGGTAGAGGGCGGCCACTTCGCCGGCGGCCTTGTCCCAGCGCAGGGCCCCGGCCTCCCCGCCGCCCCGGCCGGCAAAGAGATGCGCCAGCGCCGGGTAGTGGAGAAAACCATAAATGGCATCGGCAATGGCGTGGGTATCCCAGAAATCGACCTTTACGGCATACTGCAGCACTTCCGCCACCCCCGACTGACGGGAGACCACCACCGGCACCCCCGCCTGCAGGGCCTCCAGGGGGGCGATGCCAAAGGGTTCCGACACCGAGGGCATGACAAACACATCGCTGATCTGCAGCATCCGCTGCACTTCGTCGCCCTCCAGAAAACCGGTGAAATGGAAACGGTCGGCGATGCCCAGCCGGGCGGCATACTCCACCATGTCGCCCATCCGGTCGCCGCTGCCGGCCATGACAAACCGCACCCCCTTGACGCGGGCCAGTACCAGGGCGGCGGCCTCCACGAAATACTCGGGTCCCTTTTGGCTGGTGATGCGCCCCAGGAAGGTGACGATGCGGTCGCGGCGCCCCTTTGGCTGCGGCTCCGCCGGCAGGCCGCCCCACGGCTCCACCGCGTTGTGTATGGTGACCACTTTTTCAGGGTCGATGCCATACCTCCCGATGACGGTACGGCGCGTCAGGTTGCTCACGGCGATCACCTTGACGGCGGTTTCCATGCCTTCGCGCTCCACGGCGTACACCGCGGGATTCACGGCGCCTCCGCCCCGGTCGTACTCGGTGGCGTGGACATGGACCACCAGGGGTTTTCCCAGGATCCGACTGGCAGCCACGCCGGCCGGAAAGGCCAGCCAGTCGTGGGCATGGATCAGGTCGTAACCGTGGCCGGCGGCTATCCGCTCCGCGGCGACGGCATAATGGCGGATCTCGCGGAAAAGGTCGCCGCCGTAGCCGCCGCCGAAGCCGATGGTGCCATCGTCACGTACCTCCACAAAGCGGGACTCCCCCTCATAGCGGCGGCTTTTCAGCTTCCAGAACTCCTCCGGCGTGACATAGGGCACCAGTTCCGAGGCTATTGTCCGGAATTCAACCTCCCCGCCGGGCAGCGGGGCATCCGGCATCGCGCTGATGAACGTATCGTCTGTCGCCTGTTCATGCTGCGGCAGGTCCGGCGGCAAATGTTCCTGCCCGGGGTCAGGGTCTTCGGAAGCCATTGTGGGTTCCGGGCCCGCAGCGGCTTCGCCGGGTCCGGGGCCTGCCGGGGCTTGCCGGAGTTCCGGGCCCGCAGCGGCTTCGCGGGGGTCACGCGCTTCAGGGAGCTCCCGGGATTTCCCGCTGGCGGAAACCAGCGGAGCCCAACCGGCGGGAACCACCGGCACCTGGCCGGCGCCCAGCAGCCGCAGCCCTTCCGACACCTCATCGCCCCACAGGCGGGGCACCACGAAGGTCACCTCCACGTCGCCCCTGGCGGCCAGCGCCCGGGTAAGACCGTAGCAGGCCGTTCCCAGGCCGCCCGAAATATGGGGCGGGAATTCCCAGCCGAACATCAGTACCTTCATGGGTGCGGATTTTGGATCAGAGCGTCAGGAGGCCTCCTCCTCCGTCTCCTTTATGAGCTGGAGGGTGTGGAGGAGGGCCGCCACGTTCCAGGCCTGCGAAACGGCTCCCTTGCCCGCGTGGGGCGGCGAGCCATCGTAGTATTCGGAGAGGGTGCCGATGCAGTTTTCGCTCATCTCGGCCTCAAAGCCGGCAGCCACCTTGCGGATGAAGGGGAGGCCGCTTTTGCCGTGGAGCGAGAGCCAGGCTTCGGCGAAGAACTGGATCAGCCAGGGAAAGGCGGCGCCGTTGTGGACGGCGGCCTCCCGGCTGTCGGGAGAGCCCTCCACGCTGCCCCGGTAGGCAGGGTCGTCGGGCGACAGGGTCCGCAGGCCCCGCGGCGTCAGCAGATGCTGCCGCGCCACCTCCAGCACCTTCTCCCGCTGTCCCCGCGTCAGGGGCGTGTAGGGCATGGCCGCGGCGATCACCATGTTCGGGCGTACCGACCAGTCGGTCCACAGGCTGTTGTTCACATCGGCAAGAAAACCCCGGCCTTCGTCCCAGAAAGTGGCCACAAACGCCTCCGCGATCTTCCCGGGCAGCCCGGCCCACTCCTCCAGAAAATCGGCATCCCGCTCGTTGCGGGCCAGCTCCAGCCCGAAACAGACGGCATTGTACCACAGGGCGTTCAGCTCCACGGGCTTGCCATAGCGCGGCACACAGGGCTGTCCCCCGCTGAACGAATCCATCCAGGTGAGCGCCACGCCCTGCTCCGCGGCAAACAAAAGCCCGTTCTCCATCATGTTCACCAGGAAGGTCCCCGCCCGGTAGTTCTCCAGGATCTCCTTCACCGCCTGGTAGAAGGGAGGCCCGAACTCCTTGAAACGGGAGCCCTGACGTTTGAACTGCTGCAGGGTCCAGATGAACCAGAGCGAGGCGTCGGCGCTGTTGTAACGGGGCTCCTCCCCGGCAATCGAAAAGGGAAACAACCCCCGTTTCAGGTGGGGCAGGTAGGTGGAGAGCACCTCGAGGGCCAGCCTCCGTTCCGCCTGGGCGATCCGCAGCCCCGGCAGGGCGACGAAGGTCTGCCGGCTGATGCTGTTGTACCAGGGATAGCCGGCAATGATATCCGCCGCCGCCCCGTCTTTGTACTGTATAAACTGGTTGGCCGCATTCTTCAGGCAGCCCGCGAAGGAATCACGGTTTATGCGCCGGCTGACCTCCCGGCTGAAGCGCTGCTTGAAGGCCCGGGCATTCCCCGGAAACAGGGAGGCCGAAAACACCAGCGACTCGCCCGGCTTCAGGGTGAGCTCAAAAAATCCCGGGGTGTACAAATCCTCAAGATGCTCGTAACCCCTGTTTTTTTCCTTGATGTATTCGATGTTGTAGTGCCAGTCGGGCGCCGCCACAAACTCCGCCTCCTTGCTGAACTGCATGTAGAGCTCGGGAAAGCCGTCGTAGAGGCAGAGGCTGATGCCATTTTCCTGCGGGGCATACCGGGTGCGGGCGTACAGGTTGCTCTTGCTCAGGCTGTGGATGTTGCGGAAGGCCAGGAAAGGGCGGAACTGCATCGTCACGGGCACCTCCGACTCCGCCAGGGTGTAGCGCACCAGCAGCTGGGGCTCCTTTTCGGTGAGCAGCCGCTCCTTGGTGATGACCGTGCTCCCGATGCGGAAGGTGAAGCGGGGTATCTTCTCGAAATCGAACCCCTGCAGATACTTGTGCCCCTTGGGTTCCAGGTAGCCTCCCTGGTAGCGGCGCACCGCCAGGTTAAATACCGAACGCCGGATGGTCACCGTTTCGTCGAGCGCCGAGAGCAGCACCTGCTTGCTGCCGCCCAGCGAATCCACGGGGCATACCAGCAGCCCGTGGTATTTCCGGGTATTGCAGCCGTTGAGGGTCGTGGAGATATAGGAGCCGGCATGGTTCGAGCGGATGATCTCGCGCCTGGTGGTGAATTCCAGGTTCGCCAGCCGCGATGGATTAAGCTGGATGTAACTCATATTGTGTTGATTGACGGATTCGGCAACAGGCCTGATTCAGGCCGGGAATCCCGGGAAAGGCTCATTGGGTTTGGGCCTCTCCCCGGGCTCTTCCAATTGTTTGGAAAAATAATCAATTTCGGCGGATAAATCAACAGCGGGGTGCCTTTTCGCCAGTTCGAGGGTTTTGCGGAGCGTTTCCCGCAGAAAGGAAAGGTGTTCCGCGGTGCGGGGGCGGCAGGGACGGTGGCGGGCCGCCCGGGCGATGGCCATCAGCTGGCGCGAAAGGGCCAGCTCCTCTTCCGGAATGAGCCATTCCTCAAATTTCCCCCATAGGAATTCCACGGCGCTTTCCGAGAGATGCACCATGTCGGCGGCATAGAAGCGGTAATCGCGCAGCTCGTCCATCACCAGCTCGTAAGCGGGGAAATAGCTGCAGCGGTGGGTGCCGGCCTGCTCCGCCACGGCATGGGCGGCCAGCAGAAGGGTGGCCTTGCTGAGCTGGTTGCCGGTGGCGCCGTCGGCCCGATGACGCACCGGGCTGACGGTGAGGATGACCTGAAGCGCGGGATTCACGGCCCAGACGCCCGCCAGCGCTTCCGACAGCCTTTCCGCCACGTCCTTCACGCTTAGCAGGCTGCGCCGGAACCGCGAGGCCGGCAGCTTGTGGCAGTTGGCCACCACCCCGCCCCCGTCGGCCAGGGTGTACACCCAGGCACTCCCCAGCGTCAGCAGCAGGAAACCGGCCTCCCGCAGGTAGGCCGACGAACAGCGCAGCCTGCCGTTCATCATCGCCAGCGCCGCCTCCCGTGTTTCAGCCGAGAAATCGCCGTGATGGCTGAAGCTGTGCCATAATCCGTCGTGGAAAAAAAGAGACTCCTCCCCCCATTCCTCCCCCGACACCAGGCGGTCGAGAAGGGAGGCCACCGAGAGGGGGTTGTAGAGAATGCCGGAGGGGTTGATGTCGACGCTGAACTTCCGCTCCGCCATGCACCCGCCGATGTGTTCGGTGAAGCAGGAGCCGATGAACAGGTGCTTTTCGTGGTAGTCCGTTTTGCGGGCCGCCGGCGCCATCGCAACGGGTGTCCGGAACCGGGGCATCTACCGTACCTTTTGGATCTCCTCGCGGAGGAACACGACGGCCGTGCGGGCCGGCAGGTAAAGCCGCAGGTAATGCTGGCTCCCCGGGCCCGCCGCCGGAAGGGTGTAATAGAGGAGGGCTTCGTCGATCCGGTCCTGCCCCCCGAAGCGGCCATTGTCGCTGCTCAGCGCCACCCGGTACTTGCCGGCGCCCAAAGGAATGCCGTAATCGGTGAACGACCGCACCGGGTTGAAATTGAAGACGAACAGCCAGGGACCCCGGTGAAAGGCCAGCACCTGGTCGTCGTTCTTCTCCCACACGAGATCCACGGGGGGGATCTCCAGGATCCGGTGCCGCCGGAACAGGGCCAGCATGGCGCGGTCGAAATCGAGCAGCCAGTGGAACTTCAGCTCCGCGTCAAGGGAGATGCTCCAGAGGCGCCGGGCATGGCGGTAAGACCAGCTGTTTCCCTCGCGGGGAAAGTCGATCCACTCGGGATGGCCGAATTCGTTGCCCATGAAATTGAGGTAGCCGCCCCCGGCGCACGACAGGGTCACCAGCCGGATCATCTTGTGCAACGCCACCCCCCGGTCTATCACCAGGTTGGGCTGGTCCTTGCGCATGCTGAAATAGATCTCCTTGTCGACAAGGCGGAAGAAAAGGGTCTTGTCGCCCACCAGGGCCTGGTCGTGCGACTCGGCGTAACTCACCACCTTTTCATCCATCCGCTTGGAGGTGAGCTGGTGGAAGATGTCGCCCATGTGCCACTGGTCGTCGCTTTTCTCCTTGATGGTTTTAATCCAGTAGTCGGGCACCCCCATGGCGAGGCGGTAGTCGAAGCCGATGCCGCCGTCGGCCGCCGGCACCGCGAGCCCCGGCATGCCGCTCATGTCCTCGGCGATGCTCAGCGACCCGGGGTTCACCTCCTTCATCAGCAGGTTGGCCAGCGTCAGATAGGTCACCGCCTCCTCGTCGCAGTTGTCGTCGTAGTAGTCGCTGTAGCGGGTGAAGGCCTTCCCCAGGCCGTGGTCGCGGTAAAGCATGCTGGTGACGCCGTCGAAGCGGAAGCCGTCGAAGCGGAAAACGTCCAGCCAGTATTTGACGTTCGACAGGAGGAAATGGAGTACTTCGTTCTTGCCGTAGTTGAAGCAGTAGGAATCCCAGGCGGGGTGCTCGCCCCGGGGGCCGTCGTGGAAAAACTGGTAGCGGCTGCCGTCGTAGCGGCCCAGCCCCTCCTGTTCGTTGCGCACGGCGTGCGAGTGGACCAGGTCCATGACCACCGCCAGCCCCATGCCGTGGGCTTCGTCGACCAGCCGCCGCAGCTCGTCGGGGGTGCCGAAACGGGAGGAGGGGGCGAAAAAGCCCGACACATGGTAACCGAAGCTGCCGTAATAGGGATGCTCCGGAATGGCCATCAGCTGGACGGTGTTGTAGCCCAGGTCGCGGATCCGCGGCAGCAGGTTCACCCGGAACTCCTCGTAGGTGTGCACCCGCTCCTCCTCCCCGGCCATGCCCACGTGGGCCTCGTAAATCAGCGGCGCCTCGACGGTCCTTTCGAACGGGGGGTTCTTCCAGCGGTAGGGCTCCGGGGGATCCCACACCTGGGCGTTGAAGATCAGGGTGTGGGGATCCTGGACCGTGCGCACCGCCCAGGCGGGGATCCGCTTGCCGGAACCGCCGGGCCAGCGGACCGACAGGGCGTACAGGTCGCCATGACGCAGGCTTCCGGCCGGCAGCTTCAGCTCCCACGCCCCGTAGGCCAGGGGCATGAACTCAAAGGCCTCCTCCTCGCGCCAGCCGTTGAAACTGCCGGTCAGGAAAACCGCCGACGCATGGGGCAGCCACTCCCGCACCACCCAGCCGTCGCCGGTGCGGTGAAGGCCGAACCAGAGATAGCCGCCGGCAAAATCCGACAGGGTCTCCCCGCGCGTGAGCTGCTCCCTTTTCACGGCAGCCGCAGCCTGCCGCCGCATAATGACCCCGGCAAAGGGGGCCAGCCATCGGTCATCCCTGACCAGTTTGGGATATTCCATACCTCTTTTTCAAATGATTATTGCCTGTTCGGGGCCGGCGCCGCCTCCGGGCCGCAAACCCCCGTCATTCCTTCACCACCACGTTTTCCATGGCCCTCAGGGCCTCCGGGAAGACAATCCCGTATTGCGCAGCCGCCGCAGGGTTCAGAATGATGTTGGTCTTGCTGACAAACTCGAAGGGAATGGAGGCCACCTCTTCGCCCCCGAAGATCCGCGCGGCCAGGTTCACCGCATCGATGCCCGCCTGGACATAATCGCGCGAAATGACCAGCACCGCACCCATGTCGATCTGGTTGCTCACAAAGCCGAAGACGGGAATGCCCTTCTCCCGGCATATACGGCTGATGCTGGGATAGGAGGAGGCGGTGAGGTTGTCGATGATCTGGCATACCAGCTCCACGCCCCGGGAGGTCATCGCCAGGGTGGCATCGGCAACCTCGGTGGCCGAATTGACAGGCACCGCGACCACTTCGATCCCCTGCTCCGCCGCATAGAGTTTGAATTCGCCGAGGTTTTTCACCGAGTTGTCCTCGCCCGGCGAGTAGAGGGTCCCCACGCTGCGCACCTGCGGCATCACCAGCCGTACCACCTCGGCCATCCGCTTGTAGTCGCCCAGCGTCGAGATGCCCGTGATGTTAGGCTGGTGCTCTTCGAAACTGGCGCCGGCCCCCGCCAGCACCGGGTCGGCCACCACCGTGAAGACCACCGGCAGATCCCTGATCTTCCGCTGGGCCGCCTGCAGGGTGGGCGTCGAGGTGAGAAACAACAGGTCGGGCTTCTGGTTGACGATCCCGTCCATGATCATGTTCAGCGTGGATATGTCGCCCTGCGCATTGCTCACGGTCAGCACATAGTCTTTGCCCTCCACCAGCCCGATCATGGAAAGGCCGGTTTCTATGCCCTGCCGGGAAAGCTCCGACAGGGGGGAGTCGTTGAACTGGACCAGGGCCAGTTTCCGGGCCGCAGGGCTGCCGCCGCCCTTCCTTCCGCAGGAGATGGAAACCGACAGGGCCAGCAATGCCAGCGCCGCGGTTTTCAGCAAGTTAACGGGTATTCGTTTCATGAGTCGCCATCTTTTAAGGTTTCCGCCTTTTCAAATATACGGAAGTTACGGGTAGCTGCTGCATACGGGTGGAGGTTATCTGCACATTTACGGCGGAAGGGCATCCGCGGGCCCTCCTTTCAGAGGAAGGGCAACGGCAGGGGCGCACCCGTCCTGCCGGGCCACCTGCCGGTACTGACAGACAGAAGCGTCTCAGCAGGTGTGCGCCTGAGCTGCCGGGCCACCTGCCGGTCCCTGTCAGGCGGAAGGATCTGTTTTCATTTAAAAAAATAAGCGCCCCGGGCTTATGTTCCATGGTAATTCCCTACCTTTATTCCATGCGGGCCGCACTCCTCCGGTAAGGGTGCCCGTGCCGGGGGCCAGGTAAGCCTGAGAACCTGTAAACCATAACCATGAACAAACCACTGCCGGGCCTCCTGATGGCCCTGCTGCTGCTCCTGACCGGCGGCTGCGGCAAAAAGGAGGTTACCATCACCTCCCTTTCCATGCTTGAGGGGGGTAAAACTTTCGCCGTGCCGACGGGCACCGCGGCCGACCAGATGGTGCTGAAACGGTTCCCCGATGCGCGGATCACCTACTACAACAGCGTCTTCGACTGCGCCCTGGCCGTCAGGGACGGGAAAGCCGACGCCGCCAGCTACGACCTGCCGGTCCTGAAAAACATCGCGGCCAAAAGCGAAGGGGTCCGGGTGCTGCCCGAACTGTTGGAAGACGACCGCTACGGCTTTGCGGTCCGGATGGAGGAGCGGGCCCTGAAAAGCAGCGTCGACTCGGTGCTCCGCAGCCTGAAGGCCGACGGCACCTACGACGCCATGATGGAGCGCTGGTTTCCCCCGCAGGGCGAACCCGGCCCCATGCCCTCCTTTACCTTCACCGGCAGCCGCGGGGTGCTCCGCTTCGGCACCGCCGCCGTCACCGAGCCCATGTCGTTCTACGACGCCAGCCGCCAGCCCGCCGGCTTCGACATCGAATTCGCCGCACGCATCGCCCTCGCCCTCGACAAACAACTCGAAATCACCGACATGGAATTCGGCGCTCTGCTGCCGTCACTGATAGCGGGGAAAACCGACCTGATAGGCGCCGGCCTCTCCATCACCGAAGAAAGGGCTAAAAGCGTGCTTTTCTCCGAAAGCTACTACCCCAGCGGCATCGCCGCACTGGTCAGAAGCGCCCCCGCCCCGGCGCAAAAGGCAGCCGGACCGCAGTTCAGCTCGGAAAAAGACATCGAAAACAAGAAAATCGGAGTTCTGCTCGGATCGGTCCACGACAGCTATGCCAAAAAGAGATACCCCAAGGCCCGGATATTCCAATACCAGACCGTTCCCGACCTGGCCCTGGCCATGGAATCGGGCAAGATCGACGCGGCGGTCTTCAACGATGCCTCCCTGGCCGAAGTCCTGCGGAATTACGACCAGATCGGCGTGCTGCAAAGCGGCATTCTCACCAACCCCATCGGGGCGGGATTCAACAAAAAAAATGCGGAGCTGAGAAGCCGGTTCAACGCTTTTCTGGAGGAGATTAAGGCCAACGGAACCCTGGACGACATGACAAACCGGTGGGTGAAACAGCAGAGCACGCAAATGCCCGCCATCGCCGGTGACGGCAAAAACGGCCTCCTGAAAGTGGGCATCGACAAAAGCATGGGGATGCCCTTCGCCTTTGTCAGCGACGGCAACCTGGCCGGGCTGGATGTCGAACTGGCCGCCAGGTTCGCCGCCAGCCTCGGAAAATCGTTCGTTCCGGTCGACATTGTTTTTTCGGGCATGCTGGCCGGCCTGAAAACCGAAAAGATCGACATGGCCGCCTGCGGCATGACCATCACCGAAGAGCGGCGGAAAGAGATCGACTTTTCGGAACCCTACTATCTGTCAGGCACCAGCATCATCGCGCTGAGGAAAAACATCGTAAAACCTGCCGGACTCCGGCTGGGGCAGACAGAGGATATCCGCGACAAGAAAATCGGCGTGCTGATGGGGTCGATCCAGGATATGTTCGCCAGGCGCGACTTCCCCGACGCCGCCATCCTGCAGTACCAGAATGTCACCGACATGCTGACGGCGGTGAAGATGAACAAGGTGGACGTCGGCTTTGCCGATCACATAGGGCTGAAGGACATATTCGCCAAAAATCCAGAACTGGGGCTGTTTGCGGCCAACCTCTACACCGTGCCCATCGCCGCCGCCTTCAACGAAGAGAACGACGCCATGAGGGAGAAGTTCAACGCCTTCCTGAAGGGGATCCGCTCTGACGGCACCTACGACGACATGGTCTCGCGCTGGATGGACAAAGGGGAGACCGCGATGCCCGACCTCCCCGTCACCGGCACCAACGGCACCCTCCGGAACGGAATCGTCAGCGATGCCGGCCTTCCTTTCACCATCCTGCAGGACGGCAAACCGGCGGGTTTCGACATCGAACTGTCGATGCGTTTTGCGGCTTCGCTCGGAATGACCTACGAACCGGTCGACATCCCCTTCGGGAGCATGATCGCCTCGCTGGCCACCCGCAAGATCGACCTGGCCACCTGCTCGATGATGATCACCGAAGAGCGCGAGAAACAGGTCGACTTTTCGGATCCCTATTACGAGTCGGGGGTGAGCCTCTTCGCGCTGAAGGAAAACATCGCAGGACAGGATGCGGGGGAGGAACAGGAGGGCAAGTCGTTCCTGAAGTCGGTGGGCGAGAGCTTCCATAACAACATCATCCTGGAGAAAAGATACCTGCTGATCCTCGACGGGCTGAAGCTGACCATCCTGATCACCCTGTTTTCGGCCCTCGCGGGGACCCTTCTGGGGGGGCTGGTCTGTTTCATGCGGATGTCCAAGCAGCGGCTGCTGTCGGCGGCGGCCAGGGCATACATTTCGCTGCTTCGCGGCACCCCGGTGCTGGTGCTGCTCATGATCATCTACTACGTGGTGTTCGCCTCGGTGAACATCAACCCGGCGGTGGTGGCGGTGCTGGCTTTCGGACTGAATTTCGGCGCCTATGTCTCCGAAATGTTCAGGACCTCGATCGAAAGCGTCGACAAAGGGCAGCGGGAGGCGGGCATCGCCGGCGGTTTCACGAAGCTGCAGACCTTTGTGCACATCATCCTGCCGCAGGCCCTGCGCAGGGTCCTTCCCGTCTACAAGGGGGAATTCATCTCCCTGCTCAAGATGACCTCCATCGTCGGATACATCGCCGTCCAGGACCTCACCAAGGCCAGCGACATCATCCGCAGCCGCACCTTCGACGCCTTCTTCCCGCTCATCATGGCGGCGGTGCTCTACCTCCTCCTGGCCTGGCTCCTGTCGTGGGGCCTTTCCAGGATTGAGTTTTCGGTCGAACCGAAACGCAGACAGTTTTCCACCGCCAAAGCCAAAGCGAAATGATCACCGTAAGCCATTTGTCAAAGAGTTTCGGCGACACCGCCGTGCTGAAAGACATCAACACCGAAATCAGGAAAGGGGAGATCATCACCGTCATCGGGCCTTCGGGGACGGGGAAGAGCACTTTCCTGCGCTGCCTCAACCTGCTGGAGACCCCCACCGGGGGAAGCATCACCATCGACGGCATCCCCCTGCTAGCGAAAACGACCAACGTGCCGCTGATCAGGCAGCGGATGGGCATGGTTTTCCAGTCGTTCAACCTCTATTCGCACCTCACGGTGCTGGAGAACCTGACGCTGGGGCCGGTGAAGCTGCTGCGGAAGCCCAGGAAAGCGGCGGAGGAACGGGCGATGGAGCTTCTCAAACTGGTGGGGCTGGCCGAAAAGGCGCGCAGCTACCCCGACGAACTCTCGGGCGGGCAGAAGCAAAGGGTGGCCATCGCCCGCTGCATGGCCATGGACCCGGAGATCCTGCTCTTCGACGAACCGACCTCGGCACTCGACCCCACCATGGTGAGCGAGGTGCTGGCGGTGATACGCCGGCTGGCCCGCGAGGGCATGACCATGGTGATCGTGACCCATGAAATGGAATTCGCCCGCACCATCTCCAGCCGCGTTTTTTACATGGACGAAGGGGTCATTTACGAGGAGGGACCGCCGGAGAAGATTTTCGCCGACCCCCAAAGGCCGGCAACCAGGGCTTTCATCCACCGCATCAGGAGCATGCGCTGCCACATTGCCAGCAGGGATTTCGACCTGTACGCCATGAACGGGGAGATAGAGGCTTTCTGCGAGAAGCACCTGCTGCCGGCGGCGGTGACCGGCTATGTGGTGCAGGCCGCCGAGGAGGCGCTGATACTCCAGCGGGACTTCGACGACATCGACGTCACCCTCTCCTTCTCGGAAAAGGAGGGCAGCGTGGTGCTGCTCTGCGAAAGCTCCGGAGCTCCCTTCAACCCCCTCGAACCGGGGGCCCTGGAAGATGACATCGGACTGCGGATCCTGCAGAGCCGCTGCAAAAGAATGGATTACCGGTACGGAGACGGGAGAAACCGGCTGGAGCTGGTGATCCGCCAGCCGGAGAAGGGGTAACGGGAAAGGCTCTGACTGCCGCTCCCCTGAAGAAAAAAACGGTCCGCTGCGGAAAAACAGGTTCAGCGTACGGATTTAAATTTTAATTTTGCGCCGTTTCTCTTCGTAGCTCAGTTGGTAGAGCAGCTGACTCTTAATCAGCGGGTCGTGAGTTCGAGTCTCACCGAGGAGACAAGCAAAACAACGGCAAATAAAGGGGTTTCAGAAATGAGGCCCCTTTATTTTGATTACCCAAACAAATGGGGCAAAGAAATTTCTAAGGCATGTGTTTCACCTTTAATAAATTGCGCCATGACGGTCGACGAATACATCGGATCTTTTCCTGAAAACATACAGGAACTGCTTCACCAAATCAGATCCGTGATCAAGGAGAACGCACCTGGTGCCGCGGAGGGGTTCTCCTGGCGGATGCCGGCCTACATGCTGAACGGCAAGCCATTGGTGTATTTTGCAGGATACGGCCGACACATCGGCTTTTATGCCACTCCTTCCGGACATGAAAGTTTTGCCAGGGAGCTTTCGCAATACAAACGGGGGAAAGGGTCCGTCAGGTTTCCTGCAGACCAGCCATTGCCACTCGACCTGATCGCCAGGATGGTGCGGTTCAGGGTCGCCGAAAACCTGGCCGGGAGGTAAAACTGCCACCCACAACGACAGGCACCGGGATAGGCCGTCCTGAATTTTCAGGGCCAGCCGCTCCGGACGATACAGGTTCGGCTGGTTTTTGCGATATTTGTCCGGTTTCTAATTCATACGGACTATGCTCTACCTGCTGCTGCTGGTTGCCGGTTTCCTCCCGCTGATTTACGGGGCGAACCTGCTGGTGGACAATGCCTCCGCCCTTGCCAAACGCTACAACATCCCCAACATCGTCATCGGCCTCACCATCGTGGCCTTCGGCACCTCCGCCCCGGAACTGGTGGTCAACCTCTTTGCCGCTGCTGAAAACAACGCCGGCATCGTCATGGGGAATGTGATCGGCTCCAACATCTTCAACATAGGGGTCATCCTGGCGGTTTCCGCCATCCTGTATCCCATTTCCATCAGACACACCACCACATGGATCGAGGTGCCCCTGGCATTTCTGGCCGCCGTGGTGGTCTTCATCCTCACCGGAGACCAAATCATAGACCGGGCCGGACAGGCGCTGCTCACCCGCTCCGACGGCCTGCTCCTCCTGCTGTTCTTCATCATCTTTCTGGCCTACAATTACGTGCTTATGCGAAGGGGTGATCATACCGAGGAACTGGAGATCAGGAGCAAAACAGCCCCGGCAGCCATCCTGCTGATCCTGGCAGGCCTTGCCCTCCTGGTGGCCGGAGGCCGGATGATCGTCTACGGCGCCGTCCAGGTCGCCTCTTCCCTGGGAATCTCCGAAAGAATCATCGCCCTTACGATCGTTTCGGCCGGCACTTCCCTCCCGGAGCTGGCCACCTCGATCGTGGCCGCCCGCAAAAAAAACAACGACATCGCCATCGGGAATATTTTGGGCTCCAACATCTTCAACATCTTCTTCATCCTGGGACTGAGCGCCGTCATCCATCCGGTCACCATCCAGCCCGGCACAATCACCGACATCCTGGTCAACATCGCATTGAGCGCCATCGTGTTCTTTTTCATCTTCACGGGCAAAGGACGGAAAATAGACCGGTGGGAGGGAATACTGATCCTCGTGCTTTTTATCTTTTACCTGTCGTACCTGATCTTTTCCCGGTAATACACCTGGTCCGTCTGAGTCCGGTAACTCTCTCAATCATTTTCCATTATGGCACGATACCTGAAAAACAGAAGGAAAACAGAAGGCCGGGAACCCGGAGCTCTCGTCTTCCTTGGCAAGGAAAAGATGAGCAAAAGCCAGATCGAGTTGTTTACCTACAACCGGGAAACCAGCAGCTCCGAATCGCTAAAAGCGCTTCCGGAATGGCAGGACCGGGAAGGGGACCGGGTCAGATGGCTAAACATTTGCGGATTGCAGGATACGGAACTGATCGGAGAGAGCGGGAGGCTCTTCCGCCTCTCCCCTTTGGCCCTTGAAGACATCCTGAACACCGATCAGCGGCCCAAGGTGATGGATGAAGAGGGAAAACTGGTCATTTTCATCAAGGAAATCGAATTTGACCCCCGCGAGAAGCACCTGATGGCCGATCATGTGACCATGGTGCTCGGCAGGGGAACCCTGGTCACCTACCAGGAAATGCCGGGGGATCCCTTTGCCCCCGTGCGGGACCGCATCCGGAACAACAAGGGAATCATCCGGTCGGAGGGCGCTGACTATTTAGCCTATTCGCTGATCGACACCCTGGTCGACGGCTACATCCGCAACATCGAACTGCTCGGCTCAGCCATGGAGGAGATGGAGGAACGGATCATCAACGACAGGGACAAGGAAACCCTGGAACAGATCTACCACTTCAAAAAAGAGGTCATCTTTCTGCGGAAATCGATCCGCCCGGTCAAGGAGATTATGCTCAGCCTCCTGAAAAACGAAACCGACCTCTTCAGCCGTAAAACCAGGATCTATATGAACGACCTCGACGATCTGGTGAACCAGGCAGTGGAAACGGTGGAGATCTATTACAACATGGCCAACGACCTGATCAACCTTTACCATGCCAACATGAGCCAGCGGGTCAACGATGTCATGCGCACCCTGACCATCTTCGCCTCCCTGTTCATCCCCCTGACGTTCCTGGTGGGGGTTTACGGCACCAATTTCGACAACCTTCCGGAACTTCACTGGAAGTACGGCTACTTTTACCTGTGGGGCTTCATGGCGGCGGCGGCCATTCTGATGCTGCTTTATTTCCGGAGGAAAAGATGGCTGTGACCGCCGGCTGAGAACACAAAAAGCCGGGCGTATGCAGTCATACGGAGAGGCCGGCAGCAGCGGAAACCTCTTTTTTACGGGAAAATGCACAATTCCCGGGGGAAAGATTTGGCGGAAAGAAAAAATAACTATTTTTGCAGTCCGGAATTTGAGGAGCATAAACAGATTGAACATCAAGCGCAGCAGTCATGAAAAGGACATTTCAGCCATCGAACAGGAAAAGGAAGAACAAGCATGGATTCAGGGAGCGGATGTCGACCGCCAACGGCCGCAAGGTGCTGAGTGCCCGCCGCGCCAAAGGCCGTAAAAAACTGACCGTTTCCGATGAACCGCGTCACAAGCGTTAAACGCCCTGCAGGGGATGCCGCGCGTGAAGGTAAGGTGCTCCTTACCTTTTTGCGTTTTTATACCCTCCCACCCGGTTAAAATACCCTCCATGGTTTCGACGGAACGGTTTGCCCTGCCTGCCCCTCTGGCCGCGACAGCTGAAAAGGTCATCGCCGGGGAACGCCTCACGGAAGAGGAGGGACTGGCTCTGTACGAAACCAACCAGCTGGCCCTGCTGGGGCTATTGGCCACCCATCGCCGCGAAAAAATCAACGGCAACCTGGTTTTCTTCAACCGGAATTTCCACATCGAGCCCACCAACATCTGCGTCAACCGCTGCCGTTTTTGCTCTTACCGGCGCGAGGCGGGCCATCCCGGGGCCTGGGAATACAGCATTGCCGACATGGTGGAGATGGTCAGGGAACAGTTGCCCAAAGGCCCTACCGAAGTGCACATCGTGGGGGGCGTCCATCCCGGCCGGGACCTTTACTTTTACCGCGACCTGCTGCTGGCCATCCGCAGTGTGGCGCCCGGGCTCACCATCAAAGCCTTCACCGCCGTAGAAATAGAAGCCATGTGCGCCCTGGCAGGACTTCCGGTGATGCGGGGGCTGGAGTTGCTGCGCGACGCCGGATTGGGCTCCCTGCCGGGAGGAGGCGCCGAGATCTTCGACGAGACCCTCCGCGCTGAAATATGCCCCGGTAAAACTTCCGCGGAACAGTGGCTCGCCATCCATGAAACAGCCCATACACTGGGCATCCCCACCAATGCCACCATGCTCTACGGACTCCGCGAGAGCTACCGCCACCGCATCGACCACCTGTCGCGCCTCCGCAGCCTGCAGGACCGGACCGGAGGCTTCAACGCCTTCATCCCCCTGAAATTCAGAAGGGCCAACAACCGGTACTCCACCCTCCGCGAAATTTCCGTAACCGAAGAGATGAAAAACTATGCCGTAAGCCGGCTTTTCCTCGACAACATCCCCCACCTGAAGGCTTACTGGCCCATGACGGGCAAACCGGCCGCCCGGTTGTCGCTCCATTTCGGGGTCGACGACCTCGACGGGACCATCGACGACTCCACCCGCATTTATTCCATGGCGGGAGCCGAAGAACGGAATCCCTCGGCCAGCACCGCCGAACTGGCGGAACTGGTGCGCGACGCCGGCTACCTCCCCGCCGAAAGGGATACCTTCTATTCAGTACTCCGGACTTACTGACCCGGGCACCCGCCTTAAACGCGGCCGCCGGCTCCGGGCGGGACCTCCCCCTCCTGCGGTTATCCGCCCTGCCCTGCGAAATATTCATTCCCCGGTCGCGTTTTCAAGGGTAATTCCACTATTTTTGCCCTGTAATCCGGCAGAAGCATGAGTCTGAAAGAATTCCTGGCCAGCAAACAGTTCCTGAAACAACTGCTGTTGTCGTTCGCGGTGACGCTGGCCCTGGTATTCCTGGCCTTGCTGATGCTCCATTTCTACACACGCCACGGGGAGGCTTTTCCGGTACCCGACCTTACCGGAATGACCGGGGAGCAGTACGGGGAGACGCTGCGCGACGCCCACCTGAAGTTCAGAATCAGCGATTCGACCTTTAACCGGGAGCTGGCTCCCGGAGCGGTGGTGGACCAGATCCCCGACGCCGGCCACCTGGTGAAGCGCCGCCGTACCATCTACCTCACCCTCAACGCCCTGGCACCGGAGCAGGTGGCCATTCCCAGGCTTACCGACATCAGTTACCGCCAGGCGCTGGTGCAGCTCGAATCGGCGGGACTCGTCAAGGGAACGGTCACCTACGAACCCTCCGAATTTGAAAACCTGGTTTTGAAAGCCCGTATCCGCGGCAGGGAAGCCCGGGAGGGAGACATGGCCGACAAGGGCACGGTGGTGGACCTGGTGGTGGGCAAGGGAGGCGCCGTCGGACAGGAACGGCTTCCCGACCTCCGGGGATTGACACTGGAGGAGGTCCGCACCGCCCTATTCTCCACCACCCTGAACCTGGGCGTCCTGCTGTATGATGAAACGGTCGTCACCTATGCCGACAGCACGTCGGCAAGGGTCTACCGGCAGCATCCCTCGCCCGGTTTTTCCGATTTCGTCTCCAACGGTTCCGAGATAGACCTGTGGCTGACCACCGACCTGTCAAAATCGGGCACCCGGGAGGAGACCTCCGAAGAATCAGATTTCTGATCCATGACCGGCGAACCCTGGGAAGAAGAGGAAGAGGCCGGCGAAGGCGGGATGTACGAACACTACCGGCTGGAGGCCGACCGGGGCCAGTCGCCCATGCGGCTCGATGCCTACCTGGCGGGCCAGCTGCCCCACGCCTCCCGCACCCGGATCCAGGCGGCCGCCGCCGCAGGCTTCATCCGGGTGAACGGAAAACCCGAAAAACCTAGCTACCGCATCAAACCCGGCGACGAAATCGTCGTCCTGATGGAGTACCCGCGCCACGAACTGGTGCTGACGCCCGAAAACATCCCCCTCGACATCGTCTTCGAAGACGACCACCTCCTGGTGATCAACAAACCCCCCGGCCTGGTGGTCCACCCCGGCCACGGCAACTATTCGGGCACCCTCGTCAACGCCCTGATGCACCATTTCATCGGCCAACCGGGCTACGACAGCGAAGACCCCCGTATGGGGCTGGTGCACCGCATCGACAAGGACACCTCCGGGCTGATCCTGGTGGCCAAGACCGAACAGGCCAAGCTGAAACTGGCCGGCCAGTTCTACAACAAGACCACTTTGCGCAGCTACCTGGCCCTGGTATGGGGCGACCTGAAGGAGGAGGAGGGCACCGTTACCGGCCATATCGGGCGAAGCCTTTCCAACCGGCAGGTTTTTACTGTTTTTCCCGGCGGCGAACATGGCAAACCGGCCGTCACCCACTACCGGGTGGCCGAAAGGCTGGGCTATGTGAACCTTGCCGAATGCCGCCTGGAAACCGGCCGCACCCACCAGATCAGGGTCCACATGAAATACATAGGCCATCCTGTATTCGGCGACGCCACCTACGGCGGCGACCAGATCCTCCGCGGCACCACCTTTGCAAAATACAGGCAGTTTGTCCGGAACTGCCTCCAGCTGCTGCCCCGCCAGGCGCTCCACGCCAAAACCCTCGGCTTCCTCCATCCCGCCGACGGCAGAGAAATGTTCTTCGATTCGCCGCTGCCCGCAGATATGGCGCAGGTGATCGAGAAATGGAGAAACTACATCTCAAACCGTGAAATCATCTGACGCACCATGAACCACCCTTCGCGGAAACCCAACGTTGCCATTGTCGCCGGCGGTTACTCCTCCGAATTTCCCGTCTCGGTAAAAAGCGGCGTCAACCTGTACGCCGCCGTCGACCGGGAGCGCTTCACCCCCTGGCTGGTGCTGATCACCCCCGGGAAGTGGCTGGTCATGGAGGGGGACCAACCCCTGGCGACGATCTCCAAAGCCGATTTCAGCTTCCGGCTCCATGGCCGGAAAATAAACATCGATTTCGCCTACGTCACCATTCACGGCACTCCGGGCGAAGACGGCATCCTCCAGGGCTATCTTGACATGGTGGGCATCCCCTACTCCACCTGCAGCGCGGGGGTGTCGGCGCTGACCTTCAACAAATGGCACTGCAACAATTTCCTGCGCAATTTCGGAATTCCCATGGCCCGGACCATCAAACTGAACCGGGGGGAAGCCTACGACGGCGCCGCCCTTGTGACGCAGCTGGGACTGCCCCTCTTTGTGAAGCCCAATGCCGGTGGCTCCAGCTTCGGCATCACCAAGGTGAAAACAGCCGGTGAACTCGACGAAGCCATCCGCCGGGCCTGGAGCGAAGATTCCGAAGCCCTGGCCGACGAATACATCGCAGGCACCGAATACACCTGCGGCCTCCTGAAAACAGAAGGCCGCCACCTGGTCTTCCCCCTGACCGAGGTGCTGCCTAAAAAGGAATTCTTCGACTTCGAAGCCAAATATACCCCGGGGGTCACCGATGAAATCACCCCGGCCCGGCTTCCCGAACCGCTGGCCGAAGAATGCCGGCATCTGAGCAGCCGGATTTACGACCTCCTGGGATGCACCGGGATCGTGCGGATCGATTACATCCTCCGCGGCGACCGGTTTTACTTCCTGGAACTCAACACCACCCCGGGGATGACTTCCACCAGTTTCATTCCACAGCAGATCAGGGCCATGGGAAAAACGCTCACCGACATCATAACCCTGGTGATCGATGAGCGGATGGGAAAGAAGGTTTGACTCCCTTCCGGCTTTCAGGCAACTCCTTTTTTTACTATCTTAGCGCCATCGGGGTCTCTCCCGGACAGAGCCCCGGAAGAACTTCCCGACATTTGAAAATCAACATTATAACCTATTCTCAATTACGCCACGATGGCAAAGAAGGAAATACCGCGGCCCGTTTCAACCCTTGACCAGATCAATGCCCAGTATGGCAAGGTTCCTCCCCAGGCCCCGGAAGTGGAGGAGGCGGTACTGGGTGCCCTGATGCTGGAGCGGGATGCCTACGTCACCGTGGCCGATATCATCGACACCCCCAGTTTCTACAAGGAGGAGCACCGGAAGATCTTCGAGGCCATCAAGAGTTTATCGCTGAATGAGAAACCCGTCGACCTGGTCATGGTCATCCAGGAACTCAAAAACCGCAACCAGCTCGACGAGGTGGGAGGTCCTGCTTTCATATCGCAGCTCACCCGGCGGGTGGCTTCCGCCGCCCATATCGAATTCCACGCCCGCATCATAGCCCAGAAATTCATCCAGCGGGAGTTGATCCGGGTTTCTTCCGAAATCCAGGTAAGGGCATACGACGACACCATGGATGTCGACGACCTCATCGATTTCTCCGAGACCTCCCTCTTCAAGGTAGCCGAAGGAAACATCAAAAAAGAAACCCGCCCGGTCAAACCGGTGATCAAGGAAGCCCTGGATCTGATCGAAGAGGCCCGCAACCGGGAAGACGGACTGCAGGGGATTCCCAGCGGCTTTTCAGCCCTGGACCGCATCACCTTCGGCTGGCAGAAAACCGACCTGATCATCATTGCCGCCCGCCCCTCCATGGGAAAAACAGCCTTCGTGCTCTCCATGGCCCGCAACATCGCCACCGATTACAACAGCCCCATCGCCATCTTCTCGCTTGAGATGTCGTCGCTGCAGCTCATCTTCCGGCTTATCGCCTCCGAAACCGAACTGGGCTCCCAGAAGATAAAAAGCGGCCGGCTTGAGCCATGGGAATGGAGCCTCCTGCACAGCAAGATCGCCAGGCTGTCCGGAGCTCCCCTCTTTATCGACGACACTCCGGCACTTTCCATTTTTGAGCTGAGGGCCAAATGCCGCCGCCTTAAGATGCAGCACAACATCCAGGCTGCGGTGGTCGACTACCTGCAGCTGATGACGGCGGGGACCGATCTGCGCGGCAGCCGCGAACAGGAGGTGAGCAGCATTTCCCGCTCCCTGAAAGCCATAGCCAAGGAACTTGACATTCCCATCATCGCCCTCTCGCAGCTCAACCGTTCGGTCGAATCGCGCGAAGGCAAACGGCCCCAGCTTTCCGACCTCCGGGAATCGGGAGCCATCGAACAGGACGCCGACATCGTCATCTTCATCCACCGGCCCGAATACTACGGCATCAACGAGGATGAATTCCAGAATTCCACCAAGGGACTTGCGGAGATCAACATTGCCAAGCACCGCAACGGGGCCACCGGCGTCATCCATCTCTCCTTCCGGAAGGAACTGGCCAAGTTCACCGACCTGGAAACCCACATTTCAAGCTCCTTCGGCAAAGCAGGCCGCACCTTCGCCTCCAAGCTGAACGACGACGACGACTTCGGCCTCGCCGGCACCCGCCGCGAAGAGGAGGAGGAAAGAACCTACCGGGCCGAAGGCCCCGACATCCCCTTCTGACAATACTTTATGAGAAACCTGCGATATCTCCTGCTCCCGGCGCTCCTGCTGCTGGTGCTGCCGCTGAAAGCCTCCTGGCTGCTGATCCCCATGGACGAAAGCCAGAAAAACCACCTGAAGGCTTACGGAATCGCCTACTGGACCCTCACCAAAGACGCGGAGGTCAAATGGCTGCTGAACCACCGGGGCGGCAGCTTCCTGACGGCCCATTATCCCGAAATCCAAACCGAATGCGTGATCCGCGGCGTTACGTTCGAAGTTCTCAGCGATGCCCGAGGAGAGGCCCTCCTCATGGAGATCGCCTCTCCCGACGTGAACCAGGATGCCGTCAGCATGCAGAAAGCCCCCCGCATCGCCGTCTACTCCCCCCCCAACAAACAACCCTGGGACGATGCCGTCACCCTGGTGCTTACCTATGCCGAGATCAAATACGACGTAATCTACGACGAAGAGATCCTCAGCGGAAAACTGTCGGAATACGACTGGCTTCACCTGCACCATGAAGATTTCACCGGCCAGTATGGCAAGTTCTGGCGCACCTACCAGCATATGCCCTGGTACCGGGAAGAGGTGAAGATCAACCAGGAACTGGCCCGTAAACTGGGCTTCCTGAAGGTCTCCGAAATGAAAAGCGTCATCGCCCGCGAGATCCGCAAGTATGTCCTCAACGGCGGCTTTCTCTTTGCCATGTGCGCCGCCACCGACACCTACGACATCGCCCTCTCTGCCGAGGGCGTCGACATCTGCGAACATATGTTCGACGGAGACCCCGCCGACGCGGATATGAACACGAAGCTCGATTTCAACCGGACCTTCGCCTTCCATGACTTCACCCTCAGCAACGACCCCTACCAGTATGAATTTTCCGACATCGACGTCACCGACACCCGGAAGGTGGTGCGCGAAAACGACTACTTCACCCTCTTTGAATTCTCGGCCAAGTGGGATCCCATCCCCTCCATGCTCTGCCAGAACCATTACAACCTGATCAAGGGATTCATGGGGCAGACCACCGCCTTCAACAAAAAACTGGTGAAGAACAACGTCGTGGTCATGGGCGAAAACAAAACGCTGAACGAAGCCCGATACATCCACGGGGAGATGGGAAAAGGGTTCTGGACCTTCTACGGGGGCCACGATCCGGAAGATTACCGTCACCTGGTGGGAGATCCCCCCACCGATCTCAGCCTCTATCCCAACTCGCCGGGCTACCGGCTTATCCTGAACAACGTGTTGTTTCCCTCCGCCAAGAAGAAAAAACGGAAAACCTGACCGGGCCGGCACCTCCCGGCAATTCCGTTTACGGGGCCGACGATCGCCCGTTTTGCCGCAACGATGGAACAGGCGTGACCGTTTGCCGGGATGCGAGCCTGCTCCGAACACTTGTATGACGAAAGACCAGACACAACCCTGAATTACCCATGGACAGATTATCCGGATTTGCAACATGGGCCCTGCTGGCCTTTATGCTGGCATGGACAGGGGCCCGAGCGCAGGAAGAGCCCTGGGAGGGCCCCTCCGTTCCTCCGGGCCACGGCAGGCTCAGGGTCTCCGAAAACCGCCGTTTTCTCGTCTTCGAAGACGGACACCCCTTTTTCTGGCTGGGCGATACCGCCTGGGAATTGTTCCACCGCCTCGGCAGGCAGGAAACCGAAAAGTACCTGGAAAACCGCCGCGCCAAAGGCATCACGGTGGTGCAGGCCGTCATCCTGGCAGAGCAGGACGGACTGAACACCCCCAATGCGTTGGGAGACAAACCCCTCCTTGACAACGACCCGGCCCGGATCAACGAAGCCTATTTCAACCATGTGGATTGGGTGCTCGAAAAAGCCCTGGAAAAAGGGATTTTCATTGGATTGCTGCCCACCTGGGGCGATAAGGCGGATTTGCAATGGGGCAAGGGCCCGGTGGTGTTCCCCCCGGAAAAAGCCCGTGCCTACGGACGGATTCTCGGGGAACGATACCGGCATGTTCCCAACATCATCTGGATCCTGGGAGGTGACCGCCAGGGGGGAGCTCCCTTTTTTGAAGTCTGGGAAGCCCTGGCTTCCGGCATCCGGTCGGCCGATCCCAACCACCTGATGACTTTCCATCCCTGGGGCGAAACCAGCTCGTCGCAATGGTTCCATAACTGTGAGTGGCTCGACTTTAACATGTTTCAATCGGGACACGGGCAACGGTCCTATGCCATTTACAAGCGGCTGCTGCTGCCCGACCTGCAGAGAACGCCGGCGAAGCCGGTGCTCGACGGGGAGCCCCGTTACGAAGACCACCCGGTAGGCTGGAACCCCGGGACGCTGGGTTGGTTTGACGATGCCGACGTGCGGCAGGCCCTCTACTGGAGCCTTTTCTCAGGTGCTTTCGGCCACACTTACGGCAACCATGCCATCTGGCAGATGCTGGCTCCGGGCCGTGAACCGGTGGGGCTGGCGCGCCATACCTGGTACGAGAACCTCGACATGCCCGGAGCCGGGGACCTTATCCACGCCCGCCGGCTGCTCGAATCCCGGCCTTTCACAGAAAGACGCCCCTGCCAGGAACTCATCATGAACCTTTATGTCCCTGAAACCGATTTCATCGTAGCCACCCGCGGCGAGCGGTACCTCATGGTTTACATACCCACCGGCTGGGCTGCCCGAATCGACCTGCCCCGGTGCGGCTGGAAAGAGGCAAGGGCCTGGTGGTTCGACCCCCGTACCGGAAACTGCAGCGACCCGGTCATCCGCGACACCGGTTCTCCGGCCACCTTCACCCCCCCAGGCCGTGGCCGCGGCCAGGACTGGGTGCTGGTACTCGACGACGCCTCCGCCTCCTTTTCCCGGCCCGGAAAATCCCGCTGACACCCCCCGGCCGGAGCCCGGCCGACTCCGGCTCCTCCCGGTTCAACCCCGCCTTCGAAAGCTGAAGTTACACCGAAGACATCCCGCCGCACTCCCAGGGTGCACCTATGAAACCAAATCACCCGGAGAAAAACCCTTTCCCGTTTCCGAAGCGCTCCTCTCATGCTGACATAAAAAACAGACGGTGGCGCCTGGGTTTCAGGCGCCACCGTCGTTCCGGTCCGGGGTGTTCCCGCTCCGGGCTTATCGGGTTGCGTTTTCGAGCCGCTTCAGAATGCTGAAGATGAATAGCGCCGACAACACACAACAGACGATAAATATCAGCCACAGCTGCCAGAGATCCAGCTTGCCCCAGAAATTGCTGCCTATGAACAGGAATTTATTCCCAACGGCGGTGGCCAGCAGCCATCCCCCCTGCATCAGCCCCTGGAACCGGGGAGGCGCCACCTTCGACACGAAGGATAGCCCCATGGGACTCAGAAAGAGCTCCGCAATGGTAAGGACTAGATAGCTGCTGATCAGCCAGTAGGGAACCACCCTCGAGCTGTCGGGCACCGGGTTGAATTTCAAGGCGCCGGTGGCATCGGTGTATTGCAGTTCATGGGGCGATACCAACCCGACAGAAGCAATCAGGATCACCAGAAAGCCCAGGGAGGCAATGATCATCCCGATGCCTATTTTCCTGGGAGTGGAGGGTTCGGCGTTGCGGTTCCGCAGCCAGGCAAACACCCCCATCACCGGAAAAGTAAGGGCTACAATGAAAAGCGGGTTGAAAGACTGGAAAACCTCAGGCTCTATGGGATTCAGGGCTGCATAATGCGACACCTGGTACCAGGTCAGGGCGCCGAGTCCCAGAGCCATGGCCCCGCCAATGATTTGGTTGATCCCCTTCTTATTGAAAAGAAGCACGATACCTGCAATCGTACCGATAAAGGTCAGCATCGATCCCAGGTTGAAAAATATGTTCGTGAAAGCCCCCACCGCCTTGACGGTGTAGTCCCTGGCAAAAAAGGTAAGGGTCAACCCGTTCTGGTGAAACGACATCCAGAAAAAGATCACAACAAAAAACACCAGGATCAGCGATGTGACCCGCGGCCTCTCCGCCTTGGTGGAAATCTGTATCATGATGGCGATGAAGCCGAAAAAGAGCCCCACCGCAGCCCCCAGCGCGGCGGCGCTTTCCACGACATTGCGCAGCAAAACATAAAAAATGACCGAGGTGGTAATCATGATGCCCCCGCCCAGCAGGAAGCTGACCACGTTGGTTGATGCATTCTGCTTACCGCCGGTCTCCTCCTTCCTTATTTTTTCGACGGTGGGAAGCAGCTTGTTGAAAAAGACATATACCAGCAGCGAAATCACCATGGCCAAAGCGGCGACCCCGAAGGCATAGTTGTAGCCTTTCGAAAAAGCAGCCAGGTAATTGTCGGCAAAGGCACCCAGGTTGGAGACCGCAGCACCCGACACCTTATCGGCCAACTCCTGGAATTTGGACACATCCTCCAGCGTATTGTTTTTAAAGGCATGGCACATAGCCGGCAGACTGCCGTCGTGAAGAAACCCCTGTGTCTTCAGAAACCAGTTACGCACACTGGTGGCGGCAAAGGGAGCAAAAAATGCGCCGACGTTGATCCCCATGTAGAAGATCATAAAGGCGGAATCGCGAACCTTTGAATATTTGGGGTCATCGTAGAGCTGTCCGACCACCGCCTGCAGGTTCCCCTTAAAAAGGCCGTTTCCGAAGGCAATGGTCAACAGACCCCCCAGGGTGACAGCCAGCGGATTGCCGGGAATCGCCATGATCAGATAACCCAGGAACATCACAATGATTCCGGCCAGAATAACCGTTTTGTATTTCCGGGTATAGTCGGCCAAGATACCGCCGATCAACGCCAGGGCATAAATGCCGAAATAAAACCAGCTGTAGTAATCACCGGCTACCGATTCGGAAAGCCCGTACCGCGCCTGCAGGAAGAGCACAAGGATGGCCATCATGGTGTAAAAGCCGAAGCGTTCCCCCATGTTGGAGAAGAACGCCACAAATAAACCTTTGGGATGATCTTTGAACATATTACGTCTGATTTAATGATGTCTGAACCAGGATGGGCAAATATAACGGTTTTTTTTATTTTCCACATTTATAGAACGATCGGGAGCAAAAGGGCCGCACCGCCGGCATAGGAGTGGGGGGAAAAAGGCGTTCGGGCCATGCGGGAAAGGGCTCCCGGGCAGGGAATGACGGGAGGAGGATCCTTCCGGAGTCTGTAACCCTTCTCCGGCCGTTATCCGGGCTTTCCGCCTTGCGGTTTACCCCGACATTCTTACCTTTGCCTGTAAATAAAGCGGGGGCATGAGCGGCGGCTGCCGGAAAGCGATGACACTCCTGCTGCTGGGGCTTGCGGCCCTGGCAGTTCCCGCCCGGGACGACATACACTGGGAGGCGCTGGTATTGGCCGGCAATCAGTGGTATTACAGGGCCAACAACAGTGCCCCTCCGGCCGGATGGTACCTGCCCGGCTTTGACGCCTCCTCCTGGTCAAAAGGCCCCGGCGGCATCGGCTACGGCGACAACGACGATGCCACGGTAATTGGATCCTCCCCCTCCCTCTTTCTTCTCTGCCGGTTCCTGGTTTCCGATGCTTCGGCCATCAGCGCAGCCACCCTCTGGGTCGACTTCGACGACGCCTTCGTGGCCTACCTCAACGGCACGGAAATCGCCCGCGCCAACATCGGCACCCCCGGCACACCCCCCGCCTGGAACGGGTACGCCCTCTCGTGCGACTACGAAGCCCGCCTGCCGGGCGGCGACATACCCGCCGACTTCCCCCTCGCTGACAACCAGCTTAGCCTCCTCAGAAACGGCGAAAACCTCCTTGCCCTCCAGGTCCACAACTGCAACGCCTCCTCCAGCGACCTCTCCTCCACCACTTTTTTACTCGCCGCCATCAACGGACCGGTCAATTCCTACCAGCCCCTGCCCTCCTGGTTCACCCCTCCCGTTAACGCGGAAAGCCACCTTCCCCTGGTGGTTATCAACAGCTCCGGACAGAACATCCCCAACGAACCCAAACTGGACGTCGGGTTCAGGGTGATTGACAACGGCCCCGGAGCACTCAACAAACCCGGCGACCCGGGAAACCGGTACGACGGGTACGCCGGCATGGAAGTCAGGGGACAATCGTCCCAGATGTTCCCCAAGAAAAGCTACGGGCTGGAATTGCGCAACCTGGCAGGGGAAGAGGTCAAGGCTCCTCTCCTGGGCATGCCCGAAGAATCGGACTGGGTCCTATACGCTCCTTACAGCGATAAAACCCTGCTGCGCAATGCCATCACCTTCAGCCTCGGAAGCCGCACGGGCCGGTGGCAGCCCCGCTACCGCTTCTGTGAACTCTACCTCAACGGCAGCTACCAGGGCGTCTATCAGCTGACCGAGAGAATCAAGCGCGACAAGAACCGGGTCGACATCGCCAAAATGGAGGCTCCGGATATTGCGGGCGATGCCGTCACCGGGGGATACATCGTCAAGGTGGACAAGACCCAGGACCTGGCTTCCACGGAGTATTTCTACAGCTACCCCGACATTCGTTTCTCCAACGCCCGCGCCTATGCCTGGAGCTGGTATTATCCGGGCGCCGATGCGCTGGTCCCGGCCCAGCGCACCTGGTTCTCCACATTTATCAGACAGGCCGAAAACGCCCTCAACGGAAGCAGCTTCACCCATCCTGCCACCGGCTACGCCGCCTGGTTCGACATTCCCTCCTTTATCGACTTCCAGATCATAAACGAACTTTCCAACAACGTCGACGGATACCGCTACAGCACCTTTTTCCACAAGGACCGCGACTCCGAAGGAGGGAAACTGGCCGCCGGCCCCCTCTGGGATTTCGACCTCTGTTATGGGAACGTGGACTACAGTCCCAGAAACCTGGCGGTGAACCAGTGGTGCTACACCAACTACGGCTCCTCGGAGGGCAATTGCATGCACTGGTGGGCCCGGCTGATGCAGGACCCCGGTTATGTCTCCCAGCTGAAACAACGCTGGAGCCTGCTGCGCAGGGGCCCCTTCCGCACCGATTCGGTCATGGCCCTCATCGACACCCTCACCGCTCACCTGGGGCCCGCCACAGACCGCAACTTCACCCGCTGGCCCATCCTGGACAGCTACGTATGGCCCAACAGCGCCGTCCGGAACAGCCATGCCGCCGAAATCAGCTTTTTGAAAGACTGGATCACCCGGAGGATGGCCTGGATGGACAGCCAGTGGCTGGTCCCCCTGACCGGCAGCCCGTCCGGCCCCCTGGCGGAAACCCGCGTCTATCCCAATCCCTGCGCCGGAATCCTGACCATCGCCCTGCCCCGCCCTGCCGGAGAGGTATCCGCCCTGCTGACCGACATCCGGGGTGTGCAGCTGCTCAAACGGAATTTCGCCGGGAACCAGGGCGCCGGCCTGCAGCTGGACCTTTCGGGATTGCAGGAGGGCTTCTACCTGCTGCAGCTCTCCTGCAACGGGATACCCTTCCTGACCACCCGGATCGTTCGGCAGGGAAATTGACCCCTTCCCTTTGCGGCCTTCCCCAATCGCCCCGGAGCCAATCCGACGTGTTCCGTTTTTGTCTGCCCCGAAACCCTCAAAGATGCCCCGCATCCCTTTTCTTTCCGCTCTTTTCAATTACCTTTGGAGGAAGCTTCCTGGCACCGGCAACCACCCGGCAGCCAACGGAAACCTCCTGCTGTTTCCAGTCCCGGGAGACACACCGGATGAAAGCCGGAAGCCTGATAATGTGATAACCATTGACCTGTACATTTCCCATGAGAACAAAAAATGTCGCCCTGATGCTGCTGCTTTTCCTGCCGGCGGCCTTCGGCACCTTCAAGGCCGGAGCGGAAGTCAGGATGCCGAAGATCTTCGGCTCCCGCATGGTGCTCCAGCAAAACATCCCCATCCCGGTGTGGGGGTGGGCCTCGCCCGGCGAAAGGGTCACCGACACCCTGGAAAAAAACACCGTGCGGACAGCAGCCGGCCCCGACTGCAGATGGAAGGTCAAC
>JAEAME010000491.1_pt1 | contig 39832 bp, 39 predicted proteins | sample 8958731 | NCBI WGS metagenome assembly JAEAME01 (sample SAMN16933194, study PRJNA681113) | bioreactor sludge metagenome | isolation source: anerobic bioreactor sludge (Control) | place: India:Bengaluru | collected 2018-10-24
ACCGCGCGCCGCCCGAATACCGACTAAATCGCCGAAATGCTTCGTTTAGTCGGTATCTTTCGCGAAAAGCAGTGTTTTGTCAGCATTTTCAAGTCGAGTGAAGGCAAAATGATCGTTTGTTGTTCATCGGAAGCGAATACCGACTAATACGAAGATGATTCAGTTCCGAACCCGCCCTCCTGCCAGCGCAAATTGACTTTTCGCGCCGGCGAAAGAATTTATCCGAACCCGCCCTCCTGCCTGCGTAAAATTGACTTTTTCGCCCCGCAAAGGTAGAATAATCCGGCGGTCCAGGATGCTTTTCGAGCGCAAAAAATGCCCGAAAGAGGCGATTCTGCCCGAAAGGGCAATTATGCCCGGAGGAGACGATGATGACCGGGGAGGAGACGACTATGGCGGAGAATGTTTACGATATTCTGGAGGCGCGCGGATACATTTCGCAGGCGACGCACAAGGAGGAGATCTATGAGCTCCTCGGTAAGCCCGGCGTTACCTTCTATATCGGCTTCGATCCGACGGCGGACAGCCTTCATGTCGGGCATTTTGTGCAGATGATGGTGATGAGCCACATGCAGAGGGCCGGGCATCGGCCGATCGCCCTGATGGGCGGCGGAACCGCAATGATCGGCGATCCGAGCGGCAGAACGGACATGCGTAAGATGCTCAGCAAAGAGGACATTGCGCACAATGTGAACTGCTTTCTGAAACAGATGGGGACGGTCGTCGATTTCAGTGACGGCAAGGCGATGATCGTCAATAACGCCGACTGGCTGCTGGACTTGAATTACGTCGAATTCTTACGGGATATCGGGCCGCATTTTTCGGTGAACCGCATGCTCACCGCCGACTGCTACAAGCAGAGGATGGAAAAGGGCCTGACGTTTCTCGAGTTCAATTACATGTTGATGCAAAGCTACGATTTTCTGTACCTCTATAAGAAGCACAACTGTACGTTGGAGCTTGGCGGCGACGACCAGTGGTCGAATATCCTGGGCGGAGTCGAATTGATCCGTCGAAAAGAGCAGGGCGAGGCGTTCGGGCTGACGTTCGCGCTTTTAACCAACAGTGAGGGCAACAAGATGGGCAAGACCGCGCGCGGCGCCGTCTGGCTCGATCCGAATAAGACTTCGCCGTTTGAGTTCTACCAGTATTGGAGAAACGTCGACGACGCCGACGTCATTAAGTGCATGAAGCTTCTGACGTTTGTTTCGCTTGAGGAGATCGGTGAATACGCCAAACTTCAAGATCAGCAGATCAACGAGGCGAAGAAGCGTCTGGCGTTCGAAGTGACAGGCATCGTGCACGGCGCGGAAGCGGCCGAAGCGGCAAAGGCTCAGGCCGAGGCGCTTTTCGGGGGGGCGGGCGTGTCCGAGGATATGCCGACGACCGAAATCCCCGCAGCGCGGCTTAGCGAGGGCGTCGCAATCCTGGATCTGCTTCTGGAGACCGGCCTGATGGCCAGTAAAGGCGAAGGACGCCGGATGATCGCCCAGAACGGCGTGTACCTGAACGGGGAAGCCGTAACCGATCCGTTCTATACGATCACCGAAAAGGACTTCAAGGACGGCGAGGCGATCGTTAAGAAGGGTAAGAAGATATTCCACCGGTTGGTGATCGGCGGGTAAAGCGTTTATTTGACGGATAATCGATTCAGAGAAAATGAGCGCGGTACGAAAGTACCGCGCTTTTTGCGTATAAATCGATATCCGGGATAATTGCTCATATCATACCACAAATCAGATTTTCTTCACCAATCCGGTCAGTACACGGCCCGGACCCAGCTCAATATGTTCTTCGTACCCGTCTTCACGTAACCTCCGGATCTCGTCGGTGAATCGGACCGGTGAAATCATGTGTTCCGCCAGATACTTCGGGAAGTCGACATCGTCGGGGATCCGCGCGGCGGTGGTGTTGGAATAAAGCGGCGATTTCGGACGCCCGAAAATCAACTGTCCGGCAAAGCGTTGCAAGGCATTTGCGGCCTCGCTCATCAGCGGAGTATGAAAGGCGCCGTTCACCGCCAGTCGATGTGCTCTGCGGGCGCCCGCGGCAAGCAATCTCTCTGCCGCCGCTTCCGTTTCCGCGATTTTGCCCGCGATCACGAGCTGGCCCGGGCAGTTGTAATTGACCGCGTAGACATCGCCGCTGAGCGCAATGAGCTCCTCCACCTTTTCATCCGCGAGGCCGATGATCGCGAACATTGCCCCGGGATTTTTTTGCGCGGCCTCCTGCATCCGGCGCGCGCGTTCGTCGACGAGCCGAAGCAGGTCCGGAAAGCCGATGACACCCGCGGCATAAAGTGCCGTGTATTCTCCGAGCGAAAAGCCCGCCATTGCGGCGGTTTCGGGCGCGGCGGACTCGGAACTCGCGGTTCCTGACCCGGCGGACTCGGAATCTGCGGATTCGGAGCGATATTTTTCAAGAGATACGACGCTGTGGACGACGATGGCCAGTTGCGCAAACCGGGTTTGCTCCAACGGTTCCGGCAAAACAGATATAAGGTCTAATCCTGTTACATTTCGCGCTTCGTCGTAGAAACGCACGGCTTCCGGAAATTCAGAAAGCATTTCTTCGGCCATCGATACGGTTTGCGCGCCCTGACCGGGGAATAAATAGGATTTCATTTGCCGTAATCTCCTTTGTATTGACGCGATGGATGAATGAGAGTAGAATGTCCCTGAACCTTTGACTATCAAAATAATTGATATTCAAAAGAAATTCAAGTGCCTGAGTGATATTCGTTCGACCCGGGCACGCAAGATAAAGGAGACTGAATGTTGAATATCCCGTATAAGATCCTGGGCACCGGCTCGTATCTTCCGGAACTTACCGTTGATAATGAAATGTACGCCCAGGTCATCGAAACAAGCGACGAATGGATCACGACGCGTACCGGGATCTCGCGGCGCCACTTGTGCGACGGAGAGACCACGTCGGAAATGGCGGTCAAGGCAGGGGCGAGAGCGATCGAGGATGCCGGGGTCTCTCCCGGGAGTATCAATATAATTATCGCAACGACCATCACCCCGGACTATACGACGCCGAACATGGCGTGCATCGTTCAGGCGGAGCTCGGCGCCGTGAACGCTTTTTGCTTTGATTTGAATGCCGCCTGTACCGGCTTTATTCAGGCTTTTGATGTGGCGATGCACTACTTGAACACAACGGAACCGGTCACCGTTTTGATTGTCTCAGCAGAGAGTCTTTCCAAAATTGTTGATTTCTCGGATCGGCGAACTTGCGTACTGTTCGGCGACGGAGCCGGAGCGTTGGTGTTGTCCAATCGTGAAGCGGGAGGAGAAGCACTTCCGCCCGCGCGGGTATATGCCTCTTTCTTCGGTGCGGACGGTACCGGAGGCGGGTACATGACCGGAAAGGCTTTTGAAGTTGCGGTTCATCCGTTTTCCGATCCGGATCAGAGCGTTCGTGAGGACCGGTTCGGACACGAAACGGGCATATACTTGTCCATGAAAGGACCTGAAGTCTACAAATTTGCGACGACGGCCATGCCTTTGGCGGTCGAAAAAGCTTTGGGCGATGCAAATATCAATCTTTCAGACATTGATTATGTTGTACCCCATCAGGCAAACGACCGGATCCTGCAGGCCGCCGCGAAGCGTCTCGGGCTCGATCCCGAAAAGATGCTCTCCAATATCGCCGAGACCGGTAATACATCATCGGCATCCGTTCCGATATGCCTGGATCAGTACATTCGCTCGGGCCGAATTCAGCGGGGACAAACCCTGATCCTTACGGGATTCGGCGGTGGTCTGACGTATGGCGCATGCGTCTGCATTTTCTAAAAAAAGATCGGAGCAACGCATTTGAAAGCAGTACTCACTTCGCTCCTTGGCACAAGATATCCCCTGATTCAAGGCGGAATGGCATGGGTCGCCGACGCAAACCTCGCGGCGGCGGTGTCGAATGCCGGCGGATTGGGTGTGATCGCCGCCGGGTCAATGGATAAGGAGCTTCTTCGTATGGAGATCCGTAAAGCGAGATCGCTGACCGATCAGCCCTTCGGAGTCAATATCATGCTGATGAGTCCGCACGCTCCGGACCTGGCCGGACTGATCGTCGAGGAAAAAATTTCTGTTGTCACGACCGGTGCCGGCTCCCCCGGCAAATACATCGAAGAATGGAAAAAGGCCGGAATCAAGGTGATCCCGGTCGTCGCCTCCACGGGGCTGGCGCGTCGGATGGAATCTCTCGGCGCGGACGCGGTCATCGCGGAGGGCTGTGAAGCCGGCGGACATATCGGCGAATTGACAACGATGGTTCTGGTCCCTCAGGTGGTCGATTCGGTCAGAATCCCGGTCGTCGCGGCCGGAGGAATCGCCGACGGGCGGGGGATCGCGGCAGTCAGTATGCTCGGCGCCGGAGGCGTTCAGGTCGGTACGCGTTTTCTCGCGTCGGAAGAATGCCGAATTCACCCGAATTACAAGAGCCTCGTCATCAAATGCCGGGATATCGATTCGCGTGTTACCGGAAGAAGCGGAGGACACCCGGTTCGTTGTATCAAGAGTCCGTTGACGCGTGAAATGGCCGCGCTCGAAAAGAACGGCGCAAGCGCCGAGGAGCTTGAGGCTATAACGATCGGGTCACTTCGGAAGGCGGTCATCGAAGGAGATTTGAAACACGGTTCTTTTATGGCGGGACAGATCGCCGGTCTGGTGAGCCGGATTCAACCGGTCCGGGAAATCATAGAGGAAATGTTTGCGGAATATGATCGGATTTTGTTACAGGGAGGATCAATTTAATGGAGAATCAAACGAATCGAAAGGTCGCGATTGTGACCGGAGCCGCAAGAGGCATCGGCGCGGAGATCGCGCGGACCCTGGCACGCAGAAACTATGATCTGGTACTGGTCGACCTGAACGTTTCGGAGGATATGGAAAATGTCCTCACGGAGTGCCGCAGTATCGGCGGGGAGGCGGAGATCGTCGCTTTAGCCGCGAATATCACGATTGAGGAAGACTGTAAGCATGTGATCGATTCGGCCAAGGAAACCTTCGGGCGGATCGATCTTCTGGTCAATAACGCGGGACGGACAAAGGACGGACTCGCGATGCGCATGGACAGGGAACAATTCGTGTCGGTCGTTGATACCAATTTGACCGGCGCGTTCATGCTTGCGTCCATGTGTCTGCCTGTAATGGTCAAACAGAAGAGCGGACGGATTGTCAATATGTCCTCGGTTTCCGGTATTTACGGAAATGCCGGTCAGGCCAATTACTCGGCGTCAAAGGCCGGATTGATCGGACTGACCAAAAGCCTCGCGAAAGAGATGGGCGGTCGCGGTATTACGGTGAACGCCGTCGCGCCGGGCTTTATTCAGACACAAATGACAGACGCGCTTCCGGATAAGGTCAAGGAAGCCGCCATCGAGCGCATCCCTCTGAAGCGGTTCGGACAGCCGTCGGATGTAGCGGAGCTCGTCGCGTTTCTCGCTTCCGATGAAGCGTCCTACATCACCGGGCAGGTCATCGAGGTGTCCGGCGGACTGGTCTTGTAAACATTGGCGTTTCGGCACCCGATCGGAGTGACGCACGGCAGGAAGGCGAGCTGTGCATCCTCGCGCCGTCCGCCCAGCACGCTATCCGGATCGAGGCCATGAAGAGAAATTCATACGCAGATCACGCGGGCAGGCCGCGGGTCGTCGTCACCGGAATGGGTGTCATTTCGCCGGTCGGAAAAAGTGTTCCCGAGTTCTGGGCGTCACTGATCGAAGGGCGTCACGGTATTCGAAAGATCAATAAGGACCTCTATCCGGGCGTTCGTGTGAATACGGCCGCGGAGGTCAAGGATTTTGACCCCACGGAGTATCTCGATCGAAAAGAAGCGCGCCGGACGGATCGGTATTGCCAGTTCGCCGTCGCCGCGGCTGCGGAGGCGATCCGGATGTCCGGAATCGACTTTACGACCATGGATCCTTTCGATACCGGGGTCATCATCGGTTCGGGGGTCGGCGGGCTGAGTACGCTTCAGGACCAGTTCGAAGAACTCCTGGTGCGGGGCGGTCCGGATCGGATATCTCCGCTTTTTATCCCGATGATGATCAGTAATATCGCGGCGGGCAAGATCTCGATGATCCACGGTATAAAGGGCGCAAATTACTGCGTCACGACCGCCTGCGCGTCGGGAACGCACGCCATCGGAGAGGCATTTCATAAAATTAAGCTCGGATACTTGAAGGCCGCCGTTGCCGGAGGCGCGGAGGCACCCGTCACGCGCATCGCGCTCGCCGGATTCGCAAATATGAAGGCGTTGAATATGGAAGAAGACCCGGATCTGTCGTCACTGCCGTTCGACGCGCGCAGAGGCGGATTCGTGATCGCGGAGGGCGCGGGCATTCTTGTTCTGGAGACAATGGAAAACGCGGTGAACCGCGGCGCTTCGATCCTTGCGGAAATCGTCGGGTACGGGGCGACGGCAGATGCATACCATATCACAAGTCCCGATCCGGAAGGTAAAGGCGCGGGGACGGCGATGATACTCGCGATGCGCGAGGGAGGCATCAGCCCCGAAGAGGTCGATTATATCAACGCGCATGGCACGGGTACGCCTTTGAACGACAAGTACGAGACCCTGGCGATCAAATACGCGATGGGCGAGCAAGCCGCATCGAAGGTATCGATCAGCTCCACGAAGTCCGTGACCGGGCATCTTTTGGGCGCGGCCGGCGGAGTCGAGGCGGTGGCGACGATCATGGCCATGAAAGAAGGAATGATTCCTCCGACCGTCGGGTTGAATGAGCCGGATCCGGAGTGTGATTTGGATTACACGCCGCTCGTCGCGAAAAAGAAAGAAATATCCGTTGCGCTGTCTAATTCCCTGGGGTTCGGCGGGCAGAACGGAACGCTTTTATTCAGAAAGGCAGGATACGAAAAATGACACCGGACGCAAAAAAACCGATTGAATCCGAGGTTCCGATCTCCGGCAAAGGCCTGACCTTTTGCCAGATCAAGGAGATCATGTCCCTGATGAAAAAAGAAGGCATCACTCATTTTCGAATGGGTGAAGGAGAAACCCGGCTGAGCATACGAAGAGAGATTCCCCCGGTGATCGGAACGACACAGGGATGTGCCCAGTCGCTCACAGCGGATCCGTGCAGAGAGGATACTTCATCCGGCGACATGTCCGGCTCATCCGAAATCGTTCGCACCGGACACGTGGTGACCTCGCCGGTCGTCGGGGTGTTTTACGATACGCCGGCGCCCGATCAACCCCCGTACGTCGAGGTGGGATCTGTTGTGAAAAAGGGCGACGTCCTGTGCATCATCGAAGCAATGAAACTGATGAACGAAGTGACCAGTCCGGTCGCCGGAACGGTTACGGAGATCCTTACACGGAAGGCCAGCCGGGTTGAATTCGGTCAGGAGCTTTTTGTCATCGAGCCGGGCGAAAAAAAGGAGAATGAACATGAGTGAGTCGGCGATCATGGACCGGACTTTTATTGAATCGATTATTCCGCACAGAGAACCCTTTATTCTGGTCGATCAAGTGTTGGAGATCGATGACGAGCACATTGTCGCGTTGAAGAACGTACGCGCAGACGAGTATTATTTTGAAGGTCATTTCCCGAAAATGCCGGTCATGCCGGGCGTGCTGGTCGTCGAGTCGATGGCGCAGGCCGGGGCGATCGTCGCGCTCCAAAAGCCCGAAAACAGAGGAAAGATCGCGTTTTTCGCGGGGATCGACAAGGTTCGTTTCAAAAAAAGCGTTTTCCCCGGAGACACCCTGAGGCTTGAAGTACGTCTGACCAAACAGCGCGGCCCGATCGGATTCGGCGAGGGGAAGGCATTTGTAGACGGCGCTCTCTGCGTATCCGCTGAGATCATGTTTGCCATCGGCGACGCGAAAAAAGACTGAGCCCGGCAAGGAGAACAATATGTTTCGGAAAATACTCATCGCCAATCGAGGCGAAATCGCCGTCACCGTCATCCGTGCCTGTCGTGAAATGGGCATTGAGAGCGTTGCCGTCTGCTCCGAGGCCGACCGGGACGCGCTTCATGCGCGCCTCGCGGACGAGTGCGTATGCATCGGCCCCGCCGCGTCCAAGGACAGTTATCTCAATATGCAGGCGATCCTTTCGGCGTGTCTGACGACCGGCGCGGAGGCGATCCATCCTGGCTTCGGCTTTCTTTCCGAAAACCCGGTCTTTGCGCGGCTGTGCGAGAAATGCGGCATCAAATTCATCGGTCCGTCCGCCCGCATTATGGATATGATGGGCAATAAGTCCAACGCCCGAAAAACCGCCGGGGAGGCCGGAATCCCGATTATTCCCGGGTCTGTTGGAGCGGTCACCGATTTGGGCACGGCCAAGCGCGACGCGGAGCGGATCGGTTATCCGGTCCTGATCAAGGCATCGCAGGGCGGCGGCGGGCGCGGGATGCGAATCGCCAACAGCGAAGCGGAGCTTCCCGGCGCTTTTCAGGTGGCCAAGACCGAGGCGAAGGCCTGCTTCGGAAACGATGAGGTCTACCTTGAAAAACTGGTGATCGAGCCCCGGCACATCGAGATCCAACTCCTGTGCGACGAGTTCGGCCATGTGATCCACCTCGGGGACCGCGACTGTTCGGTGCAACGGCGCAATCAGAAGATCATCGAGGAGGCTTCCTCCCCGTTCATGACCGAAGAGCTTCGCGTGCGTATGGGCGGGGCGGCGGTGTGCCTGGCGCGGAAGATCGGTTACACCGGGGTCGGGACCATCGAATTTCTGGTTGATAAAGAACGCAATTTCTATTTTATGGAGATGAATACGCGGATCCAGGTAGAGCACCCCGTCAGTGAAGCGATCACGGGCGTTAATCTGATCCAGGAGCAAATCCGGGCGGCCGCGGGCGAGGTGATGCGTTACTCCCAGAGGGACATCGTTTTTCGGGGGCACTCGATCGAGTGCCGCATCAACGCGGAAGACCCCGAAAACGACTTCAGACCGTGCCCGGGAACCATTCGAATTCTTCATCTGCCCGGCGGTCAGGGTGTGCGGATCGACAGCGCCGCATATCAGGGGTATACCATTCCGCCGTATTACGATTCGCTTCTGGCGAAGGTCATCGTTCATGCGCCCACCCGGGAAGAGGCGATCGCGCGGATGCGTCGGGCGCTTACCGAATTTGTGATCGTCGGTGTCGTCACCAATATCGATTTTCATCTGGCGATCCTTCGGGAGCCGGATTTTATTCGCGGCCATTACGATAACACCTATCTGGATCGAAAAAAAGAAACGCTTCTTTCGAAAGCGGAGTAAAATTTCGGATCCCATCCGTCCACCGGTCCGCAGGCCGGAATACACAAGGAGCAAAACTATGGAAGACTCATTTTCGATGATACGCGACCGTCTGGCGGCGAACCGGAAATATCAGGAGGAACAGAACGCGATCGGCAAAAGCAATGTCCCCGGCGAGGTCGGACAGACCGGACTCAAGGACCGCTTCAGCTATCTGATGCCGATTCCCGACGATCTTTGGGTCCGTTGTCCGTCATGCCAGGGCGTCATGCTCCGGGAGGATTTTGAGGAGAATCGAAGCGTTTGCCTGCATTGCGGGCACTGCTTCCGGGTGAACGCACGGGAGCGTCTCGCGATGACCGTCGACGAAGGCTCCTTCGAGGAACTCTGGGAGACGCTATACGGCAATGATCCGATCTCCTTTCCGAGGTACGATCATCGCTTAAGAAAACTTCAGGAAAAGACCGGGATGACCGAGGCGGTCATCGTCGGCAGTGCGTCGGTCGGCGGATTCTCCTGTATGATCGGGGCGATGGATTCCAACTTTCTGATGGGCTCGATGGGCTCGGCGGTCGGCGAGAAAATCACGCGGCTTTTCGAGAACGCGACCGAGAAAAAACTGCCGGTGGTGCTCTTTACGTCTTCCGGAGGAGCCCGGATGCAGGAGGGGATCGTCTCGCTGATGCAGATGGCCAAAACGGCCGGCGCCGTCGAGCGCCATCACCGTGCCGGACTTCTATTCATCTGCGTGATGACGGACCCGACGACCGGAGGAGTGACCGCGAGTTTTGCCTCGCTCGGCGACATCATCCTGTCCGAGCCGGACACATTGATCGGATTTGCCGGCAGAAGAGTGATCGAGGGGACGATTGCTCAGGCTCTGCCGGACGATTTTCAACGCTCGGAATTTATCCTCAAGCACGGATTTCTGGACGCAATTGTGACCCGGGATGAGATGCGGAAAAAACTGACGGACCTTTTGTCCCTGCATTCCGGCAAGAAGGTCCACAGTTCCGATACGGACGCGCCGAGAGGCAGACTGCCCGCGCTTCCGAAGCACAGAAGCAGCGGCTCGGAGTGTCTTTCAATCATACGGAACCGCGAGCGTCCGACGCTTAACGATTACCTGCCGATGATTTTCACCGATCTCCATGAGATGCACGGAGACCGGTATTTTGCCGACGACCGCGCGATCTTCACGGGCATCGGCCGCTTGAACGGACAACCGGTTACCATCATCGGGCACCGGAAAGGAAAGACGCTTCTGGAGAACCAGGAATGCAATTTCGGCATGCCGCACCCCGAGGGATATCGAAAAGCGCTTCGCGCCATTAAGCAGGCGGAGAAATTCGGCCGTCCCGTCATCACCTTCATCGATACCCCCGGCGCGTATTGCGGCGTCGCCGCAGAGGAGCGCGGCCAGGGTGAGGCGATCGCGCGAAACCTGATGGAAATCATGCCGGTCGCGACCCCGATCATCAGCGTCGTCATCGGAGAGGGCGGCAGCGGCGGCGCTTTGGGCATCGCGATCTGCGACGAATTGGCGATGACCTCGAACGCGATCTATTCGGTTATTTCTCCCCGCGGCTTCGCGTCCCTTCTGTGGAAAGACCCGTCGCGCGAAAACGAAGCGGCCGACACGGCGCATATCACCGCGTACGACCTGAAAGAAATGGGGATCAGCGATGTCGTTTTGGCCGAGCCGGACGGCGGGGCGCATTCCGGAGCGGAGCGTATGGCGGGCACGATCAAGACCTATCTGCTCGGAGCCGTCGAACGACACTCCAAGTCTTTTTTAAAGGATACCGTAAGCGCGTTGGAGTCGCGCTACCAAAGATTTCGTAAAATTGGAGACTGCTCCCGGACGTGATAAAATGATAGGTAATGCCGGTCGGATTTCTCTGTTGACGGCATCCGATTTGAGCCACCGACCGTTTTCGAAAAGGAGCGTTCATGAAAGTCTCGCTTTTTCCGTTTCTTCGTCCGTTTATAAAAGAGACGGTCGCCGGACTTTTTTTGAAGCTGGTCGAAGCGGTCCTTGAGTTGATGCTCCCGATCCTGCTCGCCCGAATTATCGATATCGGCATTTCCGGTCGGGATATTCCCTTTATCTATAAAACCGGCGGGCAAATGCTCCTTCTGATTTGCGCCGGATTGGGTTGCGCCGTGCTTTGCCAGTACTGCGCCGCGGTCGCCGCACAGGGCTTCGGAGATCAACTGAGGACGAGGCTGTTTTCGCACATCAATCGCCTGCCGCTTTCCGAACAGACCAGGATCGGAACCGGGTCTTTGATGAACCGGATCACCTCGGATGCGGAGCGTCTCCAACTGGCCGTATCCATGCTGATCCGACTCGGTTCGAGAATACCGTTTGTCGTACTGGGCGGCATCCTGGCCTCGATCATGGTCGATCTGCCGCTGTCGGGAGTGATCATTACCGGCTCGGTTGCGTTTCTTGTCGCGGCGGCGGTGATTATTCTGTCCGTATTTCCCCTTTATAACGAACTCCAGAGTCGTTTGGACCGGATCGGAAAGACCCTTAGGGAAAGCTTTCTGGGCGTTCGCGTGATCCGGGTTTTTCGAAGGAGACAGTACCGGCGGGCGCGATTTGAGGCGATTGTGGACGAGCACGAAAAAACCGCGGTTCGTGCCGCGAAAATCTCATCCTTTATGCAACCATCGACCCAACTCATTATGAATCTGGCTGTTTGCGGCATCCTTTGGTTCGGAGCCGCACGTGTCGATTCCGGCAAACTGAGCACCGGACAGATCGTTGCGTTGATGAACTACATCCTCCAGATCCTGGTCGCGCTGATTCTCGTGGCGAATCTGGCCGTCATCTTCACCCGCGCCGCGGCATCGCAAAAAAGAGTCCTGGAAGTGCTTGCGGTTCCTGTTTATAAGGATAATGACGAAGCTGCGCCGCTTGTCGGATCGGAAAAGAGCGACAGTGCTTCGGCGGAAAAAGTAATTGCGTCGCTTGGCGGAGCGGAACCGGACGACACTTCTTCGGCGGATACCGAAGACATACAACCTTCTCTCGAGTTTCGCGACGTGGAATTTTCCTATCCGGACAACAAAGAGCCTGCGCAAACCAGAAGCGCGCTCCGGGACATTTCTTTTCGCGTCGCTCCGGGAGAGACACTTGCGATTACGGGCACCACGGGCTCCGGAAAGTCGACTCTGGTCGCTTTGATGATCCGCTTGGAGGATCCGACGCAGGGGAGCATTTTTGTGGCGGGCCGGAAAACCACCGATATTCCGGTTGACGAACTGCGCCGCCGGATCTCCGTCGTTCATCAGGCCCCGAAACTTTTCTCCGGAACCGTCGCGGACAATCTCCGGTGGGGGGACGCCGACGCGGACGAAAACACGCTTCGGGACGCTTTAGAGACGGCTCAGGCTTGGGATTTTGTTCAAAAGCTTCCGGGGGGCTTATACGGCCGGGTCGAACGTAACGGGCGCAATTTTTCGGGCGGTCAGCGACAACGGCTCGCGATCGCCCGGGCGCTGGTGAAGCGTGCCGATCTCCTTGTATTGGACGATTCGGCGTCAGCACTTGATTATCTTACCGAGTCGCGCCTCTATCGGGCCGTCGCAGAGTCCGCCGGGGCATGCGGACGGACGCTGATCGTGATTTCACAGCGCATCGCGGCGATTCGTCCGGCGGATCGGATACTGGTCCTCGACGACGGCAGGATGGCCGGGTTCGGAACGCACGACAGCCTTCTGGAGGACTGCCCGGAGTATAAGGAAATCGTTGACTCCCAGTTTTTCGGCAAGGAGGCGACGTGATGGCCGGCGAACGGAGCGTTCTTCAGGGGATGGCGAATCTGGCGCCCGACGGAGCCAAATTGTCGCGATCCATTACCCGACCCAAACTGTCGACGCTTCTGCGCGTCCTTACCTATGCCGGTGAAAAGAAATCGCACCTCTTTTTTGTGATCGCGTGCGGCATGCTCGGCGGCGGGCTTCTGGTTGTGGCGCCGTATTTTACGGGTGTGATTGTCGATGGCATGACGGCCGACGGAACCACCGATTTCGAGGAGATCCTTCGGGGCGTTCTTCTGCTTGCCGCGATGTACGTGATCGGAGCGATTTTCTTGTGGTTCATGCAATATTTGGCCGGAATTGTGTCGGCGCGCACGGCGGCCGGCGTGCGAAAAGCCTTATATGCGCGGATTGACCGCCTGCCCGTTTCTTTTTTTGACACGGCGTCCGACGGAGACGTTCAAGCCCGCTTCGTGTATGACGTCGACGTGATTTCCGACGGATTGACCCAGGGGCTTGCACAGCTTTTTTCTGCGACCGTGACCATTGTCGGAACGCTCGTATTCATGGCGTTTATGAGTATCAAAATGACACTGATGATCATTCCGATGGCAGCGCTTACGGTGGCGGCCGCGCTTCAGATCGCGCGGATGACCACACGGCAATTCTCCCGCCAGCAGGCACTTGTCGGAGAACTCAGCCTGCTTTACGAGGAAATGATCTCGGGACAACGGGAAGTTAAGGCATTCGTGTATGAGGATCGCGTACAGGGGCAGTTCGGGAAGGTCAGTTCCGCGCTTTTCCAAACCGCCAAAAAGGCTCAGTTCTATTCATCTCTTCCGAACCCGACGACCCGGTTTCTCAACCATGCGGCGTATATCGCGATCGCGGTACTCGGCTTTTTTTTCGGCGGGCTGACGGTCGGACGGATATCGGCTTTCATCCTTTACTGGACCAATTTCTCGCGTCCGGTCAACGATCTGACCAATATCACATCTCAGGTCATGGCCGCGTTCGCCTCCGCCGAGCGCGTTTTCGAAATTCTTGATCTTCCGAACTCCAAAAATACGGAAATCGGCGCAAACGCGAACCCGAGCCGGATCAGCGGCGAAGTGCGATTCGAACATGTATCGTTCTCCTATTCGGCGGATAAACCGTTGATCCGCGATTTGTCCTTTGTCGCGAAGCCCGGCCATACCGTGGCGATTGTCGGCCCGACCGGAGCCGGAAAAACAACACTGATCAATTTGCTCCTGCGCTTCTACGAGATTCGTGAGGGCCGGATCCTCATCGACGGGACGGATATTTCGGAGATGAACAAAGATACGCTGCGGTCGATGTTCGGGCTGGTTCTTCAGGACACGTGGCTTTTCGAAGGGACAGTTCGGGAGAATTTGTTATTCGGTAAGCCCGATGCGGGTGAAGAGGATATGATCGATGCGGCGAAGGCCGCGCACGCAGACGGATTTATCCGGCGCCTGCCTTCCGGATATGACACGATGCTTCTCGAAAATGCGGAAAACCTGTCGGAGGGCCAGCGCCAACTGCTTTCGATCGCCCGGGTCATGCTGGCCGATCCGCCGATGTTCATCCTGGACGAAGCGACGAGTTCGGTCGACTCACTGACCGAAAAACGGATCCGGGCGGCATTCGATGGTCTGATGAACAATAAAACGGGCTTTGTTATCGCCCATCGCCTGTCCACAATCCGAAACGCCGACTTGATTCTCGTTATGAATAACGGAGCGATCATTGAGCAGGGGACCCATGAAACACTGATGAAAAAGGGAGGTTTCTATGCAACACTCTACGGCAGCGGCGCGGGTGAAGGGCAGGACCTGACTTCGCCGGATTGAAGAAAAATAAAGAATGTGTTAGATTTAAACATGTATCGGTGTCGCTGAGCGATCCGCCGATCCGTTTGAAAATCGGGAGAGGAAGGTGTTTTTATGAAGAAATCATTGCTTTTCGTGCTTGTTGTCGCGATCTTTGCGACGGCGGTTCTTGCCGCTTCCTGCAACAAGAAGGTTTTGGACGACGACGATTTTGAGGATGTGATGGATGATTTCGACTTCAATGCGTACGAGGTTACGGATGGCTTGTCGAAGAAGATCGAGAAGCGCATTAACGCCTACGACGACGACTATGATTACGTGGCCTACTACATCGAGTATGACGATGCAGAAGATGCGAAAGAGGAATTCGAGGACATCCTGGACGATGTAAACGATGCGAAGGAAGACAAAGATTTCGAGGGGAAAATCAAGAAATCCGGCTCCGGAAACTATAATAAACTGGTAATCAACGGGGATTTTGACGACCCGGTGAACGAGATCCCGGAAGGCAAGTTCTACGGCGTGATCTATCGGATCGACAATATTGGCCTGGTTGTCGGCGCCATGGACAACGATAAAAGGGACATTGAGAAGGTCGACGAGATCATTAAGGAACTGGGGTATTGATTGATTCATCCGGTGTTTTTGTTTATCTATGTTCATTTATCAAATTCATGCTATAATTGAAGAAGAAAATTATCGCTCATCAAATGAAGAGAAGGGGTGTTGTGAATTGAAAATGACGAAGAAGATTTTGGTCCTGGTTTTGGCGTTTACCATGATTCTTTCTGTGGCGGCCTGCAGTAAGAAACCGATCGATGAGGACAAATTTGAAGAAGTCATGGAGGACAAATTCGATTTTGAAGTCGAAGAAGGAGCGACATCCAAGGATATCGACGAAGCTTTTTATGCTTATGACGAGGACAATGATTATTACGTGACGTATACTCTTTACGAGGATGCCGACGAAGCCGAGGATGTAATGGACGATTATATCGACGATATCGAGGAAGCCAAAGAGGATGAGGATTTCGAAGGCAAAATCACCAAGACCGGCTCTGGAAAATATAAGAAAGTCACCGTTAAGGGCGAAGATGAAGATGCCGGTGACATGTATGCCGTACTGATTCGTTCGGATAAAATGATTATCATGATCGGAACCCAGAGTGTTAAGGACAAGCGTGTGGACCAGGTGAACAAGATCGTTAAAGCCCTCGGTTACTGATTCTGTTGCTAAAACTTGTTTTTCGCCCGCTCTCCGAACGGAGAGCGGGTTTTTTTATGCTCATTGATCCCGATTCGTGATAAAATCACATGTAAGTTAATTCGATGATTGGATAAAGGAGAGACATAACATGAAAAGAACACACAAAATCATGATTATGGTGCTGGCGTTTACATTAATTCTGTCCTTGACGGCTTGCGGTAAAAAGCCGATCGACATCAAGAAGTTTAAGGATGTCCTGGAGGACAAGTTTGACTTTGAAGTCGAAAAGATTTCTTCTGCCGAGAAAGACATCGACAAGATTTATTCCGTAAAGGACGAGGACAGTGACTATATCGCGTATTACATGCTCTACGAGGAAAGTGATGACGCGCAAGAAAAGATTGAGGAATATATCGAGAATATCGAGGAATCCATAGAGGATGATGAGTTTGACGGCACAATCAAGGTGAGCGGTTCCGGGAAATACAAGAAAGTTGTGTCCAAGGGTGAATATGATTCGGGTGATCGATATGCGGTTGCGATTCGCACCGACAATCTTGTTATAATCGTGGGGGTCAAAAGCGATAACGACAAGCACGTCGACAAGGTCAACGATATTGTGAAGGCACTCGGATACTGATAAGTGTATAGCAAATAGAACTCCGCCCGCTCTCCGACCGGAGAACGGGCGTTTTTTTTGTTATTTATGATATAATCATCCCGTGTTTCCATGAATTTCAATTGGAGGATCCAACATGTCCGGAATTAAGAGAATCATTTCAATTGCTTTGATCCTGGCTTTTTTTATTGTTATGACGTCCGCCTGCACAAAGGAAATGAAGTCGGAGGACTTTATATCGATACTTGCCAAAAACGGTTTGGGCGCATCGGTCATGCAGAAACCCGATGATGAGAACGGACAGGTCGAGATCACCTACGGCGGGGATACGAACAACGATATTATGTGTTTTTTGTATAACACCAAAGATGAGGATTCCGCCCGGAAATACTACGATCAGATGAAGGCTCAACTCACCGATCTGGCAAACTCAGGCGGAGTAACCGGAAGTCCGGTCGACAGGAAAACCGCAAATTACACGAAAACCGTCGCGAACTACGCATATGCGGAAAATGACGGATCCAGCGACGGCTCCTATACGGTCCTGATATGGTCCGGTAAAACGACGATAACTATTTTGGCCAACACCTCGACGCAGGAAGCCATCAATGCGGTGAACCGGATCGTCAGTGAACTGGGTTACGGCGAGTAACAGACTTCTGACGCACGCCTCATCCCGACAAGGAGTCCCGGCGCGCCCTTCTTTCGAAAAGGTACCTATGATCATCACGGTAACTCTGAATCCGGCCGAAGACCGCTTTGTTACGATCCGGGAGCTCCGCCCCGGCGGGTTGAATCGCGTCCTCGGCACGAAGAGTTTTTCGGGCGGGAAAGGTAATAATGTCGCCGACATGGTCCGAAGGATGGGGTTTTTGTGCATCGCAACCGGCTTTGTTTCCGGCCGGACCGGCGCGGGTATAAAGGACAGCCTGAATGCCGTTGGTGTCGAATGTGCCTTTGTCCCGACGCCCGGCGAAACCCGAACCAATTTTAAGATCATCGACGAGAGCACCCGGACCTGTACCGAACTCAATGAAGCGGGGCCTTCCGCCACGCCGGAGGACGTGAAAAAACTGGAGGAGACTCTTGCGCGAATTTCCCGGAAGGGAGATGTTATCGTCTTTTCGGGGAGTATTCCGGAGGGGATCGGAAAGGACATTTACGCCCGATTGATTCGAACGGCAAAAAGCCTCGGAGCGCTTGCGATCCTCGATACGGACGGTCCGCCGCTCGCAGAGGGAATTCAGGCGAATCCGGACGCGATCAAGCCGAATCTGCATGAGCTTTCCGGACTTGCGGGCGGAAGGGTCGGGACAGCCGAAGAGGTTGCCGGGGCGGTACGCGCCTTGGGTCTTTCTAAAAAAAGCAGAGTCCTCGTATCGATGGGTGCCGGCGGGGCGATGCTCTTTGCCGGCGAATCCGCCCTGTTTGCCGAAGCCCTTGAGATCCCGGTCCGGAGTACCGTCGGAGCGGGTGACGCAATGACTGCCGCGATTGCCGTCGGGCTGTCGCAGGAAAAGAGCGATGAAGAGATCCTTCGGCATGCCGTAGCCTATGCCGCCGCCTCCGTAATGTCGGATCATTTTGAATGTCTGACGACGGAGTCGGTCGCGGGTTTTCTCGGCAAGGTCCGGATCCGGCGCTACGAACGGTCTGTCCCATAAATCACATAGACAGAACATACGTTCGATGTTATAATGCCCTCATGAAGGAACATACGTTCTTTTTCGGAGGGCTGCTTTATGGATGTTTTAGAAAAACTGTCGATCCTTTCGGATGCCGCCAAATACGATGTAGCCTGTACATCGAGCGGTGTTGACCGCTCCGGTCAAGGCGGGAAGATCGGCAGCGCTTCCGCTTGCGGCATTTGTCACAGTTTTGCCGCCGACGGTCGATGTATTTCACTTCTCAAGGTCCTCATGAGCAATGCCTGTGTTTACGATTGCAAATACTGCGTCAACCGGGTCTCCGCGGACACCCCGCGCACATCCTTTACACCCGACGAATTGGCGGACTTGACAATCCAGTTCTACCGCAGGAATTATATCGAAGGACTTTTCTTGAGCTCCGGGGTGCTGAAGAGCCCCGACTATACGATGGAAAGAATGATCGGAGTCGTCCGTCTCCTCCGCGAAAAGTACAACTTTAACGGCTACGTCCACGTGAAGGCGATTCCCGGCTCCGATCCGGCTCTGATCGATCAATTGGGCCTTCTGGCGGACCGGATGAGCGTCAACATCGAACTTCCGACCGAGGCGAGTCTTCGCCTTCTGGCGCCGCAGAAGACCCCGAAAGCAGTCACTGACCCGATGGAACGAATCAGTACGGGCATTCGGGAGAATTTCTCGGATCGTAACAAATACCGTTATGCGCCCAAATTCGCTCCCGCCGGCCAGAGCACTCAAATGATCGTCGGCGCGAGCCCCGAAAGCGACCTGAAAATTCTCAGGCTGTCGCAGGGCCTCTATCGGAAATACAGTCTCAAACGAGTCTTCTTCTCCGCCTATACCCCGGTCGTCGAGGACAAAAACTTGCCGTCGCTTCTCGCGGCGCCGCCGCTTCTGCGGGAGCACCGCCTCTATCAGGCGGACTGGCTGATGCGCTTTTACGGGTTTTCGGCCGAAGAGATTCTTTCTCCCGAGCATCCGGACTTAAGCCTGATCCTCGATCCGAAATGCGGTTGGGCGCTTCGAAACATCGACCGCTTTCCGGTCGAGATCAACCGCGCTTCCTACGAGACCCTCCTGCGCGTGCCGGGGATCGGGATGATCGGTGCACGCCGGATCGTCCAGGCCCGGCGCGCCGGGACGATTGATTTTGACGGGCTGAAAAAACTCGGCGTTGTTCTGAAACGCGCCCGGTACTTCATTACCTGCCGGGGCAAATGCGATGACGGGGTGGTGATTCACCCGGATGTGATTACCCGAAGTCTTTTATCCAAGCGGGAACTGGAAATGTTGCCGGCGACCCGCGGAGGCCAGATGGGTTTTGAGGACGTCCCGGAAATCGCGAAAATAACGGGCGGACGAAGGAGCGAGGGACTCCTTTTGGCTTCGACGAATAGTGTGCGAGATGGCTATGAGCAAGGAAACGAATTTGGTATATGTGTATGACGGGACCCTCGAGGGGTTCCTGTGCTGCGTTTATGAGAGCTTTGCGCGACGGCAGGTCCCGGACGAGATCCATTCCGGGCGCGGGCAGACGATGCTTTTCGAGAAGACCGAATGGATCCGGACCGACATCGGCCACGCCGATAAGGTCTATGTCTCTCTGGCCGGGAAGATATGTCTCGAGGCTCAGGATTTCATCCGGCACGCGTTTTTGACTCAGCGCGCCGACAAGGAAATTCTGATGTACCGCTGGATTTGCATGGGGTATCGGCTCGGCCGGCGTATTTTCGACTGTTTGACGGACGACACGGTGGATGCGCTGACTAAGTCCGTTCGTAATTTGCATCGGGAGGCACATCTGTTGATGGGCTTTACGCGATTTTCAATCTACGACGGTGTGATGGTCGCTTGCATATCACCCAAGAACATGGTCCTGCCGATCCTTTCCGATCACTTCGCGGACCGGTATCCGGACGAGGTATTCATGATTTACGATAAGACCCATCAAATGGCGGTGGTGCACAAGCCGGAGGGGACACTGCTTACATCGATGAGCGACATCGAGCTTCCGCCGATCGAGGACAGCGAAAAGGCGTACCGAACGTTATGGCAATGCTTTTACCGGACGATCGCCATTGAGGCAAGGGAAAATCCCAAATGCCGGCTGAACCACATGCCGCATCGCTTCTGGTATAATATGACGGAATTTGATCTCCCTTCGGATTTGTCGACGAGCGAATAAGCGCTACGTGCTATACTGAAATTGCCGGATCGGCAAAACGGGTGCGGAGGAATATCGTGGACAGGAAAAGTAATATCGCCTTAATCGGAATGCCGGGGAGCGGCAAGAGCACGGTCGGCGTTTTATTGGCCAAAACGTTTTCGATGCGTTTTATCGATACCGACGTCCTGATTCGCGAGCGCGAGGGGATGGCTCTCGTTGACATTATTAAGAACAAGGGCAGTGTGTATTTTTCGAAAATCGAGGAATCGGTCGTTACCGGACTTTCCGGCGACGGCATGGTGATTGCGACCGGCGGAAGCGTAATCCTTTTGCCGAAAGCGATGACGCACCTGAAAAAAATCGCGCGTATCGTCTATCTCGAGGCCGATCTGTGGCTCATCAAAAAAAGATTGTGGAACTTCAGGACCCGCGGCATCGTGGCGGCTCCGGGCAAAACGATCGAGAATCTTTTTCACGACCGCCGACCGCTTTATCGTCAGTATGCTCAAATCACGGTGCGTGTGCGCAAAAAGACGCCCGAACAGGTGGTTCTGGGTATTATTTCCGCGCTAAAACAAGAGGAGCCGAAGGCGGACGCCCCGGATTCTCCCGATTTGTAACGGTTCGTTTTATTCCGGACTGCGCTCGTCCGCGAGCCGGCGCGCTTCCATTGTCTTTTCGATCATCATATCCTTGACCTTCATCAGGCGCGTGATCGAACTGCGCTCGGTCTCGTCGAGTTTCATCGTGATAAAGCGGATGTTCTCGAGATATCCCGGGATCATGACGTGCTCGAGCGCGTTGACGCGCCGGCGGGTCTTCTCGATCTCCAGCGCCATCAGATTACAGGCCTTTTCCTTCTCGGCCAGGCGTAGGAGCGGCACGGTCAGATCCGAAAGGGCGAGGACCGCCTCGTCGAGCTCGGATGAGGTGAACGCGAACCCGTACGAGTAAATGTCACCGGGATCCGCGGTCTTGTACTTGACGTCGAAAAGCGGCACGCGAACGCTCATGATGTTCTTCTCGCCAACGTCCAAAGACATTTCCTGCTTATGGTAGAGCATTGACACGGCCATCGCTTCGTCGTTCATCAGGGCGCGCGCGACGGACATATGACGGTTGGCTTCCAGAAGAGCCTTTTCGACCTGGCGACGAAGTTGGCGGACCTCCCGGACGGTCTCGAGAAACTGACGCATCAGTTCGTCGCGCTTGTCCTTCAAGAGCTTGTGCCCGCGACGCGCGGTAACGAGCCGCTTTTTCAAGCGGGTCAGTTCCATGCGTGTCGGGTTTACGTGCGTTCCGGCCATCGGTCGGTTCTCCTTTTATCCTTCGCGGATCGTTATTTTGCGGTCTCGTCGGCCCCGGCTTCCTCGTAATAGAGATCCAGGATCTTTTCGCTGATACGCTTCAGTTCGCTTCTCGGAAGGATGCGCAGGAGCTTCCAACCCAGGTCGAGCGTCTCCTCGATGGATCGGTCGGTCGAAAAGCCCTGCGAGACATATTCCTTCTCGAAGGCATCCGAAAAACGTGCGTACAGCTTATCCATCTCCGTGAGCGCCGCCTCGCCCAGGATGACCATCAGCTCCTTGGCGTCCTTGCCGCGCGCGTATGCCGAAAAGAGCTGGTTCATCGTGTTCGAGTGATCCTGACGGGTCTTGCCTTCACCGATACCCTTATCCTTCAGTCGCGAAAGGGACGGCAGGACGTCGATCGGGGGAACGACGCCTTTGCGGTGCAGTTCGCGGCTCAGGATGATCTGACCCTCCGTGATGTATCCGGTCAGGTCGGGGATCGGGTGGGTCTTGTCGTCCTCCGGCATCGAAAGGATCGGGATCAAGGTGATACTGCCGGATTTACCCTTCTGACGCCCCGCTCTCTCGTAAAGAGACGCGAGGTCAGTATACATATATCCGGGATATCCCCGGCGTCCGGGGACCTCTTTGCGCGCCGCGGAAACCTCGCGCAACGCATCGGCGTAGTTGGTGATGTCCGTAAGGATAACAAGGACGTGCATGTCCATCATAAAGGCAAGATACTCGGCGGCCGTAAGCGCCATACGGGGCGTCGCGATACGCTCGATCGCCGGGTCGTTCGCGAGGTTGATGAAGAGAACCGTACGGTCGATCGCGCCGGTCTCGCGGAAGCTCTCCATAAAGAAGTTGGCCTCCTCGAAGGTGATGCCGATCGCGGCAAAAACGACGGCGAACGATTCGGTCGTCCCGCGCACCTTTGCCTGACGCGCAATCTGCGCTGCGAGGTTGGCGTGCGGCAAACCGCTTCCCGAAAAGATCGGGAGCTTCTGTCCGCGGACGAGCGTATTTAGCCCGTCGATGGCGGAGACGCCGGTCTGAATAAATTCATTCGGATAATTTCTCGCGGACGGATTCATCGGGGTACCGTTGACGTCCATGCGTTTTTCGGGAATGATCGCCGGACCGCCGTCGATCGGATTGCCCATGCCGTCAAAAATACGGCCGAGCATATCCCCGGAAACCGCGAGTTCGAGCTGGCGGCCGAGAAAACGCACCTTGCTGTCCGCCAGATTGATTCCGGCGCCGCTCTCGAAAAGCTGGACCAGCGCATCGCTTCCGTTGATCTCCAGAACGCGGCAACGGCGCCGTTCTCCGTTCGCGAGCTCAATCTCGCCGAGTTCGTTATACGCGACATCCGAAACGCCGCGGACCAGCATCAAAGGGCCGGCGACCTCCTGGATCGTACGATATTCTTTAGGCATCAGTCTTCCTCCTTGTCCAACATTTCGGAGATTTCGTGCGCGAGCTGCGATTCGACGGAAGTCGCTTCGACTTCAATATCGCTCTCGGGCGTGTACTTGAAGCGCCCGATCCGCTCCCGGACCGGCAACGCGACGATTTTTTCGATGTCTGCGCCCAATTCCAAAGCGCTCGCGGCCTTGTCGTAGAAACCGAGAATCAGTCGCATCAGCAGGTTCTGCTTCGTCAGGGAGCTATACGTGTCGACCTCGTGGAATGCCAGTTGGTGCAGAAAATCCTCGCGGATCGAACGGGCGACTTCCATCTTCAACCGGTCGGCGGCCGAAAGCGCGTCCATACCGACGAGACGGACGATCTCTTCAAGTTCGGCTTCTTCCTGCAGAATATGCAAGAAGCGCGAACGGCAGGTATTCCAATCCCCGGAGACGTTATCGTCGAACCAGGAGGAGAGTGAATCCGCATACAGGGAGTAGCTCGTCAGCCAGTTGATCGCCGGGAAATGGCGCTTATACGCGAGGTTGGCGTCAAGCCCCCAGAAAACCTTGACGATTCGGAGGGTCGCCTGAGAAACGGGCTCTGAAATATCACCGCCGGGCGGGGAGACGGCACCGATCGCCGAAAGCGAGCCTTCGACGTCCCCGCTTCCGAGGACGGAAACGCGCCCCGCGCGCTCGTAGAACTGGGCCAGACGGCTGGCCAGATACGCCGGATATCCTTCTTCACCGGGCATTTCCTCGAGTCGTCCGGACATTTCGCGCAAGGCCTCTGCCCAACGAGAAGTCGAGTCCGCCATCAGAGCGACGGAATAGCCCATGTCGCGGAAATACTCCGCGATGGTGATGCCGGTATAGATGGATGCCTCACGCGCCGCAACAGGCATGTCGGAGGTGTTGGCGATCAGAACGGTGCGCTTCATCAGGGATTCGCCGGTGGACGGGTCGATCAATTCCGGAAACTCATTCAGGACGTCCGTCATCTCGTTGCCGCGCTCGCCGCAACCGATATAGACGATGATGTCGGCCTGAGCCCACTTGGCAAGCTGGTGCTGGGTGACGGTCTTGCCGCTCCCGAACGGTCCGGGGATTGCGGCTACGCCGCCTTTGGCCAGCGGAAAAAGGCTGTCGATGACGCGTTGACCCGTGATCAGGGGCATCACCGGCGCGTGTTTTTGTTTATACGGTCTGCCGATACGAACCGGCCAGCGATGATAAAGGAAAAGTTTATGGCTTTCGCCTTTATCGTCGACAAGTCCGCCGATCGGCTTTTCGAGAAGATAATCGCCGGACGCAATGGATGTGACGGTGCCGGATATTCCCGGAGGAACGAGAATCTTATGGTTGACGATCCTTGTCTCCGATACCTCGCCGAGCACGTCGCCGCCGGTCACCTTTTGCCCGGGTTTGGCTGTCGCGGTAAAAGCCCAGACGGTCTCGCGATTCAGAGAAGGGATCTCGATGCCGCGGGCAAGATTATTGCCGGTTTGGCGCCGGATCTCCTCCAGAGGACGCTGGATTCCGTCGAAAATTCCCCCGATCAATCCGGGCCCGAGTTCGACCGAAAGCGGAACACCGGTCGACTCGACCGGCTCGCCCGGCTTCAGCCCCGAGGTTTCCTCGTACACTTGAATGGACGCGCGATCTTCGTGCATCTCAATAATCTCTCCGATCAAACGCTGATCGCTGACGCGGACGACGTCAAACATGTTGGCGTCCCGCATTCCTTCCGCGATGACCAGAGGTCCCGATATTTTCCGGATGGATCCTTTACTCATGTCCTGTCTCCTTTACGAATCTCCCAGAATATCGCTGCCGACGGCCTTTTCGACCGCAGAAGTGATGGCTTTCATACCCATTCCGTTATTGCCGGCCACACCGGGGATCGGTACGATAACGGGCAGCGGGCGGTCTTTGTATCGATCGATATCATCTCTGAGGCGGGACGCCAGAGATTCCGTGATATAAATCACCGCGAAATTCTGCGCCGCGAGGTTATGAAGTGTCGCCGCAGGATTCTCCATCCGGTCCTCCGGAAATACATGTATTCCCAGAGAAGCGAATCCGTATATGCTGTCCCGGTCTCCCATCGCGGCGATCTTATACATAAAGCCTCCTTAAACGGGCGCGGGTCTCTGCAGGGGTCAATCCGGCCTGTTTGGCAGCCAGGATGATCCGGACGTTCCGGATCTCCGCTTCTTTTCCCAACCAAAAGGCGACCAGCGGTTCCGTGCCCAAGGCGATATATCGCACATGTTCCAGCATAATCATGATCCTGTCGTCGCACCAGCGCTCGAAGTCGGACGCCGACGAGGATAAAATCAGCGCTCCGTCCCGGTATCCGGTTGTTTCCAGATAAGAAAGAAGCGGTGAGACGCCCTCTGAGGCGCGTGCGATCAGTTCGGCGCGATTCAAGGTGTCGCACGTTCCGATCGCGCGCTCGAGAAATTTCACATCCTTACCGATCCTTGCCGCTCGAAAAGCGGTCTTGATCGACGTGACCGCACAGAAAAACTCCGTTAATCCGATAATCATTGGATCTCCGCCGCGCTTGGCGCACGCGAGGGTCTCGTCCAAAGCGATACGATCGGCGAGAATGTCAGATAACTGGCCGTCTCCGGTTTTTACGAGGATATCGTATATCTCCGCTCCGAGCGAGGAAAAAGGCTCGGGAAGAAGATCGAACTGCTTCTCGTTGATCGCTTTCTTCAGCGTTTCCGCGGAAAGCGTACACGGATAAACAAAATATGTCTCCGTCTGATAGTCGCTGAGGACGGACTTGATTCCGGCTTTCAGATTGTGGTAGTCATTTTTCATGATAAACGGATCGAAAAGCGACGGATCCGGGGCGACTTCAACCAAATAGTTCCAGGCGTCCAGAAGTTCGCGCGCGAGCATCGAGTTTTCGTCCGCAAACCCTGCCGGAAGCGGCCACCCCTTCGCCTCAAGCACAGCCATCGCCGACGATAAAGAAGGCGCCGATACCATCCGATCCAGATCGGATGCCTCGAGCGATTTCATTTGGCGCACACGCACCGCGGTCACCGCATAAGCGTATTCGGTTTCATCGGGTTTTCGAGCCAATTTAATGCCCTTCCGTTCCGTCCGGCTCCCGCCGGATCATGCTTAAGTGAATAAGTGCCGGTTGATAAGATCGCGAATCTCGTCGAGATGCTCATAGATAACGGCGTCCACGGTGCCGTTGTACTCGATCGGTCCGCACTGTAAGATACAGCCCGCTTCAAAGTTTCCCGGCTGATCCGAAATCCGGATCCCGGAGGAAATATGCGACAGCCGCTTCGGGAAATCGTCTGAGATCGAAGCGAGATCGCGCGCGTTCAGGATGAGCACACAGTTGTCCGTCAGTTCGGAGGCATGTGACCGGACGAAACGCTCGATCATTTGCTCATTCTCCGAAGGAGACAGGGATACGGCCCGTTCCCTTGCCTGCCGGAGCACTTCGTCGATCAGCGCTACCCGCTCTTCCAGAATTCGCTTTTTGGATTCCGATTCCGAGGAAGACCGGCTCTTGGCGGCCAGTAGTTCCAGTGCGGCTTCTTCCGCTTTAAGAACAGAAGCGGCTTCTTGAGCGGCTTCTTCCCGCTTTCTGGCAAGAAATGCCTGAGCGTCGGCTTCCGCACGCGATATGCGTGTAGCGGACGCCGTTTGGGCATCACTGATAATTTGAGTCAGAATTTGATCAAGGCCCGACATATCAATCTCCGATCGTTAAGCAGATTATTTGCCGGCCGCGGCTGCGATCGCCGGGATGTTCATCACCATCAGAAGGGAGGCGATGAAGCAAATCAGCGCATAGAATTCAACCAGTGTGGCCGAGATGATTGCCTTGGTCGAGTCCGAAAACTTCTTTGCGACAATCGTTACGCCGGAAACGGCGACGCGCGCCTGATAGATCGCCGAGGTATAACCGCCGATGGCGACCGGAAGACAGGCGAACAGATAAAGAAGACCGGTTCTGAAGGTCAGAACGGGAATGTCTCCTCCGAGAAGTCCGACGTTCAACATGACCATGACGGTAACAACAAGGCCGTACAAGCCTTGCGTGCCCGGCAGAAGGGAGAGGATCAACAACTTGGAGAACTTGCTCGGGTCGTCGATGACGACGGGCGCAGATGCCTCTCCGACCATTCCGACACCCTTCGCGGAACCGAAGCTGGCCAAAGTAACGGCCAATGCCGCGCCGACCACCGCAAGAATGATACCCAGATAATCCATTTACTTTTCCTCCTTGAATTTGTAATGCTTGGTTTTGACTGAAAAAGGTGAAAAGGCTTTGCCGCCGCCTTCATAGAATTTTCCGAAAAATTCGACGTACTGAAGTCGGTTGGTATGTACATAAGCGCCGAGCGCGCTGATGCCGAGGTTGACCGCATGCCCGAATATAAACACGGGTATGAAGATGAGCAGCCGGATGATACCGCTGCCGAGGACCGTTCCGATTGTGTTGAAGACCTGCCCTACGATGCCGGTTACGAGTCCGAGTGCCATCAAACGCGAGTACGAAAGCGTATCGCTGAAATAGCCGGATATCCCGTAAAGGCTTCCGAGGCCGCCCAGGATCTTCCCGGGAATCGACGGGCTGGAACGCCCTTGGGTCAGAAGCAGCATGACCGCCCCCGCGATGGCGACCCAGGGCCCGATTTTATCAAAAGGAATACCGGTCGGGATCGCCATGTTGACGATCAGCATCCCCAAGCCCGCAAAGACCACCCACCAGGATCCGACATCGAAGATCGCTCCGAACTTGTCGCCGTGTTTCCACATGTTGACGAATTTAAGGACCAAACCGGCCATCAGGTGGATAAAACCGAGAATCAGACTCAAGATAAGCATCTCAAGTGGCTTCTCGACCGGATTGAACCAGAGAGCGTCGAGGGATACATCCGCATTGAAGAAACCGGTGCCCACGGCATTGACCACGTTTCCGAAGAAACTCCCGAAAAGAAAGCCCCAGAGCGTCGCCGATAGACCGCAGTAGAAAAATTTGAACATGTTCTTGCGCGTCGCGCCCTCGGGCTTCAGACGGACGATGATAAAAAGGGTAGCCAGCGCCATGACCAGACCGTACCCGGCGTCCGAAAGCATGATCCCGAAGAAGAGATAATAGAAGAAACTCATCACCGGATTCGGGTCGATATCGGCGCTTGTCGGAGGACTATAAGATTGGACGATATCCTCGACGGGAGACACAAGAATATTGTTCTTAAATTCCCCGGGAACCGCCTCGCCCCCGATCGGATCGCGAAGTTCGACCGCGACCGTATATTTGTTTTGAAGCTTGGTAACGAGGTGCTCCGACGCTTCCGCGGGAAGAAAACCTTCCAGAACGACCGTTTTACCGGAAAAAAACAGGCGGCCGAGGACCTCGTACTTATCGCGCCGCATGAGCAGATAGTCGGAGAGAAATTGAAGCCCATGAAGATCCGGCTCATGTGCCGCGATCTTTTGTTTGGCTTCGGAAACCGCTTTTTCGGCTTCCGCGATGCGCTTAGAAAGACGCGCGATCCGTTGCGCCGGAGGATGCTTTGTCGGGTCCGAAGGGAGAATGAAGCCGATCTTGCGTAAAGTCTCCTCGACTATGGACTTATCGTCGCGGTGACAAAAAACCACAAGACAGGTCAATTCCTTACTTGTAGAAACAATTTCGATCTCGTTCGCCGGAAAAGGAGGTAACGGATCGGCATCGCTTGAAAGCGGAGCGCCCGCCGCATAAGCCGTCAGAAGAGATTTTTCAATAGATACCTCAGTATGCGCGCCCTGGATCGATCCGATCAGGCATGCGACATGCGCGCTCCCCTCGTACATCATGGGAATATCCAGATTCTCCCAAGGCAGAACGTGGTCCAGTTGATGGGTGACGTGCATGATCGCCGGGGTCTCGGTATTGATCGTCCGCATCAGCCTGTCAATTTCGTACGCGACTTTAAGAGATTGATCGACGTCATCCGCCTTCGCGACAAACTCGTCCAGCGTCAGTTCCTTGCGACCGGAAAGCCCTGCCAGCATGGAGTTTTTCACGTGCGCCTGCTCCTGGATCGCGGTTATGGCGCCGCGAACCATCTCGAGGTTTCTGTCGAGTTGCGCAAGACTTGCCGAGGTCGGAATCATCGAAAGGCCTGAATCGGGATCCGGTTCATGCTCGGGTTCGGTCAAATCGACAATCCCTTCGCGCTGAAGCATCTCGACCACCTTCTTGGCGTCGCGCTGCATCGCGACGATCTCTATGTGCTTCATCGGCACGATCGCCATGTTCTCTATTCCTTCCCGATAATAAAATCAACAGTCCGGGCGACGACCGAATCGATGCCGGGGGTCGCTTTCGCGCGTAAAGATCTTGCGCTTTCCTCCGCGTGTGCTCTTACGGAGGCGAGATGTTTTCCGTCGCTTTCCAGAAAATCGGCACGAAGCCGGCGAGCCTTGTCCTCAGCTTCACGCAAAGTGTTTTCGCGGTCTTTGACTGCTTGCTCGCGGGCACGATCCATAACGGCGTCCGCCTGAACGCGGGCGTCCTTTTCGATCTGAGCGGCCTTCTGTTCGGCTTCGAGAATTTTGTTGATCTGATCGGATGCCATATAACCTCCGGAAGCGCTTTCGGCGCAAAAAAGACAGCCCTTACAGGCATCTCAAAGTATTATCACACGCCGGATAATTTTATTCAAGGCGTATTCGGGTCAAAAGGCCGATCAAGATGCCCGAAAAGCGATTCATTTCGTGCGATGCGACGATGAAAGGGACCGCGATTGACAGAAAGACACATAAAGTGTATTATTCGGATAATACAAAGTGTATGAGCGCGACAATACACTTTTCGAGGCTTTATCGGGGTAGGCTCACACAAATGCTACGACGACAGCCGCTCAGTGACCCGGTCGGAGGACAGGCATGGAGTTTGACGAACACATCCCCATATACCTTCAGATCGTTGAATACGTGAAGATACTGATTATCACCGGCGCCGCGAAGCCCGGAGACAAAATCCCCGCGGTACGCGAGATGGCGGGCGAACTCGGAATCAACCCCAACACAGTCCAGAAGGCGTACGGTGCGCTCGAGGAAGAGGGGATCATCAAAGGGGAGAGAGGCTCCGGAAATTACATTACGGAGGATGAAGGTGTTATTCAAATGATCCGGGAGGAGTTGAGCGGGGATATCACCGATAAGTACATTCGAAAAATGAGAAGCTACGGATTTGACCGGGCGCAAATCATTCGGATTCTTTCGGAAACAACGGAGTCTTTACGGTAAATTGACAGCGGAAGTATAATAGGCGGTGTATTCATTCGGATTCAAATGTGCGCGATCGCGTCATTTTAAAACATACGGAAAGAGGTAATGAACATGCTTCAGATCCAAAATTTGACCAAGACTTATCCCGGGGGCAAAACCGCGGTCAAAAACCTCAGCCTGACGGTGGAGAACGGAGATTTGTACGGCTTCATCGGGCACAACGGTGCGGGCAAGACCACGACGATCAAATCCGTAGTCGGTCTCCTGCCTTTCGATTCGGGAAGCATCGCGATCGACGGGCACTCCGTCACCGCGGAGCCGCTTCTTTGTAAATCCATGATCGCCTATATTCCGGATACACCGGAGCTTTATGATACGCTTACAGGAAACCAGTATCTGAACTTTATCGCGGACGTCTATAAAGTCTCCAAGGAGGACAGGGCTCAGAGGATCGAAAAGTACTCGGGGATGCTCGAAATTACCGGGGATCTGAATGATCAGATCGCGTCATTTTCGCACGGCATGAAGCAAAAACTCTCCTTCATCGCGGCGTTTGTGCACGAGCCGAAACTTCTGATTCTGGACGAGCCGTTTGTCGGACTGGATCCGCGCGCGGCGTTCTCCGTGAAAACAGTGATGAAAGAATTTTGCGACCAAGGCAACGCGATTTTTTTCTCGACGCATGTTTTGGAAGTCGCCGAAAAGCTCTGCAACAAGATTGCGATCATCAAGAACGGCGAGCTGATCGAAAGCGGATACACGGAGACGGTCAAGGGAAACCAGTCGCTGGAAGAAGTGTTTCTTGAATTGACCGATAAGGAGAGGGAAGACAAATGAGCGCGTTATGGTCTCTTGTCCGTGTTAATTTTCTGATTTTTGTCGGAGCGCTTCAAAAAAAGAAAAAAGGTCGTTACGTGGGCGCTGCGCTCATGATCCTATTTTTTCTGATTTTTTTCGGCGGATCGATGTCGATCCAGGCGGTCGCGACGGCGTACCAACTGGTCATCGTGTATCATCTTCCGAGCTATGCGATTTTTATGGGTCTAACGACGGCGCTCGCGATGAGCATGCTGTTCGGACTGATGCGGGCTACGACATCCCCGACAGCGAAGGACGCCGATCTTCTTCTGTCGATGCCCCTTCGCAAGAGCACGGTGGTCCTTTCGAAAATCATGACCCAGTACCTTTTCGACGCGCCGCTTCTGATCATCATGCTTCTGCCGACGATCATCGCGACTTTCGCGTTCGGCGGGCTGACCGTCTTCGGGCTTCTGCGCGGAATTCTGTTGGTGATCCTCATTCCGATCCTTTCGCTGACCATATCGCTTCTTTTCGGTTACTTGTTTTCGTTTATCCGGGAGCGTGTTCCGGGCGGAAGTCTGATCCTGATCGCGATCACAATGGCGATCCTTATGGGCTATATTGTCCTCAACATGCAAATGAATACGATGTTCCTCATGGCGGCCGAGTCCGGCGTACAGCGAACGACTGCGATCATCGAAAAGGTCCTGCCGATTAAGCATGCGACGTATTTTGTGACCGACGGCGGGTTGGTGAATACTCTCGGGACTCTCGCCGTGATCTTTGCGCCGTTTGCCATCGCGGTCATCCTGTTCGCGTCCCGGTACGGACGGGGCACGTATCACAGAAAGAGCAGAAATCATCACCTCTCGTTCCGTGTCCGGCCGCTCGGCAGTACATTATTGATCCTCGAGGGGAAAAAGTACTTTTCGAGTACTCTGTATGTCTTTAACACTGCGTTCGGGACTGTGATGATGGTCGCGGCTACCGTTGCCATCCTGGTCATGGGTCCGGATATAATCATGTCGTTTTTGAGCTCGGACGGAGACCTTCCGATCCGAATGAGTATGCCGGAGCTTGGCGGGGTAATCGCGATCGCGTTTTCGTTTATGGCGGCAATGACGATCACCACGGCGGCGACGATTTCCCTTGAGGGCAAAAAATTCTGGATATTGCGATCGCTTCCGATCCGCTCCGGAGAGATTCTCACCGCAAAACTCGCGTTGAGTATTTTACTGTTTGTTCCGATTCAGCTGATCTGTTCTTTTCTGGTGGCGATACGAATCGGGCTGGACCCGGTGAACGGCATTGCACTGGCATTGGTGCCGGCCTCCCTGAACATGGCAGCCGCCGGAGCCGGCTTGCTGAGTAATCTTCTGATTCCGAAAATGGATTGGCGCAATGAAGCGGAAGTTGTCAAACAAAGCATGTCCGTCCTTCTGACGGTTTTTATCGGTTTCGGGTTTGTTGCCGTACCCATCGTATTGTATATTTTCGTGTTTTCCCGATTCGGCGGGATTTCTGCCGCGGCATTTGCGGTCACCGGTATATTCCTGCTGCTGTTCGCGGCGGAATATCTGATCCTGACTACCGCCGGAAGAAAAATGTACGAACGGATCAACGCGTAAGTCGGATTTTTCCGCGGGAGGAAACATGGCTTTATTTTTCGGATCGCGTAACCGGCGGGAGGGATTGGACGGTCCGGTTTTTACCAAGCCCTTTTCCGGCGCTGAAGACGCTATCCGGGCACTGTCGGAGAAACTGGATGCCGCCCCGCCGCAAACCAAGTCTATTTTTCGGGACGCGATCGAGTCGATTCGCGAAAAGGTTCGCCGCCGAAAAAGCGTGGTCGAGGCTCTGGTCGAAAGCGCGCAACCGGTACTCATTCTTTTTGACGTCAACGTAAGCGGTAAGGCCGGATCGTCGAGAATTGACTTTGTCGCGCTCGGGCCCTCGTATATTCTGGCGATCCGGGTGTCGGACCTGCGCGCAGAAGACGCGCGTGCCGAGCCGGAGGATTTCGGCCCCAAAGCCCCGTATCCGGGGGTCATCGACAGCGAGGAGAACGCAAAGATATTATTGGAGGCGCTCCGTGAATCCGGGCATCTGTCCGGAAAAATACAACGCAACGTGTGGCCGGTGCTTATTTTGTCTGACGAAGAGGACCGGGAGCGGGGAAATACCGGCGGATCCTTTTCGAGCGAATTCAGTCGCGTCTTTCCGGACATCCGGAGCGCGCAGGTCATCTCCTGCCGCGAGCTTGCAGGGTTAATGGAAGCGCTCGGCGGCCCCGAGTACGCCTCTGCGGATATATCGGCAAAAAAATTGAACGCGATGAGCACATTTTTGATAAACTATGATGAAGAGGTAACGACTTGCCCGGCTTCGTACCGGACGCAGAAGAAACCGCTCCTTCAATAACGGAGCGGAAAGATAATGGGGAGGATCGATCATGGAACTTCGTAAAATGGGTAAACTCGATGTGATGACGTCACTACTGGGTTTCGGCTGTATGCGGTATCCCCTCACTGCCGGCGGCGGAATCGACGAGGAACTGTCCGAGAAGATGCTCATCGAAGCGTACCATAGCGGCGTGAATTATTTTGACACCGCTTATACCTATCACAACAGTGAAAGTGAAAGGTTTACCGGAAAAGTACTCAACAAACTCCCCAGGGAGAGTTATTACGTGGCGACCAAATTCCCGAGTTGGCTCCTGAGAAAGACTTCGGACATAAAGGAGATTTGTAATATCCAGCTGACTCGCCTAGATAAGGATTTCATTGACTTTTATCTGCTTCATACGCTGGACGCCGGATATTGGGAAAAGGTCATTTCCCTCGGCGTACTCGAGGAATGCGAGCGTCTGAAGAAAGAAGGCAAGATTCGCTATCTGGGATTCTCTTTTCACGACTCGTACGAGGTTTTCGAGACCATCATCAAGGCGTATAATTGGGACTTCTGTCAGATCCAGTTGAATTACATGGACACCGACGAGCAGGCGGGAATGAAGGGATATGAACTCGCGACCAGCCTCGGAATTCCCGTCATCGTCATGGAACCCGTCAAAGGCGGATCGCTCGCCCGACTCCCCGGGGATATCCTCTCCGTACTCGACGAGGTGACACCGGGTGCGTCGCCGGCATCGTGGGCTTTGCGATGGGCCGGAGGGCTTCCGAATGTGAAGGTGGTCCTGAGCGGAATGTCGTCGATCGAACAGGTCAGAGAAAACTGCGCGATTTTCAACAATTTCAAGCCGCTTTCCGAAAGGGAATCGGAGGTGATCGAGAAGGCCGCGGATTTGTTCCGGAAGCGGATCCGGAACGGTTGTACCGGTTGCAAATACTGCATGCCCTGTCCGTTCGGAGTCAATATTCCCGAAAATTTCAAGATATGGAACGATTACGGGATGTTCGAGAACGTCGGGCACACCCGTTGGTGGTGGAACGAGTCGCTGCCGGCGTCCGCCAAGCCGGATCAATGCGCCGAGTGCGGGCAGTGTGAATCTCTTTGCCCTCAGGGCCTGTCGATCATTGAGGATTTGAAGACACTGAAAAAAGAGATCGAGGAAGCGATCCGCTGATGCCCGGAGGATTTTATGAGTGAGCAAGGGAACAAGCCGACCGGTTCGGAACGTTCCGGGCGTTGGATCCGCAGACTGACGTATGGCGGGCTGTTGCTGGCAATCGGGATTGTCCTTCCGCAGGTTTTTCATCTGACCGGCGGGCCGGCTTCCGGCGCGACATTTCTGCCGATGCATATTCCGGTTTTGATTGCGGGACTCTTGCTGGGGCCGGTCTACGGATTGATATTGGGTGCGGTTACACCGGTTTGCAGTTTTCTGATCACCGCGATGCCGGTTGCAGCGCGACTCCCTTTTATGATGGTTGAATTGGCGATATACGGATGGGTCTGCGGATTTCTTTATCATACGGCAGGGCTTTCCCGTCTGCGCCTGCCCGGAGATTCGCGACGGCCGGAGGATACACCGCCCGGAAGGTCGATCGCAAGTCGGCTGACCGGTCTTTATGTCTCGCTGATCCTGGCTATGATTGCGGGACGTGTTGTATACGCGTTGAGTCTTCTGATCATGGGGCGGCTTTTCGGCTTGGAAAAGGCGGATCCGGCGGCGGTTCTTACCGCGGTTGCGACCGGTATCGTCGGAATCGTCATCCAACTTCTCGTAATCCCGCCGATTATTTTCGCACTGCAAAAAGGAGGTCTCACATATGGACTTACTCGCAAAAGCCGTCCGGAGACTTGAGGAAAACGACGCGACGTTCGTGGCCGTTAAGGATGGATGGACCTTTGAATCGCATGACCGGGGCGTCGCTCCGATCATGAAATTGTTGTCGGAGGACCCGGATTCTTTTCGGGAGGCCGTTGTGGCCGACAAAGTGATCGGAAAGGCCGCGGCGCTCCTTCTTTGCTACGCCGGAATCAAAGGATTATACGCCAAAACCATCAGCACGCATGCGATTTCTGTGTTGAAGGATCAGGGGGTGCCTTATGAATGCGGTCAAACCGTCCCGTACATCATCAATCGCGCCGGAGACGGAATGTGCCCGATGGAGGAGCTTGTTCTGAATGTAACGACTCCGGAGGAAGCGTATCTGATTCTTAAGGAGCGCATCGAAAGCGCAAAGCAATAAGTCCGGTGCGCTCTTGGATCCGGTTCGCGAAAGAACGGTCCCGGGGTGCGGTCTCTCCGAAAAATATTATATATTTGCTGTACGCTTGATATAATCAATAGAGCAATAATCAGTAAAACCTTCCTCGCCAAGCGGATTTATGAATTGTCCGCTTTCTTTGATTGAATGTAACAAAATGTTCACATTTTAGGTTATAAAACGCTTGTTTGTTTTCAAATAGGCTACCTATGCCGAACGCCGACCGTGCATAATATAGTTATACAAATCCGCAAAGATTTGAAACGCATTACGTTTTCTGGAGGCGGTGCTATGAAACAGCAATATCTTGTGACCGACGCGATCGGGCAGCTTGGGAACGCGATCACACGACTACTTTTGGACCATGGGCATGCGGTTCGGGTATTAGTCCCGCCGGAGACCGATATGACCGCACTTAAGGGACTCCCCGTCGATACGGTATTCGGTGACATTTTAGTTAAAGACTCGATGAAACAGTTTTTCGACATTGAAAACATTCGCGACAGCATAGTGATCCACACGGCCGAGAAACGGTCCGTTGCGGAGACCAGAGATCCGATGATCCATCGGATCAATGTGCAGGGCACGATGAACATTGCCGACATCTGTGTTAAAAAGCGCGTCGCGCGGCTCGTCTACATCGGCTCGGCGCACGCAATCCCCGAGAAGGGCAACGGCGAGGAAATCGACGAAATCGAGCACTTCAACCGTGACTTGGTCCAGGGAGACTACGCGAAATCCAAGGCGGAGGCGACTCAATACATCCTGAACAAAGTAACGCTCAACGGGTTGAATGCGGTTATCGTACATCCCTCCGGCATTATCGGTCCGTTCGAGTACGGCGAGTCCGAGATTGTGCAGTTGATTCGCGAATACCTTACCGGCGAATTGACGACCGTCATCAATGGAGGATATGACTTCGCCGATGTCCGCGACGTCGCGCAGGGTGTTTTGTCCGCGGCGGAGAAAGGGAACAGCGGGTCCTGTTATATTCTGTCCAACCAGTATGTCAGCGCGAAGGATTTTCTGGAGGGGCTTCAGAATATCACCGGGTATCCGCCCGTAAAGAAAATCGTTCCGCTTTGGGTCGCACAGAAAACAGCGAAGATCAACAGGGTCTGGTATCGAATCCGAAAGAAAAAAGCACCGATCGACACATATGCGGTGTTTACCGTGTATCCGAACGCCAAATACTCCCACAGCCGCGCGGACAGCGACCTCTCTTACAAACCCCGCGATATCAACAAATCCCTCGCGGACACACTCGCATGGATGAAGCGACAGGATAAGCTCCGCGAACGCGAGGTGCAGGGAATCCCGACTCCGCCCGCTTCGGTATAACCGAAAATCCAACACACCGACAAACGACGGCCGCTTCGCAAGCGGCCGTTGCTATTCCGCCGGCCGTTGACAGACCATCGGTGTGTACCGGATTCCCTGCTTTTCGAGCTCCGGCGAAAGTGCGTGAAAGCCGATTTTCTGATAGAAGCCTACGGCGTACGGAGACGAGTTCACGGTGAACTCATGGACATCCTTGCTTTCGGTAAGCGTTCGCACTTCCTCGAAAAGCGCCCGCGCCACCCCTTTTCGATGGTAATCGGAGTCGACGAACAAGAGCGAAATGTGAGACAATCCCCGCATCGCGATCACGCCGATCACGCGATTTTCCTCATACGCTCCCCAGAATCGTAAAACACCGGCATCCGCCATGCGTGTCACCGTGTCCAAATCAATAAACGCCCGAAAGACATCGATCCCTTCCTGCGTGTATTCGGGTGCTTCGAAGCGCGAGAAAACAGTCCACACCAATTGCAGTGCGGCCGGAAGGTCCTCCTCGATAAGTCTTCGAATCAGCATGAATCCGCCCCTCCGAAATTTATTAAAGAAGGATGAGGCTCCGGACCCGCTTTTCCGGGATACGCCGGCTCATCATCCTACTCGTCCCCGTCGTGATGATGGATCATCGAAAGCGCCCACGCCGTCAGCTCGTTCAGGGAGGGGTGAATGACCATCGAATTCATAATCGGCATGACGGTTCCGAGTTGACGGCAAAGATCCCGGATCGGACCTCTGCAGGTTCGCAGAAAACGCGATTCGTCCGGTTCGTTATCCGCCTCGCACATATATCCGGTATTCATCAGGTAGACAAACGGCTGAACCAAAATCGCAGCGTGCGGCCCCGCGATATGGGCGCCCAGGAGTTTGCCGCCCTCGCCCAAAACAATCTTGACGAGACCGTCGTCGGTGTCGCTCTCCGAATAGCCCATCGCGGTTCCTGCCGCGACATTCGAATATCGATTGCGGCCGACAAAGATGCGCAAACCCCTCTCGAGGGCTTCCTTTTCGGTCAAACCGACGTGCGCGACCTGAGGGTGCGTAAAGATCGCCCAGGGGACCGCGTCGTATTCTGCCTTTTGCTGCTCCTGCTGCCCGAAAAGATTGCGCATCAGGATCTGCGCCTCGTAGTTCGCCTTGTGGCGGAACTGAAATTTTCCGTTGATATCGCCCAATGCCCAAATGTGCGGCTGATTGGTTTGCAGATATTCATCGGTAATGATCCATCCGCGCCCGTCGGTTTTGATCCCGGCAGAATCTGTCCGGAGCAGGTCGCTGTTGGGTGCAAGTCCGGCCGCGATGAAAATCTCATCGGTGCCGATCCGGATGTCCCCTTTTCCGTCGACCGCGCGGGCAATCACGTATTTTCCGGCTTCGTCGGAACCGGCCTCAATCAACCGATGCCCGGAAAGAACACGGATGCCGATACGCCGGAATTCATTTTGCGCGAACACGCGGATCTCCTCCTCTTCGGTCGACAGGATCAGCGGTTGCATTTCGATGAGGGTTACTTCGGTTCCGAATGCCGAAAAAATGTGCGCGAACTCCGCTCCGATCGCACCGCCGCCGACGATGACCAGACGCTTCCATGGCGCCTCGGGGAATTTTTCGCCGAAAAAGCTCTCCGCCGTTATATAGCCTGTTTCCGTCAATCCGGCGATCGGCGGTATCAGGGTCCTGGCTCCGGGAGCGAGGATAAAGCGTTCGGATTCAAACTCAAACGGTTCGTCGTACCGTTCTCCGGTCACGATCATGGTAGTCGGCGAAGAAAATGCGCCGGTTCCCCGGTACACATCCAATCCGTCAACGTCGTCCAGACCCTCCGAAATCCGGTCGCCATGGGCAATTTGACTCCACATCCGGGACGCGATCACCGGCCAGTCGATCTCCGGCGCAGAGATACGTACGCCGACCCTTTCCGCGCGTTGGGCCTCACGGATCAGATCGGCCGGATAAACGAGCATCTTGGAGGGAATACAGCCGCGGTTGAGGCAGGTGCCTCCGAAACGGCCTTTTTCGACAAAGGCAACGGACATTCCGGACATCAGGGCCGGCTCGACGATCATGAGACCGGCACCGCTGCCGACAATGGTGAGATCGTATTTTTTCATGAAACAACACCTCCGATCACTCCTGAACGGAATCGACGGCGGAAATCTTTTTCTTCATTATAGCCGAAAAGAACTTACGGAAGCAATTTCGATTGCTCGGCGGCTCTTTGCCTATTTTCGCGAAAAATGAATGTGCAAATCATCCGGTGGAGCGGCCCGCGTGGATTTTCCTCTTCGCCATTTCGGGGAATACTCGGAACAACGTATGTTTGAAGTCCGTCTCGAAGCGGCTCATCTCTTCTTTGAATTTGCACCATTATATGGACGCAACTTTGAATTTACACCATTAATATGGACATTACTTCCAACCGCGCCTCCGCCTCGAAAAATCCTACTAATCCGGCCATTTCGGCGAATCTTGTAGGATCGATCCACGCTCAACCGCGTCGCCGCCTCGTAAAGATCCTACTAATCCGGCCATTTCGGCGCATTTAGTAGGATCGA
>JAEAME010000493.1_pt1 | contig 39736 bp, 36 predicted proteins | sample 8958731 | NCBI WGS metagenome assembly JAEAME01 (sample SAMN16933194, study PRJNA681113) | bioreactor sludge metagenome | isolation source: anerobic bioreactor sludge (Control) | place: India:Bengaluru | collected 2018-10-24
GCAAAGGAAGCTATCATAACAGAAAAACAGGAAAACCATGAAAAGCAAACGAAACACGCCCAGCCTCCACTGTTTTGCGGTTCTCTTTGTTATGCTGGCAGGAATCTACGGATGCAAAGATGAACCGGACCTTCGTCTTTTCGACTTTGAGGAGCAATTCATTCTGCGGACAACGGAGGAAGGCAGCTGCCGTCAGGACAACATGATCATCCGGGTTATCAACATTTTCGATTCCCGTTGTCCCATCGGCGTGGTCTGTTTCTGGCAGGGTGAGGCGGTTGTCGGACTGGAAATCCAAACCGATACCGCCTTCAACCTGACGCTCCGCTCTGTTTTTCAACCGGCCGACACCCTTTACGGGTACGTTTTCCGGCTTGTCGACGTGCAGCCCTATCCTGTGAATAATGTCAACGTACCGGCATCCCAAAAAAAAGTGATCCTGGAGGTCAGCAAACAGTAACGGAAAGATCAGAAGGCATGATGCTCCAGCAGGATCTTGACGCCGGTAAGGATCAGGATGATGCCTCCCAGAATCAGGCTTCTGCGGCTTGCTTTCCCGGAAATGCTTTTCCCCGACAGCATGCCCAGCATGGCCGCCAGGAAGGTGACCGCTCCGATGATCAGCGCAGGAACAGCTATGGTCGTCTCAATGAAGCCAAAGCTCAGCCCTACCACCAGGGCGTCTATGCTGGTAGCCACCGCAATCCCCAGAATCACCCTTCTTTTCATGGGATTCAGAATCCTGCTTTCCTGCTGTTTGCCTGTCCCTTCATACACCATCCGGAATCCGATCATTGCCAGAAGGATAAAAGCAATCCAATGGTCGACAGCGGTCAGCAAGTCCTTCACCGATATCCCGATCAGCCACCCCGCCACCGGGAACAAAGCCTGAAAAAACGCCAGCGTCAGGGCAATCCGGCACGCCGGGCGGAACCGGATCTCCCGGTTCATGACCCCAAGCGAAACAGAAACGGCAAACGTATCGAAACTCAAACCGATACCGGTCAGCAGGAAGGTGACAAACTGGGCGAGATCCATCCTTCGGGAAAAGCTGCAAAAATAAAACTATTCTTTCTCTTTCCATCCCGGGCCTGACGACAAAGCAACGGTTTCCACCGGATCACTCCTTCGCTTTGGCAGAGAGTAATTCTGGCCGGAGGGAACCCCCTGCCGGAGCGTGATTCGGAGATGCGGCCGGAGCCCCCCAATCTGTTTCTCCACCTGTTTCCTTTCTTTTCGAATTTTTGAAAGCTGCTGCATTGCCGGCGCATATTCCGGCAAATTGAATATCTTTACAGTAACTAAATTCAAACCTATGCTGAGCATTGCAGAAAGGCACAAATTCATTCTGGAAGCACTGAAAAGGGACGGTTTCGTAAAGGTCAACGAAATGGCCAAAGCCCTTGAGGTTACCAGTGTGACCATTCGAAAGGATCTGAAATACCTCGAAGACCGCAAACTGCTGTACCGGACCCATGGCAGTGCCAGTCCGGTCAACCCCCTGGCTTCGGAACTCAACGTTACAGAAAAGGAAAAAATAAAAATCGAAGAAAAACGAAGAATTGCGCTGGCGGCCTGTAATCTGCTGGAAGAAAACGATTCCATCATCATTGCCTCCGGTTCGACCGTGTACATGTTTGCCGAAAACATTAAACCCATCGGCCATCTGACCGTTGTAACCGCTTCGCTCAAAGTCTCCATTCTTCTGAACGAACAGAACGATGTGGATGTCATCCAGCTGGGAGGCACGGTCAGGAAAAATTCCGCCTCGGTGATCGGAGACTATCCGCGCCGTTTTTTTGATGATGTGACCTGTTCCAAACTCTTCCTGGGCGTGGATGGGATCGACCCTGAGTATGGCATCACCAACTCCAACATCGAAGAGGCGATTCTGAACAAGAAGATGATGGGTTCCTCGCTGAGAACTGTAATCCTGTCCGATTCCTCGAAATTCGGCAAACGGGGTTTCGGAAAAATATGCAACCTGGAGCAGGTTGACGTAATCATCACCGATTCGGGGATTCCGGATTCCCTGGCCACGATCATCAGGGAATCCGGCATTGAGCTGATCATCGCCTGACCGGTTTATCGCCGCAGCTTCATTGGCGGCTCTCCGGCGGATGCCTCCGATGGTCTTCACGGGAAAGCGCCGGGGAAATAATTTCCAATTGTCGGATGGACACGAACAAAGAGACACCCGGAAACCGGCCTGCGGCCGTGGCAGGCCGGTTTTACCCGGCATCGGCCAGGGAATTGGAGGAAGAGCTGCAGACGCTGTCGCGGGAGGCCAAGCCTTTGATATGTCCCGGCCGGTCGCCTCAGGCCATTTTGGTTCCCCACGCCGGTTATGTTTTCAGCGGCGAAGTGGCTGCCTCTGGGTACAACCAGCTGTCAGACACGGCGCCGGCACGGATATTCATCATCGCCTCCAGCCACCGGATGCGCTTTCCGGGGGTTGCCGTTTATTGTTCGGGCAACTATGAAACCCCTTTGGGAACCGTTGAGGTAGACCGCGAAACCGGACGGCAGCTTACCCGCCTGAACCAACTTTTTGCCTGCCGCGAAGAGGCCCATCTCCTCGAACACAGCCTGGAGGTTCAGCTTCCCTTTTTACAAGCCCGTTACGGCAAAGAATTCAGGCTGGTACCCCTCATCGTCGGAAGCCAGGAACCGGCAGAGTGCCGGCAGCTGGCCCAAACCCTTCAACCCTGGTTCACCCCGGATAACCTCTTCGTGGTAAGCTCTGATTTTTCCCATTACCCCTCTTACCGGCATGCCGTTGAAACCGACGCACTTACCACCCGCGCCATCCTCTCCAACGACCCCGTCCTGCTGCTGAAAACCCTGAAAGAAAACGAAAAACGGAAAATTCCCGGACTGGCCACTTCGTTATGCGGCTGGACTTCGGTGCTGATCCTTTTGTACCTCACCGAAGGAAAACCCTTCCGGTACGAATGGGTGGATTACATGAATTCAGGCGATCAGCCGGAGTACGGCGACAGGGAAAGGGTGGTGGGCTACAGCGCCATTGCCCTCTTCCGGAAAGAAGAGGAGGAAGCGTCTCTTTCGCCGGGCGAAAAACAGATGCTGCTGGCCATGGCGGCACAATCGGCAGAATACCGCGTGAAAGGCGCAGGGCCTTACCTACCCGGAAAAGAGGAGGCGACAGACAACCTGAAAATGAAAAGGGGCGCCTTTGTCAGCCTTTATGTCGGAGAAGAGCTCCGGGGATGCATCGGAAGCTTCGAGGGAGAGGAGAATCTGGTTCTGACGGTTTGCCGGGTGGCAGCCTCGGCCGCGGCCGACCATCGATTCCGGCCGCTGACAGAGGAAGAACTAACCCGGCTGTCGGTCGAAATTTCTGTCCTAACCCCCCTGAAACGGATCCATTCGCCCGCAGAAATCATCCCCGGAAAACACGGGATTTATATCCGCAAGGGATTTTCATCGGGAACATTCCTCCCCCAGGTGGCCATCCGGTATGGCTGGAGCAGGGAGGAATTTCTGGGCCGCTGTGCCCGCGACAAGGCAGGGATCGGTTGGGACGGCTGGAAGAAGGCTGAGTTATACACCTACGAAGCCATTGTTTTTTCAGGGAAAGCAAATCCGGCTTCCGCAACTTCCTGACCCTGGGCCACCGATTGGCAATCACAGCAGCTCTTCCTGAACCGGAATTACAATCCGCCGGACACACCCTCGGCAGTGGCGATTTCCTGTATGCAGGGGCGGCCAATGCAGGATCCGATCCCTTATTTTCCGGCAGTTTTGATTTTGCCGGCAAATTCGATCAACCTGCCGGCAACCTCCTCGAGGGTTTCGTTCTTTTTTGCAAAGCAAAACCGCAGACAGGAGGTGTTGCGTTTTTTGTGCATAAACAGCGACAGGGGCATGGCAGCAACGCCGGCTTCGCGCAGCAGCCGCAACGCGAACTCCTGGTCCGGTTCGCGCGACAGATTGCTGAAATTAATCAGCTGATAATAGGTTCCCTGGGCAGGCTGCAAAATATAAGGCGTTCCCTTCAGCAACCGGTTGAAATAATTGCGTTTCCCCTGATAAAATTCGGTTATATCCTCGTTGGTGCCGTCGGTATCAAGAAAATGACCCAGAGCCCCCTGAAACGGAAAGGCGACGCTGAACACCTGGTATTCATGAATCTTCCTGAATTCGGCCATCAGCGCCGCTGGCGCCAGGCACCAGGCAAGATTCCATCCATTGATGTGAAACAACGGACCGGGTGATGAAATGATAAAACTGCGGGCTGCCAGCTGATCAAACTGCCCGGCACTCTGGTGCTTGTCCTGGTCGTAGGCCAGGTATTCAAATTCCTCGTCAGAAACCACATAAATGCCGGTGCCATTGGTGAGCCGCTGCAACTGGAGCATGTCTTCGCGCCCGTACACGTTGCCCGTGGGCTTATGGGGGGTGTTCAGGATGATCATCCGGGTCCTCGAGGTGATAATTTTCCGGAAATCCTCCCAGTCGATCCGGTAATTAGGCTCCTTCAGCGGGAGAAAAACAGGAGTCCCCCCGTTCAGCCTTACGGCAGGCCCATAGGTGACAGGCGATGGTTCCGCAATGATCACTTCGTCCCCCTCGTTTACCACGGCACTGATGGCAGTGGTCACCGCCTGCACGGGCCCGGCACAGATGGTTACCTCCGTTTCGGGAGAATACAACCGCCCGTATTGCGCAAAATACTGCTGCGCAACCTTCTCCCGTAACAAAAGATGGCCCTCCGGGGGCTCAATGTTGTTGAAATGATCCCGGATAAGCGAAGCCGCCAATTCAGAAAGCCTGCCAGGACAATGAAACTCACTGATGCCCAACGACATGTCAATGGCATTGGATTCCATTGCAAGGGTTCGCATACTCCAGTAGGCACTCCCCAGGGTTTCAGGCAGTTTCATTTGCATACAGTCCGACAGGATTGGGTTTTAAGAATCCCGGTTTTTCAGCTTGGATGAGTCCAACAAATGTAATCATAATTCTTCGCATTCCTATTCGAAAACTTCCTTTAATACCTCATGCGAGTGCATCGCTCCCATGCTTTCGAAATGAATTTGGTAATATGATATAAGATTATACAACAACATTTTACGACATCCGGAATTCAGTCTTGCCCCGCTAAGATCCCCGATTTTCATCCCCGTCAGTTCCTGCAACAGGCGGGTTGTACCGGAATCCATTCCCTCCCCTGCAGGGGGTTTGGGGGATACCAGGGTTCCCTTGCGCAGGTCGAACCAGGTCCCCCCTTTATCTTCCAGGTTGGGTAAAATACCCATAAAACCGGTCAAATGAACCATAAACCAAAGGTGAAACCAGGAAATTCCGGATTCCATACGGTCAAAAAACAACAGGCTTTCCTCCACAAAGTCATAAAGAGCGCAGTTGCTTTCTTGCTCCTGAAGGACCCGGAACAGCAGTTCGGCCAGGAAAATAGCCTGGGTCGATTTCCGGATGTCGTAGGGAAGGGTGGCGTAGGGATGGGCAAGCCGGCATTCTTTAATCCTTTGAATCTCCCTTGTTTTGCGCATATATCCATCCACTTCCACGATGAAGAGCGGCTGCATGATAACCGCCTTGTTCCTGGCGGCTGCTCCGCGGGAAGCATTCATCAGGTAAGCCTGGCGGCCCCATTCCCGCGTATACAGGGTAACCACCAGGCTTTTTTCGCCGAATTTGACCGTGTGCAGAACTATTCCATTGGATTTTGCCAGCATACGTGTATTTTTTCGTTCCTGACAGGCCGGCAGCCGCCGGGATGACAAGAGCAGCAGGATCAGTGTATCACCAGGAGTTTGGCAATCCGGGTATTGAAGCCTGTTTCGTCGGCACAAAACAGCAGGTAAACCCCGGTGCTTACCCTGCGGCCATTCAAATTCCTTCCGTCCCACAACAATTTACTGCCCAGGGATTTGGCCTTAAAGACCAGGTTGCCGGCAATGTCGGTGATCCGGACATCCGTATCTTTCATCAACCCTTCGACCGTAATATCACCCGTGTAGGTTTCCCGTACCGGATTGGGATAGACATACACCTCCGACATTCCCTTCCTGCCGGCGGGAGCATCTCCGGTATAACTAACCAGACCTTTGTCGGTACCGATGAACAATTCACCCGTGGGGTTGCTAAAGGCAAGGCTGGTGATGGCATTGGAGATCAGTTTGCTGTTTTCGGCGGTGAAATGAAGCACTTCCCGGTCACCGCGGGCGGAAACCAGGTAAATGCCAGAATTTCTGGTCCCCAGCCATTTCCGGTTGCTTCCGTCCACCACAATGGCAGTTACCACTTCCGTCTCCAGGAGCGGATGGTACAGTCCGTCGTTCATTTCGAGGCTGGGCTGGTAGGCGTAATAAGTTTCTTCATTCCACACCCTGGACGGGTTGGAGAACACGGCCACCCCCTTGGAGGTTCCTATCCAGATGTCACCGTCAAGGTCTTCGGCGATCGAATACACATCGTTCATCCGGTTCAGGATTTCCTGGTCGCCGTTGCTGAAATAGGAGGTCACCGGCAGGGAGCGCGTTTGTTTTCCCTCTCTGCCGACCACATAAAGATCGTTGCCCCGGGGTATCACCACCCATTTGTCTCCGTTTGCAGTGACAATAACCTGTCCGATGGTATAATCGGCTCCCGCCACCTCCGGCAGTTCGTAGCTGTTCCATTGCCCGTCGGAACTGAGGCTATGAAGGCCTTTTGACGACTGTGAGTTGGTGATCCACAAGGTGTTTTCGCTGTCGAAGGCAATTCCGCCGATACGGGTATAGGGATCGGCCGGTTTTTCGGGAAGGGCGGTTTCGAGGGGGCTGTTCAGGTTGTTATAGTGAGACACCAGCTGGTCTCCCCTGAATTCGAGCACTCCGCCTCCCCAGCTTGCCGCAAAAATATGCTCCGGATCCGAAGGGTCAACCGCCACCTGCACAATATCCCAGAAACCGGTCATCCCCGGAAATTCTTTCCGGCTGTAAAAACGCCAGCTACCCTCCTCCAGGCGCTGAAATACGGGGGATTTGAACTGGTTGTTCCAGGGATCGGTACGGCCTCCTCCCGAAACCCAGAGGCTTTTTCCCGCGCTCGTCAGCGAAAAAACATCGTTGTTCAGAGGCCCCGAAGGCATATTCTGTTCATATTGCTGCCCGCGAAGGCTTACCAGTCCGTTCGAATAGTCGGCAATCCACAGGATTCCGGCATCATCTGCCACGGCACTGCGGGTCTGGACCGGCCAGACGGTCTCTTCCCCGAACCGGTAATCCTTAATCCGCGCCTCCAGGGTGAAAGCAAGATCGTAGACAAACACCTCTTCATAGCTGGTGGCAACCAGGTGACCGGCGTTGACCTGCAGATCGTTGTAAAAGGTAACCTCCGGGATAACCCGTCTCCAGGCACCCCCTTCCAGCAGATAGGCCTCATCCCCGGCATACTGACCCGGACTGTATACCGCCATCAGCCGGTTACCTGCCATAGCCAGATGGCTGAACCTACCCCCCGGGTTGGGAATGCCCGCCAACTGCCGCCAGGAACGGTAATCCAACAGGTTCGGATCGTCAGCGGCGGCAATACGGATGCCCTTTTCGGTGGCGGCATACAGGGTTTGGCCATCCGTGGCAACGTCAAATACCCGTAGGGCCGCCCCATTCTCCCCGATTACATAGGTTCCCTTTACCTCCTGCTTTGCCAGGTTTAGGCTTACAATGCCAAACCCACAGGCCAGAAAAGCCTCTTCGCCGTGGAACATAATACTATAGACCGTTTTGTCGCCGGTGGTCTGCTTCCTCCTGATGTCGCTTAAGTTTACCACCCGGTTTTCGTATACCAGATCGATATTGCTGTTGCCGTAAGCGACCAGAAGCATCCGGTTCTGCGGATCCCAGGCTATAGTCTGGATACCGGCATCGCTTAATCCGTCGTTGGCGGTGATTTTGTTCAGGCTGCCCCCGTTCCGGTCGACATAAAACAACCCTCCCCGGGTGGCGCAGAAAATCTTATCCCCGGCTTCGGCAACCTTTACGGCATTGGCATACGAAAAATAATCCCTCCAGCTGCCGGGACTGCTGCCGGCTGAAACAGCCAGCGACAGCAACATGCCCAGAAGAAATAGAGGCCCGGCGTATCGAATCAAGTTACCTTCCAGTTTCATCGTATTTCCAATTACGGCGGTTTGTCACCGTTTCTCACCGCTATTCCGGTTGCCAAGGTAAAGCATCAGCTTTTCAAGAGCACGGCCCCGGTGGCTGATGCCGTTTTTTTCCCCCATGGCCATTTCGGCAAAAGTCAGATTCTTCCCGACGGGAAGAAAGACCGGATCATAGCCGAAGCCCCCGGTCCCGCGCCGTTCACGGAGGATCTCACCGTCCACGGTGCCTTCAAAGCGACTCTCCCTGCCCTGTATGACCAGCGAGATCACGGTTCTAAAACGTGCCCTCCGGTCATTTATTTCCGCAAGTTTTTCCAAAAGTTTCACGATGTTGTCGTCCGGACTTTTTCCGGGTCCGGCATACCGGGCAGAAAAAACACCCGGATCACCCCCCAAAGCCTCCACTTCAAGGCCCGTATCATCGGCAAAGCAATCAATCCCGTAACGGTTGAATACATACCACGCCTTCTGCGAGGCGTTTTCTTCCAGAGTGGGCGATGTTTCCGGAATTTCCTCCCGGCAACCTATCTCCTTCAGGCTCAGAATCCGGAAACGGCTGTTGAGCATCGTGCGGATCTCCTCCAGTTTATGCCTGTTGTTGGTCACAAAAACCAGCTCCATACTTTGGTATCATTACATAGTAACACATTACGGCAACGAATCCGTCCCTGCCACGGGAAGACAGCGGCAGGCCGGTTTCCGTCACAGATATTTCCACCACGAATAGGGTTTCCGAACGGAAAGATATCCGGGGTCTTGCTGGTGGGCATAAGCTTCCTGTTCATGTGAAAGCGCCAGGTAGGCTTTCCGGAACGACCGGCATGAGAGGAGCTTCAGCAGGTACTCCACGGCATACCAGAGGTAAAAGAAGATTACCAGCATCTCCAGTTGTTGCCGGGCATGGATCTTTTCGTGGTTCAGTGAGTGGGGCATCGAACCAATGTCAACACCCCGGTTCACCAGCAAAAAGGGATACAGGCACATGGCCAGGAAATTCTTCCCCAGGATAAACCCCGTTATTTTGTTGCGGACAATGATCATAAGACAGTAATGCAGGCTATCCGGAGCGGCCATGAACAACAGGGAGCCTGCTCCGGCAGCGAAATCGGACCTTCCGGACCATTATCAGGCCTGGTCGCAGGTACATCGGTTGACACAATCGATTAACTGGCTGAGGATGTCGTTTTTGAGGTAATACCAGCTGTTTTTACCGGAACGTTTGGAACAGAGCACTCCCTTGTCCTTCAAAATCCCCAGATGGTGGGAAGCTGCCGACTGCCCGATGCCCAGTTTTTCATGGATCTCACTCACGGTCATCTTTTTTCCCCCTTCCAGAATATTCATGATGGCGATCCGCACGGGATGCGCCATTGAACGGAGGACTGCCGCAGCTTGTTCCAGCCGTTCCTCCTGGTCGTTGATCCTGAACTCCCTGTTCTGAATGTCAGCCATAACGCAAAGATAACAATATGCCAGTGAAATATGCCGAAGGGTTCAGGGAAAGGAACAGGCCTTCACCGGCCGCCGGTTGTAACGCCCTGCCCATTCCGGGTTCCATCCCTGTAGACAGCAACAAACCCTTCACAAGCCGAACCTGGTTCCTCCCCCTCTGACACAAGAAGAGGAAAGGGAAAAAGTTCACTATCCGGCATCCGGTTTGCCTTTGCCCGGGAACATTTTCCTGAGCAAAAAATAGCCCGATAATCCGGCCACAAGTGAACCGGCGAAGATTCCGGTCTTGGCCATATCCTGCAGCCGGGGTTCCCGGAAGGCCAGGGTCGAAATGAAGATGGCCATCGTAAAACCGATACCTGCCAGGATGGCAACGCCAAGCAAATGTTTCCACCGTATGCCGGCAGGCAATTCTGCCAGTCGCAGCCTGCATCCCAGCCATGCGAAAAAGGTGATTCCCGCCGGTTTTCCCAACAGCAATCCCAGGGTCACCGCCAGGGTTACCGGAGAAAAAAGGGGGGTCTCCCCTCCGAAGGACACTCCGGCGTTGGCCAGTGCAAACAAAGGCATAATGAAGTAGTTGACTCCGTCGTGAAGATCGTGTTCCAGCCGCTGAAGGGGACTTTCAAGCCTCCGGATCTGGCTTTTCAGCAGGTTGATCTTTTCAAGCTGGCTCTTGGTCAGCATCTGTCCGGGATGGTCGCTCTCATCAAAGTCGATCGAGCTGATCTTTTTCCGGAAGCTTCCCATGCCCAGTTCCCGGCGCATCGGCGTCACCAGCGCCAGCAACACCCCTGCAATGGTTGCATGAACACCCGATTTGAAAAAGAAATACCAGATTACCAGCCCCACGAGATGATATACCAGAATCATGCGGAAATTCAGCCGCTCCATCACAAACAACAATGCTAAAAGTCCCAGGCCGGCCCCCAGGAAGAACAGGTTGATCCCGGATGTGTAGAAAAGGGCGATGACCAGGATGGCTCCGAGGTCATCGACAATGGCCAAAGCCACAAGAAAAACCTTCAGGGGCAGGGCAATTCTGTTCCCCAGCAGGCTGATCACCCCAAGCGAAAAAGCAATGTCGGTGGCCATGGGTATTCCCCACCCGTCCATCAATCCCGGTTCACCGGAAAAGGAGACAACCGCCGCATAAATAGCCGCCGGGACCAGCATTCCCCCCAAAGCCCCCAAGGCTGGCAGGGCCGCCTTCTTTCCCGTACTGAGCTCTCCAGATATAAACTCCCTCTTGATTTCCAGTCCCACCAGGTAGAAAAAAACGGCCATCAACCCGTCGTTGATAAGGTGAAGCAAATGCATGTCGATTTTGAAACTGCCCGCCTCAAAACCGATATGCGCATGCCACAGCTGATGATAACTCTCCTTCCATGGAGAATTGGCCCATAGCAGTGCGATCAGGGTGAATGCTATCAGCAAAATGCCGCCCAGCGCACTCGACTGGAGCAACTCGATAATCCTGTTTCCCGGATTCCGGTTTTTGACTGCCAGATTTTCCTCTTTCACTCGTTTATCTCAATAGATTTTTTTAAACACAATAATGCCGTGCGCTTCATGCCGGTTCTTCGCGCCCGCGGAATTCCGGCTGGGGTATCGACGAAATCAATTCCGTTTTTGCCGGTAAGACTGAGAATTCCCTGCACTAATCTGATGTCACGCTGATGCCGTTGTCACAAAAATAATTGCTTTCAGCCTGAATTTTATTAATTTGGCTCCGGTTTTTCGGAAAAAACCCCATTTCCCCGGGTTTTATCCCTCCCTCCCCGTTACATTACGAACGGATAAAACGGAACGGAATCCGGAAAACCAACCGCTGATGAGACCACTCGAGGACATTAAGTTGCCCATCCGGCAGGAACTGGCAGATTTTGAAGGCATCTTCAAAAAGCTGATGAAAAGTGACATTCCCCTGCTGGGAATCATACTCAATTACATCTACCGGACAAAAGGGAAACAGATCAGGCCGATGTTCGTTTTCCTGTCGGCGGCCATGGTAGGCAAGCCCAATGATTTCACACAGGTTGCGGCCTCTTCGGTGGAACTTCTCCACACAGCCACCCTGGTGCACGACGATGTGGTCGACGAATCGTACGAGCGGCGTGGCCTTTTTTCGGTAAAAGCCCTATGGCGAAATAAAATGGCAGTGCTGGTGGGGGATTATATCCTGGCAAGGGGATTGCTCCTGCAGCTCGAACACAGGCAATACCAATTCCTTCACCTGATTTCGCGTGCCGTCCGGGAAATGAGCGAAGGAGAAATCCTTCAGATTAAAAAAAGCCGGAAACCCGATATCGATATCGATACCTATTTCGACATCATCCGTAAAAAAACCGCCTCCCTCATCGCCACCAGCATGGCCATCGGGGCCGCTTCGGTAACCGAAGACCCTGAAGTGATTGACAAAATGTATCGCATCGGCCAGAATGCCGGCATCGCTTTCCAGATCAAGGACGACATTTTCGATTACCAGGAAAAGGGCATCATCGGAAAGCCCACCGGCAACGACATCCGCGAAAAAAAGATCACCCTGCCCATGCTCCATTTGCTGCACAGTGCTGGATCGGCCGAACGGCTGAGGCTCCTCCGGATCATCCGCAACCGCAACAAAAAAGCCGGAGAGGTGCGGGAACTGGTCAGGAAGGTAACCGACAGCGGAGGCATAGAATTTGCCACGCAGCAAATGAACCTGTTCCGGGAAAAGGCCATTGAAGAGCTGAATGAATTTCCCGAAAGCCGGGCGAGAGATTCTCTGATCGACCTGATGCACTACATCACCGAACGGGATAAATGACAACCTGCCGGAGAGGTTTCCCCTCCGCGTTATACGGACGGATCATTCCGGTATTTCAGCCATGGGCTGTTCCGGCTCTTCCATCAGCACTTTGATCACCACTTTTTTTACCGGAATGCCAGCTCCGGAGAGGAGACCCGGCTGATGCAGCTCTCCGGGAAAGAAAACAAGAAAAGTGCCGGGAGTGGCCGTCACATACGAAGGATTGGCGACATCGAAGAAGGCAATATCTTTTTCTGCATCATAGGGAATAATCTCCCGGGCCGTTTCATGGCCTGCCATCCCCATGGCCTCTTCCCCTTCGTAGACATACTGGATATCGGCATACCGCCGGTGGATTTCAAACTTCACCTCCGCCGGATCGCGGGGAGTATAATGGCCGACCGAATAAAACAGGGTCTCTCCGTCGATCGGATGTTTACCGGGCGTCAGGCTGCTGAAGGGGCACGATTTCAAAAAGGCGAAAGCGGCGGCCCAGCGCTCCGGGTGGCGGCGGAAACTTTCCGCCATCATTACCTTGTTCACCGAATCATGCGGGAGAACCCTCCACCCCTGGCGCCATCCGGGATCGGCAAACCAGGTTTCAGCCTCCTGCTTCCTCTGCCCGGAAGCCGTTTTCTTTTTTCCGCTGTTTTCCATGTCTGATCCGTATAGCTTCAGAAGTGTTTTATTTCCCCGCCCAGCAGGTCGGAAAGGAGGTTGTTGGCAAGCCGGCTGGCTCCGATCCGGAACCGCTCTTTTCCAAGCCAGGGGGTGCCCAGGATATCCCTGACAATGGCCAGGCAAACCATGGCATCGTGCGAAGTGACGATGCCACCTGCCGCTTTCAACCCCTTCATCTCACCGGTCGAGGCATGCCAGTGCTTCAGGGCGAGGGCCATGACCAGCACCGCTTCCGGAGTGGCCGAGACTGCTGTTTTCCCTGTCGAGGTCTTGATGAAACCGGCCCCCGCCTCCAGGGCAAGCAGCGAGGCCTCCCAAATCTCACGGGGGCTCTTCAGCAAGCCGGTTTCCAGGATGACTTTGAGGTCGGCTTCTCCGATGGCAGCCTTCACCATCTTTATTTCGCGGAGGCAGACCTCATGGTTCCCTTCCAGAAAGGCCCACAACGGCATAACCATATCAATCTCATCGGCGCCTGCAACGACCGCCTGCCTGGCCTCCTCCGCCTTCAGGAAGCCAAAGGTCATGGAGGAGGGAAAACCTCCGGCCACCGCGGCGATCCTTACCCCTGCCACCGCCAGGTTCTCCTTTACCACCTCAACCATGTTGGGATAGGTGCAGAGGGCAGCCACCGGGGATAATCCGGGATACTCCCGTTCAAAAAGGTTTACTTTCTGTGTGAAAGCCGCCACATGCGACACTGTGTCGGTCGGATTCAGCGTGGTCAGGTCGATGCACGAGAAGGCCAGTTTCAGCATCCCGGGCTGAATGGTTGAACTGCCTGCCGCAGCATAAGAGGTTGCCATAGCCGCCAGCTGTTCTTCCGGAACCGGCAATGTCGGAAAATCCATAGCTTTCTATTTCAGTGTTTCAGTTTTTCGTTGGCGGCATGCCGTGCGGCATCCCGCCGGGTTTTCTTGTCGATGTTTTTATGGAAAGCGGCCGTGAGATCCACCCCCGTCTGGTTGGCCAGACAGATCAGCACCCACAGAACATCGGCCATTTCATCGGCCAGCTCCCGCCCTACTTCAGAAGGCTTGAACGACTGGTCGCCATAGGTCCGCGCCATGATCCGCGCCAGCTCCCCCACCTCCTCTGTCAGCACCGCCAGGTTGGTAAGCTCACTGAAATAGCGGACCCCAGTGGTCCGGATCCACCGGTCTACCATCTCCTGGGCCTCCCGGATCGTCAGGTTCTCCTCTTCTTTCATAAAGCAAAAACTCTCCCGCCTCTGACCGGCAGTGATCTTCAAAGATACTACAAATCTTTGTTCTTCGAATCGATGAGGATCGTGACGGGCCCGTCGTTCACCAGTGAAACCTGCATGTGGGCGCCGAATATGCCCCGCGCAACCGGCTTCCCCAAGGCAGATTCCAGCAGTTCAAGAAACCGCTCGTACAACGGAATCGCCGTCTCAGGACGGGCGGCCCGGATGTAGGAAGGCCTGTTCCCCTTTTTGGTGCTGGCATGGAGCGTGAACTGGCTTACCACGGCAAGATCGCCTCCCGTATCCAGCACCGAAAGGTTCATGACCCCTTGCGCATCGGGAAAAATCCGCAACTGCGTTATCTTTTTCACCAGCCATTCGGCGTCAGGTTCACTGTCAGATTCCTCCACCCCCAGCAAAACAAGCATTCCGCCCCCGGTTTCACCGGTAAACAATCCGTCTGCCACAATCCGCGACTCAGAAACCCGTTGTATAACCACCCGCATACCCGATTTTTTTCCAATTTTATAAAAAAAGAGGCTAATTTCCTTCGGAAGGATTGTATTTGGGTTCCCTGACCTGCGCCGCAACGACGACAGCCCGCCGGATCCGGCCCAATTACCCGGATGGATACTCTTCACCGCCGGACAGTCGGGAAATGCCATCTCCTTAATTCGTCCTATCTTAGCAGGAATTTTAGTATGCCAACCTATGCTGTGCATCCTGCTGACAGAAACCGACCCGAATTACTGCCTGGCGGCAGAGGAATACCTGCTGAAGAACTACAGGGAGCGGATTTTCATGCTCTGGCAATGCCACGGGACGGTGGTGGTGGGGAAACACCAGAATGCACTTGCCGAGGTTGATTTCAGGTATGTAAGGGAAAACGGCATCCGGATCTGCCGGCGTATATCGGGCGGGGGAACCGTCTACCACGACAGCGGAAACGTGAACTTCTCGCTCATCGAAAGGGTGCGGGGACCACAGGAGATCAGTTTTGCCCGGTTTACCGCCCCCGTCGTTGAATTCCTGAAATACCACGGCATTGACGCCGTTGCTTCGGGGCGGAATGATCTGCTGGTGTCGGGGAAAAAAGTATCGGGAAATGCCCAGCATGTTTACAAGAACAGGGTATTGCACCATGGAACCCTGCTGTTCAGTTCCGATCTGGAAAAACTGGGCAAAGCGCTTCATGCCCTGCCCGGCAGGTACCGTGACAGGGCGGTGGCTTCGAACCGCAGCAGCGTAACCAACCTGGCCGGTCATTTTCCCCGTCCCATGACAACCGCGGAATTCATCGGGGAGTTGCTGGAATTCAGGCTCCGGAACACTCCGGAAAGCCGCCGGTTTGAAATCCCGGCGGCCGACGACCGGGCCATACGGGAGCTGTCTGCTCAGAAATTTGAAACCCGCGAATGGCAATTCGGCTACTCCCCCCATTATGAATTTGCGCACGACACCCGGATAGGCCAGGCTTCTTTCAGGGTTTTCCTGCAGGCCGAAAAGGGCATCATCCGGCAAGCCGCCCTTTCCGGCGAATTCCGCTCCCCGAAAGAAATGAAGCGGCTTGAAGCGCACCTCGCCGGAAAATTCCATCTGCCCGAAGGCATCGGGGAGGCCTACCGCAATGCAGGCATGGAATTAACCGACGAAGAACTGTATTCCTATTTCTGAATCCCTGAATCCCGCCTTCAACGGCTGCTTTTCCATTGCCGGAACCGGACGGAAAGGGAGAAAAAACCGTTGCGCCCCCTTGTCCCGGCAATCTTCAGCGAACCACCCGACTGAGGCTGTCCTTCAGGGCAAGCCCCTCCGGCAGCATTGTCCAGATTTTACCGGTCATATCCCTTTCCCAGGTCCCCGACAGGTTGTTCGCGTCGTCCAGGATCCGCACCAGCGACTCATCCAGGTATAGCGACACCCCTTCGGGAACCTTCAGGGTCACCTCCACCTGCTGGTCACGCCATTTCTGATCGTCGCCGAGCAAAAACCAGGGATCCAGCACCAGGGAGGTGTCGGTCGACTGGTAGCGGTAAATGATTTTCTGAATCCGGTCGTTGACATCGGCCGTATTTTTCCCGCGCGACCATTTCTTTACCACAACCAGACATTCGGGCGAATCCGATTTGTCAATGTCGAGGCGGGGTTCCCCCAGCAAAATGTTCTTGCCGTCCACCCGGATCATCTTGAAGCGGTCGATGCCGAGGTCGGGTTCCACCTCCCCGTATCCGCCGAAATTGTCGGAGGCAAGCCGCAGATGGAATGTTTTGTCGCGTGCCGGATAGAGGGTTTCCGAACCGGAAAGGCTGTTCTCAACCTTGTAATGTCCTGCTTCGGATGCTGAAACAACGACCAGCGACAGCAGGGCCAGGAACCATACGGCCACCATTCCGGTGCCGATGGCCGTGTTGTTCGAGCGGTACCGGAACACCAGCTTGGTTCCGATGAAAAGCATGGCCAGCAAAGGAATCCCGGCTAGCAGGGCGATGGAAACCATACCCCATGCCAGGCCGCTGCGGGAGACGAAATGGCCGAGCATATCGGGAACCTGGAAATTGGGACTCCACACCAGGGGCCAATCCGACAAAAAAGTCTGGCCGATTACCAGGGTCGAAATAAAACCCAGCAGCCCGAAAAAACCGGCCAGAATCAGGAATACCCCAAGCACGATGGCCAGGACCTTGATGGTTCCCCTTGCAAGATCGTTTATCAGGCAGCTATCAGAAGCCGGTTTTGCCTTCACCGCAGGTTGGGCCGCGTTCTCCGCCAGAGAAGATTCCGCTTTCGGTTCCTGGCCCTCTTCACGCACGGAGCGCTCGATGTTGGATATGTTCACTTCATGGCCCCGCATTTCCAGCCGCTGGGAGGAGGTCACCGCTTTCGGAACGGCAATCCAGAGTACCAGGTAGGCGATGATTCCGATACCGTTGGCCAGTAATAGAACCACAAAAATAATACGCATCACCACCGGATCGATATTGAAATAGGCTCCCAATCCGCTGCAAACCCCGGCAATCACCCGGTTATCATAATCACGGTACAGCCGTTTGACCCCCCTGGCCGGACCCGCAGAAACCACGTCGCTTTCGCTTTCCTGATTGACGAAATCTTCCGGGGTTCCCATCCTGGAGATCACCTCTTCCACCCACTCAACGACAACCACCTTGTTGTCGCCCTTCGATTTTTCCAGAAAAAGCTCGGAAATGCGGCTTTCAATATCCGCTACGATTTCGCGGCCGTCGATCCCGCTGCCGAAATGATTTTTCAGCTTCTGCAGATACCCCTGCAGCTTTTCATACGCATCCTCCTCGATATGGAAAATATTGCCGCTGATATTGATCGTGAATGTCTTCTTCATTTTTTCTTCGTTTAATAATTGAACAGGTTTCTGTATGGTCAGGCCGCTTTGTCCCTGAGTTTCTGTACCGCATTGATAAGATCCAGCCACGATTCATCCATTTCTGACAGGATGGCGCGGCCCTCCTCTGTCAGGGCATAATACTTGCGGGGAGGCCCCTGGGTCGATTCCTCCCATTTGTACGACAGGAAACCATCGTTTTTCAACCGGGTCAGAAGGGGATACAACGTACCCTCCACCACGATGAGCCGAGCTTCCTTTAACTCCTGGATAATGTCGCTCGCGTAAAGAGGCTTGCCATCAAGCACCAGGAGTATGCAATACTCGAGCACCCCTTTCCGCATCTGAGCTTTTGTGTTTTCAATCTTCATATTTCCTTTATTTATAGTTACCGCTTCCTGCGCCTGCGGTGTCAGACGCCAAGCCATTCATCCCTCAACTTCATTCCGGCCGTCCGCTTTGGTGAGACAACCGCCCGGCGCTCCGCTTCCCTTTCCGAACATCTCTCCTCCACAGAAACCGAATAACGCAGGGAACCCGAATCCGGAATATACCTTCTTTTACAATGAACCATGCATTGCAAATATATATGTTTTTTAATGTACTATGCAATACATGGTAGTAAATTTTTTCAACATTTATTTTTTCAATGAAAAATAATGGGCGGGGCTTACAGGAATCGGATAAAGGATACGACAGAAAAGGCACCCTCTTCAGGAGGGTGCCCTGTGAAAAGAGAGGCCGCCCCTGAATAGGGACGGCCTCTCTGGCTGTTTCAGTTCGTTACAAACGAGGATCAGTTAAAGATATAGCGCAATCCCAGCTGGATACCCCAGACACTGGAGGCGCTCACATTATCGACAAAAGTGGTGACCGGAAGTTTTCCGCTCACCTGCGTCATCTGGAAGGTAGGCCGGTTGTTCACAACCGTGCTGGACCGGAGGATGGCGGCGTTGGAAACATTGAGGTTCTTATAGACCCCCCAGTTGGCACCGTCGAGAACGCTGAAGTGACGGAGGATGTCGCTGGCAAGGTTGGCCGCGTTCAGGATGTCGCAGCTAAGCTGGATGACATTTTTCTGTCCTTTCACATCAACCTTGAAATCCTGGATGATTTTCATATCCCAGCGGTTGTACCAGGGGAAGAGGGCTGCGTTGCGTTCGGCATATTCGCCTTTGTGTTTCGACAGGTATTTGTCCTGGTTGACATACCGGAAGAAGGCGTTCATCTGTTCCTGTGCGGTATAGACCACCGTGGAACCGCTTTTGATATCGGAGAAGATGATTTCGGACGGGTCTTTCGGAATATAGATCAGGTCGGCGGTGACACCGTCGCCGTTGAAATCGGTGCCGTAGCGGTAGGAGAAGTTTCCGGCGTGGTAGCCCGAATAGTACACCGAGAAGGTGGTGGCGAAGTTGCGGGCATATTCCAGCTTATAGGAAAGCGAACCCACCACCTTGTGGGGGGTCAGGTACTGCGAATAGCTCAGGTCGAGGTCGTTCTGGCCCCTGACGGATACGTTGTTCGACCAGGCGGAGGCAGCCTGCGATCCGGGGTTGCCCGTGATGTCCTTGGCCATGGAATGGGTATAAGCGATCATCCCGTCGAGATTTTTTACCACCGGGAAGGTCAGCTGGGCGGAAAGGTTGTAGCTGTATCCCTTGTTGGTGTTTTCCATCACCATGGCATTGGAGATGCCGGTATTGACCCTGCGGCCTGCCGTGGTCGCCGTCCAGATGGGACGGTTGTCGGGACCGTTGTAGGTCAGCATGGGGTTGGAAGGGGCCTGGTTGGCGTCGCGCTGTACAATGGCGTTGATATCCTTGGTGTACAACCCTTCGAGGGTCAGGACCATGTCGAGCGGGAGCTTGATGTCGGCGGCCAGGTTGCTTCTCCATACCTGCGGCATTTTGAAGTCGGGACTCACCGAAGCCAGCGACCCGGGGGCCTTGGTTCCGGCGGTCGTCGGAAACAGATCGGTCTTCGCAAGATGAAACTTGGGATCCGGGTTGAAATCCAGCTGTGCCAGCTGGGCGGCATTGGTGATTTCCACCGTGTTCTGGATCATCCCGCTGTTGGTGGGCTGGTTGGTGAAGAAGACAAAGGGAAGCCTTCCGGTGAAAATACCGGTACCCCCGCGGAGTTTCAGCGATTTGTCGCCGTTAACATCCCAGTTGAACCCTACCCGGGGCGACCACAGGATTTTCGACGCCGGCCATTCGCCCAGATTCAGCTTTTCGCCGTTGAGGAAGCTCAGCGCCGATACGGCTGGGTTGTCGATCAGATCGTTCAGGTAGATCGGAAGGTCTATACGGACCCCGTAGGTCAGCTTGAAACGTTCCGTCACATTGAAAATATCCTGGATATAGGAGGAAAACTGCCCGAAATCAAGTTCTGCCACCGGGTCGTCCATGCCCGGAACCAGCGAATAGGTGATCCCGTAGGCAGTGGGATCGCTGGCACCGCCGTTGATGTGGTCCTTGAAGGAGGCGAAATCCTTGAAACGGTAGTAGCTGGTCCCGTACCGCATGTAGGAGTTCCCGAAATAGAGCTTTTCGAACGAAACCCCGGCCGTCAGGGTATGATTGCCAAGATAATAGGTAAAGTTATCGGTGAAGGTGAGCACGTTGTTGATCACCTTGTTGTTGTAGGTAAACAGTTCATAACCGGCGCTCATATAGGCATTTCCGCTGCCGTCCCAGATGTCGATGAAAGGAAAGATGGAACTCGGACTGGTCCTGATATCTTCGATCATGGTATAGGTAGCCAGAAACTGGTTGGAGAATTTGCCCCCGAAGTTGCTGTTCAATTCACCCACCAGTGAGTTGACCGTATTCTTGAAGCCGTAATTGGTATTCTGGAACGACATGGCATCCTTGCTGACCCGGTTGGAGGAAGCCCTCGGATTGGGAGCGCTGTTGCCGTTGACGATCTGGTCGTTGGTGTTATTGACCGCGTTGTAGCGGACGGTGAACTTGTGCTGCTCGTTGATGTTCCAGTCGATACGGCCGAGGATTTTGTAATTCTGGCTGGCGAAGCTGCCATAGTCCTGGTAAGGCCCGGTTTCGTAGCCATATTTGGTTTTCAGCAAATTGCTGAACTCCTCGAGGTCGGAAGCGTTAACGCGGGTCACATTCGATCCGGTGGCGCCACCGCCGGCCGCCAGGTACTGCATGCCGGGATAGGGGGAATTTTCATATTCTCCGTTGACAAAGAAAAAGAGCTTGTCCTTGATGATGGGGCCTCCGAGGCGGCCGCCCAAAATGGTGGTCGAAGTTTTGGAAGCAGCGGAGAGCTTCTCGCTTCCCACGTGCCTGCCGTTGAAATCCTGGTTGCGGTAGTAGCTGTATACCGACCCGGAAAAGGTGTTGGTACCGCTCTTGGTCACCGCGTTGATGCCCGCACCGGTGAAGTTGGCCTGCCTGACGTCGAAGGGGGCTATGTTTACCTGCACCTCCTCGATGGCATCCAGCGAGATGGGTTGTGCGTCGCCACCCGGCATGTTGGTGGAACTCAATCCGAAGTTGTTGTTGAAATTGGCACCGTCGATATTGATGTTGTTAAAACGCCCGTCGCGGCCGGCAAATGAATTGCTGCCTCCCGACAGGGGCGACAACCGTGTGAAATCGCTGATGCTTCGCGAAATGGAAGGAAGGGTCGTCAGTGTTTCATTGCTGATGTTGGTTGCAGCACCGGTCTTGTCCGTGCCGAAAGCCGAGGGCATGGCCCCTACCACCAGAATCTCTCCTACATCCACGGTACTCTCCTTCAGGGCGACATTCAAGTTGAACGATTCACCCAGCAACAGGGTGATGTCGGTGAACTTCCCCGTCGAATAACCGACAAACGAAACATCCACCTTGTAAGGCCCCCCGGGGCGCATCCCTTGCAGGGTGAAACGGCCTTCGTTGTTGGTTATCGTCCCGTACTGGGTTCCCGACGGAACATGAACGGCCACCACTGCTGCGCCCGGCAGCGATTCCGACTGGTCGGATACTACCCGGCCACTCATCCCGGACGTGGTAACCTGCGAATATGCCGCCGCCACTGTCACCAGCAACAACAGCATCACTGCTGAAAGTCTTCTTAATTGTCTGCTCATAGAACTTTGCTTTTAAATTGTGATGCAAAAATAGCTTTTTGAAAATTTTTATTTAAAGAATTTTAACAATATCAACCCACGCTAGCCCCGTTTTGAACCGCCTGTCCGTGCTTAAGAATGACTTGCTGCAATAAAAATGCCTTGCAAAATATTGCCTTTCAATCTGTTATTCAATCAAAGGCCCTGTTTCCACTGCAAATTTAAATGTAAAACTTAAAAGAACACCAAAGAATGACCGGGGTGGGCAAAAGAGATATAGTTATCAACAGGATATTAAGACGCCGTTGTTGATTTCCCAAAAGGGAAATTGAACGCTTAAGTTACAGCCAATCAAATGATTGCTCTGTTTCCGAGTTTGTCGGAAAGAAACTTTTCCACTCCTTTCAGATTCTGGATTTTGATCAGGGTTTCCATCAGTTCTTCCTGCTCATCGGAAAGGTGCAGCATTTCCAGTTTCTTTTCCAAATCGGCATGTATTTTTTTTATTTTCGAGAGTTTATATTCATAAAAGATCCTGGGAACCAGCCAGTCCAGGATATCAGCCTCTTTTTCCGTGTAACCGCCGCCTTTGGTCCACCGCCGGCTTTCGACCCATTTTTCGGTCAGCAGGTCGGTGACCAGCCGGCTGATCCGTTCATCGGAATGGTATATAAAATAACGGTCGGGCAGGAAATCCTCCCCGTGCATCCGGGTTTCCGTTTCTTCAAAGATCAGTCTGAAAAGAGGATGGTCTGACACCATGTTTTCAGCCTTCACCTGGCCGATGAGAAAATCGCCGACCGAAACGATTCCCGGATTGCCGGGTTGCCCGGTATCCTGCTCAAACAAAGGTTGGTTGCAATATTTCAGCAGGAATTTGAGAAACTCCCGTTCTTCGGCTGTAAGTTCACCGAAATCCGATTCCGGGAAAGAGGTCTGCCGTACTGTGCGTTCTTTTTCCACTGGTGCCTGCGGTGCTGTAATACCGCCCCTGGAGCGGAGAAGCTTGCGCACCTCGCTGTAAAGCAGGGCCTCTTCCACGTTCAGTAAAACCGCGGTTTCACGGATGTAGACCGCCCGGGTCACCGAATCGGGGATAACCGCCACCGACCGGATCACCTCATTGATCAGCCGCGAACGGGCTATGGGGTCGTTGCCGGCCGCTTTCAGCAGCAACCGTGTTTTAAACCGGATGAAATCGGTTTCATTCTCCTTGATGTAAGCCAGAAATTCTGAGGAGCCATGGGCGCGGGCAAATGAATCGGGGTCTTCGCCGTCGGGCAGCAACAAGACTTTCACATTCATACCCTCCTCGAGCACAAGGTCGATTCCCCGGAGGGAGGCTTTCACTCCCGCCTCGTCGCCGTCGTACAGGATGGTGATGTTGGAGGTGAAACGCCTGATCAGCCGGATCTGGTCGGAGGTGAGGGCAGTGCCCGAAGAAGCCACCACATTTTCAATGCCTGCCTGGTGAAGCGAAAGGACATCGGTATATCCTTCGACAAGAAAACACTTGTCGGTGCGGGCGATCTCCCTTTTTGCCTGGAAGATGCCGTACACCACCCTGCTCTTATGGTAAATTTCCGATTCGGGCGAATTGAGGTATTTGGCGGTATCCGGCTCCGATTTCAGGGTGCGGCCGCCAAAGGCAATCACCCGGCCGGCCACGCTGTGCACGGGAAACATCACCCGGCCTGCAAACCGGTCGCGCACCCAGTCGTCTCTCCGGATGGTAAGTCCCGTTTTTTCCAGAAATTCCATACGGTACCCCTCCTTCAGGGCAGCATCGGTAAATACGCTCCTGCCATCGGGACAGTAACCCAGTTCGAATTTCCGGATGGTATCGTCACGCATCCCCCTTTCCCTGAAATAACTCAGCCCCACCGACCTTCCTTCGTGTTCTTCCCATACATAGCGCGCGAAATAGCTTTTGGCATAACCGGTGACGATCAGCATGCTCTCCCGTTCGTCTTTCTGCTGCTTCTCTTCGGCCGTCTCCTCCCGCTCCGTCACCTCAATATGCGCTTTCCGGGCAAGGTATTTCATTGCTTCCGGGTAGGCGAGCCCTTCGTGCTCCATGATAAAATTGACCACGTTCCCTCCCTTTCCGCATCCGAAACATTTGAAAATCCCCTTGGATGGAGAAACCGTGAAAGAGGGGGTTTTCTCATTATGAAACGGACAAATGCCAAGATAATTGACCCCTCTGCGTTTCAGGGTTACAAAATCAGAAATCACCTCCACGATGGGGGAGGCATCCAGAATTCTCTCTATGGTCAAAGGGTCTATCACCGGGGCAAAGGTAGCTAATCCGGCGGAGTTAAAGCCCCTATCCGGATGAAAAGAAAGGCGCCTCCGGGGTTCGGAAGGTTGGATGGTCATCCGGCTGGCTTCTTCGCGGACATATCCAACCCATCGGGTATGCTCCCGGAAAATAATACCGGCAGGAACGCTGTTTTTGTTCCGGAAAAGAAAACTCCTATCTTTAAGCCTGCGGAAATTTTCTGCATTTTTCGCCTTCCGGCCGCTGTTTCCATGGAACCGGGGAAAAAGTTTTACCTTCCCCGGGAGGCCGGGGTGAGGAACAGCAGAAAACGCCAAACATCTGACGGAACAGGAGCATGCAAAAAAGACTGGTCGTACTGACGGGTGCCGGGATCAGCCAGGAAAGCGGTTTGAAGACCTTCCGCGATTCAGGAGGGTTATGGGAAAGCCACCGCATCGAAGAGGTGGCCACGCCGGAAGCCTGGCGGCGGCATCCCGGACTGGTGCTCACTTTTTATAACGAACGGCGCAAGCAGTGCCTGGAAGCCCGGCCCAATGCCGGTCACCTGGGTATTGCCGCGCTGGAAGAATGGTTTAATGTCGAGGTTATTACCCAGAATGTGGACGACCTTCATGAAAGGGCCGGCAGCAGCAGGATCCTTCACCTCCACGGCGAAATCACCAAGGCCAGGAGCAGTGCCGATCCCGGTCGTATTTACCCTCTGTCAGGTTCTGACCTCAACCTGGGTGACCTTTGCGAGCTGGGCTCCCAACTGCGGCCCCACATTGTCTGGTTTGGAGAGGAGGTGCCGGAAATGGCCCGGGCGATCCCACTGGTCGAAAAAGCCGATCTGCTGGCCATTGTCGGAACCTCGCTCGCAGTGTACCCTGCAGCCGGGCTGGTCAGCCATACCCGTCCCCAAACGCCTGTATTTGTTGTCGACCCCGGTAATCCCTGCATCGGCGGGGAAAATGTAACCTTTATCCGTGAAAAGGCGGGCTCCGGGGTAAAAATGCTAACCGGTCTCCTGCTGGCCTGGCTGGAGCAGCAAACACAAAAGATATGAAAAAAACTTTGTTATTCCTGTTGCTCTGGGCCGTCACCTGGCCTGCCCTGTCGCAGCGGTTTGAAGGGGGACTCCTTGCCGGATTCAACGGTTCCCAGGTGGAAGGCGACACCTACAAGGGCTACCACAAACCCGGTTTGCTGGCGGGAGCCTGGGTGCAAACAAACCTTGCCCCGGCCGTCGTAGCAGGCATGGAACTGAAATATAGCCAGAAGGGAGCCCGGAACAAGATCAATCCCAAAAACCCGGTACCCGAAAAGTACATCATGCGGCTGGGATATGTCGACCTGCCCGTATATGCAGGGTTCCGCACCAACGATTATGTCTCTGTCATCGGAGGCGTCACTTTCGGCTATCTTTTAACCTCGGCGGAATACGATGAAAACGGCAGGTTTCCCCCCGAGGACCGGAGTCCCTTCAACAGCCTCGACCTGGAACCTTTCCTCGGCTTTCAGTTTGACCTCCTGGAAAAAATCAAACTGGATGTCAGACTGGCCTATTCGGTGATCCCCATCCGCGGAAAACCGGATAACGACCTGTGGTACTGGCGGCAGAACCAGTTCAACAATGTCATCTCCATGGCCCTGTATTACAAGATTGACCGCTGAAAAAGGATTTGCCCCGGTCTGTGCCGGCTGTCAGCCGGGTCATACCTGACCGATGGGATTGTTAATCCGCCTCCTTTACATGGATAACCACCCCCGCATAGCAGCGAAAATACGGAAGACAGATCCATGCGCCCATCCTGCACCTGCAAGGATGGTTAAACCAATGGACATTACCTCTGTTTCCCGGGTTGAACCATTACAACGAAATATGTACAAACAGATGAAACCCTCATGGTGCTTCGGCCACAAAAGGGCAGGAATAGTAGCTCCATGCGGATTCCACGGGCGTGAAGAGCGGATCGGCATATTCCATATCATCGTGGCAATTTACACATGTAAAAAGAGGGAATTAACTATCTTTAGACCATGAACAGGAGAATCATTGTCGCCGTAACCGGGGCCAGCGGAGCCCCTTATGCCGGTTTGCTGTTCAGGGAGCTGGATCGCTTCAAAGAGGGTCTGGACGAAGTGGCCGTTCTTTTTTCCAGCACGGCCATGAAGATCTGGAAAGACGAAATCACGAAACCCTTTGTGCCGGAAGCTCCCTTCCGAATATACCCCAACGATGATTTCAGTGCTCCCTTTGCCTCCGGTTCCTCCCGGTTCGATACCCTGATCATCTGCCCCTGCTCCATGGGAATGCTCGGAAGAATCGCTGCGGGAACCAGCACGGATCTGATAGCGCGTGCTTCCGACGTCATGCTGAAGGAAAGGCGGCGCCTGATCCTCGTTACGCGCGAAACGCCGCTGAACCTGATTCATATCGAGAACATGCGGACCGTTACCCTTGCCGGCGGGATTATCTGCCCCGCATCCCCCGCCTTCTATTTCAAGCCCCAAACCTTGCAGGAAGCTCTTCTCACCGTCGTTCACAGAATCATTGGCCTGGCAGGCTTCCCCGCCCTTCACCCCTCCTGGGGGGAAAACAAAAAAGGGGACTGATATCCCCCTCCGGTACGCTCCCGCTCCGATTACACCCTTTGTTTAACCAAACTCAGGGTATCGTTCACATATCTCAGTTTTTTCAGCCTTTCATCCTCAACCTTGATCTTGAAAACATTCTCCAGATAAAAGGTGAAAATCGACCAGTCGGTCATATCAAAATGAAGATCATCCTGAAAGCTTGCATCCAGCGAGATGGCCTCTTTCCTGACACCCGTTTTCCGCAGAACCCTGTACAGATTTCTCCTGTCGGTTTTGTCTCCCATTGTCGGAATATTTCAGTTTCTCCTGTTTCGTCCCTTTTCCGTTTGTTCTGTCTTTCCGCCCGGCTTTTGCACTTCCGGCTTCCCGGAATGGAGGCTAAACTTCAAATATCTCCCTGTCAATAATTTACAAAGACACCGCTTGTCGTTTACCTTTCGCTTTGCCGTTTTTCCCTCAAACAATGGAACAAACGAATAATCAGTTCAAAAGTATACATTTTTCATAAAACCGAACGAGGAGATACAATTTTTCACATCGCGGCAGATCCGGCATGAGAAACGGAGGATCTTCAGGATTACGAATGAGGGATGCGGAGAGTCAGTCCCATTCGCTTTTCAACATGCTGTAGACTTCCAGGTCAAAATAGCGGAAGGTATGGAATTCGCCGTTTCTTTCGATCCCTTCGAAGAGAAAACCCAGCCGTTTGGGGATGGCGGAACTCCGGCTGTTTCCGACGGCCACCTTTATCTGCACCCTGTTCATCTGCATTTCATGAAATGCGTGACCGGTCATTTTTTCGACGGTACGGGTCATAATGCCTTTGCCCTGCATTTTTTCCGACAGCCAATAGCCGATTTCCAGCTTGTGGTTAACCGTATCCATCTCTTTGTATCCGGCCAGTCCGGCAAATTCGCCCAGGAACCAGATGGTAAACACCTGGTTATGTTGTCTGACGGGTTCGGAAAGCATCAGCCGGATGTAAGCCCCGGTATCATCGCCGGTGCGGGTCTGGTCCACGAAAGGCAGCCAGGTTCTCAGAAACTGTCTGTTTTGCCGGATGGTTTCGAATACAACTGCCGCATCCGACAGTTTTATTTTTTTGAGCTTAATTTCCTTGTCTACGACCAAATCTTCCATACCCGGTGTGGGGTCTCAGAACGGGACAGCCCGCCCTGCGCCGTGTTGCAGCAAAGGTAGGAAATGGCCGGGAGTACAAAAACAGGAGGGCAGAAAGAAATTGTTATTATTTTTGCCGTACAAGAAGAAAGGTATGAAGACAAAACATTGGGCAACAACGCTGGTTCTGGCCTGTCTGCTATGTACGGGTTGTGCCTCGGCGCAAAAGCAGCCGTTGGTGGTTATTACGACCGATTACGGGGAGATACGGCTGAAGTTGTACGACGAAACCCCCCTGCACCGCGATAATTTCCTGAAGCTTGCCGGGGAGGGGTTTTACGATGGGGTACTGTTTCACCGGGTCATCAACCATTTCATGATACAGGGAGGGGATCCGGCATCCAAAGCGGCTAAACCGGGAGAGCGGCTGGGGAATGGCGGTCCGGGCTATACGATCCCTGCCGAATTTGTGCCGGGGCTGGTTCATAAAAAGGGAGCCCTTGCTGCCGCCCGTCTGGGCGACCAGGCCAATCCCCTGAAAGCTTCAAGCGGATCGCAGTTTTACATTGTCCACGGGAAGGTATGGCGGCCCGGGGAACTGGATACTCTGGAAATGCAAACCAACAGGGGCCTCCGGCAGAACATCCTGCGTACTGTTTTCTCCCCGTTTCAGGAAGAGATGAACCGTTTCAGGCAGGAAAACAACCAGGATGCGCTCAACCGGAAGGTTACCGAATTGCAGGCCCGGGTCGACAGCCTGTATGAGGCGGCCCCCAAAACCCGCTTTACGGAACAGCAGCGGCAGCTTTATACCACGGTGGGAGGCTCCCCCCATCTCGACGGGGGTTACACGGTCTTCGGGGAGGTCGTTGAAGGACTGGAAGTGATCGACAAAATTGCAGCCGTCAAAACCGACCAATCCAATCGTCCGCTTCAGGATATCCGCATGAACATCAAGGTTATCCGGTAATCACGCCTGCCGGTTCCGGGTGAACGTTCCGTTCCGGGGTTTTATTTTCCGCCGCAACCGGGGATTCCGCCGGTCTGCCCCCGGCGGGGAAAGCCCGAAGATCCTGACAGGATAGGGTATCAGTAGAGTCTTTTCAACCCGACAAGGGCCTTTGCTTCGGCCAGGGTTTTCGCGGCAGAAGCGCGGGCCCTTTCCGCACCCGACCTTGCCACCCGGGCCAGATAACTTTCATCGGCCCTGATCTCCAGAATCCGCTCCCGGATGGGGGTGGTGAACCGTATGATGTCTTCGGCCAGCTGTTTTTTCATATCCCCGTACCGGATTTCACAGTTGTTGTAACGACTTTCAAAGAAATCAACCGTTCCGGATTCCGATACTATCCTCATCAGGGTGAAGAGGTTCTCAATGGCCTCCGGTTTTTCCTGGTTCATTCGGACCGGACCACTGTCGGTTACCGCGCGCATTACCTTTTTACGGATCCCGGCCGGCTCTTCATACAGGTAAATGCCATTGCCCTCCGATTTTCCCATCTTTCCCGAACCGTCAAGACCGGGAACCTTGATCATGTCCTTGCCGTCAAAGGTGAAGGGATGCGGCAGCGGAAACAAACGATGCCCGTACATGTGGTTGAACCGGGTGGCAAACTTGCGCGCCATTTCCAGGTTTTGTTCCTGGTCTTTGCCGACCGGAACAAAATTGGCCTTGTGGATGATGATGTCGGCGGCCATAAGAACCGGATAAGTCAGAAGCCCGGCATTGATGTTGTCGGGGTTCTGTCGCGCCTTTTCCTTGAAAGAAGTGGTACGCTCCAGCTCCCCAAGGTAGGCATTCATATTCAGCAGGGTGTACAATTCCACCACCTCCGGCACATCGCTCTGAATGAAAATGGTGGCCACCTCCGGGTCTATGCCGCAGGCCAGATATTCAGCCAAAACCTGCTTCACCCCCGACTGGAGGTTCGCAGGAGTAGGATGGGTGGTCAAAGAATGGAGATCCGCAATGAAAAAATAACAGTGGTAATCGTGCTGCATTTTTACAAAACTGCGCACCGCCCCGAAATAGTTGCCCAGATGAAGGTTCCCTGTCGGACGGATCCCGCTGACAACCGTTTTTTTTGTTTTTTTCTCGCTCATGCTGCCTCTGTAACTGGTTACTGCTGAATTGCAGCCGCAAAAGTACTGCTCCCTTTTCAAAGTACAAATGAAGGGAAATAAAAAGTTCCTGTAACATTTCATGTTTCCGGCCGTCCTATGGATGTAAGCTTCGGAAGCAGCATGACCCTGGAGGAATACAACAGCTCTGTAACCCTGTATGCCGACCGGTTGTACCGGTTTGTGGTAAAAAATGTGAAAGACCGCCATTTTGCAGAGGATGTTGTCCAGGACAGCTACGAGAAAATGTGGATAAATGTGTCCCGGGTCAGCGGCGAAAAGGTCAGAGCCTATCTGTTCACCACCGCCTACCATACCATGATCGACAGGCTGCGAAAGGAAAAAAGAATGGTTTCCGCCGCCGTGCTTCCCGAGGGCGGAGAGATCGGCTCCTTTTCCTGCTTCGACATCAGGGAGTTGCTTGCCGGAGCAGTGTCGCAGCTCCCTGAAATACAGCGCATCGTCCTTACCCTGCGCGACTACGAAGGATATTCCTACGAGGAAATCGGAGAGATAGCCGGATTGAGCGAATCGCAGGTAAAAGTCTACATTTACCGGGCGCGGGTTTTTCTGAAGAACCACATAGGAAAAATGGAAACACTGATATAAACGGGAATGAAGATCACCCGCACCAATTACGAATCCTGGTTTCTCGACCATCTGGAAGGGCGACTGGAAGAAGGGATGGCCGGGGAATTCAACGAGTTCCTCCGCCAGAATCCCGATCTGCGGGAGGAGCTTGAGGAATACCGCGAAGTGAATATTACCGCTCCGGAGTTGTCGTACGCCGGCAAGGAGGAGTTGTTCAGGGAAGGGTACGACCAGCCGGAAGTGTTTGAACAGGCTGCCGTTGCCCGTCTGGAAGGGGATCTTTCCCCGGAGGAGGCTGACGCGTTTGAAGATTATCTGCTCCGTCACCCCGGGAAAAAAGCGGAAGCCGAACTCTTCGGAATGACCCGTCTCACACCCGATCCTGCCGTTGTTTTTACGGACAAATCGCGGCTTTTACGTCAGCCTGTCCTTATCCGCCTCCGGCAGTGGACCTTGCGGGCTGCCGCCGTCCTGCTGGTGGGGCTGCTGGTATACACCCTGGCCGACAAACCGGTCAGGGTTCCGGACAATGACGGCCTGGCTATGGAAGGTACAGGCAACAGAACCGGGCAGGAGGAACAGGGTATTGCAGGTGAATCCCTGGTCCCGGAGACTTCCGGAACCCTCGCTGCAGAAGAAGTTGCCGTTCCGGCAAATGGGGGAGACACCGGCCGCCCGGAAGGCCACCGGAAAAATGTTACCGCCACCTTCATAACCGCAGTTCAAACTGCCAGCCACCGCATCAGCCGGACGGATCCTTCTTCCGTGCCGGCATCCGGTACCGGCGGAAAACTCCTTCCTGTCAGGATCCAGGCCCCTCCCCTGCTGGCCTCCCTGCAGACACCCCTCCTGGCCACCTCTTCCCCCGAAGCCTTAAAAACGCTGCTCCCCGTTGCCTTGCCGGCGACAGCCCTGAAACCGGAAGAAACGGCAATCGCCGGTTTCATGGAACCCATGCCCCTGAGCGAAAAATTCCTGCATAAAACAGGCCTCGCAAAACTGTCAATACCGCAGATCGCCCGCCGTGGACTGGAATTTGCCTCTGTATTGTCGGGAGAAAAAATCACCATCGATACCAATTCAGCAGGCGAAATCATAGCCCTCGGCCTGGAAACCCGTCTCCTGGGTCTCTCCATCCCCGTGCGAAGATGAAAAACCTGCTTTTCCATTCCTTTTTTCATCCCCCTGTAACATCTGCCTTACTTTCCCGTCATACGACCGGAATACAACAAAAAATGCCATGAAGAAACTGTTTTTACTGTTCATCGCCATCTCAGTCCTTGGTCAGGCAGGGGCACAGGATACCACCCGCGTGCAGGGAAAGGAAAAAGAGGTTGTCACCGTCAGGGAAGACTCCACCGGCACCGTGGTGAAAGTGGGCGAGAAAAACGTGGTCACCATTACCGAAGACAGCACCGCAACCGTGGTGAAAGTGGGCGACAAGGAAATCATCGTGGTGGAGGATCCGCCCGAAGGCGACACGCTGAAGATCAGAATCGGCAACCGCACGGTCAAGGTGGTCGAAAACGAAGAGGGCACCTCCGTCAGGACTTCACGGGAACCGGTCCATGAAAAATACCGCAGACGGTTCAATGGACACTGGTCGGGCATGGAGCTGGGAGTAAACACTTTTCTGAAAAGCAGTTACGATCTATACCGCGGTACCTCTTTCGAAAACAATGAATTCTTCGACCTGAATTACGGCAAATCGCTGACATTTAACCTGAATATTGCAGAATTCGCCTTCAGCAACGAGCGGAATACGGCAGGTTTTGTATCGGGATTGGGTTTCCGTTTTTCCGACTACTGTTTTGACCAGCCCGTTTCGATTAAAAAAGAGGCTGCTTCGGGACTGCTGATACCCTTTACGCCCGAAGAAACCGTGAAAAAATCGAAGCTCAGTGTGGCCTATTTCACCCTGCCCCTGATCCTCGAAATCGCCACCCCCCTGAAATTCGACCACAATCCCCTCACACTGGCCGCGGGAGTGATCGGAGGCGTCAACATCGGGTCGCACACAAAAATAAAATTCAGCGGTAACAAAGAAAAAGAAAAGAGGAATTTCAACATCAACCCCTTTACCTATGAGCTTACCGGCCGGCTGGGGCTCGGAGAATTCTGTCTTTTTGCCAATTACTCCATGATCCCCCTCTTCAGGGACGGGAAGGGACCGGAGCTTTACCCGCTGACCATCGGCATCTCCTTTCCGAACGTCAGTTTCTGAACCGGGGTGTTGCCCAAGGTCCGGAGATCATTGGAATCCCTTGATTAATTGCTACCTTTGTCCTGTTTCCGGCCTGTTTCCGGAAGCGGGGATCCTGTTTGAACCGCCCGGCCGGGCGGTTCCATTGTGCAATTAACCATCAAAGAAAATGAGATTACTGTTGATCAGCAATTCGACGATGCCGGGAGAGGCATATCTTGATTATCCCAAAAGGCATATTGCGGCCTTTCTGGGTGACAAACCGGTTAACGCCCTCTTTATCCCCTATGCCGCCGTGACCTTTTCGTTCGACCTCTATGAGGAAAAAGTCAGGGAGCGCTTTCAGGAGATCGGTCACGAGGTAACCGGCATCCATCATTTCGACGATCCGGTGGCGGCGGTGCACCGGTCGGAAGCCATCGTCGTGGGGGGCGGGAATACCTGGCAGCTGGTCCGGTGGCTTCACCGGAACCACCTGGTCAACGCCATCCGCGAAAGGGTGATCGGCGGTGTTCCCTATGTGGGCTGGAGCGCCGGCTCCAACGTTGCCTGTCCGACCCTGCGCACCACCAATGATATGCCCATCATGGACCCGCTGGGATTTGAGACCATGAACCTGATCCCTTTTCAGATCAATCCGCATTACCTGGACGCCAATCCCGAGGGGCACGCCGGGGAAACCCGGGAACAACGGATCCTGGAATTCATTGAGGTCAACCCGGGCCTTTATGTGGCCGGCCTCCGGGAAGGCAGCATGCTTCTCCGCGAGAAACAGCATTTGCAACTCCTGGGTGACAAATCGCTGCGCGTTTTTCTGAAGGGGAGGGAACCGGAGGAATACTACCCCGGTGACAACCTCGGATTCCTGCTTGCAAACCAGCAGCCGGCATAAACGGAGGGCAGGAACTGAATATCAATGGCATCCTGCCTTGTCGGCCTGTCTAATACCGGGTTTTTTCTATTTTTGCAGCAAAAACCATGGAAATCCTTTCCAGCAGTTATTTTGCCCTGTTTGTGATCGTTGCTGCAGGTTATTTACTGGGCAGGATCCGCATCCGGGGATTGTCGCTCGACGTATCGGCCATCATTTTTGTCGCCCTTTTGTTCGGCCACTGGGGATATGTCATTCCTAAGGACTTTCAGGATTTCGGTCTGGTGTTGTTCATTTTCACCATAGGGGTCCAGGCGGGTCCCGGGTTTTTCGAATCGTTCAGGAAAAACGGCCGTAAGCTGGCTTTTTTCACCACCCTGCTGATCCTGACCGCCTGTATGGTTACGGTTCTTCTGGTAATGATCTCCGGCATTGATAAAAACATAGCTGCCGGTTTGCTGACGGGAGCGCTCACGAGCACGCCGGGGCTGGCTGCCGCCATCGATTACACCGGTTCGCCGCTGGCTTCCATCGGATATGGGGTGGCCTATCCTTTCGGCGTCATCGGGGTGATTCTTTTCGTGAAGCTGATGCCCCGGCTGATGGGCAGCACCGTGGGGAAAGCCGAAACCGAGTACCGCGAACTGGAAAACAGGGACCACCCTGAAATCGAGAGGAAAAATTTCAGGGTTGAAAATCCCAACGTGACGGGTAAAAGCATAGCCGAGCTGAGAATAAGACACATGACCGAAGCGGTGGTTTCGCGGGTGATGCGCGGAGATTCGGCCTTTACGCCGGTTCCGACCACCGTTTTGCTCCAGGGCGACATCATCAAGGCGGTGGGCACCCCCGAATCGCTGCAGCGGGTTAAGCTGCTGATAGGCCCCGAAACCGACCGGGAGATCCCCCTGGACCCCCACTACGATGTACGCGCGGTACTCGTAACCAACCGGAAAATAGCCAACAAAACGCTGGGTCAGATCAATCTTCTGGCCACCTACGGGGCCACGGTCACCCGGATCCGCCGTTCCGGGATCGACATTTCACCCACCCCCAATTCAAGGATCCAGATAGGCGACAAACTGATGATCGCAGCCAGCAAGGCCAGCATGGCCACCGTGGCCCGCATGTTCGGCGACGACGACCGGCGGCTTTCCGATACCGATCTGCTGCCGGTGGCCATCGGGATACTGCTGGGTGTGCTGACCGGCCTGGTCCACATCAGTTTTCCTGGCTTTGACTTCAGCCTGGGCCTTACCGGCGGAGTGCTGATTGTAGCTCTCGTTCTGAGCCGCCTGGGCAGGACAGGACCCTTTATCTGGACCATGACCGGTGCCGCCAACAACCTGCTGCGGCAATTGGGACTGGTGATGTTTCTCGCCTCCGTGGGTACAGGCGCCGGCGCCCACATTGCCGAAACCTTCAGCCGGTATGGTTTCAAACTCTTTGCGCAGGGTGCCCTTATCACCTTACTGCCCATGTTCATCGCCCTTTACGCAGGCAAATACCTCTTCAGAATGAACCTGCTGACGCTCTTCGGGGCCATCACCGGAGGAATGACCAGCACCCCCGGCCTGGCAGCCGCCGACTCCATGACCGATACCAACGCACATTCCATCGCCTATGCCACTGTTTATCCCGTTGCCATGGTCCTGCTAATCGTGGCCGTCCAGGCCATCAGCCTTTTCCTTTGACAATGAAACAATTGCCGCTCCGCAATGATAACGCCAACAGCATATCCATCCGCCATGAATAACAACAACCTTTTTCTTCTTGTATTACTGATGATTACCCTGACCGCCGGCTGCTCCCGACAGGAAGCCGATCTCATTCTATTCAATGCTTCCCTGTACAGGGCAGACAATAGCTTCCTTTCCAACGGCGCGTTGGCCATCCGGGAGGGAAGAGTGGCAGCCACCGGTCCTGCCGATGCCCTTCTTTCCGCTTTTAAAGCCCGCGAAACCGTCGACCTGCAGGGAAAATACCTCTATCCCGGCTTCATCGACGCCCATGCCCATTTTTACGGTTACGGGATGAAACTCCTGCAATACGCCGACCTGTCGGAAACCGGGAGCCCGGAAGAGGTGTATGAAAGACTGCGCCTCCATCAGCAGGCGCAAGGGGGAGAATGGCTCCTGGGCAGGGGATGGGATCAGAACGACTGGCCCGACAAACAATTCCCCGACAAATCGGCGCTCGACACTCTTTTCTCCGGGATCGCCGTTTACCTGGTCCGTGTCGACGGCCATGCCGCATGGTGCAATTCAAAAAGCCTGGAACTGGCTGGCATCCATGCCGGTACCAGGGTGGAGGGAGGTACCGTATTGCTTAAAAACGGGGAACCTTCGGGGATCCTGATTGACAACGCCATGGACCGGGTCTCCGCCCTGATTCCACCCCCCGCCAGAGACCTTCAGGTAAGGGCGCTCCTGGCAGCCCAGGAAAAATGCTTCCGCGCAGGGCTTACCTCCGTAACCGACTGCGGCCTTCCGGCCGATATCATCCTTCTGATGGACAGCCTGCAAAAGCAGGGACTGCTCAAAATCCGCATCAACGCCATGATCAACCCCGTACAGGAAGAGATGGATTACTTTACAGGAAAAGGAAAAATCACTTCCGACCGTCTGCGCGTAGGAACGATCAAACTGTATGCCGACGGAGCCCTGGGCTCCCGGGGAGCACTTCTCCTGGATCCCTACACCGACGATCCGCAAAACAGGGGACTGCAGATTGCCCCCCGCGGATTTTACGACTCTATTTGCAGCTGGGCTCTGGCAAACAACTTCCAGGTTGCCACCCATGCCATCGGCGACAGCGCCAACCGCCTCATGCTCCGCATCTATGGCCGGCATCTCGGCCAACCCAACGACAAACGGTGGAGAATCGAACATGCCCAGATCGTCCACCCCGATGATTTTCAGCTGTTCGGCAAATACTCCATCGTCCCTTCCATCCAGTCAACCCATGCTACCAGCGACATGGATTGGGCGGAAAAAAGAATCGGCCCGGAAAGAATCCGCGGAGCCTATGCCGCCAAACAGCTGTTGCGGCAGAATGGCTGGATCCCCAACGGCACCGACTTTCCGATCGAAAAGATCGATCCGCTGCACACCTATTACGCTGCCGTCTTCAGAACCAACCACCAGGGAGAACCGGAAGGAGGATTTTTGGGCGATGAGGCTCTTTCGCGCGAAGAAGCCCTGCTTTCGGTCACTCTTTGGGCTGCGAAGGCTTCCTTTGAAGAAAACCAAAAAGGCAGCCTGGAACCCGGGAAATGGGCTGATTTTGTTTTGCTCGACACCGATTTGCTGTCGGCAACTCCCGGTGAAGTGCTTTCCGCCCGCATTGAATCCACCTGGGTGGCCGGCGAAAAAGTCTATTAACGGAAAAGCTGCATCGTCGGCCAAATTCCGGAGGTCGGTTTTTTTTCGTATTTTCGTGGTTTGCGGCGGGGTCCGCCTGAAGCGCAGCGTGCAAAACTAACCCGAACCAATATGTTTGTTGAATGAAGTTAACGTTGATCCCGGTCTTCCTGCTCCTGACAACCGGTTGTCATACAGGTTCCGCTGATCCGGAAGAGATCACCAACCCCGACCCGGGATGGACCATATCCGGCCATCTGGAACCAGGGACCTTCATTCATACCCTGGCTGCCACCGACGGGAATAATTACATTTTCACTTCCGGCACCCGGGTAACCATCGTGGAAGCCTCGCAACCGAAGAACTACCAGGCCGCATCGGAGGTTCTGGCCATGGCGGTGGATCCTGCCGACGGATCACTCTGGCTGGGCACCTCTGCATCGGGATTGGCCCATCTTCATTCAGCACAGTTCCGTTATTTTTCGGCCGAATCGCACGGGCTGCCCCGGAATTGTGTCTCCGACGTGGCCGTCACCCCCCGGGGAGCGGTTTGGTTCAGCAGTTCCGCCCACAAACTGGGAGGACTCTGTTGCCTTGAAAACGGCCAGGTTTCATTATTCACTCCTGAAAACTCACTGCTTCCCGACAACCTGGTGAAAAGCATAGCCCTGTGCGGAGAGCTGGTTTTTGTGGTTACAGGCGGAACCGTCGACCAGCAAAAAGTGGTGCAAATTTCGGGGGGAAACTGGAGTTCTCTCCCGGTGCAGGGATACTATCTGATGGCGGCCCAAGCAGACAAAAAGGGTACGCTTTATGTCATCGATGACGTATCCCTCTCCTCCTCTATGGCCATGAATCCCAAAATCTGGAAGTTCAATGGCACCGGAGCCGTTAACATCCTTCCCCTCCTCGACCGGTTTCAATACACCCCCGCCGGGTTGATTACCGATCACAGGAATTACCTGTGGGTATCCGGTTTTGCCGGGGAGACTTCCAAAACCCTCATGGTCTACGACGGGGAAAAATGGCATGAAGGCCCGGCGGATTTTCCCGAACTGGTGATCCGGAGCCTGGCGGTTGACCGGTCGAATACCCTGTGGCTGGGCACCGACAACGGGATTTACCTGCTGAAACAATAGAAGGAAAGTCAAGTCTTCCGGGGATTCCGGTCACCGCCCAATCACCCTTCCGGCGAAGGGAACCTATTTTCACACCGGTTGAGTGATGACCCGACAGGAGTATTGCCACACTCTTCCCGACACAATTTTCCGGTTTACTGCACCAGGGCCAGCATCACCCGGTCAGAGATCATGATACCGCTGCGGGTCAAAACGAGATTTCCGTCTGACAAGGCCAGGCAACCGGTTTCAAGGAACGGGCGGGCCGCATCTTCCACCCTCCGCCATGCCTCCGCACCGGAAAGATCAACCACTTCCTGCTCCCGGACTCCCCACCGGGTCCGGATCCGGGTGATCAGGTAGTCGTTCAGCCGATCTTCCGGAGTAAGGATCTCCCGTTCGTAACAGGGTTCCCCCTTTTCCATGGCCTGCAGATAACCCCCCAGATCAGAAACATTCCACTGCCGCGACAACCGGTCGTAGGAATGGGCCGAAGGCCCCAGTCCCAGGTAAGGGGTTCCCAGCCAGTAACCGCAATTATGCCGCGAATAGGCCCCCTCCCTGGCAAAATTGGAAATCTCATATTGTTCAAAACCGGCCGCCCCCGTTATCCGGACAAGAATATCAAACTGGCGGATACTGCTCTCTTCGGTTACTTCCCGGAGAGAACCCTCTCCGACCCTTCTGTGAAAGGGAGTTCCTTCGTGATAGGTAAGGTGATAAGCCGACAGGTGGCTCACCGGCAGGGCGACAGCCGTTTTGAGGGTTTCCTCCCACAAACTTTCCGACAAACCGGGGACTCCGTAGAGTAGATCAAGGGTGATATTCCTGAAACCGGCTGCGTAAGCCGCATCGACCGAAGCCAATGCCTGCGCTGCCGAATGACGGCGGTTCATCAGCCGGAGAAGCCGGTCGTCAAACGACTGTATGCCGATGCTTATCCGGTTGAATCCCAAGGAATAAACCGATGTCAGAAAATCCTTATTCAAATCATCGGGGTTGGCCTCCAGGGTGATTTCAGCCTCTTCAATCTTAAAAACACGGACGATCTCTGACAAAAGGAGGTCAGCATCGCGTACGGTTAAGAGAGAGGGCGTTCCTCCCCCGAAATAGACCGTCTGCACCCGCTCCTCCTGCAGATAACCGCCCTGTTTCCTGATTTCCTCCCCGACAGCCCGGAGATAACGGGGCATCAGATCCACCGATACAGACCTGAAAAAATCGCAGTACCCACATATGCTGCGACAAAAAGGGATATGAACATACACACCTGCCACGGTCCCAGCCTTTCACCCTGCTTCACGGAACAGATCAACAGCCCGGAAAACCCCTACAGCTTCACCAGGTCTTCGAACTTCTTAATATCGTCTGCAATCATCCCGAGCGAGGTCTCCCTGTAAAAATGCTCCAGGTGTTTCCGGTGCTGATCGTATTTAAAATGGATGGGACACAATGGTTTCGACGGATCGTGGGTATAACAGGGTCGCAATCCGATCAGGCAATTGGTGAAAAAGTCCTCCCCATCCACATTGACCACGATATCCCACAGGGAAATCTCCTCTGAAGGCCGGTTTAAACTGAACCCGCCGTTGGGTCCCTTGGTGGAAACCAACAGCTTTTGCTTGACCAGATTCTGAAGTATTTTACCCAGAAAGGGCGAGGATATTTTCAGATCCTCCGAAATTTTCTTAATCCCGATGCGCTGATCGTTCTGTGAATACTTGGCCAGATAGATCAGTGCCCGCAAGGCATATTTACACGTATTCGACAACATGGCTGGTAT
>JAEAME010000494.1_pt1 | contig 39726 bp, 38 predicted proteins | sample 8958731 | NCBI WGS metagenome assembly JAEAME01 (sample SAMN16933194, study PRJNA681113) | bioreactor sludge metagenome | isolation source: anerobic bioreactor sludge (Control) | place: India:Bengaluru | collected 2018-10-24
GGAAAGCCGAAACCCGCCCCCGCGGAATGTAAAGAGTGCGGTTGGAAGGGTGAGGCCGGAGCCAAGAAGCCGAAATTCTGCCCGGAATGTGGTAAGCCGATCGAGTAATCACAGCCGATCAATGAATGATTTTCGGGGCTCTTCGGAGCCCCGATTTTTGTCACAAAGGTTGACAATCGAGGTGTATGGTTTACAATTAACCGGATTGGACTAATTTTTATCTGAAGGACAGGTAGGGACAGATGATTCGCGAAGCCACCGACCCGACGACGATCAGGACCGGAGCTTCGGCGTCCGCAAAGAGAAAAGAATTCCTCCGGACCATGACTCTGGTACCGATTTTTACCGTCTTGATGATCGTAAGTTCGAAGATCGCCGTAACCGGTGCGCCGATCCCGATTACGCTTCAACTTCCGATGGTCATACTGACCGGACTTCTGATCGGACCGTGGAGAGGTGCCGCAGCACAAGGCCTGTATCTGCTGATGGGATTGATCGGTTTACCGGTTTTTACCTCGGGGGGAGGAATTTCATATATTTTTCAGCCGACCTTCGGTTTTCTTCTCGGTTTTCCGGTCTGTGCTTTTTGTGCCGGAATCCTTTCCGGTCTCCTTTTCGAAAAGAAGAGATCCGTTCCGATCCTTTATGCGGGAATCGCTCTTTCATCGGTCGCGTCCATCCTCGTCTGTTATATTTTCGGGGCAGGATATCTTTTCCTGTTTTCGCATTATTTCGGCTCCGGAGTCATGGATAAGCTTTCGCTCGGTAAAGTTCTGGCGATATCCGTACTTCCCTTCATATGGAAGGATCTTCTCATGATGCTGCCGGTTGCCCTGATCGCGGGACGCCTGCGAAAAATCCGGGCGCTTGCCCGATAGAACAGACACGACGCGCTTTTCGAAAAAGGACGTCTTCCGGGTAGAGATAAAGCCGCCGAAAGCATTTGCATTCTAAAATTCACATGGCTATAATCGTTCTATATGTAATTTCCACGGAGGTCTATGATGGCAAAAGTAACATTTCAGGACGATCTTTGTAAGGGCTGCGGACTATGCGTCGCGGTCTGCCCCAGGAAGATCCTTGAGCTGGATCCGGATCGTCTGAATTCAAGAGGTTATCATCCCGCTTCCTGCATCGATCCGAGTAAATGCATCGGCTGTGCGTTTTGTGCCGTCCAATGCCCCGATTCGGTCATTACCGTTGAAAAGTGAGGAAGCGAAAATGAGTAAACGTGTTTTAATGAAGGGGAACGAAGTGATCGCCGAGGCGGCCATCCGCGCCGGATGCCGGTACTATTTCGGTTACCCGATTACCCCTCAGACCGAGATCATGCATTATATGGCGCTGACGATGAATAAAGCCGGCGGCACATTTGTCCAGGCTGAAAGCGAGGTCGCCGCGATCAATATGGTTTACGGCGCTTCCGCGGCGGGAGGCCGGGTTCTTACTTCTTCGTCCTCTCCGGGCATCAGCCTGAAACAGGAGGGATTCTCATACATAGCCGGAGCGGAACTGCCGGCGGTCGTAGTCAACATCGTCCGCGGCGGGCCGGGGCTCGGCGGTATCCTGCCCGCGCAGGGGGACTATTTTCAGGCCACCAAGGGCGGCGGACACGGAGACTACAGAAATATCGTCATCGCGCCCGCATCGATTCAGGAACTCTACGAGATGACCGTCGAGGCGTTTAATCTGGCGGACAAGTACCGGATGCTCGTCATGATCCTGGGCGACGGAACGCTCGGACAGATGATGGAGCCGGTTTCTTTTCGCGAAAAGGAACCGGTCGTGATGCCCGAAAAGCCCTGGGCGCTGACCGGCAGAAAGGGCAGAGCGGAGCACAATACCGTGACATCGATCTACATCAATCCGGATGATCTTGAGGCCAAAAACATCGAGCTTCAGGAGAAGTACAAGGTCGTCAGCAGGGATGAAGTGCGCTGTGAGGAATTGAATACCGAAGGCGCGGAGATCATCATCACGGCGTTCGGAACCTGCAGTCGGATCTGCAGAAATGTCATCCGGCAGGCCGCCGGGATCGGTATCAAGGTCGGCATGATACGACCGATTACACTGTGGCCGTTCCCGACCGAAGTGATCGCGAAAGCGGCGGCAAAGCCCGAGACCCGGGCATTCCTCGATGTCGAACTCAACGCGGGTCAAATGGTCGAGGACGTTCGCCTTGCGGTAAACGGCAGTAGACCGGTTCATTTCTACGGAAGAATGGGCGGAAACCTGCCCGCACAGCAGGAAATTCTGGATCAGATCAAGAAGATCCGTGAGGAGAGGTAAATAAATGGCAATCGTATTTGAAAAGACCAAAGGGCTGACCGATAAGCCTTTTCACTATTGTCCCGGATGCACGCACGGCATCATTCACCGGCTGATCGCCGAGGTGATGTGCGAGATGAATATCCTCGATGACGCGATCGGAGTCTCCAGCGTGGGTTGTACGTATAATAACTACGAGTACTTTGCATGCGATATGGTCCAGGCGGCGCACGGCCGGGCACCGGCGGTCGCCACGGGCATCAAGCGTGTCCACCCTGGAAATATGGTATTCACGTACCAGGGCGACGGCGATCTGGCCTCGATCGGAACGGCCGAGATCGTGCACGCCGCGGCAAGAGGAGAGAAGATCTGCGCGTTTTTCGTAAATAACGCGGTGTACGGGATGACCTCCGGTCAGATGGCGCCGACGACGCTTCTGGGTCAGGTGACGACTACGTCGCCTTTCGGGCGTGACGCGAATGTTCAGGGCTTCCCGATTAACATGAGCGAGATGCTCGCAACGCTTCAGGGCGCCGTCTATGTCGAACGCGTGACCGTTCTTGATTTTAAGAACATTCAACAGGCGAAAAAGGCGATTGCCAAGGCTTTCCGTGTTCAGCAAAAGCGTCTGGGATTCGCGTTCGTGGAGTTTCTTTCAACCTGCCCGACGAACTGGGGGAAGGATCCGGTCGACTCGCTTTCCTGGGTCCGGGAGAATATGATCCCGCAGTATCCGCTCGGCGTCTTTAAGGGAAAGGATCTGGAGGTTTAGCATATGATCGATTATTCCATCATTCTTGCCGGATTTGGGGGTCAGGGCATTCTCTCCGCCGGGAAAATGGCCGCCGAGGCGGCGCTGATCGAGGGCAAAGAGGTTTCCTGGTTTCCGTCCTACGGACCTGAAATGAGAGGCGGAACAGCGAATTGTTCGGTCGTCATCTCCGACGAAGTGATCGGCTCTCCGGTTATTAATGACGCGGATGTACTGATCGCTTTGAATCAGCCGTCTTTGGAAAAATTTAAAACGGTCGTGAAGCCGGGCGGGATTATCATTATCGATTCGTCGCTGGTCAAGTCGGCCGAAGCGCCCGAGGGCATCCGGTTTTTTCCGATCGAGGCTTCGACGATCGCCAGCGAGCTCGGGAACATGGCGTACGCGACGATCGTACTTCTGGGCTGTCTGTCGGCCGCGTCCGGTTGTTTCCGGCGCGATTCATTCGAGACGGCGCTTCGCGATGTGCTTCCGGAGCGCAGACACCACATGATTCCGGACAATCTTCGCGCATTCGATCGCGGGGCTTCGTTTGTGAAATAGTCTTTTCGCCGGCGAACAGTTTTCGAAAAGGAAGAGATCCGAAGGGGTCTCTTTTTTGCGCTCCGTCCTTGTTATGAATCGGGAATCAGGTATAATTATTACATACGGCTCAAAGAATCTTATCAGCCGGAGAGGAATGCGGCGTCAAGCCGCGGTGGGAAAATGGATCTGGGTTATCTTTTCAATACCGGAAATAACCACCGAAGCTACAACCTGTTAGGCTCCTTTCCCGTTTTGGAGGGCGAATCCGTAACGGGGTACCGGTTTGCCGTGTGGGCGCCCAGGGCCCGATCCGTAAGTGTCGTCGGCGACTTTAACGACTGGTCCTCGGATCAAAATCCGCTCATCAAGAACGAAAACACCGGCATATGGACGGGAATAGCGGACGGCGCCAAACAATGGGACCGTTATAAGTACCGGATCATCGGAGCCGACGGCCGGACGTATATGAAGGGGGACCCGTTTGCGCGGCATTTTGAGACGCGTCCGAAGGATGCGTCGATCCTTTACGATCCGGATGATTACGACTGGGGAGACGAGGAATTCTGCTCCGGGCGTCCCGACGCTCTTGCTCCCCGACCGATCAATATTTACGAGATGCATCTGGGATCGTGGCGAAGACATGCCGACGGTAATTTTATGAACTACCGGGAAATTGCCGGAGATCTTGCGGATTACTGCAATGAAATGGGGTATACGCATGTCGAACTGATGCCCGTAATGGAGCATCCGCTCGACGATTCGTGGGGGTATCAGGTCACCGGTTATTATGCGGTAACCAGCCGTTTCGGGACGCCGGCGGATTTTAAGTATTTCATGGATCACCTTCACCGGAACGGTATCGCGGTAATCCTCGACTGGGTCCCCGCGCATTTTCCGAGGAATTTGGAAGGACTCATCCGTTTTGACGGTTCGCCCTGCTATGAATACGAGGATCCGAGAATTGGTGAGCACCGCGAATGGGGGACGTACGTTTTTGACTATGATAAGTCTGAGGTGCGCTCCTTTCTGATCTCCAATGCGGTGTTTTGGATCCAGGAGTTTCACGTGGACGGCATTCGCGTGGATGCGGTCTCCAGTATGATCTACAGGAACTACGGGCGCACGGATTTTCTTCCGAACATTCACGGAGGAGTCGACAATCTGGAAGCGGTCGACTTTCTCCATCAACTCAACTCCATAATCCGCGAAAAGTACCCGCACGTGATGATGATTGCCGAGGAGTCCACGGCGTGGGCAAAGGTAACCTACCCGGTCTCCGAAGGGGGTCTGGGCTTCACGCACAAGTGGAATATGGGGTGGATGCATGACACGCTCAATTATTTTGAGACCGACTCCTACGCGCGGATTTGGCATCACGATAAGTTCTGTTTTTCGATGGTCTACGCCTTTTCTGAGAATTTCATCCTGTGTCTCTCCCACGACGAGGTCGTTCACGGTAAAAGAAGTATGCTCGATAAGATGCCGGGCGACATCTGGCGTAAATTCGCTTCGCTCCGCACGCTTTTCATGTATATGATTGCCCACCCCGGGGCCAAACTGCTGTTCATGGGTTCGGAGTTTGCGCCGTTCATCGAGTGGCGGTTTTATGAGCAGTTGGAATGGTTCATGTTGAATTACGATGCGCACAGATTCCTTAAGGAATTTTCCTCCGAATTGAATCGCTTCTACATTTCGGAGCGCTCGATGTGGATTCGTGATCGATCCTGGGACGGCTTTGAATGGGTCGATATTTCCGACCGGGACAACTCCGTTTTTATTTTTCGAAGAAGGGGCGAGGAGACGGACCGGGACCTCTACGTAGCGCTGAATATGATCCCGGTGCCGCTTGTTCGTTACCGTATTCCGGTCGCGGAGCCCGGATGTTACCGGGTCGTTATGAACTCCGATCGGGCTTGTTACGGCGGAAGCGGGTATCCGACAAGCGATGACGACGAAGAAGAGTTTACTGCGATAAAGGCCGAATGGAAGGGAAAACCGTACTATTTGGAGGTTAATCTCCCGCCTTTGGCCGGCATTTATTTGAAGCATATATCTACGGCATCAGAAATTACGGAACATAGCTAAATTAACGATAAATCGGAGGTAAAAACATGGCAAAAGCGGAGATCGCAGCGATGATCCTTGCCGGAGGACAGGGCTCCAGATTGGGTGTCCTGACCAAGAATATTGCCAAGCCGGCCGTGCCGTTCGGAAGCCGTTATCGAATCATCGATTTCCCGCTGTCGAACTGCTCGAATTCCGGTATCGAAACGGTCGGGGTTCTTTCTCAGTATCAACCACTCGCCCTCAACACCTATGTCGGAAACGGACATCCGTGGGATCTGGACCGTAATAACGGCGGCGCGTTCATTCTCCCTCCGTACCTCCGCTCCGGAAAAAGCGATTGGTACAAAGGGACCGCGAACGCGATCTACCAGAATCGCGAATTTCTGGACGATTGCGGCGCGAAGTATGTGATCGTACTGGCGGGTGACCATATCTATAAGATGAATTACGCGAAGATGATCCGCGCACATATTGACCGTGAAGCGGACGCGACACTCGCGGTGATCGAGGTGCCCTGGGAGGAAACCTCGAGATTCGGAATCCTCAACACCGGGGAAAAAGACGAGATCGTATCCTTCGTCGAGAAACCCAAAAAGGCCAAGAGCAATCTCGCATCAATGGGCGTATATGTATTTTCCTGGCCCGTCCTGAGAAAAGTTCTCGTAGAGGATGAGGAGAATCCGGATTCCGACAATGATTTCGGAAAAAACATCGTCCCGCTGATGTTATCGCACAACATGAAAATTTTCGCATACCGTTTCTCGGGGTATTGGAAGGACGTCGGTACCATCTCGAGTCTCTGGCAGTGCAATATGGACCTTCTGGATCGCCCGGAGGAGATCAATCTGATCGATCGTAACTGGAGGATATACAGCAGAAACCCGATCAAGCCGTCCAACTATATTTCCGGAGACGCGACGGTGTCCATGTCTGCGATGACCGACGGATGCCAGATCTACGGCACCGTTTTACACAGCGTACTTTCGGATTCGGTAACGGTCGAAAAGGGCGCGGTCGTCAAAGATTCGGTGCTCCTGCCCGGTGTCACCGTGAAATCCGGCGCATTTTTGGATAAGTGCATTGTCGGATTCGGAACTATCATCGGGAAAGGCGTGCGCGCGGGTGCCTCAATAGAAGGCGAGAGCCCTTATCTGAATACGCATATTTGCTCGGAAGGTATTGTCGTGATCGAAAAAGGTCTCAAGATCAAGGATTATGCGGTCATCCCCGCCAACTGTCAGGTGGATTGCGACCTTGATGTCCACGACGAGAGCGACGTCATCGAAGAGACCTTCCGGGTCTAGACGAAATAAGGAGGAAAACGTATGTTTTTGGATGCGATGGGATTGATTCTTGCCGATAACAACAAAATCTCTCTGGGCGAACTCTCGAAGCCCCGCGCGTTGGCGGCAATCCCCTTTGGAGGGAGATACCGGATCATCGATTACATGCTCTCCTGCATGGTGAATTCGGGCATAAAGAGTGTCGGTATTTTGACGCTCAACAAGTATAAGTCACTGATGGACCATCTGGGGACCGGCGCTTCATGGGATCTGGACCGGAAAAGCTTCGGGCTTCATATCCTGCCCCCTTATGTGAATTCGGAATCGACTTCTACGGAGGACGGCGAGGAGATGGCGGGGCTTTTGGATTTTATACGTTCCAACCGGACCGAATTCGTCGTTTTGGCAAACAGCAACATCGTCATCAACACCACCTTCAATGATTTTATCGATGTCCACGTTCAAAGCGGGGCGGACATGTCGGTCATGTACAACCGGGACGGAACTAAGTACGGCACTCCGAACTTTATTTTCGAGACCGACAAGAAACGCATCATCACCGATGTCCTTTTCAATCCCGAAAAGACCGACTCGAATCGCTGCTGTATCGGCGTCATCACCCTGAGAAGAACTCTTCTTATTGATCTGATCTCGGAGATGATGGCGCACGGAGACCGGAATTTCGGGATCTATTCGCTCCTTAAGAAATTCGATACCCTGAAGATCAGAGCCTATGAATATAAAGGCCTGGTGTTGCGCATCAACAATATCCAGACGTACTTCAACGCGTCGATGCAGCTCCTTGATGATAAAGTCCGTGCGGATCTGTTCTGGACGGGTGCGCCGGTTTTCACGAAGGTCAAGGACGAAGCTCCGACGCTTTATTATGAGGCATGCGATGTGAAAAACGCCTTGGTTTCCGACGGTTGCCGCATCATGGGCAAGGTTTCCAACTCCATTTTGTTCCGCGGGGTCACGGTTTCGAAGAACAGTGTGGTCAGAAATGCGGTAATCATGCAGGATGTCCATATTTCCGATAACTGCGTTCTCGATCACGTCATACTCGACAAGAACGCCGTAATCCGGCCGGGAACACAACTCGTCGGACACAAGGATTATCCGGTCGTGATCGACAAGGGGGCAATCGTATGAGCAAGATCAATGTCCTTTTCGTAACCTCGGAAGCGGCACCGTTTGCCAAGACGGGAGGTCTTGCCGATGTCATCGGTTCCCTTCCTCCGGCACTGGATCCTACACAGTGCGAAGCCCGTGTCATCCTGCCGCTCTATCGTCCGATTAAGCAGAAATTCACAAATCAACTCCGATTCATCGGTTGGAAGATGGTCAAAATGGGATGGCGATCCCTGTACGCCGGCCTTTACACCATTGAAAACAACGGGATCGTGCACTACTTCATAGACAACGAGTATTATTTCAACTTTGATACCCCCTACGTCGAATATGTTTTCGACATTGAGCGGTTTTGCTTTTTTCAAAGAGCTGTGCTCGAATTTATCGGTGATTTCATGCAGTACGAACCGGATGTATTGCACTTGAATGACTGGCAGTGCGGAATGATCCCTCTTCTTCTGGATGCCCATTACCGGACGCGCGGAAAATTTAAGGGCGTAAAAACCGTATATACAATCCACAACCTAAAATATCAGGGAATCCACGGTGTCGAGCAAATCAAGGATATGCTCGATCTTCCGGATCATTTTCTCAACGAGGAACTGTCGCTCAAGGACGGTGCCGTCAATTTCATGAAGGCCGGTATCGTTTACTCGAATTCAGTGACGACGGTGTCTCCGACCTATGCATATGAGATCATGACCGACTACTACGGGGAAGGCCTCAATCATACGCTCCAACGCTATGCATATAAGGTTTCGGGGATTCTCAACGGGATCAACGAAACAGAATTCGATCCGAAGACCGACACGCTCATTCCTCAGACATACAACATAGACACCTACGAGAAGGGGAAGGCGGTTTGCAAAGAAACAATCCAGAAGAAGCTCAAGTTGACGGTGAACCCCGGCGCTCCGCTGTGTGTCATGATTACCCGGCTGGTCGACCAGAAAGGCCTTGATCTCTTCCTTCGCGTGGCCGGCGAGATGCTTTTTGACGGCATTCAGCTCGTTGTGCTCGGGTCGGGAAACAGTTTTTACGAGAGAACTTTGTCCGAAATGGCGAAACAGAATCCCGGAAAGATGGAAGCATGTATCAATTACGATAACGAACTGGCCCATTTGTTGTATGCCGGGGCCGATATGTTTCTGATGCCGTCGCTTTTCGAGCCGTGCGGACTCTCGCAGATGATTTCGATGCGGTACGGGACGATTCCGATTGTTCGTGAAACGGGCGGTCTGAAGGATACGGTCAAACCGTATAACGAATACACGGGCGAGGGAAACGGTTTTTCTTTCGCCAATATCAATGCGCATGAGTTTCTTTTCATAACCAAATACGCATCCGATTTGTATCGTCATCACAAAAACGTCTGGAATGGATTGGTCCGATCCGCAATGAGCGGCGATTACTCCTGGACACGCTCCGCTAAGGAGTATACGGGTCTTTATGCGCTCATAACCGGAATCGATTTAAGCGCGAAAAAAAGAGATCTCGAAACAATCCCGGCACCGCCGGCAAAAAAAGGAAATGATGTACCTTCAGAGGTCTTGCCGAAGACAAAAGCAGAAATCCCGACGGCCGGGGGAACAAAGAGCAGCGCTTCCGCACCCAAAAAGTCGCGTAAACCAACGGCGAATTCACCGAAGCCCAAGTCAGGTAAAGGCGGCGGAGATCAGGCATGATGCATTCCGGTAATCCGAACGTTTCCTCCTTCATGCACCGAAGTCGAAGTACGGAATACAGAGATCCATTCGGCGCTGTAGCCTGCGGTTCATACGTCAAGCTCGCTATTGATGCTCCCGCCGAACCCGTGGCGCCGATCCTGTGTTATGCGTACGGACTTTACTCTCTTTCCTACCATGAATGCGCCCTGAAGAAGAGTTCCGCGACCGCCGCCCGATACGAGATCCGATTGCGTATGCCTGCGGAACCGGGCCTTTTTTTCTATTGGTTCAAGTTCTTTCGTCCCGGTTCCGGCGAGAGCTTCTATTATGTCCGATCCTCCAAGGATATTACCGGCGCCGGGCGGATCAGCGAAGCGCCCGCGCGCGTCGGTCCGGACGAGGTCCATTCTCCGCATGCTTTTCAGATTACGGTCTATGACGGAAATTTTCGCACTCCCGACTGGATGAAGGGCGCGATAATCTACCAGATCTTTCCGGACCGGTTTTCGAGAAGCAAGGATTTTTCGTATGAAAAGATGACCTCCGTGGACCCGCGGCCGGAGCGGATTTATCATTCGTCCTGGGATGAGGACGTCGATATCGACGGAAAGCCGGAGACCGGATACGTCGCATGTGATTTTTTCGGAGGCAGTTTACTAGGGATTGCCGAAAATTCCGAGTATTTGGAAAAGTTGAATGTTGAGCTGGTTTATCTGAACCCGATTTTCAGGGCGAAGTCAAATCATCGGTATGATACCGGCGATTATACCGAAGTGGATCCGTTGTTGGGCGGAAAGGACGGTTTTGACGCCTTTGCCGAAGCGATGCGGAAGAAGAATATTCGATTCATTCTCGACGGAGTATTTAACCACACCGGAGCCGACAGCGTATACTTCAACAAATACGGCCGATACCCCGAAAAGGGTGCTTATCAGGCGCTTGTCGAGGGTGGAGTCAGCCGGTATTCATCCTGGTACTCATTTTCGAAAAGTAAAACCGGCGAGATCATGTACGATTCATGGTGGGGTTTTCCGGAACTTCCGAACGTGAACGAAAATGACCTGAGTTTCCGTGACTTTATTCTCGGAGACCGGGGCGTGATCGCGCATTGGATCTCAAAAGGTATCTCCGGGTTCCGCTTGGATGTATCCGATGAGCTTCCGGACTCATTTATCCGGGAGGTCAGAAGCCGGGTCCGGAAGGAAACGGGCGGGCAGGGGATCGTTATGGGCGAGGTATGGGAGGACGCCAGTAATAAAGTCAGTTACGGTACCTACAGGGATTTTTTCTTGGGAAGATCGCATGATTCCGTAATGGGATATCCCTTTAAGGACGCGGTGATCGGTTTCCTGAACGGGTCCCTGAGCGCGGGTGAAGCCAATCATATGCTGGAGACCTGCCGCGAGAATTATCCGCCGGAGGCACACTGCTGCGTGATGAATCTGCTCTCGAGCCATGACATTCCCCGGGCGACGACGGTACTTTCCGGCGCAGTGGATCCGGGTGACCGCCGCGTGCAAAAATCGACCCGTCTGACCGACGACCAGATGGATCGGGGCTTACGGCTCGGACGCCTGGGATTCGTTTTTCAGATCGGATATGTCGGATGCCCGGGCGTATATTACGGGGACGAGGTCGGTATGGAGGGCTTTCGCGATCCGCTCAACCGACGTCCGTATCCGTGGAACCGGATTTCCGAAAAACAGCGCGCTCAACTGGAGTTTTATCGCGAGGTCAGCCGGTTCCGCAAACTCTTTCCCGTCCTGCGGACGGGTTTTTACCGGACATTGGTTGCGGAAGGGGATCTGTTTGTTTTCGAGCGGACTTTAAATGAAGATGCAAAAGATATCTTCGGTAATCTTCAAAGCGGACCGCGCAAGATGATCTTTGCGATGAACCGGAGCCGCGAGCATTCTGTTTCCTTTTCGCTTAGCGGGTCAGATCAGATCATTGAATCAAATCCCGATATAAAACGCGAGGGATCCGCGATTGTAGAGTCGGTTAGACTGTTTCTTGACGGCGCCGAGCAAAGCGTAGGGCCGACGGGTTTTCGAATTTTTTCTTCTGATCGTTAGAAAACGCCTTCGGGCAATCGAAAAGGAGGGATTCATATGTCAGAGGACGGAAAAACCGGCCGGGACGAGCCGATCGATGTGACGGCGCTCGAACTGGAACAAACGGAAGAGGTAACCGACAAAAAGTGCCCGAGTTGCGGGGCGACGGTCGAATATGATCCGGCAACCAGAGGGATGCTCTGTAAATTCTGCGGATACAAAAAAAACCTGCCGCCTCCCGAGAGCGGAGAATCGGTTTCCGAGATCGACTTCAGGCAAGCGGAGACGACGGAAAGCTTTAATTGGGGCGCGGAGAAAAAGGTGGTCATCTGCAAAAACTGCGGCGGAGAGGAAATATACGATGCGCTCCAGACTGCCGCCGTTTGCTCCTTCTGCGGTTCGACAAACGTGATGCCGGCCGCCGACGAGAAGTCGATGGCACCGGGCGGTGTTTGTCCGTTTATCGTTCCGGTCGACCAAGCCGGCGGTCTGTTTTCCAAGTGGCTGGGCGGGAAGATCTTTACTCCCAAAAAGGCAAAGCTTCAGGCTCGTCCGGAATCCTTCAAAGGCATTTATCTCCCGTATTGGACCTTTGACACAATGACTACCTCGCCATTCAGCGGCAGGGCGGGCTATGACAAAATGGTCAAACGCGGCAATCAGACAGTCATGGAGACCGACTGGAAACGCGTATCCGGAGTCTATCAGGAATTCATAAACGACTATACCGTCGTCGGGACGAATAAGAACGAGAATTCCCTGGTCGGCAGGGCGGAGCCGTTTGACTTTACCAAGCTTGTGCCGTATCGGCCGGAACTCCTGGCCGGGTTCGGAGCGGAGCGTTACTCGGTCGGACTGAAGGATGCGTGGGCAAAGGCTCAGGAAGGAATCCGTAGCATTTTGTACGGAAATATCTCTCAATACATCTGCTCGGCATGGCGCGCGAATCGTTCGGACAGCATCGCCTTTTCGACGCAATTCAGCAAGGTCACGTTCAAGTATATTCTCCTTCCGGTGTGGCTGTCGTCATTTACGTATAACGGCAAGCTCTACCAGTTTGTCGTCAACGGCCAGACGGGGCGAGTCGGAGGGAAAGCTCCGGTATCGGCTCTTCGCGTCATCATCGCCATTATTATCGTGCTTGCGATTTTCGGACTGCTCGGATATCTGATGAGTTTGTGATTCGAAGAATACGCGAACACGTCGCGGAGGTTCGAAAGAGCTGATTTTCAGAGTTTTGTTGACACTGATGTATGTACTGGTTATAATCATTCTTGCTGTCGAAAAGCCTCGCTTTTCGACACAAATAAGCGGTCGTGGCGGAACTGGCAGACGCGCACGTTTGAGGGGCGTGTGAGCAATCATACGGGTTCAAGTCCCGTCGACCGCACCAATGAGAAAAGCCCTTTCTTCGACTTCAAACAGGTCCTCAGATTGCCTCCGGCAATCTTGCGGAACTCAGTCGAAGAAAGGGCTTTTCTCTCCCGATAAAGAGCGGAACTACGGCGGAAAATGTCCTTTTCTTATACCAAGAACGGATTTTTTGCGGAATGCGGGAAAGCATGACGGGAACATGAACAAAAGGTTTTACGCGATCCTTATGGCGATACTCGCGGCGGCTTTGTACGGGATCAGCACTCCGGTTTCTAAACTGTTGCTTCAAAAGATCCATCCCACGCTCATGGCCGCGCTTCTTTATCTCGGTGCGGGGCTGGGAATGTCCTTGATCTACAGGATCCGGAGCTTTCGGCGAAATCCGGTAAAGGACAAAAAGTGGAGCAGAAGTGACCTTCCGTATATCTTCGGCATGATCATTCTCGACATTGCGGCTCCGATTTTTCTGATGATCGCGCTTACGACGACCGGCGCGGCCGGTACGTCCCTGATCAATAATTTCGAGATCGTCGCGACCGCTTTGGTTGCTCTTATTATATTCAAAGAGACGATCGGACGTCATATGTGGATCGCGATCGCGCTGATCACGGCCGGGTGTATTCTTCTGTCCGTGGAGGACTTCGGAAGTCTGAAATTATCCGCCGGTTCGATGTTCGCCGTTCTGGCATGTATTTGCTGGGGGCTTGAAAATAACTTTACGCGTAAATTATCCGCAAATGATCCGTTGATGATTACAATCATCAAGGGATTCGGCTCCGGGACCGGGGCGTTGATCATCGCGTGGGCGCTCGGACAATTCAAGGCGGATATACTGTATTTACTGATCGCACTGTTGTTGGGGTTTGTCGCATACGGTCTCAGTATCTATTTTTACATATCCGCGCAACGCTCTCTCGGCGCGGCAAGGACGAGCGCTTATTATGCGGTCGCGCCGTTTATCGGGGCACTCGTGTCGTTTGTTCTTTTCGGGCAGAAAATGACCGGATGGTTTATCCTTGCCTCTGTTTTCATGGTCGCCGGAGTCGGGTTAAGCGTTTTCGATCAAGTTAAGAACAAAAGGGACATTTTCGCGAAATCAGCAACGAGTTCGGAAGAGAGGGATAACGAATGATCGCAATCGAAGAGATCCCCGTATCCCGCGGCAAAGAATTCCGGACGATCCACGATCAGTATCTCATCGATGAAGATATTCCCGAAAATGTTCCGTTATACATAGCAAAGCCATAGCTCCGATTTTCTCTTCTTGTCGATTTTTGCTGAAAAGTCGAAAAAATGCCGGTTATGCTTGATTTATCAGCCTTTTCCGGTTGCGTCTTTTCGTGAGTCTGTTATTATATTATGGCAGTGTTTTTTTATCGTTCCCGGTTCATTGTGGCGTCCGAAAGGACAGAAGGATGGTAGCGTATGTTTTGGGATGTTCTTCACGCGGTTCTCATTATTATTTTCTTTGCAATCACGGTAGCGGTCGGTTTCTACGCCAAGAAGCATTCTAAGGATGTCGGTTCGTTTGTCTTGGGCGGACGTAATGTTGGTCCGTGGCTGACGGCGTTCTCGTACGGCGCTACTTATTTCTCGGCGGTTGTCTTTATCGGTTATGCCGGGATGTTCGGTTGGAGCTACGGAATCTCCGCCGTGTGGATCGGTTTGGGCAATGTTTTTATCGGAAGCCTTGTCGCTTGGAAACTCCTGGGGCGTCGCGCGCGGATCATGACCAAGCACCTGTCGTCCAACACGATGCCGGACTTTTTCGCTCTTCGTTACGATTGCAAGCCGATGCGTACCGTAGCGGCGGCGATCGTTTTTATCTTCCTGATTCCTTATTCCGCATCGGTTTTCAACGGCCTTTCATACCTGTTTACCTCGGCGCTCGGACTCGATCGAATTCAGTTCGGCTATGAGATCTGCATTATCGCAATGAGCCTTCTGACGGCGCTTTACGTCGTTCTGGGCGGATATATGTCCAATGTGATTAATGATACAATCCAGGGTTTCATCATGCTGGTCGGTATTGTAATCGTGATCGGCGGTGTCCTGAATGATCACGGCGGCCTGATGGGAAGCCTCGCCGAACTTTCGAAGTTCAGCTCTCCCGCAAGCCCGATCAACGGGGTGTACGCTTCCTTCCTCGGGCCGGAGCCGCTAAACCTTTTAGGCGTCGTGATCCTGACCTCACTCGGGGCGTGGGGACTTCCTCAGATGGTTGTTAAGTTCTATTCGATCAAAGATGAGAAGTCGGTTAAAGCCGCGACGATCATCTCGACCCTCTTCGCTTTGTTCGTCGCCGGAGGATCCTATTTTCTCGGTGCGTTCGGGCGTATTTTCGTCAGTTCCGAGGAGGCGACCAACGCGATCACCGGAAAATTCAGTACCGACATGATCATGCCGATCATGCTCGATAAGGCGGTTTCTCCGCTGATCATTTCCCTGATCGTTATCCTTGTGCTGTCCGCGTCGATCTCGACACTATCCTCTCTGGTTTTGAGCTCCAGCTCGACGATCACACTGGACCTGATTGTTCCGAGTGTTAAGAAGGAGATGTCCGAAGGGAAAAAGGTCACTTGGATCCGTGTCTTCCTCGGCATTTTTGTGATCATCTCCATGCTTTTGGCGATTTATTCATACCGTACGAATGACTTGTACATCGCAAAACTGATGTCGATATCGTGGGGGGCGTTATCCGGCTCGTTTATCGCGCCGTTCCTGTACGGTCTGTTCTGGAAGGGTGTGACCAAGGCGGCGGTCTGGGCTTCCTTTATCAGCGGAGTCGGTATCACCGTTACGCATTTAATTCTTTCGAACGGAGCGCTTTTCGGGCATCAGTTCGTATTCCCGACCGGGCTTCCGATCAATCTGGCGTCGTCGATCAACGCGGGAGCGTTTGCGATGCTGTTCGGGTTGATCCTTGTGCCGGTCGTTTCATGGATCACGCCGAAGATAAAGAAAGAAGTCATCGATAATGCCTTCGCCGGCTACGACATTCAAATTGCCGCGGAGCAGAAGAAAATCTTGCCGAAAGATGAAGTAGTTTAAACGAGAAAGACGAATAGGGGACGGACAGATGATTTGGAACAAAGCGGAAACGATGAAAAGAAGTGAGATTGAGTCGCTTCAACTGGAGCGGCTGCGGTGGCAGGTGAACTACGCATATGAGCGCGTGCCCTTCTACAAGAAACGCATGGACGGGATCGGCCTTAAGCCGGAACATATCCGGACACTTAAGGATCTCGAAAAGTTTCCGTTCACGGTGAAGACAGATCTTCGGGATAATTATCCCACCGAAATGTTTGCCGTCCCCAACAAATACATCGTTCGCTTTCACAGCTCTTCCGGAACGACCGGCAAACCGATCGTCGTCGGATATACCCGAAACGACATGGATAATTGGACCGAATGCTGCGCACGGATGTGTACGGCAGCCGGCGTGACCGACGAGGACATCGCGCAGGTCGCGTTCGGCTACGGCCTTTTTACCGGAGGCTTCGGACTTCATTACGGACTCGAGAAAGTCGGGGCTTCCGTTCTGCCGATATCGTCCGGTAACTCCGAGCGTCAGATCATGTTCATGAAGGATCTGAAATCGACCGTTCTTATCGCGACGCCTTCTTACGTCCTTCATCTTTCGGAGATCATGAAAGACCTGGGTGTTCAAAAAGACGAGATCTACCTCAAGACGGGGATGTTCGGAGGAGAAGGCCACACGCCGGAGATGCGCGAATTGATCGAGCAAAGACTCGGGATCAACGATACCCAGAACTACGGATTGACCGAACTCTGCGGTCCCGGCCTCTCCTATGAGTGCCTGGAGCACAAGGGAATGCACATCAACGAGGATTTCTTCATCGCCGAGATCATTGATCCGAATACCGGCGAAGTGCTTCCGGAGGGCAGTGAGGGAGAAATGGTGATCACCACGATCACGAAGGAAGGCATTCCGATGCTCCGGTACCGGACGAAGGACATTACATCGATCACCTATGAGCCGTGCGCTTGCGGGCGTACCAACGCCCGTATGGATCTGATCAGAGGCCGCTCGGACGATATGATGGTCATCCGCGGCGTCAACGTGTTCCCGTCGCAGGTCGAAGCCGTCCTGATGGGGATCGAGGGAATCGGCCAGTATTACCAACTGATTGTAACAACAGAAAAATTTATGGATAAGATCGAAGTCCAGGTCGAGCTCATGGACGGAACCATGCTCGACAGTTATTCGATGCTTGAACAACTGACCCGGGAGATCCGTCACAAGATCAAGACTGTTCTTCAGATCGATGTCAAGGTGACGCTTTTGAACCCCAAGACCCTCGAAAGAACGGCCGGGAAAGCCAAGCGCGTGGTCGACCTCAGATCCAAGTCGTTCTGATCGTGATTTTAGACGCGCGCTTTGTTGTGTTATACTGACCAGTAGCATTTTTTCGAGAAAAAGGGGTGGATTCATTGAGACAGATCCTTCTGGGGAACGAGGCCGTCGCGCGCGGCGCATATGAAGCCGGCGTCAAGGTTATTTCTTCTTATCCCGGAACGCCGAGCACGGAAATCACAGAGGCCGCTACGCAGTACGAGCGGATCCATTGCGAATGGGCGACGAACGAGAAGGTCGGTGCGGAGGTCGCGATCGGCGCTTCGATCCGGGGCGCGCGGGCGATGACCTGCATGAAGCATGTCGGCTTAAACGTCGCGGCGGACCCTCTGTTTACTTCTTCGTATACAGGCATTGGCGGAGGCCTTGTTTTTGTCGTCGCCGACGATCCGGGCATGCACAGTTCACAAAACGAGCAGGACAGCCGTCACTACGCGAGGGCGGCAAAAATTCCGATGCTGGAACCCGCGGACTCGGCGGAATGCAAGTCGTTCGTCATGAAGGCTTTCGAGCTTTCCGAAAAATATGACACGCCGGTCCTCGTTCGTCTTCAAACCCGCGTGGCGCACTCGCGCTCGATCGTGGAGTTGTCCGATCCTTCTGATATTGTCATCAAGCCATACACCAAGGATATGGCCAAATATGTCATGATGCCCGCGATGGCGGTGAAGCGTCACGTGCTTGTGGAAGAGCGCACGGAAGTGCTGATCAAGGACTCTTCCGATCTTTCGACCGGAGTCGGTTTTCATGAAGAAACAATCGGATCCGCGGACCTCGGAATCATCACGTCCGGCGCCGCCTATCAATACGTACGGGAAGCGATCCCGGACGCGAGTGTCCTTAAACTCGGCATGATCTGGCCGCTTCCCGAGAAACTGATCCGGACCTTCGCCCAAAAGGTGAAACGCCTTGTCATTGTTGAGGAATTGGATCCATTCCTTGAGAGCGAAATCCTCGCGATTGGCATCCCGTGTGAGGGAAAGAGTCTTTTCTCCCTGAACGGAGAATACTCGTCGATGATGCTCCGTTCGGTCCTCTCGCCGGTCACCGTTCCAGTTTCGGCGGTCTCCTGCGAGCCTCTGCCGTACGCGCCCGGCCGCCCGCCGGTCATGTGCGCGGGTTGCCCGCATAAGGGACTGTTTATGGCGCTTTCGCGACTGAAGGCTCAGGTGATGGGCGATATCGGTTGCTATACGCTCGGTGCTCTGCCGCCGACTTCATCGATGGATACCTGCGTTTGCATGGGCGCGTCGATCGGAATGGCGCACGGCTTTGATAAGGCAACCGACGCGGTCGACTCCCAAAAGACCGTCGCGGTCATCGGAGACTCAACATTTCTTCATTCCGGGATCACAAACCTCATCAACGCGGTCTATAACGGAAGCGCGATCACGGTGATTATTCTGGATAACTCCATCACGGGCATGACCGGCCATCAGCAAAACGCTTCGACGGGCATGGACATCCGGTTGAATCCGGCACCCGCGGTCTCGCTTGAAGCGCTTTGCGCAAGTGTCGGGGTCCGGTCGATCCGGGTCATTGATCCGGTCGATACCAAGGGCGCGCAAACAGTCATCCGGGAGGAAATGGATAAACCCGAAGTTTCCGTCATTATCGCCCGAAGGCCTTGTGCGCTGATTCCGACCGGCAAAGGCCCGAAGGGTAAATTTGCCGTGGTCGACAAAGAAAAATGCACGGCTTGCGGTCAGTGTATCCGGATTATGTGCCCCGCGCTGACGGGAGGTCCGGACAAAAAGCCGGTCATCGACCGGGAAACGTGTAACTCCTGCGGACTGTGTGTCAACGTCTGCGCGTTCGGCGCGCTCGGTATCGGGGAGGAGCAGAAATGACGCAAACAGAAACTAGTCAAGGTCAAGCCGTCCATTGTTTATCCGTCGTTTTGGCCGGGATCGGCGGGCAGGGGACACTCGTCGCCGGTAAACTCCTCGGAGCTATCGCGATGAAATCCGGACTCGACGTCAAGGTCTCCGAGGTCCACGGAATGAGCCAGAGAGGCGGATCCGTCATCACCTATGTACGAATGGGATGCAAGGTTTTTTCGCCGATCATCGATCCGGGAACGGCCGATTACTGCCTTTGTTTCGAGCCGTTGGAAGCATTGCGTTGGGCGCCTCTTCTTAAAGAAGGCGGCACGATCATCGTAAACGATGCTCCGGTCCTGCCCCTGCCGGTCCTTCTGGGCAAGGAGAAATACCCCGAGGGGATTTCTACAGCTTTGGAGAAGGCGTGCGGGATCCGTGCCCGGGTCCTTCAAATCAACGCCAGGGATGCCGCCGTATCGGTCGGCAGTGCCAAAGCGGTCAATATGGTGATGCTCGGAGCCCTCTCCGTATTTACGAGTATTCCGGAGCCGGTTTGGGAAGAAGCGATCCGCGAAACATTCGCGGAAAAAGCGAAATTGATCCCGATGAATTTGCTGGCATTTCATGCCGGTCGCGACGCGGCGCGATAAATAAGCTATAATCAGAATATAGAGCAAGCGGCCGTGAACACACGGCACAAGTAATCGGGAGGTGCCGCCATGTTGGTCAGACAAATCAACGTTTTTCTCGAAAACCAGTCCGGAAGGCTCGCGGAAGTGACCCGGACCCTCAGCCGGAATGATATCGATATCCGGGCGCTTTATATCGCGGATACCACGGAGTACGGAATCCTCAGGATGATATTGGACAAGCCGGAACAGGCGGTGGACGTGCTGACCAAGGCCGGATTTACGGTGAGCAGTACACCGGTGATCGCACTGGCGATTGCGGACAAACCCGGCACGCTCGACCACGCGTTATCCATACTCTCCGAAGGCGAGCTGTCTTTGGAATACCTCTATGCGTATGTGGGCCGGGCTTCCGATGACGCCGTCGTTGTGATCCGTGTCCGGGATCCCGAACTTGCCTTGAGTAAACTTCAGGAAGCGGGCATTCGGGTGCTGACCTCCGAGGAGGTTTACGGCATCTGATGAATAACCCTTTTCGCGCTTTCGGCATATCCGACGCGGTGATTAACGCTTCCGAAGAGGTTACCGGGCAGATCGCACCGGCGATTCGACGGATCGAGCAGACTCGCGCCTCGAACCAGTTGCGCGTTCTACAAGCTTTTCGGCATGCGCGTGTTTCCGAATCCGATTTCGGCATTTCCACCGGTTACGGATACGATGATATCGGCCGCGAAAAGATCGAGAAAATTTACGCGGATCTGTTCGGCGGAGAGTCGGCGTATGTCCGCATACAGATCAGTTGCGGTACGCAAGCCCTGGCCGCGTGCCTTTTCGGGAACCTGAAGCCCGGCGATAAGATGCTTTCGGTGACCGGAACGCCCTATGACACGTTGGCGACCGCCATCGGGATCCGGAAGGGCGAAGAGAAAACCGCTCCGGGAGCGCTTCTGGATTACGGAATAAAGTACGATGAGATTGGCCTCCTGCCGGACGATTCTCCGGACCTGGAGGCGATCAAAGCGGCGGTCGATCGAAAAACGCGTCTGGTTTTCATTCAGAAATCGAAGGGCTATTCCGACAGAAGATGTCTTCTTGGCGACGAGATCCGGGCGATCATATCCGCCGTTCGCGAAACCGGCTCGAATGCGATCATTCTGGTCGACAACTGCTACGGGGAATTCGTTGAGGAAGCGGAGCCCTGCTCTTACGGCGCGGACCTTTGCGCCGGCTCTCTGATCAAAAATCCGGGGGGCGGTCTTTGTCCGTCGGGCGGATATATCGTCGGCCGGAGCGACTTGGTTGAGGCGGCGGCTTTTCGCCTCTCGGCTCCGGGTGTCGGCATGCATGTCGGACCTTCGCTCGGTTTTAACCGAACGATTGCACAGGGACTTTTTATGGCGCCGCATGTCGTTGCGGAGAGTCTCAAGGGCGCCGTGTTCGCGGCCGCGCTTTTTCGAAAAGCCGGATTTGAAACATTCCCGGGTCCTCTGGATCCGCGCGGGGATATCATTCAGAGTGTTCGATTCGAATATCCGGAACAGTTGAAGGAATTCTGCCGGATCGTACAGGCCAATTCGCCGGTCGATTCCTTTGTGACGCCCGAGCCGTGGGATATGCCCGGCTACGATGTTCCGGTCATCATGGCCGCCGGGACATTTGTCCAAGGCTCATCGATCGAATTTTCCGCTGACGGACCGATCAAACCGCCGTATAATGCATATATGCAGGGCGGACTTGTAAGCGAACAAATTTGCCTCGCCGCCATGTTGGCAGTCGAAAAAATGGGAGCACCGTTTATATGAGCAGTCAGAAGAGACCCGGTCCGGGCGATCGTAAGGACAAACCTGTACGCAGAGCAACACCGAACCGTGAAGATCGCCGGGACATGTCTTCGGCTTCCAATCGCGGGCAGTATCGGAAAAAGCCGGTCGCACAGAGCGGGGAGCCGGTCCGAAACCGCGGTTCGGCTTCGGGAGGAAGACTTGTCGGCGGTAAAGATACCGCGAAACGAACGGTCTCGCGCGAGCATTTGGGGCACCTTCAGACGATGCGTCGCAAACGGGCGATTTCAAGCGCGCTATTTACGGCCGTCGTGGTACTGTTGCTGGCTGTCGTCACGGCATCCGCGATCCTTTACGTAAAAGATTACGTCGCGGCAAAACCGAAGTTTGCGTTTGTCACACAGGGCAGCGTTGAGCATTCGGTCAGTGCCGAGATCCTCATCGTTCGCAAAGAAACCGTTATGAATTCAGGCACGGCCGGATCGTTGGTCACCCTATCCACGGAAGGAAGCAGGGTCTCCAAGACACAAAGACTGGCCATGGTGATTCCCGAAGGCATGGAGGATACCGTGGTCGAATTGAGCAGCGTACAGAGGCAAATTGTAGAGATTGAGCGTAATTTAGTTGCCGGCGGTAAGGGGATGGGGGCGATCGCCGTCTATAACGAGGCGTCCGCAGAAATTCTTCCGCTCATCGATATGATCCGCGTTGACAGTTTTAACTCGGATTTGTCCAATCTGACTTCCTATTCGTCATCCTTGCAGGTTCTTATGGACAACAGAGACTCGCGCTTGCAAAGCATAGATTTCGATGACGAGCGTCTCTCCGCGCTTCGAACGAACAAGGCCCGGTTGGAGCAGGAACTGGCTGCGGAATCCGCGATCCTATCGGCGGTCGAACCGGGGATCGTCTCGTTTAAACTTGACGGATTGGAAACGGAATTGACCCCGGATACTCTCCTGACCATCGCAACCCTCGAGTGCGAACGCTACATTAAAAACGCACAACGGATTATTTTCGGTGATCTTGCCATCTCGGTGAATCAGCCGGTTCTTCGTATTTGCCAGAACGAACTGCAATATTTTGCGAGTGTTATTCCCGATATGAGCGTGTCGGATTTCCCGAAGGACTCCGTTCATACGATTCGCGTTCCCTCGGAAGGGATCGTCATCGACGACTGTCAGGTCATCCGCTCTTCGGAAACGGTCGGCGGTGTTTTTGTCGTCTTCGAGACGCCGGATCAGATTGAGCGCCTTTTGGACAGAAGAACGGCCGAGGTCGAAATCGTCCGCTCCGTAACCGAAGGATTGAGAGTACCCCGTACCGCTTTGATCAAGCCGGACTACGAATCGGGCTTCGCCGTGATTTTGATCAATTCCAGCGGATACGCGCGGTCGCTGAGTGTAAAGATTCTGGATTATGACCGCGAATACGCAATCATCAGTCCGAGTCAGGGCTTTGATGATCCGAATACCAGCACGATCGTAATCACGAACCCGAACACCCTCTCCGAAGGTGAAAAGGTCGAATAAGGTGAACGAGACAGTGGAGACACAGCAATCGGGAGCGCTCGAAATCGCGATGAAGCAACGTCTGGATGCTTTTCGAAAAGCGGTCCGGGACGAAATGCTTCGCGCGGGACGCGACCCTGCGGAATTGACCGTTATCGGGGTGTCCAAGTTTTTCCCGGTTGAATACGCCCGGTCAGCCTTTCGGCTGGGACTGAAGGATCTCGGGGAGAACCGCGTGACCGAACTTCTTCTCAAGCGGGAAACGCTTGAGTCGGAAGGAATCCTTCCCGACTGGCATTTGATCGGGACTCTTCAAACCAATAAAGTGAAGCGGATCATCGGCAAGACCTCTTTAATCCATTCAGTCGATTCAATTCATCTTCTGGATGAAATATCCGCCCGATCCGATGCGGACGGGATCGTCACGAACATCCTTCTGCAGGTCAATATATCCGACGAAGAGACCAAACACGGATTTTCGGCGGAAGAAACCGCCCTTGCGGTACGCCATGCAGGCAGTAAACCGGGCATCGCCCTCAAAGGCTTGATGACGATGGCGCCGATCGTCCCCTGTACATACACACCGTTGATGGTTTTCGAAGGACTTCGCGACTTGTTTGAGCGAATGAGACCTGTTCTCCGTAACCCGGATGAATGGACGACGATGTCGATGGGTATGAGTCAGGATTATGCCGACGCGATCCGATGCGGCGCGACGCATATCCGGATCGGCACTGCGATTTTCGGCCCGAGGACGGTCTGACACTTCCGTCTGCAGCCGTAATATTCTCGAAAATGTTGATTTCAGGGCATTTTCGCGCCGCCTCTGTAAGGAGGTTGTTAGAAAAGCCGGGTTATGTTTCTGCGTAATTACAGTCCTTTTACTTGTTCCTGTTTTCTATTGAACCGAATATCAAAGACTTCTATACTGACCCTAGTGATTCTTTTCACTGGTTAGCTCAATTTTTCAACCATGAGAGTGAATAGTGAATAAGATGATATTTGGAGGTATGGAAGATGGCTGGATTTTTCAAGAAGATCGTTGACAAACTGTCCGGATACCCGGATGATGCCGAGTTCGATTATGAAGGTGAATATGATTATGACGAGTCTGCGGGGGAAGAGTATGAAGCTCCGGAAACGCATCAGACATATTCGCAACCGGAACAGTTCAAAGCCGGTGCCGTGCCCGAACCGATGATGCAGTATGCTGCGCCGCAGAGAAGCGCGCCGCAGAAGGTTGTTCCGATCAAAGCGGGCGAGCAGCAGTTGGTCATCATGCAACCCAATAACATTCAATCCGCTCAGCGCGTTTGTGATCACCTGAGAGCGGGGCACATGGTCATCTGCAACATCGAGAATGTCGATGCGAAGATCGCTCAACGCGTAATTGACTTTATTTCGGGTTCAACGTATGCTATGGACGGTAACGTTAAGCCGATCGACGCCCGGGCACACAGTTTTGTGGCTGTCCCGAGATCCGTATCCTTGATTGACAAGGAAATTGCGCCGCAGGAGACCTTGGAGTATCCGGAGCAATACAGGATGGCTCGCTGACGATTTTGCTTCAACGTAATCTATGCCGTAGGGAGCCTTCTTGCAATGGGTATCGTGATCGGTCTTGATGTAGGCGGAAGCACCACCAAGATAGTCGGGCTTCAGGACGGAAGATCCATCGGGCACGAGATTGTTAAGGCGACGGATCCCGTTACTTCCGCGTTCGGAGCGTTGGGAAAGTTTATTGACAGCCACCATCTTCAAATCAATGATATATCAAAACTAATGATCACCGGTGTGGGCGCTTCGTTTCCCACCGGTGATCTTTTGGGTATAAAGACCACTCGCGTACAGGAGTTCCTCGCGACCGGACTCGGTGGTCTTCATTTATCCGGATTATCCCATGCGGTCGTTGTAAGTATGGGAACCGGTACGGCCTTCGTGGAGGCCAATCAGGACAAGGTACGGCATATTATCGGATCCGGGGTCGGAGGCGGAACGGTTTTGGGACTGTCAAGCAGTCTTTTAAATGTACGCGATTTTGATTTGTTGACCGAACTGGCTTCCGAGGGTAACTTAGGCAAGGTGGATTTGTCCATTGCGGATATTTCGAACATTGAGATCCCCGGGCTTCCGATGACTACGACCGCTTCCAATTTCGGGAAAATGACCGATGACGTGAGCAGGGCGGATCTGGCACTTGGTATATTCAATCTCGTATTCCAGTCGATCGGAACGATGGCCGTTCTAGCCGCAAGAAATGTCGGCCTCAACGACGTTGTTTTTACCGGACAAATGACCCGGGTTTCGCAATGCGCGGATTTATTTGACGTTTTTTCCGATCTCTATCGAGTTCGGTTTATCGTGCCTGAGGACTCCGAATTTGCGACGGCGATCGGCGCGGCGATGATTTCGGGATGAATATGAGCAAAACGAATCGCGCGTTCGAATTGGATGCCCTCCGCGGGCTGTCCATATTCATGATGATCGGTCATCACTTGATATGGGATATCCGGTATCTGCTCGGATATGATCTCTTCGAATTTCAGGAAGGCGATTTTTTTAATTATGTTCTGCAACCGCTTTTCCTGTGTTGCTTTATCCTCATTTCGGGAATATGTTGTACTTTTTCGAGAAGCAATCTGAAAAGATCCCTCCGTTTGCTGATCGGCGCAATCGCTATATCCGTCATTATGGCCTTGGTATCGTTTATTCTTCTTGACATCGGCATCCTGTCCGACCTGCATAAGGAAGGTTTGTTTGTATTCTTCAATATTCTTCATCTGCTTACCGTCGGCACTTTTATCTGTTGGTTGATTGAGAGAATCGAACGTTCTTTCGGGAAAAAAAGGACCGCGGACGGAACAAAGTCGGTATATCTGGCATCGTTGGTGAACAGCGGATTGGTGATCGCGGCGCTTTGCGTATTTATGGCTGAGCCGCTGATCCGAAGTCTGCGGTACGATTTGGACACATACGCTTTTCTGCCTTTGGGGATCCTGCCGAAAAATTCGATATCCATGGGTGACTATCTCCCGATGATTCCCTGGCTGGGTGTCTTTCTCGTCGGGATATCCGTCGGTCGAATACTCTATACCGAAAAGCGGACCGCTTTCCCGAACGCGCCGCGAGTCATCCGGAGCCTTTGCATTCCTTTCGAGTGGATCGGCAGGCACTCTCTGTTCGTTTATCTGATTCACCAGCCGATTATTCTTGCAATCCTTTTCGCCGGACGTTATTCTGGAATATGGTGATATGATTCCTGCCCCGAGCGATCGGAGCGGACGTTGTGTCATAGTCTGTTCATGAAGGATGACCCGGTGCAAAACGTTAAAAAATGGATCCGCGCGGCTCTCCCGATACTCTTGTGCCTGGCCTGCGCCGCTTTGTTTCTGATGCTTCCCAAATGGCTTTCGAGGTATCCGGAGGCTTCGGAGTGGTATGCCCTTCATTTGTTTCCCTATCTGTCGTGGCCGATCGTTCGGCTGACTTCTCTGATCCCTGTTTCTCTTACGGAGATTTTCGTTATCGCCGCAGTATTTTCGATTCCCGTCCTGATTGTCTGGTTCGTGATCCGGTCGGTCCGCAGCCGTGAAAAGAAAAAGTTCTTCTATCGAAGCGCGCTGATCGTGAGCATTTTGGTGCTGGTTCTTTCCGCGTCTTTTACATTGATGCACGGGATCGCTTACACGAGAAAACCGCTGCACGAGACGTTGGGGATCTTTCCGCGAGAAAGAAGTGCCGAGGAACTGGCGGAGGTCATGAACTGGCTCGCGACCGGTGTGGCGGAGAACCGCCCTGTGCTTCCCGAAAATGAGCAAGGCGGAATGGTCCCGATCCAAGGCATTGATGATATATTGCGTACGGGCAGTGCGGCAATGGATATGGCGGCGGACGTTTTTCCCGGCCTTTCCGGAAACGACGTCCGGGTTAAGCCGGTCGAGCTTTCACATTACTGGTCCTATACGGGCATTGTCGGTATGTATTTCCCGTTTTTCGGTGAGGCCAACGCGAACATCGATGTTCCGGCGTATACGATCCCGTTAACGGCTTGTCATGAGATCAGTCATGTACGGGGGATCGCGCGCGAGCAAGATGCCAACCTCGCGGGCTTTTTGGCGTGTGTCTCCAGCGACCGCCCGGATTTTCGCTACAGCGGGTATATGTTTGCGCTCGGCTATATTTCTTCGGATCTTGCAGCCGTCGACCCCGAAGCCTATGAACGGATCGCCCGGTCTATACCGGAGGGCGCGTACCGGGACATCAGTATCAGTTCCGAATATTGGCAGCAATTCGAAGGTCCGGTTGAGGAGATATCGACGGAGGTGAACGATTCGTACCTGAAGGCAAATCTTCAGCCGGAAGGCGTTCACAGTTACTCGCTCGTCAGTCAGCTTATCATCGAGTATTATTTCGGGTACGTCAAAGGAGCCTAAGTTGATATCCATATTCACGAAGGGACACTCAAGTCTTTTTCCCGCAAAGGATGTCGCCCGAATGTTCTTCGGCCCGTCCGTCCGGATTGAGGATCATACGATCTATGCCGATTATCCGCGGGACGTGGTCGTTGAGAGCACGATATTTTCGGACGGAAAAGTCCAAACCTCCGTTTTGGGCACATCCATTTTCGAAAAATCAGGCGACGAGTATGTCGCTTTACCGAACCGCGAAGTGAAGCGTCAATTGTATCGGGTACTTTCGGAAGTTACCCGAAAGCGCTTTCCATGGGGCTCGCTGACGGGAATCCGCCCGACTATCGTCGCGCGCGAGGTACAAGACCCCGGTTTGCTCGCAGAATTTTATAGTGTCCGGGAGGATAAGGCGCAACTTGCCCTTGAAACGGCACAGGCGGAGGATCGGATCCTGGAGACAACCGGCACGGAAGATATGTTTGTCTATGTCGGGATACCTTTTTGCCCGGGCCGATGTTCGTATTGTTCGTTTATTACACAAGAATGCCGAGCGAGCGCCGAACTTCTTGTTGCGTACCGGGATACCGTACTTCGAGAAATTGCCGGCCTCTCCGGAATGTTCAGAAATGTGAAGGCCGTTTATTTTGGCGGCGGCACGCCGACGATCATGGAAGACGAAATGTTATTTCACTTCATCGATAAAGCCCTCGACCGGATTCGTCCGGACCGGAACGCCGAAATTACCGTGGAAGCCGGAAGACCGGACACGCTAAGCGAAGCCAAGGCTGAACGCTTAAGGCAAGCGGGAGTCGGACGCATCTGCGTAAACCCGCAGACTTTATCCGATGAAACCCTGATCCGGATCGGACGGAGGCACACGGCGGATCAATTTTTCGAAGCATTTTCTATCGCGCGAAAAGCAGGGTTTCCCGTCATCAACACTGATTTGATCGCAGGTCTGCCCGGAGAACCCCTCGGGGCTTTTCAGTGCAACGTGGACCGGATCATCGGGCTTTCGCCCGAGAATGTCACGATCCACGCGCTTTGCAAAAAGAGAACATCGAACCTGAAACGGGAGGATATACTGGACGATCCCGTTCGGGAGGGGATTGCCGACGGAATGATCACGTATGCCGTCAACCGACTCGAACAAGCCGGGTATTCACCGTATTATCTGTATAAGCAAAAGGATACGGTCGGCGGTCTCGAAAACACAGGATTCTCGCTTCGCGGCAAGGAGTGTCTGTACAATGTCGCCATGATGAGTGACTGCCGTAATGTCCTCGCGTTGGGCGCCGGAGGCGTCAGCAAGAAGATATTCGCAAACGGCCGGGCTGTACGCCACGATTGTGTCCGAAACGTAAAGGACTATATTCAGAACATCGATAAGATCATTGAGGGAAAAATTCGTTTTTTTGAAGTATAATTGTCTTGGTCCCGGATGTAGGTCAATCGGGTGATCGGTTAAGAAATGGAGCGGTGCCTCATGAAGTGTCCCAAATGCAACACGGAGAACGAACAACGGTCGGTCTGCAAGAATTGCGGTTTGTTTCTCTACAAGGCGGATTTTCGAAATGCTCCGAAGATGAGCGAGAAAGAAATTAAGCAAAGAGATCGTCAGACCGTTTTACGTGTGGTCAAGAAGATCCTGAAATTTATCGCGATCGTCTTTTCTACCTTTGTCCTCACGTTTTTGTTGTACCTCTTGCTGGTTTTTGTTTTCGATCTTAATTAACGGGGTTCCGGATTTAGGGCAGGGCGCTTCCCGAGGTTGTAATCAAGCCGGTATTTGGGTATAATTACGTCTGTTGCGTCTTCTATTAATTCGAGGTGTAGCGCAGTTGGTAGCGCGCCTGCTTTGGGAGCAGGATGTCGGGAGTTCGAGTCTCTTCACCTCGACCAATTGTATAAAGAGCGGGCACCAAGGATATGTTCCCGAGGAGAGAATATGTGGGTTAGTTTAATTGTCATCGTGATCCTGATGCTGGCGGTCATTTTCGTAAACGGGTGGACCGATGCGCCAAACGCGATCGCAACGGCGGTATCCACGCGCGTTATTACGCCCGCGGCAGCGGTTAAGATGGCGGTCGTTATGAATTTTCTCGGAGTATTGGTTATGACCGTTGTCGCTCCGAAGGTTGCCGATACGTTAAGTAAGATGATCGTCATCGAGCCGGAACAGGAGGAGGAAGCATTGATTGTCCTTGCGGCCGCGATGTTCTCCATCGTCATATGGGCGACCGCCGCATGGTATTTCGGTATCCCGACCAGTGAGAGTCACGCGTTGATCGCGGGCGTTACCGGTGCCGCGATCGCTCTGGAGGGCGGTTTTCAACAGGTCAGCAAGCAACAGTGGATCCTCGTTCTGATCGGATTGGTCATATCGTCCGTTTTGGGATTCTTTTCGGGCTGGATTAACGTTCGGGGGATCGAGCTTCTTTTCAAGCGGGTTAAAAGAAGGACCGCGGATAAGGTTTTTCACTTCGGGGAAATGGCTGCCGCGGCGATGATGGCGTTTCTTCACGGGGCTCAGGACGGGCAAAAGTTTATCGGTATCTTTCTTCTTGGAGTCTATTACTTCGGGATCGTGGAACCGGGTTCGCCATTTGTCGTGAAGCGTTTTGCGGACGGCTCTTTTGATGTCCCCTGGTATTTGATCGTAATATGTTCGGTCGTTATGGGCCTCGGCACCTCCATCGGAGGGTACCGGATCATCAAGTCCGTCGGTATGGATATGGTCAAACTCCAAAAGCATCAGGGATTTGCCTCGGATCTCGCGGCATCCTTCTGTATTCTTCTTTCGACCCTGACCGGCGTTCCGGTCAGCACGACACATACGAAGACGACGGCGATTATGGGAGTCGGTGCTTCGAAGCGCTTGAGTGCGGTCAATTGGTTGGTCGCAAGAGATATGATTCTTGCCTGGGTGCTGACATTTCCCGGTTGCGGATTGATTTCTTTTTCGATGGCTTGGCTTTTCCTGAGGTTATTCTAGACGTCGGTACATGAAGAGAGGTAATGAGAATGAGAAAGAGCAAGGAAGCGGATTATTTCGATTTGTTCATCAAGGCGGCGTCCATCTGCAATCGCGCTGCGGAGGGATTGGACGAACTTTTAGATGACCTTACGAATTCGCATGTAAAATCGAATGCCATCCATGAGATCGAGCATGAGGGAGACAGACTCTATCACGAGGTCTGTTTTCACCTGAACCGGTCGTTCATTACGCCGATTGAACGGGAAGACATCATGGAGATCTCCCGGTATATCGAAGAAACGATCGACTCGATTGACGACGTCGCGATTATGCTCGACATGATGTCGATCGAGTCTGCCAAGAAGCGCGGCAAAGGTATGTGCAATCTGATTACAAAAGCCTGTTCGGCATTAGTCGCGGCTTCGGTCGAATTCAAGAATTTCAAAAAATCCAAAGAGCTTGCTCCGATTCTGGTCCAAATCAATAATATCGAGGAAGAGGGGGACGCATTGTATCATTCTTCGATGAAAGATCTTTTCAGCAAGGAAAAAGATATTCTGGACATCATAAAATGGCAGGAAATCTATAAGTCGATGGAAAATGTCCTCGACTCCTGTGAAGCGGTCGCAGACGCCATGGAACGCGTCATTATCAAGAACTGTTAGGACGAATCACCGGTTTTATTCATACAATCAAAAAGCAACCGCAGGCGGTTGCTTTTTTTATTTCGGTTCAACGCATATCTGTCAGCGCCTGCCCTGTTTCATTTCCTTCTTAATGACCCGAAAATCGCGCAATGCCTGCCGGCCGATCTTGAAGATCTTTTTCATGTTAATGGAGTTTTTTCCGCCTTGGCGCGGGCGGAACGTGATCGGGACATACAGGACGTTTTCTCCGGCGTCCGCCATCAGGACCGACAGGAGAACATTGGTCAGATTGTACCCTTCCGGAACACGCGGCAGATATCTCTCGAGCGTTTCCCTTTGCATCAGTCGATACGGCGTATTCGCGTCCGGTATACGCACGTGAAAAATGATAAATACAACCGCTTTCAAGACTTTTGTGACGAATTTCCTCGAAAAACCGTCCTGCCGGTGATTGCGATGACCGATTACGGCCGCGAAATTTTTCCTTTGGTGCCAAAAGGACAAAAACTCGCCCGGCAGAGTCTGTCCGTCGCTGTCGGTCTGGAAAATATAGTCGGCGTGCGCCTTTAAAGCGTAGTCGTATGCCGTTCGCAGTGTAGCCCCGTGCCCGGAATTCTCCTTGTTTACGGCGATGAGTTGCGGAAGGAGTTTTTCCGATTCGACCAGTTTTGCCCACGTGCCGTCCCGGCTCCCGTCATTGAAAATCACCAGACGTGAGTCCGTTCCGAACTGCACTGCGACCTCATGCCATTCCCTGGCGACGGTCTCGATATTGGCTTCTTCGTTATAAGCCGGCATAACAATGTACAGTAACTCATGATCCTTTTCGTGCATGATACCCTCCTTAATCATATCGATGAGACCCGACGATCCGGGCCGCTACGGACAGCGCCCGGTCAATGACCGCATCCATGTTATAGTACTTGTACTCCGCGAGTCGTCCGCAAAGGAAAAGATCCTCGAATTTTCCGCAAAGCTCCAGATAATCCCGGTAGAGGTTCTGATTATCGTTCGACTGGATGGGGTAGAAGGGGCAAAGCCTCCCGCCCGGACGGTAATCCATCGGATACTCCTTCATGATCGAAGTCGCACCCGGAAGATCCTGAAGCGACATGTGCTTAAACTCGGTGATGCGCGTGAATGCCTCGTCGTTCGGATAATTCACGACAGCGGCACTCTGAAAATAGTCGACCGTGTGATCCTCAATATTCAGTTCAAGACTACGATACGGAAGCGCCCCCAAAGCATAATCGAAAAGCTCGTCGATCGATCCGGTGTAACACACGGGCCCTTCGAACGGAACTCCGTCCAAAAGGAATTTGCCGGATACGGAGTGCGGGTGAAGCCTGCGGAGTGCGTCGGCATTCAGTTGAATATTGATATTCGGGTGGTTCAGCATATTCTCGAAAAGTTCCGTATAGCCCATAAGCGGCATCATTTGGATCGAATCGGAAAAATACCGGTCATCGGTTCCGATGACGACCGGAACCCGTCGCAGAACAGCCGGGTCCAGGCTGTCCGCCGGGACGCCCCACTGTTTTGCCGAGTAATTCTTGAACACCTTTTCAAAAACAAATTGCCCGAGTCCGGCAATTTCCGGGTCGGGATGACGAATCAGCTCCGAAACGGGAACCCGGCTGTTGAGCGGATAATGGCTCGTCAGGTTCGCGATAATACTCTTTGCCCGGGCGGCCGAAAAGTGCTTTTCGATCGATGTGAAGTTATAGGGAATCGGAACGAGAACTCCGTCGATCATGCCGAGGACCCGGTGCGAGTAGGGATAGAAGGAAGAAAAAGTGTTCAGGTAGGAGTAGACATTTATAAGGTCGGTATGAAAGATATGCGGTCCGTACATATGAACACGAACGCCGTTCGAACGCTCGTACTCGAACATATTGCCCCCGACGCCCGGGCGCTTGTCAAAAGCCGTAACATTGAAGCCCGCTTCCGCGAGAGAACGGGCGAGAACGGAACCCGCAAATCCCAACCCAACGACCAGCGCTTGCTTTTTCATGGCGCACCTCTATATTCTCTTGTTATAATTATACATTTCATAAATCATTTGTAAAAGAGAAATGACGGATCCGGACGCTTCTTATGATAAAATACCATATGTCGGTTTACACGTCATGACATGATCGAACCAAGGAGTACGCATGCGAAAATACAGACAGAGGATGACCCGAGCGGATTACAGAAGACAGGGTGTCGTCCTGTTTATCCTGATTATCATCCTGATCCTGAGCATTATGGCGCTTGCGACAATACTTTTGGTGAACATTTTTTCCGGTAACGGCACAAAAGCAACCGACACAGTAGCGGAGCCGACGACCGGTATTTCCTCGACGCTTGTTGAAACCACAGATACGCAAGGGGGGACTTCGGACCCAACCGGAGACTCTGCCCCGGAAACGACGATATTCAGTGAAACCGCCGTCGAAACGACCGTACGAATTCCTCCGACGATCCCGGCGACGATAGACGGACCGGATCTGACCGGATATACGGTTGTTCTCGATCCCGGCGGGCAGATGACCCCTAATTTGGAGCAGGAACCTCTGATGCCGGTCATGTCGGGATCGAAGGATAAGACCTCTGAGGGAGGTGTCGGCGTGATCACCGGCCGCCCTGAATCCGAGATCAATCTTGAGATCGCGATTCTTGCGCGCGACTATCTCGAGAGCCTCGGCTGTACGGTTTATCTTACCCGTACGGTCAACGATATCGACATGTCCAACATCGAACGGGCTCAGTTTGCCCTTTCCCAAAATCCGGACGCATATATCCGTCTGTACTGTAATTCCGACTCCGATCCCGATCAACAAGGAATTCAGGTATCCGTTGCGGATTCCGGAAAGTACAAAGACCGTTTGGTCGGGTGGGGAGAACTTCTCGGTACGGCGATTTCTGAGGCGACCGGTGAATCCTATAACGGATGTGATTCAAGTAGTTTTTACAGCGGCCTGAACTGGGCGACCGACATCCCGGGCTTCATGTTGAAAATGGGGTATCTGACCAATAAGGAAGAGGACCTGTTTTTGAATTACGAGGCTTATCAGCTGAAAATCTGCGCAGGACTCGCGAATTTCATCCGTCAGATGCCGCAATCCTAGACGAGTTTTTCCATAACATAGTCGTCCATCACGAACCCGCCGCCGATGTCGACGACCTGCGTTCGCACGATTGAAAATCCGATCTTCCGGTAAATGTCGATCGTTTTCGTGTTCCCGCGATTTACGGTCAAGCGGATCCGGGGAAGAGCCATAAGCCGGCATTGTTCCTCAATAAACTCAAATGACGCTCGTGCCAATCCGCGCCCGCGGTAGTCGCGAAGAATGTAGATTTTACTGAGAAACAGCGCATCCGAATCGGGACGGATCGCGAAGTAGCCGACGCTTTTTTCGTCGCAGGGAATCAGATAATACCGGTAACCTTCCTTATGAATCTGCTCTGTTATCGCGACTTCCGACTGGAAACGGCCGAGCATGTAATCGACCTGTTCCTGACCGATGATCCGCGGAAAATGCTCGTTCCAGATCGTGCTCGCCAGAGTGGCGAGACGACGGATCTGAGCTTTTGTATTTGCGCATTCATATTCTGTGATCATCAAACGCTCCGGATAAATTTCGCTATTCATTTTAAATGTATTGGGTCGGGTGATTTTCGCGCGATAAAGCGTCCGTTATGCCGGTACCGAATACAAGGCATGCAGAACCCGGATTTGCTCCTTCGGATTTAGCGCCCGATAATTTCGGCCGGCTTATTTACTTCCGACAAAATTTTCGACCGCACCGATACATTGATCCAGAAATGATTCCTCGCCGAATGTATTGATCTTAAAAAACATCGCCTGGCTCCCGCCGGATGTGATTGCGCTAATGAGCAGACGATCCCCGTCGCCCACGACGGTGATATTCATACTGACGCGGTTTCCGCCGATCATACTGTAGCGTTCGTATACGCGGACGGCGACACGGATCGTATCCACTACAAAATCACTACCGTCCTCAAAGGTTGCGGACATACTGCCGCCGGTTATTGCCTCGTGTATATATGAGACAAATTCGTCGAAATCTCCGGTTAATGATTTCTCATACTTTGCCATGACGCGCTCCTCCGAATTTTTAATGACTTTCCGGATTATTTTATCATACCGGGAAAGTCCTGAGACGAGCGTTTCCTAATTATTCTTCCTGGATTTGAATCGCATCCATCGGGGTAAAGCCGTTTTCAAACCGCTCTTGCGGCCCGCACTTGCGAATAGGCTCTGAAGAACGATGAAGAGAAACAGAAATGCCGAGGAAATAATCCTGGGCCAGGACGCATCCACGATTTCCATTAGCGGAACCACGCGTTCAATAAGCGAGTTGATCAATACCCCGAACAGCGTTCCGATCGGAAGCCCTACACCGCCGCTCAGCATTACGCCACCGATTACGCTTGAAGAAATTGCGTCGATTTCATAGCCGTATCCGTTTTGAGGATTTCCCTGAGGCGATAACAGAGTATAAAGAAGGCCTCCGATACCGGCCAGAAGGCCGCACAGCACGTGCGCCATGAACTTTGTTTTCCTGACGTTGATTCCCATGAGCAGGGCGCTTTGAGGGTTGCCGCCGACCGAGTAAAGAGAGCGGCCGAACTTGGTTTTTTTCATCGCGATAATCATGATGATCAGGACCGCGATCGCCGCGATGGCGGCCGGAGTCAGATAGGCGATGTCCATTGTGCCGTTTTGTCGCTCGTTATAAAGAAACGGAATGTACACTTTCGCGCCCGACCAACTCAAAAAAAGTTTGTCGGTTATCGGCACGGATTTGGGGTTGATTACACTGATCATGCCGCGCGCGAAAAACAGGCCGGACAGAGTGACGATAAACGGTTGGATCTCCATATAGGCGACCAGAAAACCCTGTACGATGCCAAATGCGATTCCGATGAGCAAAGATACCGGAATCACCCAGACCGGACTCAGGCCGAATTCAGATAGCTTGGGGAGCATTGTGGCGATTACCATACTGACCAGTCCGGTCACGCTGCCGACCGAAATATCGATACTGCCGGTGATCAGAACAACCGTTAACCCCAACGCCAACATCAGTAAATAGGCCTTGTTGTTGAGCAGGTTGAAAAAGACCGAGTATTTTGCGAAGTTACTGTCCTTGAAAAAAATCATTGACACGATATACAAAATAACAAAAAGAGAAATTGTGATCAGCAGCAATATGCCCGCGTTACTGAGGCCGACGCGTTTTTTCAGTGTCGCGGAACCCTGGTTTTCCATCTTATTATTGTCTCTCATCGCTCTGGCCTCCGACGGATACTCTCTTTTTTGTTAAGAAACGATAGATTCGACGAATCGCTTCTTTTAAGAAACGAAAGATTCGACGAATCGTTTCTTTAAAAACCTCACTGCTTGCGACGATAATCACAATAATGATAATCGCTTTGAAGACATTCAATTGATCGGCGCGAATGTTCATGGCATATAGCGTGGTCGTGATTGCCTGGATGGTATACGCCCCGATCACAGAGCCCGCAATGCTGAATTTGCCGCCGCCCAGGTTATTGCCGCCCAGGGCGACCGCCAGGATGGCATCCATTTCGATCGACAGGCCGAGTTCGCCGGAGTTCACGCTTCCCACACTGCTGGAGCCAACCAATCCGGCGATTCCGGCCAGGACCGCGCAGATTACAAACGCCATAAACTTGATCGCGCCGGAATTGAGGCCGACGAGCCGGGCGGCGGATCCGTTGATGCCTACACTCTGGACATAAAGCCCCAGACTCGTCAGCTTGACGATTAAAACAACGAGGAGAATGACCGCGATGCTCACCAGAATCGTGGTCCGGATCGGTATACCGGGGATCTGGACTCCGAGCCATTTATAGGAGGGATTCATAATATAGATCGTCTGCCCGTGTGTAATCTGCTTTGCGATGGATCGTCCGGCCGTAAACAGAATCAGCGTGGCAATCATCGGCTGGATCTTAAGTTTAGAGACCAGAAAGCCGTTGAAAACACCGCAGAAAGCCGCTCCGACGAGTCCGGCTATAATCGCCAGAAAATAGGGGCTGTGATAAACATCGGTCCGGTATTCTGATCCGTTCAGCAGAAGACCGCAAAAACTGGCGGCGATCGCCATGATCGGACCGACACTCAGATCGACACCGCCGGAAGCCGCGATGACCAGGGTCATGCCCATGGTGACGATAATCAGCTCGCCGGCTTCATCGAGGATACTCGGAATGTAGCCGGTCAATATGCCGTTTGTGATCGACATTTCAAAAAAATCCGGGGTCGTGATAATGTTTTGAACCACGACGATCAGAAGAACGATCAGAGAAAAAATCAGAGGACTTTTGAAGAATTTTTTTCCGGCTGATTGCGAGAGCATAGCCGGTCCTTTTCGAAGATCAATTTGCCCCATTATTATCTTCACCTCCCGCAATCGTTCGAATAATCGTACTTTCATCCAGATTTCCCTGTGTCAGCTCGCCGACCTTGTGCCGATCCCGCATAACAACCATTCGTGAGCAGGTTCGGATCATCTCATCCATTTCCGAAGAGATGAAAGCGATGCTCTTGTTCTCAGAAGCGAGCTTGAGGATGAGTTTTTGGATTTCTGTTTTGGTGCCGACATCGATGCCCCGTGTCGGCTCGTCCAGAATCATAAAATCAGGGTTGGTCAAAAGCCAGCGCGCCAGAATGACCTTTTGCTGATTGCCGCCGGAAAGACTCTTGATCGGAGTTTCAATATTCGCGGTTTTGATGTTGAGCAGCTGTATGTACTGATCTGCGTATTTTTCCATTTCTTTTCGCGAAATCCGGCGGAACATGCCTCTTTTGGCTTGTAACGCGATAATGATATTTTCGCGGACGGAAAGTTCCGGAAAAATTCCGTCGACTTTTCTGTCTTCCGGCAAATATGCCATGCCGTGCATCATGGCATCCAACGGTTTCTTAATACGGACCATTTTTCCGTTTATCGACAATTGTCCCTGAACCGGTTTGTCCGCGCCGTAAATGCTTCGTACGAGCTCGCTTCTTCCGGATCCCAGCAGACCGCTGAAGCCGACGACCTCGCCTCTGTGCATTTTCAGGTCAAAAGGCGCTACCTTTTTCGTTCCGCTTGAAAGTTCATGCGCCTCGATGATCGGCTCCTCTCCCGAAAATCTCGACTCGTCCGGATTGACGCTGAGTTCTGAGAGGTTTTCGATTTCCTTTCCCATCATCTTGGTAACAAGATCAATGCGCGACAGGTTTTCCACTTCATATTCGCCAACCAATTCACCGTTTCTCAGCACGGTGATCCGGTCGCAAACCTCATAGACCTGTTCCAGAAAGTGAGTGATAAATATTATTCCGACACCGTTATCACGGAGCTGACGCATGAGCGTGAATATTTTTTTCACTTCGTCGGCATCCAGAGAAGAGGTGGGTTCATCCAATATCAAATATTTGCAGTCTGTGTTGATCGCGCGGGCGATCGCAATCATTTGTTGGATTGCGATCGAATAACTGTCCAGTTGCGCTGCCGGATTCGCCGAAATATTCAGTTTCTTTAGAAGCTCGGCGGCTTTCAGGTTCATTTGTCTCCAATCGATTAAGCCCAATGAACGGGGCTCCCGGCCGAGAAAGAGATTCTCCGCGACCGATAGATTGGGGCAAAGGTTAACTTCTTGATAAACGGTGCTAATGCCGTGTTTTTGAGCATCCTGAGGAGAACGGATCACGACCGGGACTCCGTCCAGCCGTACTTTTCCTTCATCCATGGGATAGACACCGGTCAGCACTTTAACCAGAGTCGACTTACCCGCGCCGTTTTCGCCCATCAGGGCATGAATCTCGCCGCGGCGCAGTTTGAAGTTGACTTGATTCAAGGCGCGAACGCCCGGAAAAGATTTTCCGATCCCGGTCATGGTCAGGCAGGGCGTTTCATCTATGCTTGTTGCTGTATTCATATCTTCGTTCACCCGAATTGATTTTGGTCCGGGGAGATCCGAAGACCTCCCCGAACCAATGATCAAACATCATCTCACACTGGAAAAGCTTTTTTGAACTCTCGTGACATTAATACGCACGAGCATCGACAATGGCTTGGGTAATGGTGTCATAGTAGAAAGCCGCTTCCTCGACCACTTCGACCTTGGCAGGGGATCCGCCGTTTTCGATGGTCTCGATGATCTCGGCAACCTTCGGTCCGTGCAGGGGGTTGCACTCGACGTTGCAGTTGATCTTGCCTTCGAGGGTCATTTGGAGATACGCTCTGTTGGCGTCAAAGGAAATGATCGCTACGCCGTCGTCTCCGCCGACTTTCATCCCGGCCTCTTCGAGAGCCTGGATCGCGCCGTCCGCCATGTTGTCATTCTGAGGATACACGACATTGATCTTGTCGCGTTGCTGTTGAATCCAGGACGCCATGATCTCTT